>Ga0182030_10000043_pt1 | contig 169134 bp, 164 predicted proteins | sample 812S3MmetaG_FD_121299 | JGI IMG/M metagenome (GOLD analysis project Ga0182030, IMG submission 121299) | Permafrost microbial communities from Stordalen Mire, Sweden - 812S3M metaG (Illumina Assembly) | ecosystem: Environmental > Terrestrial > Soil > Wetlands > Permafrost | place: Sweden...
CAACTATCCGCAGTTCGCATCGGCTGAGTCAAATCTGTTCGTGATGTCCGGCACGTCGCAATCGGCCGCGGTGACCACCGGAGTCGTTGCGCTCATGCTGCAGGCGAATCCCAAGCTTACGCCGGACCAAGTGAAGTGCCGGTTATTGGCAAGCGCCGATGCGGCCATCGGCAAAGGCGGTAAGGCGGCCTATTCCATATTTCAGCAAGGCGCAGGGCGGATCAATGCTTACGCGGCCGTTTACAGCCAGGCGGCGAATTGTGCCAACCAGGGACTCAATGTGGCAGCCGATATCGCCGGCACCCAACATTTCGGCGGCCCGGCGCGTCAGAATCACGCGACCGGGGCCTTCTATGTTGTGGATGCCAACGGCAACTCGTTAAACAATGATGGCTACCTGTGGAATCAGACTTACGCCAAGGTTCAAGGGTACTTGTGGAACAACGGGTACTTGTGGAACAACGGGTATCTGTGGAACAACGGGTATCTGTGGAACAACGGATACCTGTGGAACAACGGTTATTTATGGAATCAGAGTGCCGTAGCGCCGGCCTCGGCGCCGGCCGCCATGGAATCTTGGAACGCGCAGGAGTAAACGAGTGACGACGCGCTTTCCTTGCCACCAGGCTTTGGTGGGCTTAGCCGCTCGCGGGAATGCTCAAAGGCTCCCTTTGCGCGAACTGCTCGAGCGGCGCGAAGCATCCGCCGAGGCCCTGTTCGCAGCCGAGTTCCAACAGCAGCGCTCGCGCCGCTTCATCGTTGACCCCCGCAGCTATCGGCGTCAGGCCGTAGCTATGCGCCAGCGCGATGGTGCCACGGCAAAAGCGCAGCGCCGAGGGTCTCGCGGCGGCGTTGGCGACCCATTTGCGGTCCATTTGCAGTGCTCTGAGAGGCAGCTGCGCCAGACGCCCGAGCGAGCTGTAGCCGCTGCCGAACTCTTCAATGACCAGGGCCGCTCCCAGGCTAGCCACTTGACCGATCACACGGTCGGCTTTGCCCAAAGACGCCAGCGTCCGTTCGGTAATGCGCAGTTCAAACCGGCTCGGGCTCAGGGCACTTTCTTGAATGACACGGTCCATGTCCGCCACGAAATCCTCGGCGACCAGATGATGTCGCAACGGTGCGAAGGAGACTTGCACAGTATTGCCGAAGTGGCCGTCCAGCGCCGTTAGATCCTCGAGCAAACAGGACAATGCGCAGCGCGATACGCTGGCCGCAAGTCCGGTGCTCGCCGCCATCGGTAGGAATTCGCTCGGATTCACTTCGCCGAGCAGCGGGTGGCGCCACCGCAGGTGTGCTTGCGCGGCGAGCAGTCGGCCGCTCGCCAGATCATGTCGACCGACGTAACTCAAATCGATCTGGTGCAACGCAATCGCCCGGCGCAGCTCACGCTCCATATCGAGGCGCACTTGCGGCAGCAGCTTCAGCGTGTCCGAATAGAACTGCAAGGCCCCCGGTCCGGCACGCCGCGCCTCTGTCAACGCCGCGCGCGCATGCTCGAGCAGACCCATGGGCTTTTGCGCATCCTGCCCGAGAATGGCTATGCCGGCACAGGGCGCCAAATAGAATTGGGTGTCGCCCAGCAACACGGGCGCTGCCAGGGAGTCACACAGGGTCTGAACCGTCGCACGAACCGACTCGCGCTCTGCGGCACCGTGAATCGCGACGGCGACTAACCCCTCGCCGAGTTGCCCCACGTCCCAACGCAGGCCGGGAGAGGCCGGGCTCGCTGGCAGGCGCCGCAATGCACTCGCCGCGATCTGCTCGGCGATCGTGAAATCCATCGACTGGCCAATACCCGCAAGCCCATCCAGATGGATCAAGCACAGCGACAGCGGCGACTCGCGCAAGACCGCCGTTGCAATCGACTGGTTCATCTGCTCTAGGAACCCGCGACGCTCGATGCGTTCATCGGTGCCGGCAAAAGCTGGGTCGTGAATTTCGCGAATCACACACAGCACGCGATCCTGGCCCTGCGGGCGAACGCGCGCCTCATAGGTATGACTGCCATCGACGTAGCGGCCATCGACCGGCACGCGGGTCCTGAGGGCTCGCTTCAGCATCTGCCGCAGCACCTTTGATACCGATTCCGGCCAGACCTCTTCGAGCCGCCGACCGACCAATTCCGCCAGATTTGGCATGCCTTGCAGCTGGCGTCCTCCCAGGTGATGGGTGATGACGCCGTCACGGCGCATGAACGCCACGAAATCCGGCATTGCCTGGATGAGCGAATCGCTCACTTCGGCGTACCACCACCACGGGGCCACGCCTGCAAATTGTCGACCGTGTCGTCGCTCAGAGCGTTGCGACGGCGCACGTCCAAAATACCCCGGTGTTGCAGCGCGTCGGCGTCTTGTGGGATGGTCTCCAACAGCTTCGGGATACCCGCGGCAAGCGCGGTGCCCCCCCAACCCACCCAGTCATTGCGCTCGCGCTTGGCCTGGAAGAGCGCTGCATCCGCGAGTGCGAGCGATTGCTCCCAGGTTATGCTGCCGGGGGCCGTGGCAATGAACGGAAAGGGTGCGAATCCCAACGAGCAGCTCGTACGGGCCACGACGCCCTCTTGCAAGCGAAAAATTTGTTTCGCGACCGAGGAGCGAATGCGTTCGGCGAGAATTGCGGCGGCGGATAAATCGGCGCCATTACACAACATCACGAACTCATCTCCACCCCAGCGAACCACCACATCGGAGGCGCGACACAGATGCTTCAGGATGGAAGCGATTTGTATCAGGACGCGGTCGCCGGCCTCATGACCATGTTGATCATTGATCGGCTTAAGGTGGTCCAAATCCAAAATTAGGAGCACGAATTGCGTCTTCTCACCGCGCTGCGCCCTGGCGGCGTCATCGGCCAGGATTGCTTGCACCGCCTGGTGGAGGAAGCGTCGATTGCCGAGACCGGTGAGCGGATCTGTGACACTGGCATCCAGCAGCTGTTGGTTGACCTGTTCCAACTGCAGGTTGCGCTGCGCGAGCTCGTCGGTACGCAGGTTGACTTCCTCGGCGAGGCGCGCGGCATAGGCCGTCTCGCGCCGCAGCCGTCGCTGTTGGGCCGCCCAGACGGCGTACAGTGTCAGGGCGAATGCGAGGCCGTAGATCACAAAGGCCCACCAGCGTACCCACGGCGGTGAATCGACATCCAGCGGGATGGTGAGACCGTCGTTGTTCCAGTAACCGTCGCTGTTGGCGCCGCGGACGCGGAACACGTAATGACCGCCGCGAAGATTGGTGTAGGTGGCCTGACGAACGCTCCCGGCTTGCACCCAGTCTTTGTCGAAGCCCTCGAGGCGATAGGCGTAGCGGTTTTGTCGCGGCGCCGTGAAATCGAGCGCTGCGAATTGAAACGTGACGTCGTCATCGCGATAGCCGAGCTTGATCGCCGTGACGCTGTCATGAGTGCGGCCTAGATCTGCGGGCGAGTTGAACTTGAGGAAAGAAGTGAGCACCATCTGCGGCGCAGTAGCATTGAAGCGGAGTCGATCGGCGTAGAAGCTGTTGAAGCCGTGCGGGCCGCCAAAAAAAAGCTCGCCGCTGTGCCCCCGGTAGTGCGCGCCGAAATTGAACTCATCGCCTTGCAACCCGTGACTGCGGACGAAATTTCGAAAAGTGCCGGTGCTGGCATCGAAGCGGGCAAGACCTCGGTTGGTGCTCAACCACAACCGCCCGCTGGGATCCGCTTCGATGCCGTAGACGGTGCTGTTGGGCAGGCCGTCTCGCTCGGAAAAGTTCTTGAAGGTGGGCGCCTGCCCGCTGAAGGGAGCACCGATCATTTGGTCAAATCCGCCGCCGCGTGTACCGACTCGCAGCACGCCGCGCTCATCAACATTTACCGCGTAGATCGTATTTGAACTCAGCGAGTGCGGATCGGCCGCCACGTGCTGGAAATGTTCAAAGCGATCCGATTTCGGATCAAGCACGCTTAAACCGCCGCCATCAGTTCCAATCCAGATCAATCCGGCGCGATCTTCGGCGAGCGCCGTGGCTCGATCGCTCGACAGCCCAGCATGAAGGTCGCTCGTGCCGCTGTTAGGGTACCTTCGAACTTGATCCGTCGCGGGGTCTATGCGGGAGAGGCCACCACCATACGTGCCGACCCAAATGCGTCCTCGCGAATCGCGGAGCATCGACATCACGCCCGGTGCTCCCAGACTGGCCGGGTTTTCCGCATCGTAGCCAAAGCGAGTGACGGCGCCGGTGTGCGGATCCAAACGCTCGACGCCCGCGTGCATCGTACCAATCCAAACTCGATCCAAGTCGTCGATGACCAGCGCCATCACATCATCGTCGCTGAGACTGTTGCGGTTGCGCGGATCATGCCGATAGCGATGAATGTCCCCGGTCGTGCGATTGACCGACGCCAGTCCGCTTCCCAGGGTCCCCACCCAGAGCATGCCGCGGCGATCTTCGGCGAATGAAGTCACGTTGTCGTCGCCGCCGCTGCCGAGGCGTTGCTCGCCGAATGACCAGGAGCGCGGATTCCAACGTGCGACGCCGCCGGACTTCGTCCCCACCCACAAAAGCCCGCTGCGGTCTTGAAACAGCGTGACCACGTGGTTGTCGGGTAAACTCGAATGATCCGCTGCCACGTTTCGAAAGGTTGTAAAGCGACCGCTCCGGCGATCGAGCAGCGCAAGTCCGCCGCTTGTACCTATCCACAAGCGTTGTTCGTCGTCCTCCAGAATGCTCGATACCGTGTCATCCGGCAGACTGGTCGCATCGCTCGCTCGGTGCTGCAACAGGTCGATCGAGCCTGACTGCGGGTCGAAACGCGCCAGACCCGCATCCGTGCCCATCCAAAGCGTGCCGCGCGTATCGATGCGCAGGGTTTTCACCGTTATTTGCGTTTGTTTCGAGCCGGCGAGCGAACGCAGGCGATCGCCGAAGCGGGTGATGTGTCCGGCGGCAGGATCCAGGCGGTCGACGCCGGCGAGCGTTGCGATCCACAACATCCCTGCTGAGTCTTCGCTGATTGCAAAGACCGAATCATCGCTCAATGACGCAGCATCGTTGGGATCGTGACGAAAATCGCTGGTTTTTCCGCTCTCCGGGTCAAGCACACGCAATCCGGCGTTGCGGGTGCCTATCCACAGCCGACCGTCGTGATCGAAATGAAGCGCACGCACGTCCGCGCTGGGGTCGGCCAGCGCGCCGCCGTCGGGCGCGGTGGGTCGGTGAAATCTGCCATCGATAGGATCGCGCCACACCACGCCGCCGCCGGAAGTGCCGATCCATAATCGACCCTTGTTGTCTTGGGCGAGCGCAGCAACCCAGTTGATCGGAAGCCCCGCACCCGCATCGCCGCCGCGTGTGATGTGCTCGAGGTCATATCCATCGAAGCGGTTGAGACCGTCCTCAGTACCAAACCACAAGTAGCCCTTCGTGTCTTGCACGATGGCCAGGACGCTGCCTTGAGACAAATTCTCATCCGCGCCAAGCTGCGTGAATTGCATCTGCGACGCTGCGCGCACAACGGCGGGGCAGCCGCCGATGAGCAGCAAAGCCAGCAGTGCGATGCGAGAGTGTATGCCCCTGCATTGACTGAAAAACCGTGCCATGTAGGTTCATTTCTCCCAAAGAGCAATACATGTTAACCGGTAGCGGCAGACCTCAGTTCGAGTTGCAGCGCCGCCTGAGACATGGTTCACAGCGCGGATGAAAACAAATACAACATTCGCACTTTTTTGGAAATTTGCCGCTGATCTTGCGTCTTTTCGAACTGAGTTAACCGATGGTGGGGGTCTTGCTGCACCGCACGAACAAGTGCGCCAGCAGGCCTAGACTGCGGTGCAAGCGCTGTCGGCAGCGGTGCCGCCGCCAAAGAATATTTGCGGTCGCCTTTTCATTTGGAACGCCGGACGACTCTTTCAGCTTTGCAACACAAAGCTCATCAAGTTTGTTACGAGAAAGTCGATACGTTACTGCCAGAAAGAAACTCGGACGATCCAAAGGAAATTACTATGTCTATCTCATCAATTGCTGCCACCTCGGCCATCGCGGCAATTCCTCCGGCAGCTCAAGGCGCCGCGGGCAAGACCGCAAAATCCACCGCCCCTGCAACGCCACCCACCGCAGCGACAGCGGCGAGTCAGACCCACTCCAATGCCGCTAGTGCGGTGAGCGCAGCGACCACCGCTCTCAAAGAGGCGACCGAGTCAAGCGCACAAACTGTGAAAGAAGCAGCGGGAGGTGACCGGGTGGCACAGAGACTTCTCGCCAAAGAGGTGGCTGCCAAAGCCACTGCCGCAGGTGGCGCAGCAGTCTCAGGAGGTAGTGCGCCCGCACCCAGGCAGACGCAGATACCCCCGCCCGGCTCAATCGTTGACGAAAAGGCATAGTCAGTCTCGTTCCACTGCCGCAATACCTGTAGCCCAGCCAGTCGCCAAGCGAACTCATCAGCCACGCTAAAGGAATATGCCTGCGTGCCGATATAGCTTGTGGCGAAAGCCACATTGCCGGCGGACCGAGACGCTGCCGGTGCGAATCCGGGCAGTCATTCGGGGAAGTGTATGGGTATGCGGGTAGGTGGTTCGACCTCTGCGGCGGCGCCCCAGAGTTCCGGAGTTGGGAACTGGCAACAGCGCCAGCAGAGCTTCAACACGCTTTCAACGGCATTGCGGTCGGGTAATCTGGGCGCGGCGCAGGCAGCCTTTGCCTCGCTCAGCAGCGGTAGTGGTGCGAAAGTCAGTGCCAATCCCAGCAGCCCCCTGGGGCAGATCGGGCAGGCGCTGCAGAATGGCAACCTTGCGGGCGCCCAACAGGCGTTCAGCAACCTGGTGGGTAGTCGCGGCAGCGCCGCGGCTACGGCAACCACGAACGCCCCCTCGTCATCCAACCTCGGTTCGATGATCAACACCAAGGCTTGATTCACCTATGTACAGCGCATGAATCGCGCCATGAAGCATCACGGACCGATCGCCGGTATTGCCTCGCATGATGGGCTGATTGCAACGGCCGGCTATGACAATCGCATCATCCTGTGGGATGCGCGATCTCGCGTGGGCATTGCATGCGCCAATCACGACCACCTCGTCAATCAGTGCGCGTTTAGCTCAAACGGCCGTTGGTTGGTAAGCGCGAGCAGTGACTATTCCGCGCGCATCTGGGAGGTGCCGACACTACGGCTGAAGACCGTTCTTGCGGGACATGGCGATGATGTCGATATGGCGGTGTTTTCGCCGGACGACTGCCGCATCGCTACGTGTGCGCTCGATCGCTACGTTCGAATTTTCGATCTCGATGGACGATGTCTGTGCGAAATGCGCGGTCATACGGGAAATGTTCTGTCGCTGGCATGGTCCCCGGACGGTCGCCATGTCGTGACATCCAGCGTCGACGGTACAATTCGACGCTGGGACACGGAGCGGCAAATCGAAATCGGCATAACCGACTTGGGAGTCCGTGCCGACAGCGTCGAATTCGCTCCGGACGGCAGAATTTATGCGGGGGACGATTGCGGTCGTATTGCCATTATCGACGAGGGACAGGCGCGGTTTGTCCAGGCGCATCACGCAGGCATTAAGAAGATCGTGCACGACGCCCGGCGCGGCGTGTTGGTTTCGCTGAGCTACGATCGGGCAGTCGCAGTGTGGCGCCTCGGGGGGCCTCAAGGGATCCAGGAAATCGCGCGTTCGGGATTGCCGGATACTATTTGGGCACGAACGGCCACCGTACTGGACGACGGCCGGATCGCGACCGGAACCTTCGGATCGACGTATGCCGTATTCGACCCGAAATCTTCGGCTTGGAATCTGGACGGCGTGGCGGCAAGCGCCGCCATCAATTCCATTATCAGTGTTCACGATTGTATTTACTCGGTGGGAGACGCGGGGCAGGTCTGCGTCAACGGGAACCCCGCCACCAAGATGGGCAGCCTTTGCAATTTTCTGGTCGCAGTGGGCGACCGAGTGTTCACCGGAGGGCATCTCGGACGGCTTTTCGACGCGAACACGGGTGCGATTCTGTATGAGCATCGATCTCCCCTCAATTGCGGCGTCGCATTTATGAAGCACGGCAAGAGTCACCTTGCCATCGGCACCTACACGGGCGAAATGTTGATCTTTGGTCTCGGCGCTGACGGACGGCTGCAACTGATTACCGAGATCAGCGTGTATGAAAACGCAATCAAGGGCTTGAGCTCCAGCGACGGCCTCATCTTCTCCGTCTGCGCATCGACCGACATCGCCTGGCATCGAACCGAGGATTGGACGCTTGCCAAGCGCGTTAGCAAGGCGCATGAGCGAATCGCCAACGCGTGTTGCGCGATCGGCGAAAGGCACTTCGCTAGCGTCGGTCGGGATCGTACCCTGCGTCTGTGGATGGGTGGCGAAAGCGAGGCCTACCGCAGTCCGCATACGAAGTCCGTCAAATGTATCGGGGTCAATGACGATCGCACAGCGGTGCTGACGGGAAGCTACGGGGGCACCCTCGCTCTGTTCGATCTCATCCACAAACGTTGGAGCCCCCTGCGCCGGCCAACGGCGGCGGGGATATCTTCCATTGCTTGGGATGGATCGCGAAGGCGCTTTCTGGCGGCGAGCTATGACGGCAGCGTCTATCCCGTTCAACCATGACAACTTTATTGCTCGTATCAGGCAGCCAGCGGCGCGACTCCTTCAATGGCCGCCTGTTGCGCGACATCGCTGCCCGTGTGGCGGGCCGGTGTAGCATCGACACTCTGGAGCCGCACGAGGTTGATTTGCCACTTTTCAATCAAGACCTCGAGACGGATTCGTCAGTCGTTGCGCGCGTCCTCCAGTCGTATCGACGCTTCGAGGCCAGTCACGGCATCATCGTTGCCAGTCCGGAATACAACGGACAGCCGACGCCCTACCTGAAAAACCTCATCGACTGGGTATCAAGGCTGCCGCACGTGGACGGCCAATTCGCGAATCCGTTTCTTGGTCGACCCTTGCTACTGTGCAGCGCATCAACCGGATGGAGTGGCGGCGGTGCCGGCATGGCGCACGCGCGCGCGTTGTTCGCCCATGTGGGTTGCGTGGTGATGGGCGATTCGATCAATGTTCCTCACGCGGCCGAAGCGTGGACCGGTACTGCATTCGCGTTCGACCCGTTCTTCGATGCCGAGATCGATGGCGCCATCCATCAGATAGTGCGACTGGCGGATGCGGCGAGTGGTGCAAAGCGCCAACGCGTTGCAGCGGCCTGATGAACCACGACGTCAAGCCCGGGTGGCACTGGCCGACGTTCCGCCAAACGTTGTGCGGCGAGATGACCGATCGCGAGCGGCTTGGCCTTCCCGAGCATTATGTCGACGCGCTCCTGGATGGCCAAGTGACGGTCGCTTATGCGACTCTCCGCGGCGCATCGCGCGAACACCTGTTACAAACACTGGTATCGCCAAATACTACGGTGGCGGAGCGCATCGCCAGCGGGAATCTGCTCGCGCTAATCGGTGACCCGCGAATTTCAATCGACCATCCGGATATGGTGGACATCCCCGGCGGCGACATCGAAATCGGATTGGCCACCGACGACGTATCGAAAGTTCTGGAGCGGTTTTCGCAGTTGGGTCTCGACCGTTCGTGGATCGAGAAGGAATGCCCTCGACACCGAGTGGTGTTGAGTCCGTACCGTATAGCCCGCTATCAGATCACCAACAGCGAATATCGTGAGTTCCTCTTGGAGACCGGACACCGCGATCTGCCCAGCAGTTGGGCATTCCGCCGATTCCCGCAGGAACGCGCAAATCATCCTGTCTACACCGTCAGCGCGGACTCCGCAGGTGCTTTCGCCTACTGGTTGGCGCGGCGTACGGGCCGTACCTTTCGTCTACCGACTGAAGCCGAATGGGAATGGGCCGCTGCGGGAGCCGATGGCCGGGAATTTCCCTGGGGCTCGCACTTCGACGCGCACCTCACCAACACCGCGGAGACCGGGCTGTTCACGACCACGCCGGTGGGCGCGTTCGTCGGCGGCGAGTCGCCATTCGGTATCGCCGACATGGCCGGCAACGTGGAGGAATATGTGGCTGACGCGTACGCCGCGTATCCGGGCGGCACATTCGTTGCCGATCACTTGGCGATAATTCACGGCAGCTATCTTGTCGCCCGCGGCGGTAGCTTCACCCGGTTTCGAGACTTGGCGCGCACGCGACGTCGTCACGGGCACAACCCGCGCTCCGCGACCTACGCGATGGGATTCCGGCTGGCCGAGAGCGCCTGAGCTCGAGCCGACGGGTAACCACCATGGCGCATCTATTGGTCATTGAATTGCCCGGCGGCAACGACGCAGACCTTCTGCACGCGGCCGTCGACCGCGGCGACCGATTCACATTCTTGAGCAGCCGACTCGATCATTACCGGCAGCAGCCCGAACTGCAGTTGATCCTCGGCATGGCAAGCGAGCAAATTGAAATCAGTACCTTCGACTACGCCGACGTAGAGCAGCGAGTACTTGCCGTTAACGCACGCGATCGAATCGACGCCGTTCTGTGTCTCATTGATATACGTCTGCCCGAGGCGGCGCGGATCGCAGTTAGACTCGGTGTCAGGCACCTCAATCCCGCGAGTGCTGAGTTGTTGAGGGATAAATTCCGCGTGCGATGCCGGCTGGCAGACCAAGGAGTGCTGCAGCCTGAATTTATGCCGGCCGCGTCGAATGACGAACTCAAACTCGCCGTAGACCGGTTGGGACTGCCGGTGCTCATCAAACCAGTCGATGGTTACGGATCGCAAAATATCGTCGCTCTGCGACATGCGGAAGATCTCGACCCACTGCTATCCCCCCTCGATGACATGCTGCCATGCGGCTCAGACTATGGCCTTGGCGTGAGAGCCAACGATCGAATGCTGGTGGAGCGGTACATGACGGGCGTCGTCCTTGGTTGCGATACTTTGACGTCCGCCGGCCGACACACGCTGCTGGGCGTGCATGAAAAGGAGTTCTTTTCCTGGCCCTCGTTCGCGATTCGCGGTGGCTGTTTCACGACGAATTGCGCCGACTTCGGCACCATCGAGCGTTACGTGTTCTCTGCCCTGGACGCGGTCGGATTCGATTGGGGTGCGGCACACACGGAGGTGATGCTGACGCAAGATGGTCCGCGAGTCATCGAAATCAATGCTCGGCTGGTGGGCGCTAAAATTGCACGTCTCGTCGGTTTTGCGCTTGGCCGATCGATTCATGCCGATTTGATTGCGCTGCACGTAGGTGAAGCGCTAGCGAATCCCGCAACGACTCCGCCAACGGTCGCCGTCTCTCGCTGGATAACGGCTGACGGAGATGGCGTCTTAGATTCTGTCGACGTGCCGGCATTTTGCGACGAGCGAATTCGCTGCGTCGAGATATTGAAGCAACCGGGCGACCTTGTACGCCGTCCTCTCGAGAACGTCGACCGGATTGGCTACGTGATGGTCACCGGGAGTAACCGACCAGAAGCCGAAGAACTGGCAGAAGCGTTTGTCTCGCAGTGTCACTGCCGAATAAGAGCACTGAACAGGACTGCCCTTTGATCGATTGATGATGCGCACGCCACCAGGGCATCAGGACCCTTTATCCGCTAGAGCCACATACTTTGCAGTGCTGAACCCGAATTATCATGTGCCGGTGTGTACCCAGATGGTCTCGTTGCGTATTTCGTATGCGAGCGATGTTGTTGTTAGTACGTGGGAAAGAGCGTCAACTGGCAACTGGCCGCGCACCGAGCCATGAAGGATCGTGTGCTCGGCAATTTGACGGCTACGAGCATCAGCGAAATCCAGATGGCGCCCTAATTCACGACTCGCCCATTGCAAGAAATCTATGAGGGGGCGCCCCTCGATTTCGTAGTCCGGCGCGAGTTCTGCAAGCCAAAGCCAATCGCGACCATAAGAATCCACTGACCGTTGAGTTACCCCTCCTCCCGGCATGGCGAGCAACTCGGTGCCCTCGCCGGCCGCGAGCGTCGTGGTTTTCCCGGTAAAGCGTATTCGGCCCTCTCTGACTCTAATTCTTACCCCTTGACCATCGCTCATAACTTCAAACTCGGTGCCAATGTGCTCGATATCGCCTACCGTGGTACTCACCCGCAGGGGATTCGGAACCGATTCGGGAACGTCTACATAGATCAGGCCGTTCTCAAGCGATAACCGCGTTGCGGTGGCAATTGACAAGCGGCTTCCCGTCGCCACTCGCAGACTACCTCCGCGATCGAATGTGATCAGCATCGCGCCGGGGGCCGTGAATTGATCCCCTACACGCAACGCATCGCCGACCCGCACGGCGCGATGCTGGAAAAAACCGGAGCGTACATCGAGCCCAACTGCCGCCAGCCTCGAGATCGATCCGAAATTCGCTCCTTGAACGGACGGTGCCGTGACCCGAAACGCGATGAGCACCGCGAGCAGGGAGGCTGCGATGCCATACAGCGCCCATCGAACGAAGCGCGGGCGCACTGATCGATGCTTCGGGGCTCCGATTGCTGCAAGCCACTCTGCCTCGACGGCCGCGTGTATCCGCTCGAGACTCTCCTTCTTGAGTGGTCGAGTTTTTAAAGCGGCGGTTAGTGTCTTCTCGACATTCCGGACATGCTCCGGGGTCGCCTCCGGGTCGGGCGGATCTGTCATGACCTCAACCTAACAGGGTCCGCGCCTAGCATTCTGGCCGTCCAAAGCTTCCTGAAGGCTTCTCTTGCCCGCGCGAGGAGCGACTGGACTGATATTGCGGTCAGTCCGAGTTGCTGTGCCATCTCCTCTACGGACATTCCATCTCCGTACTTAGCCTCAAGCACCTGCGCATAGGGTTCCGGGAGGTCGTCAAGAACCCGCACGATACTTGCTAACTGCGACGCGGATTGCAGCTCCGCAACCGGTTCTTGATGCTCCGGAGCGCGCAGCTGCAATTGCAGTGCGGCTTTCACAGCGGTTTCATCCAGACTGACATGCACAGGTTGTCGCGCAGCTTTGCGATGCACATCAGCCAGCTCATGACGACATATCTCCGTTAGCCATGTAAGCAACGCAGCCTCCCCGCGGTACTGGGCTAAATTGCGAACGGCCTTGATCAAAGCGCACTGAACTACGTCCTCCAAGCTGGCCGGATCCAACCGCGAGCGACGGGCGAGGAAGGCGACGAGGCGTGGCGCGAGTGCATTGAAAAACTCATTGAACGCAGGCTGCTCGCCCGCGCACATTCTCGCCACCAACGCGCGATCTGCTTCGTACACCCTGACATCCTGCACCTTGCGATCGGGGTTGCGAGCTTAGACGTCACCCAAGCCCAAAATCAATTGCGCCGAGGGGTAGTGGGGTACGACTCCTCGGAAATATCGTTCGAACCTTCGGCGGCGATTGATTATCGCCCGACATGACGTCTAAGCGGCGTCGTTGCGCATCGGCTGCCTGGCACAAGAACGGAGTGGGCGAGAAAACTACAGTGGCCATCCGCCCGCGACGAGGGTGTCAGGGCGTAGACATCATCCGTTTTAGTGACTGCCGCGATATACTAGGACGCATGTCGCGATGACCCAAGCGACCGCCAGGTGTTCTTGCTCTATCGGCGTAAACGCGCAGCGTGGCTCGGGACAATACTTGCTGCAGCTTGCGTGGCTGTTGCGGCGGCGCGTTCTGCGCAGCCAGTCCTTCTGGTCGACCTCCTGCGTGAGTTGATCGCTACGGGCGTGGACGTTCTATACAGCTCTGAACTCGTGCCGCCGGACCTATCGGTTCCCAGCCCCCTAGCCGGCGACGATCCGATGAGCCGCGCGGTTCATGGGCTGGCAGCGCACAGTTTGGTCCTTCGGCGCACGGGGCCGCATGGCTACTTGGTCACCCGAGAGAACTCTACGCTGCCGGCGGGGGAGCGGCACGATGCGGCGGACACGGCGAGGCGAACTGAAGACTCCCTCGAGGAACTGTCGATCTTTGCCAGCCGCTACGAATTTACGACCCTTACGGTGACGGAGCCAATTAGCTTCGAGCGCAGCCAAATTGAGGAAGTACCCGGCTCCGATTCAGACGCACTAAGGTCATTGGACACCGCACCCGGTCTCGCAACCAACCTGTCCGCGCGCCCTTACATTCGCGGTGCCCTGCTCGATGACGTGCTCGTCGAGTACGACGGAGTCCCGTTGGTCGACCCGTTCCATTTCAAGACGTTTCAAAGCACATTGAGTGTGTTTGATCCATCTACTGTGGCTCGAGCCGATGTCTATACGGGCGGATTTCCCGTGGAATTTGGCACACGATCTGGGGGTGTTTTTGAATTGACACCTCGATCGATTGACTCGGGCTCTCAATATACGATTGGTGCCAGCCGCTACGATTACACGCTTGGAAGCGAGGGCAAAGCCGACACATGGCCGGTCGAGTGGCTGCTCAATGCGCGCACGAACATCGACCATAGCGTGGTCCAACCACTGGCAGGCGAATACGGTGAGCCGAAGTTCACAGACGTCGTGGGCCGGGTTCGCTGGACAGCGAGCACGAACTCCGCGCTGACCCTCGGCGTGATCCTGCTCGACGATCGAATAACACTGAGTTCAAACTCGAATACCACTCAAGATGAGGCGACAGACCGTTCGCGAGATTTGGACACTTGGCTAAAGTGGGAATGGGCTCCCAGTGCCGACGTCAAATCCAATACCTCAGTCGCCTTGGCCAATACCGAGCGGAACAGCAGGGAAGCTCTCAATCTACCAGGACTCGCCGACGGTAGCCTGTACGCTGAGCGCTCGTTTTCAACCCGTAGCTTGAGAAGCGAGTGGAGCTATGCAGCCTCAGATGCACTCAAGTGGGATTTTGGCGGTGAGTTTAGTCGGGAAAATGCAGAACTGACCTTCCTCCGCCAGGAAATTTTCTCACAGCCCATTGTGCTGGGCTTTGATCGAGCACCGGACGCATCGATAACCTCTAACCAGGCTCCACGCTCCTCGACCTTAGGGCTATACGCTTCCGGGAACCTCCATTGGCGGGAATTGGAGGCCGACGTCGGATTGCGCCTGGATGGGCAAATGTATCAAGGGTTCGGGACTCGCAGCCAGCTCAGCCCTCGGGTCAACGTCCGCTATGACCTTAACAACACCTGGCACGCCTTCGCCTCTTGGGGAGAGTTCACCCAAGCGCAGCGTGTGGATGAGTATCGCGCGGAAGTTAATCAGGCTGCGCCAGACCCCGCGAGCCGAGCCACGCACCTCCTTGTCGGAGTCGCCAATGACAGTGCCGCAGCCCTCAATTGGCGGCTCGAGATATTTCACAATCACTGGTCATCGATTAGCCCCTACTTCGATAATCTCCTAGGTTCGGTATCCCTGACGCCCGATCTCGCGCCTGACCGCGTATTGATCGCACCATCCGAGGCGGATGCTGCCGGCATCGAGCTCAGCGGACGGCACTCGTTCAGTCATGGATTCAGCGCATGGGGAAATTTCAGCATTTCCAAAGTCACCGACGAGATCAACGGCCAGGACATCGCCCGCAGCTGGGATCAGAAATACGCCGCAACCTTCGGTCTGGGATGGAGAGACCGGCGCAATGCAGCGTCCGCCCTTCTCGGATGGCACAGCGGCTGGCCGACAACGCCACTCAACGCGGTTGCCGCATCGTTGACTGCTCCAGCTTACATTGCGGCGGGCAGTCGAAACTCCGACCGCTGGGGAAGCTACCTAAGCGTCGACCTGCGACTCTCAACCTCGGTGCCGCTGCGATACGGGGAGCTCTCGCTCTGGGCGGATGCAAGCAATATCACGAATCGATCGAATGAATGCTGCGCCGGGTTGAACCCGGACAACGGAGCGGCCGGCCCACCTGTGGTCGTGGACAAATTCTGGGCGCCCCGGGTCATCAATGTGGGCTTCTCCTGGCGGGTGAAACACCCAGACTAGCAAACCCCAAGATGAGTGAGGCTCTCGCGATTGATTTGGCTCGTCGATGACGTCTCATAACATGGAGCAATCAACACGTTGGGTTTTGGAGGCTGTCATCCAATTAAGCGAGGATTCAGTGAACACCCGGTATTCGGTCAACGTATCCGACCCCAGCCGAGTTCGATGAGATGCCCACCTTCCACACCGCCATCGCCGATATCCACGCCATTCGCGCACAAATCGCACGTGCGACTGAATTCCGGGGCTACGGACCTAGGTCGGTGGCAGCGACAGGTCTGCTCGCGCTCCTGGCCGCTGCCTGTCAGTCCCACTGGCTAAAAGGCACGAACCAAGACTGGCGGACTTTCTTGCTGATATGGATTGTGACTGCCGCAGTCTCCCTGACGCTGACGACCCTTGAGATCATTAGGCGCACGCGTGCCATTCACTGTGGTTTAGCCCGCGAGATGATTGAACATGCTGCCGAGCAGATTGCGCCCACCTTGATTGCAGGTTTGCTCTTAACGCTTGTCTTTGAGCGCTTCGCACGAAATGCCCTTTGGCTGCTGCCGGGCCTTTGGCAAATATTGTTCGGCCTCGGAGTCTTTGCATCACGCCGCTTCCTCCCTTGGCCATTTGTTGTCGTACGTGCCTGGTATCTCGCGACGGGCTTGAGTTGCATCGCTCTCGCAAGTGATCAAGGCATCGCCTCACCATGGGCGATGGGTGTGCCCTTCGGCTTGGGCCAATTTTTCCTCGCCGCAGTCCTCCAGTATCGAGAAGACCGATGAGACGGTCTTTGAGCTAAGGAGAGGGACTCACGCTTCCTCGATAACGCGTGAGATTGTCGCGGCATGGTTATTCTCCGATCTGTGCGATCTGCAGTTTTTGCAATCGACCATAGACGATATGCCGTGCGAAGCTGATGTGAACTTTGCAATGCAAAGTGATTGCACTATATTCTCGACGGAAACACGTAGGGGTTGTCATGATCGATTCGAAGACCTTCACCCGCTCTTTGAGCGCACTACTCTGTTGCTGCGCGATGGTGTATCTGTCGCCACCACAAATCGTGTGGGCAGCTGATCTGGACTTGACCCAATACCGGGGCAAAGTGGTGTATGTGGACTTTTGGGCCTCTTGGTGCGCTCCTTGTAAGCAGTCATTTCCTTGGCTCGACGGTCTAGTACGCGAGTACGGCAAACAGAACTTCGTCGTTGTCGGCGTCAATGTAGATAAAGACAAAAATCGGGCGGAGCACTTCCTCGAGGAGACGCCCGCCGAATTTCCGATAATTTACGACCCGAAGGGCGAACTAGCCACGGCCTACAAGGTTGCCGGCATGCCAAGCGGCATTCTGATCGACCGTACCGGTCAAGTGCGCTTTCAGCACGCAGGATTCTCAGACAAACAGAAGGACATTTATGAAGAACAACTGCAGACTTTGCTGGCCGAGAAGACCCACTGAGCGTGCCGATCGGCCCGTGGCCGTAGGCATGCACCGGTTGCTTGGTGGACTATTCATCGGAATCGCGTTAGCCGGCTGCTCGGCGTTCGGTGCAAAACCTTGGGATCACGACCTGCTGGCGGAGCGCGCCATGCAGGTCGGGGCCTATCCGATCGAAGGCAGCATGGATGATCACATTTACTTCAGCAAGGAGGCTTCCAGTGGAGGGCGCAGCTTCGCCGGTGGGGGCTGCGGGTGCAACTAGCCTCGAAACACGCAGCTAATGCCGGAGTGCGCCAGGCGCTGGCAGCGGCGGCAGCGGGACTCCTTGCCAGCGGGCATGCCAAGGCGCAGGAAGCGCCGGATCCGCCGCCCTCCACTATCGTCGATTCGGCGGTACTCGTGTATCACGAGGTCAACCGCGTGCAGGCGATCGAACCCGAGGTGAACGTCAGTCAGAAAATCAGTGAGGACAGCACACTCAATCTCGGCATCGTCGCCGACTCGCTGACCGGACCGACGCCCTTGGGCGCAGTCCCCTCGACCTTCCCCCAAACTTACGTGAGGCCTTACAAGGTCATTCCCTTAGGTACCCCGGTGACGGTCACGACCGCATCCGGGGGCTCGACCGTGGTCATCGTCCCACCCCCGACGGGCGCAAAGTCACAGACGTTGGCGGCGAGCACGATCGTGCCGCCCAACACGTATCCGCTCGATCATGGATTCTACGATCGTCGCGTCGCCGGCCACTTGGGCTGGGAACAGGCGATCACCTCAAATTTCAAGATCGACGGAGGAATAGCCTATTCGAAGGAACATGACTATCGGTCGGAGAGCGCAAATCTTGGCATCTCCCAGGACTTCAACGGACACAACACCACATTGAGCGCCGCCGTCAACTACGAATCGGATCTGTCTTTTCCGATCGGCGGGACACCCACGCCGCTGACGATAATGAACGGCAACTGGAAGGGGCCGGATACCACGCTTCACGAAATAGACGCGCTTGTTGGGGTCACGCAGGTGATGAATCGCCGTTGGCTCGCGACCTTGAGTTATTCCTTTGCGGACGACCACGGCTATGAAAACGACCCCTACAAGATCATCTCAATTGTCGACCCGATCAGCGGACAGCCAGTCGAGCAGCTTTACGAGAATCGACCGACGTTCAGGCGCAAACAAAGTATATTTCTCGACAATAAGGTCCACCTGACCAGCGATGTCGTTTCCCTCTCGTTGCGAGCATATAAGGACGACTGGGGTATCAAGTCATTGACGGCGGATCTGCGCTATCGGTGGCAGATCGATAAGCAATTTTACGTCGAACCGCATCTACGCTATTACACGCAAGGTGCCGCGGATTTCTTTCGTTATTACCTCGTCAGCGGCGTGGCGCTCCCCCAATATGCATCGGCGGATACACGTCTTGCGAAATTCCACGCGCAAACCTACGGTGTCAAATTCGGCATGCCCTTCAGCGAGAACACCGAACTCAATCTTCGCGTGGAATATTACGACCAGCAGGGAAACGGGTCTCCGGCAGGGGCCATCGGGCAACTGCAGCAGCAGAACTTGTTCCCGGACTTAAAGGCCTACACGCTGCTGTTGGGATATACGTTTGCCTTCTGAAGCGGCAGAACTTCTTTCGCGGGAGCGGTGGACCGTGGTTTCAGGGCATCACGATCATTCGACCCACTTCACGGCCATGGCGAGCCCCTGTGTTGTGCTGGTGGATACGGATCACGAGGTGCTGGCGGCCGAGGTCGGTGAGATTGCCAAGAGTGAAGCTCTGCGCATAGAAGAGAAGTTCTCCCGTTACCGGCCCAGCGTCGTAACCCACATCAATGACACCGCGGGAACGATGGTCGAGGTGGATGAGGAGACCGCGGACCTGCTCGACTACGCGACCCAGTGCCACACCTTGAGTGGGGGACTAATTGACATCACTTCGGGCGCGCTGCGCCGCGCGTGGAATTTTTCTGGTCAAGGGACGCTGCCAACGCAGGCTCAGGTGCAAAGCGTCCTCGAGTTCGTAGGTTGGGCGCGAATTTTCTGGGAAAGGCCGCGACTACGGCTTCAGCCGGGAATGGAAATCGACCTCGGAGGCATCGGCAAGGAATACGCGGTCGATCGGGCGGTGGACCTGGCGAAAGCCCACTCCGCAACGCCGGTGCTGGTTAACTTTGGGGGCGACTTGCGTGTGTCGGGACCACGGCAAACCGGTTCCCCCTGGTGGGTGGCGATCGAGGATGTGGATCGAGCGGGAGCCGCCGCAGGCCTGTTGGAGCTCTCAACGGGCGCACTTGCCACTAGCGGCGATACCCATCGATATGTTCGTGACCGGAACGTTCGATATGGCCATGTGCTCAATCCGAACACCGGCTGGCCGATCGCCGGCGCGCCGAGGTCCGTGACGGTGCATGCGGCCACCTGTTCGGAGGCGGGACTGTTGGCAAAATTGGCGCTCCTTCGCGGGTCCGGCGCGGAGGCCTTCCTGAAATCGGAACAGGTCCGGGCCTGGTGCGTGCGATGAGGCGTATGGAAGTGACGTTCACATCGGCAGAACACGCAGCGCAGTATGTGGTCGCGGAACCCGAAATCAGACATGTGAGCGACACGGCGCTGTGGGTGGCGAGTTTGCGCGGGCAGGAAAAGTGGCGCCGGGCGCAGCCCGCCACCATGAGCCGCAAAATGCTGAGCTTGAGCGGCGCGGTGTTGCTGCAACGCGTACAGCGAGCGTCGGATCAAGTTGGCAGCGAATGCTCCTAGATGCTCTCATCGATCATCACGTGCATCTTTACGCCGGTTCACTGTTGGCGGCGCTCACAATGGCTTACGGCGTTGTTTCCTGGTTCGCCGCGCGCTGGCCCATGGCAGTCGAGGGACAGATACATGGACATATGCCTCCGGTGACGATATTGAAACCGCTTTACGGCGCTGAGCGAGAAACCTATCACTGCCTGCTGTCCTTCTGCCAGCAGCAGTACCCCGATTATCAAATCGTCTTTGGCGTTGCCGATGCGGTCGACCCGGCTGTGGCCATCGTCGCGAGGCTACAGCGTGAATGGCCACAGCTCGACATTCAACTCGCCATTGACCGCAGACAGCATGGCGGCAACCGCAAGGTGAGCAATCTCATCAACATGATGGCACTCGCCCGCCACGACGTGTTGGCGCTGTCCGATAGCGATGTTCGAGTGCAACCCAACTATCTTGCGAAAGTAGTCGCGCCCCTGAACGACCCATGCGTTGGCATGGTCACCTGCCTATATCGAGGGTGCCCAAGATCGGGACTGTGGCCGTTGCTCGGGTCCTTGTTCATCAACGACTGGTTCGCGCCCTCTGTACGTGTGGCCGCCTTGAGCGGGTCGCGCGCCTTTGCCTTTGGAGCCACGATCGCATTGCGGCGTAATACTCTGTCCCAAATTGGCGGCTTCAAATCAGTCGCGAATCAATTGGCCGATGACTATCGCTTAGGCCAATTGACGCGCCGTGCAGGTATGCGCACGGTTCTGTCCGACGTAGTCGTCGAAACGGTGGTCTCCGACACCACCTTCGCGCAACTGATGCAGCATGAACTGCGGTGGTTGCGCACCATTCGCGCGATGAACCCGCACGGACATCGCTTCTTATTCCTGACGTTTAGCTTGCCGATCGCGGCATTGGGTAACTGGTTGGCCGCCAATTCCTTGCTGACCCTTGGAATGCTGGTGATGACTCTCGCAGCCAGGATCCTGGTGCATTCGAATACCCGCCAGCGGGGTGCTTCGTGGGTTCCGCTGATGCTTTTACCGTTTAGGGACCTGTTGAGCTTGGGGCTTTGGAGCTGGAGTTTTGTTACCCGGCGCGTTCAGTGGCGCGATTCACATTTCCATACCGCGCGCGACGGATCGATGCGGATCATCGAGAGCGCCTAGACGACTGAAGGCTAGACCGTCGCCGCGCTGAAGGGCACAAAGCGTGACATCATGGCCATGCCAAAGCTCGCCTCCTTAGGAAATTGTACATGCTCTCATACACTTTCTGCCTATCGAAACCGACCCCCGGTGAAGCGACGCGCAATAGGATTCTCCGGCAAAATGCCCTCCAAGGTGGAGGGCGGACCATTCGGACGCGGCTGCGCCGGCACACGGAGATGTTATGAAGAAGATCGGTTTCCTTTCTTTTGGGCATTGGTCTCCCACCACGCAATCGCAGACCCGCTCTGCGGCCGATGTGCTGCTGCAATCGATCGACCTAGCCGTGGCGGCAGAGGAGCTTGGCGCGGACGGGGCCTATTTCCGCGTGCACCATTTCGCGCGCCAGCTGTCGTCGCCATTTCCGCTGCTCGCCGCCGTCGGTGCCAGGACAAAGCGTGTCGAAATCGGCACGGCGGTCATCGACATGCGCTACGAAAATCCCTTCTACATGGTGGAGGACGCAGGGTCAGCGGACCTTATCGCCGGCGGCCGGCTCCAGCTCGGCATCAGTCGCGGCTCGCCCGAGCAGGTGATCGAGGGCTGGCGCCACTTCGGCTACGCACCTGCCAAAGGCGAAACCGACGCCGATATGGGCCGGCGCAACGGCGAGGTCTTCTTCGAATTGCTGAAGGGGCGGGGTTTTGCTGAGCCCAATCCGCGCCCCATGTTTCCGAACCCTCCTGGCCTGCTGCGTCTGGAACCCCTTTCGGAAGGGCTGCGGGATCGGATCTGGTGGGGCTCAGCATCTAACGCGACCGCGATCTGGGCTGCGCAACAGGGGATGAACCTGCAGAGTTCCACACTGAAGGCGGACGAGTCAGGCGAGCCTTTTCACGTCCAGCAGGCCCGTCAAATCCGCGCCTACCGGCAAGCGTGGATCGCCGCTGGGCACAAGAGAGAACCGCGTGTGTCGGTTTCTCGATCCATATTCCCGCTCATCGACGACCGCGATCGGGCCTATTTCGGTCGGAACGGGAGCAGCGATCAGATAGGCTTCATCGACAACATGCGCGCCGTTTTTGGCCGGTCCTATGCCGCAGAACCCAGCAAGCTCATTAAAGAGTTGAGCGCGGATGAGGCCATCGCTGAAGCAGATACCCTACTCTTGACTGTGCCGAACCAGCTCGGCGTCGACTACAATTCGCACGTGATCGAGGCCATCCTCACTCAGGTCGCGCCGGCGCTGAGTTGGCGTTGACGCACACCTTGTTGCGGCAACACGCCAACCATCACAGAGCCTCCGAACTCGTAACAACTCGCAGTCGCTTAATGCGATGTTATGGTGTACCGACCGCCAATGACTTGGAAGCGATTGTTCTCCGTGCAATCCGTCGGGATCAATCGGTCGAGGTTCTTAACGCGGTGAAATTTCAACGTCAGCGTCCAGGGGCGGCTCAATCGCTGAGCGTCCTCGATCGTCATGTCGTCCTGCAGAGTATCGGGGTCGACCAGATGAATGCTTTCGGTATATCTCGCCTGCTCGCTCAAGTCCGGCGACAAGACGTGTGGAATCCGGACGAATGGGCCCGCGCGCCGCTCGATCGTATCGATCTTCAGCGTATCGCCTTCCCAATGTCCCACTGAGTTGCCGAGTGCAGTGGGCCACAAGTCATCGGCACCCGGGTGGGACCGATCCGTATAAATGTGCCTGGCCTGCCCATTGACGAACAGCAATAGGGTCTCTTCCGGTGTGATATAGATTTGGAAAAGCGTGTCGAAGGGGTTGTCCATTAACTCGGGAAAATCCCACTCGCACGCCATGATGCTGCCGGGCTTGACGGCTGAGGCCGGTGTCGCTCTGATCTTCCTGTCCCGCTGCTTGTAGATACGCTGCCACTCGGCGTTGTAAGGCGGCGGCTGGTCCAGCTGCGTTCGGCTGATGACGAAAGCCTCCTGCGCACTGAGAACCCCGGGAGGCGCCACGGTAGGAATGCTTTGCGGATGTGCAGCCGCTTCATCCATGACTTTGCCGAACTCATCCGTGCGCATCTCGCTGGCGACTTCGCCCTCCCAGATGCCCGTCCAGTTGGGAAGTGCGGCGAACTGCTGAGAACGGTCCGGGCGATTGTCCGCGGCGATGGCGGACATGCAGCCGAGCGCGATGCAGACGCCAAGCGAAATTTTTATTGCCACACCAATGGCTCCCTTCATCGCTCAACCCGGCGACAGCTTCTGTCCGTCTGGCCCGGTTCCGGAAACATAAGACCCGCTATTGCCCCCATCTCTTGCCGGGTGGATGGTCACATTGATCTTGTCGCCCGCCTTCAGCGCACGCGGCCGCCACCCATTGCGATACAGATCGACCGGCGCATTCATCTGCAGACTCCATTCCTGCACGACACCGTCCTTGGCAACGAGCAGTTGAAGAAAGCAATGCGGATTGGTCCACTGCAGCTCCTTCACCGTGCCCTGCAGGGTCAGCTGCTTGCTACCATCGAACATGGCATACGTATGATGAGAGAAGCCAGGAGCGGAAACCACCAAGCCGGCGCACCACACCGCGAACGCTGCCATGTTCCGCGTTGCAAGTTGATGTCGCACGCCTTACTCCTGTTTACAATGCCCTCGCGCGGTGCATTTATTGTATATCGTGAATACGCTGGATGGCTATCCCGAACCAGCGTTCAAGCCTGATGGTTTCGCCGCCGGCGCGGCGGCTGCGTAATTCACACGATGTCGGTCTGCGGTTTTCACCGCATGTCGGTCCAATGTGAATGAGAGCCGTGGCCGCAATTTGTTTGTCGAGCGGATTCTCAGCATTCGGCACCCGCAGTCTTCCCCACACGTGAGCCGTCTCTTCGTCGAGGGGTAAAATCGACTCAGCATGGATCGTCGTCACTTGTTTGAGCCAGCGGCCGAGCCGCTTTGCCTGCGCGTGATGGCAAGCCGAGGCGGGTTGCCTCACAGAATGCGCTTAGCGCTTTGCGGCAGCCATTGTCGTGTCGTACAGTGCGCTCACCCGCGATCGGGTGCGCACTTGGGAGGGAGGACACAACATGAACGAGCTATCCATGTCCCGCTGCCGCGTCACGTTACTATGGGCGGCGCTGATCACCATCGCGGCGGCTGCGCCGGCAGCGCTCGCTGCGGAACCGCCGGCTGTGTCACATAACGCCGGCCCCAACCCGGCCAGGTTACCCGACGGCCATCCGAACTGGACGGGCTCTTGGGTGCCGCCCGGCGGCATGATGGAAAAATACAACGGTCCCTCAGGCCTGGACAATGTCCCCGCGGGGGTTCAGGCGAACGTGGAGGCCCGCGATCCGACCATGCCGGACCTCAAATCACCTTATTTAGAGGGTTTTCAAAATCTCGTCGAGCAGGCTAAGAAAGGGCCCCTGCCCAGCAAGACGGCGATGTGCTATCCGCCGGGTATGCCGGGCATGATGGGTATGATCTATGGCATGGAGATTCTGCAGACGCCGAAGATCGTCGCAATCACCAGCGAATGGCAGGCCGCGAGTCGGCGCATCTGGATCGATGCCAAGCACCCCCCCGCGGACGAACTCGACGCCACCTACACCGGAGACTCGATCGGACACTGGGAAGGCGACACATTGGTCGTCGACACCCTGGGTTTGCGCGGGGACGTTCCACTGACACGGATTCCGTTCAATCACGGCGCCAATACACGCATCATCGAGCGTTTTCATCAAACGGCGCCGGATATGCTCGTGGACGATATGACGATCATAGACGAAGCAGTCTTTGCGAAACCTTGGGTCAGGACCTATCGGTATCACTATCGGCCCGACCTTCGACTCCAGGAATACGTGTGTCTTGACAACAACCGCAACGTCGACGACCAAGGGCGGCAGAAGTTCTGAGAGCGCCGAGAGGAGCCCCCATCCAAATTAGGGTGCAATCAGACAGCCGTTAACCGCTTGGCGTGGACTCCAGCAGTCTGCAGACGCCGATCAGCAATTGGGCGGCCTTCGTAAGCTTCGGTCCCAGGCGCGAGGTCGGACCTGCGATGGTGACGATGTAGAGAGCGGAGGTCCACATGAAACGCGCGGAAACGGTGGTAACGCCGTGCTGGCTCTCGTCGCGGTTGGCAAACCAGCCACGAGCATTTCCCGCAAGATCGACTCGTCGAGCTTGTCGCGCAGGGCCCGAAGTATCGAATCAGCCCGCGCGGCAACCGGATCGTGATCGGCGATGGTCTTGGCGATCTCGTAGAGCTTGAGCGTGGGATAGTATCCGCCGCGGCTGGTCAACTCGTATAAATAACCTCTTTCCAACAGCGCTTGCAGCACGTCATGACAACTCGAGGCGGGTATGTCGAGCAGCCGTGCAATTTCGGACGCTGACAGCGGCCGCTTCTGTACGGCAAATACTTCCAAGAAATCCAGTGTTCTGGCGACAATCTTCGACATCGAGGCAATCCTGGTGGCAGCCGGGTTGTCAGCCGAGCCCCAGCACTTGCATTGCATTTTCCTTCAAGATCATCTCATGCACTTCCGGTTTGAAACCAGCTTCCTTGAAGTCCTTGATCCAACGGTCGGGCGCGATCAACGGATAGTCCGAGCCGAACAGCATCTTGCGCTTCAATTGCGAGTTTGCGTATTGAACGAGCTGGGGCGGAAAGTACTTCGGCGACCATCCTGAGAGGTCGATGTAGACGTTGGGCTTGTGCAGACAGACGGACAAGGCCTCGTCCTGCCACGGCCACGAGGGGTGCGCAATGATGATTTTCATGTCCGGGAAATCTGCCGCTACGTCATCGAGATGAATCGGGTTGGAGTATTTTAGCCGCAGGCCGCCACCCCCCGGCATGCCGGTGCCGATCCCGGAGTGGCCGCTATGGAAAATCGCGGGAAGCTTGTGCCCAGCGATCAGATCGTACAAGCCATATGCCATCCGATCGTTCGGGAAGAATCCCTGCAGGGTGGGATGAAATTTGAAGCCCGCAATCTGCCCTGATTCGATCAGGCGCCTGGCTTCGCGCACACCCATCTTGCCCTTATGAGGATCAATGCTGCCGAATGCGACCATGATGTCGCTGTTCTCGGCGGCAGCATCGCAGATCTCCTCATTAGGAATGCGTTTGTTTCCCAATTGGTGTTCGGAGTCAACAGTGAACATCACCAGGCCGATTTGTCTGGCGCGATAGTAGGCGATTGTTTCAGCGATTGTTGGCCGCTTGCCGGCCTTGAAGTATTTCGATGCCGCATCCTCGTATGTTTGCCACACCTCATCCGCGGGCTGGTGGCAGGAGACCTCGGCGTGCGTGTGGACGTCGATGGCAATCAGGTCATTACAGTTCATTGTTTATATTATATCTCGGAGCGCATGGATATCGCTCCATGATGCAGGCGCAACTAATACTCCCTGACGACGCATTTCAAGTTGATTTGCTGGGTACAAATGATCGCCACTGCGTGTTCGACACTCGAGCGCGCTGAGTCAAGCCACTCGACAAGCCAGGTTCGCTCCGCCTCCGGCAGCCAATGAGCCTTGGCTGGCGTATCTCGAAGCCGCGCGACAACCAGCGGCGCCAGCAGGAATGCCGGCGCGGCTTTCAGGCGGGTCACTTCGTGGTCCGCGCCGCACCGTCGCTGAGGCGGCGAAAATAATCCGCCACGGCATCCTCGTAACCGCGCGGCACGAGCTGCGGGTCGGGACTACGAATCTCTCCCGCTTGGCTCCCGGCCAAATTGCGGCGCAACTCCAAGTCCAAGGTATCGACGTCGCTCAGCAGCTGCTCGTGGATCTGTTCGATCATGTGCGGATTTCCCGGGAAACGCCGCGGATCCAGTTGTTCCATGGAAGTGATGAGCTGTTGAACTTGACGTTTCACTTCAGGATCGTCGGCGACCCTCTGCCGCAGCGCGCGCAGTTCAGTCAAGCCCTGTTGAATGCGCGCTTCGGTGTCGGCCGCCGTCGCCGTCCCAGTCGGCAACGCGCTGCTGCGCATGCCTGGGCGGGCGTTATTCCCGGTATCGATATTATTGTTCACCACGCCTGAAGTCGCGCCCCCGCCCGGCCGAGTATCGCGCGGCTGGTCGCCGCCGCCCTCCCCGGGCTGCATGCTATCCGGCTGGGTGGCGTCGCCGGGTGCCGATCCGAGCTGTTCGATCTGCCGCCTCAGGCGGGCGACACGATCCAACGCTTCCCGCATTCCCTGTCCGGGTCCTTCGCCGGAATCGATCGCTCGATGGGCATCTTGGGTTTGTTCGCTCAGGCGTTTGAGGCCCGCAGCAATTTGCGACTCGGTGTCCCGAGCGTTGGGATCGATGCCCGTTCGCAACCAGTCCGCGGTACGCTGGATGAGAGGTTCCAGGTCGCCATCATCGACCTCTTTCAACGCGTCACGCAATTTCTCGGCGGCGGCCGGCTGGCTCGATTGGAGCTCGCGCGCGGCGTTGCGCATGTTTTGCTGCAATCCGCTCAAGGCATCGGCCATGCGCTGCCGGTCATCCGTGAGCTTGGCCACGTCGCGAGCGACGTTCGGCGACGCGGCGCCGCGTTCTTTCAATTTCTGAATGCGCGCACTTTGGTCCGCTTCGGCCGCGGCCAGGCGCTGCGCCTCGCGGGCGATGGCGTCCATGCGTTGCCCAGCTTCCTGCGATTGTGTGCCGCCCAAAATCTCGCCGGCTTCGCGCAGGCGTTCGGCAGCGCGACGCGCGCCGGCGGCACTCTGGCCGTTCGCGGCGGCCCCTTCCATGTCCTGTTGCGCTTGACGTACTCGATCGAGCGATTGCTGCGCTGCCTGCGCGCGGCTCTGGCCGCTGCTACCCGGCTTCCCCTGCGTCGATTGCCCCGACTGCCCTGCCTGCCCCGACTGCCTCGTTGAATCCTGGGCCATCTGTTGAAGCTGCTGCTGCAACTCCTCCGCCTCACGCTTGAGCATTTCTTGCTGCCAGCGCTGTTCGGCGGTGGGAGCGCCTTCTTGATCACGCTGCCGCTCAGCAATTTCCTCCTGCCGGCGCGCGAGTTCGTCGAGTTTTTTCAGTGCATCGTTGATGTCTTTCGCGCGTTGGTCGGCGGTGGACGCACGCTGCTGCGCCTCGTATTGATTCTTCTCAGTGTCGAGCTCGAGATCGAACAGGCTGGCGAGGTCGCGCCCTGCATCCGAGCCGCCGCCACCGCCGCGCGATCCGTAGGCGATCTCGATCTCCCGAAACGTGGCTTCGGCGCGCAACAGATGTTGCAGCACTTTTTGCTCCTCCGGAATTGCGTCCTTCCAGTTCTGCCGCTGCAATTGTTCGGCCGATGGGGCCATCGCCTTGGCCGCCTCGCGCATTTCCTGTTGAAACCGGCCGAACTCGCTGTTCTGGTCCAGCTCGCGCGACCGCAAGCGTCCCGCCAGCGCGAGCGATTGCTGGCGCAGCGTCGTTTGCACTTCCGATAGCAGCTTCGCAGTCTCGGCCGCTTGCTGACCGTTGCCGCCCGTGTCGTTCAGTTGTTTGAAGGTGGCTGATATGATTTCCTTTTCGCGCTGGGATATCTCTCCCGATTCATTGCCGGCGCCCCCGCCGCCCGCGCCGCCCGATGATTGCGACTGCGAGAAAGACCGGGAAAATGGCTCGATTTGTATGAACGCGATATTGGTGTGCGCCTCGAGTTTCGCGTCCGCCGCCGTGGCGTAGAGACTGACGATGTCGCCGGGCACGAGTTTGAAGTTTTCCAGCGCGAGCACACTGCGCCCGTCGGCTTGGCTTGCGCCCTCGTGATCCAGCATGGAGACGGTCTTCTCTGGTCCGCCGTTTACCGCATAATGCAGGTCGAGATGTTTGAGCCCGAATTCATCGGTGGCGTGCAACGCGACCGCGACCTCCTCGATCGGGGTCGCTCGATAATCTCCGCCGGGTCGGGCAATGCTGACGGTAGGCGGAGTGGGATCGCTTGCCTCGATGAAATAGTCTTCGGAGATGCGCACGGGCTGGCCGTGATCGCGGGACGCGACATGATAGTCACCATCGCGCTCGAGATCGACGAATGCGCGATAGCGATTATTCTCGCCGCCGGAGAGCGCAATTTCTTCTCCGCTGCTGAGCACCAGCGATCCCTCCGGCATGGGCCGATCGGTGGTCAGCTCGAGTTCGGCGCGCGTTCCCTGCAAAGCGCGCAAGTCGCCGCCCGCCTCTTGAGTCTCATCGGCGCGCCCGGTCCAGCTCGGAAAATGGTACGTGACCCGGATTTGCCGAACCACGGCAGGGTCGGCCACGCGAAGGTGGTAATGGGATGATTCACGCGTCCCGGCCTGCACGTAGTACTCGAGATTCTCAGGCACGGCCGTGAGTGTAAATTGATAGCCCGGTTGATCGGCTCGAGTCTGCATGGCAATGCGCTCCCACGACGACTTGCTCTGATAGCGCGCATAGAGAAAAAAATGCGTTTCCTTAATCCCCTCGGGCCGCGCCGACACGAGCAGATCGGAGTAGCGGCGGATTGTCAGATCGCCGGGCGTCACCCGAATGTCGTATACCGGCGCAGACCCGCGAATCGAGTTGGTCCACAACAGATGCGAGCCGAACCCCAATGTCCCCGGCGCGGCGGTGATCAGCCAGAGCAGCGTACCGATGGACACAGCAGCAACGGCTGCCCACGCCGCCAGGTTGGTACCGGTCGCCAGGACCGGCAGCCGGGCAGTGCGGGTGATTTCGAGCGTATCGGCGGCGAGAAGCTCGACGAAGGGATCCGCCGTATCGCGTTCGGTAAAGGTGAGAAGCCGCTGCTGAAAGCCCGGATAGCGGCCCTCGGCCGCGGCCGCAGCCCGCCCGCGGGTCAGCCGGTATAGCGGTAACGCGATGCCGAAGCCCACGGCGCAGACCAACACACACAGCAGACCAACGCGAGCACCGCGGACGCTGGCCGTCGAAAACATCAGCGCATGCAACGTCCACACCAGAGCAAGCGTCATGCCCAAGGCCACCAGCGCAGTGACGGCGGCGCCGCGCGACAACGCGCCGAGCCGCAATCGGCGATGCAGTCCACTCAAATAAGCGTTCAGCTCTTGTCGCGCGCTCATAAGGCCTCGCCTCGCTGTCTAGATTTGTTCACGCCTCGTGGCCAGGTGCCGGTCGCCCGCCCAAGCCTGCGCGAGCGCCGCCGCCAACGCCAGTAGAATCAGGAACCACCAGAGTCCAATACGCTCTTCGCGAACCCCAGGAGCACTCGGCGCCGGGACGGCCGGGCGGCCCGCGCTGACGGTGATCGGCGGGACCGCATGCTTCTGCCACCCCGCCAAGATATCATCGGATACCCGCCGCAGATCCGACTCACGGCGGTCTGGATTGACAGCGACGAGTTCGGTGCGGCCGCTCGCAATGCGCACCTGATAAAACCCTGCCTCGTCCAACCGCAACGATCGCGTGGTGGCCGCATCGGTCAACGATAAAGGACGTTGTCCCTGCGGGTCGATGACTTCCACTCCGGATGTCGATCCGCCGCCGGGATCGCCGGCGTGGAGGTCGAGAAAAGAGTCCACGACGCGCAGTGTTGCGCCCGTTTCACGGTTCGATAAGTGGCGCGCCGTTTGCGCGACGAATGCCACGAACGCGGGCTGCACCGGCAAGTCATTGGTGAGCCCCTCGAATCCGGAAGTCAGAAGCAGCATGCGACCTTCGCCCCGATTTTTCTCCAGGAGCAGAGGTGTCCGATCGGTCAGGCGCAGCAGCACCGTCGAGTTGGTCTCCTCGACGCTTGACGCGTAATAGAATTTGACGCCCGACCAGAGCGATGTCGCCCCCAGCCAGTTCTGGGCATCGTTCTCACCGACCCTCGCAAATCGAGCGCCGGGGGATGAGGCGAAGCCGCGCGCTTCCAGAATATTCGCGCCAAACACCGGTGCCGGCCCATGTCCCGCCCCGGGGCCCAGAACCACCCATACGTTGCCGCCGGCTTGTACATATTGCTGCAACTCTTCATCGAGCCGCGGCGGAAGCGACGCGAGCCCAGCAATCACGACGAACGCATAGCGGTTCAGCGACAGGCGCGCCGCCTGATCCGGAGAGACGGATTGAAGCAGGTAAGCGGGGCCTTCGGCCGCCGCCAACGCATTGCTGAAATAAAGCGGCGAGCGCGAGTCCGCCGGGGCATGAACGAACAGCACGGGCTGAGAATCCGAGCGCTCCACCGCGAATCGAAACACGTCATCCTGCGTGAGCGCATCCGCCGAATCGATGTCGACTTCGCAGCGGCTGAAGCCATGCGGCACGGGCACGGCGGCGAACGTAACGGCAACACGTCCGTTGGCGGGGACTTGCGCGCGTTGGGTCGAGAGTGTCTTGCCGTTCACTACCAGCGACACGGTGCGCTCCGCCGCCGGCGTGGCGAACCCCGCTACGGTGGCGCGCACTCCCGTCAAAACGGCACCGCTGCCATTGCCGAAGATCTGCTCGGGAGACGTGACGCTTTCTACGGTCCAGTTGGGCACCGCATCGGATATCACCGGGTGCACCACCAGGGTGGCCGAGGCCGGCAGAGCCATCTCAGAGGCGTTCGCCGGCAGATTCGACAGCTGAAAATCACTGATGAGATGCGCCTCGATAGGCGTGCCGGCATGCTCTGCCGCTTGCCGAACTGCATTCGCCAGTTCGCCGAGGTTGCCGCGCGAGTCGTCCGCCGCGATGGCCGCAATAGCGGCGCGCTGCGCCCCAAAGTCCCGGGAGGGAGACGTCAGTACTTGCAGCTGCGAGCTGAACGCGATCACCTGCACCCGGTCTTCACTGCGCACGTTGGACAGCACCGACAATGCCTCGCGCTTCGCATCCTCGAGCCGCGTTCCCGCGTGCATGCTGAAAGAATGATCGATGACGAGGAGCACCAGCCGCGCGGCATCGATGCGCGCCACGTGCCGGCTCACGAACGGGTTCGCAAACGCCAGCACGATCAACGCCAGTAGAGCGAGGCGCAATGCCAGCAGCAGCCAGTAGCGCAGACGGCGGTAGCGCTGTGAGCTCTGCGTCTGCGGTTCGAAGAACAGCAGCGAACTGAACGGGCGCGGCGTCGTGGTGCGCCTGAGCAAGTGAAGGTATAGCGGCACTGCGAGCGCCGCCATGCCTAACAGAAACCAGGGTGAGGCGAAGCCCATGATCGATTCCCGGTCAATTCCTGCTGTGGCGGATGTTCAAATATTCGCGCAAGGCCGCATCGAGCGGCCGATCGGTCTGCAACAGGAAGTAGTCCATCCCCGCGGCCCGGCAGCGCTCACGCAGGCGCGCGATGTGCGCGTTCATCTTGTCGCGGTATCCGCTCTTCGCATAGTCCGGATTGACCTGCATCTCCTGTTGCGTTTCCAGGTCGACCAGCACGACCGGCGCCCCGAAATCGGGCCTCACTTCATGCGGGTCCAGCACGTGAAACAGCATCACTTCGTTGCCGTGAAAACGCAGCGGCTCGATCTTTCTCACCAAGTCGTCCGCGGCTTCGAAGAAATCGGAGACGATGATGACCAGGCCGCGGCGCCGCAGCATCTCCTGAAAGTGACGCATGGGCTTGGCAAAATCGGTGCGCGCGCGCGGCTCCGCCAGCTCGAGCGCTGCGAGCAGCCGATGCAATTGTCCTTGCCGCGTCGAGGGTCTCACGTAATGACGGACCTCGTCGTCGAAGACGATCACGCCGGCCGCGTCATGCTGAATGTTGAGCGCCAGATAGAACAGCGAGGCGGCGAGATAGCGCGCGTAGTCGGCCTTGCTGGTGGAGTGCGAGCCGAATTGCATCGAGTGACTAGCGTCGAGCAATACCGTCAACAGCGTATTTGTCTCGCCGCGATAGCGCTTCAAATAGGCGCGCTCGGTGCGCGCGAACACGTTCCAATCGACATGGCGCAAATCATCGCCCGGGGTGTACGCGCGATATTCCGCAAATTCCTGACTGAACCCGAAGTCGGGCGAACGGTGCAGGCCCGAGACAAAGCCATTGACCACGGTTTTGGCAATCAGCTCGAGACCGGACATGCCGGACAGAATCTGCGGATTGAGAAAGCGCTGCGACATGGCGTTAGTTCAATTTACTCCCTTCGGGACCGGCATGGCGCCAAGCAGGCGCCGAATGATTTCGTCCGAATCGATGCGTTCGCTTTCGGCATGAAAATTGAGCAGCAAGCGGTGGCGCAGTGCCGGCGCGGCCAAGGCTGTGATGTCCTCGTAAGCCACGTGATAGCGGCGCTGTGCGAGCGCGCGTGCCTTGGCGCCGAGCACGATGAATTGAGCGGCGCGTACGCTCGCGCCGAAATTGACGTACTTTTTGATGAAGTCGGGCGCGTCCGCGCCGCCAGGGCGCGTCGCGCGCACCAGTTTCACCACATACGCCGCGATCGAAGCCGCCATCGGAACGCGGCGCACCAGATCCTGAAATTGCAATATCTCCGCCGCGTCGGTTACGCGCTCGGTGCGGACCGTGAGAGCGGCGGTGGTGCGTTCCACCACGCTCAATTCGTCGTCGGCGCTCAAATAGTCGAGCACCGTGTTGAACAGGAACCGGTCGAGCTGTGCTTCCGGCAGCGGGTACGTGCCTTCGAGTTCGATGGGATTCTGGGTCGCGAGCACGAAGAACGGCGACGGCAAGGCATAGCGCGTACCGCGTATGGTGCACGCGTGCTCCTGCATGGCCTCCAGCAGCGCCGATTGGGTCTTCGGCGGAGTGCGGTTGATCTCGTCCGCCAGCAAGATGTTGCCGAAAATCGGGCCGGGGACGAAGGTCCAGCGGCGGCCTCCCGTGGTTTGATCTTCTTCGATGATGTCCGTGCCCGTGATGTCCGATGGCATCAGATCGGGCGTGAACTGGATGCGCTTGAATGTCAGGCCCAAGGTCTCGGCGATGGTTCGTACCATGAGCGTCTTGGCCGTACCGGGCATGCCGGTGATCAAACAGTGCCCGCCGACGAACAGGGCGATGAGGATCTGTTCCAGAACCTCATCCTGGCCGACGATGACGGCGTGGACTTGCGCGAGAATCGAATCACGCACCGACTGAAAACGCTCGACGCGCTTCTGTAACTCGTCAGAATCCAATGCCGAATCAAGCTCTGTGGTCGCCATGAATTTTTCCTGTCTTAGGGATCTTTGGTTGAACCGCTGTCCTCGATCTTGAGCAACAGTTGTTGTGCCGGACGGTAGCCGGGCACAGCCTCGAGCGCCGCCAGCACCGTGTCTTCCGCCAACTTGGTTTCATGGTCCGCCAAGTAGGCCTCGGCCAGATGATACAGCGCGCTCGCGCGATCGAGCGGGTGAAGCGCGACCAAGGCTTTGTACTCGCGGACGGCGCCGGCCGAATTATGTTGCGCGAGCCACAGCGCGGCCAGCCTGGCATGGAGTTCCTCGTTGTTGACCGGGTAGATGTCATTGATCGCATCCAGCGTGGCGGCCGCTTTCAGAGGCTCGCCCGCCTGTTCCTGCAGCGTTGCCAGGCTCTCCAGGAGTTTCGGATCTTGACCGCCAAAATGCTGGTAATCGAGGAGAACCGCCAGCGCTTGCGTCTTGTCGCCTTTCGCGATGTATAGCTGAGCGAGCGCATCGTACGCGCTGCCACCGTCAACATATCGCGGAAACAACTGACGCACCATCTCACCTTCGACGATGGCTTCATCGGCGCGGCCGGCCTTGACCAGCTGCGCCAAATTTTTCTGCCGGCGGCGCCACTCTGCGAGATTCGCGCCGATGCTGCCGATGTCTCGAGTGAGCCACGCCTGAAATTGCTCATCGAAAGCAGCAGGCTCGAGTTCCAGCGCTTGGCGGATGACCGCAGCGGTGGAAACGGGACTCGCGAACAACTGCACCATTTTCACCAGGCGCTCGCGCCCCCAGCGCTCCTGAATGAAGTCGCAAACCCGTCCCGCTTGATAATAGGACACCAAGATCTGTTCCGGATACGCGGGACGGATGAACCCGGCATCCAGCTGATCGATGGGTAGAAATTTATTCTGGACGAATGCGGTAACGACGTCCGGCGTCAAATGCTCACTCCACTCGGGCTTCGCCTGACCCTGTTCGTAAACCGCCAAGCCCTCCGCGAACCAGCGCGGCACCCGGTGATGGGTCGCCGTCAACACGAACACGTGGTTCATCTCGTGCCATAGAGTGCTGGCCCAATTGAAGGATCCCGGGGCGCGGCCCGTCGGGCTGTCCATCGCGACGACGTTGCCGAAGGTCACCCCGAGCGCGCCCAGCCCCGGCAAACCCAGGGTCCGTACGGCGAAATCCTCGTGGTCGGGATAGACCTCTATCTGTACCCGCTCCGCCGGCTTCACGTGATACTTGGATTGGTAGTTGGCGAGTGCCGCTTTGACCAGCGGGGCAAAGTACAGCTGCAGCACGTCGACTTCAGTCTTCGAGAATCTCATGACCGCACCGGGATCCTCGATCGCGGTAAAGCTCTTGTAAGTGTCGAGCAGACGCAAACTGTTCACCGTCGCCGCATTGCGGTAGCCCGCCTGGTAGCACCTCTCCAATTGCTGTTGCGCTTCCTGCATCTTCCCGACACGCATGAGATTGATGGCCAATTCCGAGCGCGCGGCCCAGCCGGTCGGATCCACCTCGATAGCTTTCCGGTAATAGTCGACGCCCTCATCGTAGCGGCGATTCAGAACCAGATGCCGCGCGATTAGCGCGTAGCCCCTGCCGTAGTTGGGATCGATTTGAATGAAGCGTTGCACCCAGCTGTCGGGCGGCAGGTCCGCGAGCAACGCCATGGCCGCCTCGAGCGCCATCGCGTTCAGAGCGGTCGGATCGATTTGTAGTGCTGCATCGACCTCCGCGGAAGCGCCCGGCACATCGGAATCTTCGAGCTTTAGATCGGCCAACAATTCGTGCGCTTCCACCGACCGCGGGTCGATCTCGAGAGCCTTGTGCACGTAATCGATAGCGTGCTCGTCGAATCCGTCCGCGCTTACCAAGGCAAGCCCCACGTATGCCGGAGCGCTGTTGGGCTCGCGCGTCAGCGCTTCGTGAAACAGCGCCGCCGCATCGGTGTTATTGAAGCGCTCGTGCAAAAGCCGCCCCCAACGAATCCGGTACAGCGCATTGCCGGCGCCGTGCAAGCGGGCGCCGTGCAGACGGTCATCGCGCGCAACCGCCCTGCGAAATTCCTGATTGGCCGCATCGTACCTTTCCAGTCCCCAGTCCCCTTCGGCCCGCAAGTAAGGATCGGCGCTGCTCGCGAGCGCTTGGTAGCAGCTTTGCGCTTGTGCGCGCTGGCCGTGATGCTCGGCGGCCGCACAGTCAGCCGGTTCTTCGGCCAGCGCGCCGAATGAGCGCAGCGCCGCAAGGCCTGCAATCAACCAAGCCCCGAATTCGCGTCTCGGAAGGCTCATGGCGGCTTATCCAAGAGCGCTTGGGTGCGCGCCAGCTGCAGCAGCAGCGATTTGAGCTGCGATGCGTACTGAGCCTCCGCCATGGCGGCCTTCTGGTATTTCAGAATATCGATTTGCTGCTGCAACTTCTCTTTCTTGGCAAGAAGTTCGCGTTTCGCAGGATTCTGATTGTCATCGCCCACGCGTCCGAAACTCACCAAGGTGAGCCCGGCGAGCACGCGCCCTTCTCCCGTAGCCGATTTCTCGCGGACCGGGTCCCCCTTGCCGGTATCCTCGAACACCGCATGCTCCGTGGCTAGGCGCTTTTCCGCGGCGTAGAAGCTCGCAGTCTTGCGCGTGGCGTAGTCGAACGCTTCGAGCGCGCTGATCGAATCGCTCTTGTCCACGTCGGCTCCAGGGTCCTGGAGCGCCTCCACGAAGTAGCGGCTGAATACCGTCGCGTTCTTTTCCGTGCCGGACTTGGTGGCGGCAATGACGGCGCGCCCACGGCGCCGTAGCGCGGCCACCGAGCCACCGCTGGAACTCGTGGTGTTGATGATCAACTGAGTGCCTGCGGCCACATGATCGCAGAGCGCGGCCAGCTGCGCGGCGGTGATGTCCGGTCCCGGCAGATTGAACTTGTAGATCGCGCCGTCGAAGGTGCCGTGCCCGATCAAGAGCAGCACTAATTGATCCGACGGCCCCGCTTCGTGCGCCACCTGCTTCAGGATTTGTTCGAGATGTTCTCGGGTCGCGCCCGAGCCGGACAGGGTGTAGGCATGCGTGTCGGTTGCGTGAGTCTTCAGCAGCTTGTCGACCTCGGCCGCTTCGCCGGCAAATCGTTGCTCGTACTCGGCTTCGCCACCGAGGCCGGCGACCGTCACCCAGTAGAGCGCTGCGCGCGCGGGCCCCCCCGCGAGCAGCGCGATCAGACAAAGGATCCAGCGCACCGTCAAACGATGCCCCCGGCGCGGCGAACCAGCCACTCGGTCACTGCGAGCAGCAGGATGGCGAAGAAAACCGCCGGCATGTTCCACAGCTCCTTGCTGCCGCGCGCGGTGATGCCCGCGGGCGAGAGGCCGATTTCATCTGGCAAGCTCTGCAGGTTGTCGGGGCGCCAATAGCGGCCGCCGGTGAGTGCGGCGATTCGCTCGAGCAGCTCGCGGTTCTGTTCGGTGTGAAAATTCTCCGCCACACCATCCATCCTGCGAAAGTGCAGCACATCCCGACCCAGCGGCGCGCCAGCGCGCTGGGCGACGACCTCGGCGAGATAATCGCCCGCCGCATCCGCGCTCCAATCGGCTCGATAGCTGCCCGGTTTCCCCGCGATCGAAGTCATCTGGGTGTGCGCCGAAACGCCATCGGGCCCCAAGATCTGCACGTCGACTTGGGCGTCAGCGACCGGTTGAAAATCTTCATCGCGCACGTCCGCGAACATTCTGGTGCTACCGTCATCCTGAATCTCCGGGGCCCGCACGGAGGCCACGACGGGACCATGCGAGTCGGTCACCAGCCAGCGCAACAGTTGCTGCCAAAATGCGGCGAAGGTGGGATCGCCTGCCGGCAGATTCATTTGCCAACGCCACGTGCCCGAGGTGGCCAGCACGGCTGTGCGGCCGCGACCATAGGGCTGCGTGACGAGCAACGGCGATGTGCGTCCCTCGGCCGTGAAATTGGCCAACACGGTCGCGCCCGCCTTCGGCGCTCCGGCGTTCTGGTAATCCATCAGATAGGGCAGTTTTTTCCAGCGCTCGGTATTCGCGGCGGCATCGTCCGCCAGCCGCGTGATAGTGCTATCCGCTCCGGCCGACGTGAGCTGCGCCGTTGCGGGATCGACGTGAAAGGTATTCTTCCCCTCCGGCAGCACCGTGGGCAAGATGTCCGCCAGGTTTGAGGACCCCCAACCACCTTCGGCCAACGCGTATCGGCCGCCCAGAAACAGCACGCCGCCGCCGCGTCGATCCGCGAATGCTTGGATGAGCTGGCGCTGGGCCGGCGTGAAATAGCCGGCCTCCAAGGAGCCGATGACGAGCGCCTGATAGCTGAACAGTTCGTGCGCGTGCGCGGGAAACCCGTCCGACAATTCGGCGGGGCTCTGGACATTCTGCCGGTAGATCTTGTTCTCGCTGGTGCGCAGCATCGATACCAGACGCAGCAACCGGTCCTCGTCCGCTGCACGGCGGATGAACTTGTATTCCCAACGCGGCTCGCCTTCGATGTACAAAACGTTGCGGCGCGCCGCATCGACATCCACCAAGCGCGTCAGGACGTTGTTCGCGGTATTGTCTTCACCCGGAGATGCATCCAATGAAAACTGCAGTGCCTTGAGGCCTGCGGAACCGACGTCGAACAACAACGTTTCGGTTTGGGTCTTGCCGTCGGCCGCGAACGTCACGGGCTGCGACGCGATCTCCCGCGTTCCCTCGCGCACCACGAGGCGCGATTTGACGCTGCCGTAACCGCGCTGATGAAAACGCACTGTGGCGGCGACGCGCGAGTCGGCCAATGCGCGGGGCGCAACGGCGACGTCGTCGATCTCGATATCATGCAGCGCTTGTTCACGCCCAAAACCCACCGTGTGAATGGGGATATGGCGGTTGCGCAGAGCTGCCAGCGACTCGGCATCCACCCCGCGCCCATTGTCCGATCCGTCGCTGAGCATGACCACGGCGCCGAGCGGCAAACCGGACGTCTCGTCGGCCAGTTGCGACAACGTCGGCGCCACATGCGTCGCGGCGCCGGTAGGCTGCAGTTCCGCCAAATTCTCCACCCGCGCCAGATGCTGATCGAACCGGTACACGCGTGTCTGATATTGATTGGCGACGCTGCCCAGAACGCTGTTGAGGGCAGCGATCGCCCGGGTCTCACGGCTGGCGCCGTCCTCGAGAATCGCCATGCTGCGGGAGTCGTCGATCAGGAAAGCGACGAAGTTCTGCTGCGGGCTGAGTTCAGTGACGCTGAGCGCCGGCCGCCACAGCATGATCAGCAACAGGCTCGTCAGCGCGGTCTGCAGCAGCCAGATGACGGCGGCGCGGGCTCGTGCTCCGCGCGATGCGTCCTGCGGCAGGTAGCGCAGCACCAGCGCCGCCAGCCCCGCGGCGAGCGCAGCGATGCTCAACGCCAACAGCCAGCGTGGCCAGGGACTCGAGAAAACGAGCTCGCCCTTGCTGAACAGCGAGTGCGGATACTTGAAGAGAACCTCGAACACGCGTTGTGCTGGAGCGCTGCTCGAAAATCAGTGCGTCATGCTGTACATGACATAATCGATACCGACGCGAAATGCCATCGATGCAAACAATTCGGGATAGGCGGAATCATCGGCCCATTCCCAGGCATCGCCCAAGTGCATGTTGTGGCAGATGGCGACGATGATCCGGCCTTTCGCGTCGCGAATCGCCCGCCACTTCGGAACATAGCCGTCCTTTTCGTAGGTCCGGCCGGTCTGCACGTATTGTTCGCCCGGCACCTGGATGCGTTTCCCGATGTCGTACAGCACGTGAAAAATCTCGTCATCGTCGGTCAGGTCCGTGATGGGAAAGCTCTCCGCCGGCAGCACCGCGCGCAGGCCCGTGAGAAAATGCTCCCAATCGGCGGTGCCGTGGAAATCGTCGACCATGAGGAAGCCGCCCTTGAGCAGATAGTCCCGCAGCCGCCTGGCTTGGGCATCGCTGAAGGTCCAGGTTTGCACTTGAACGGCATACACGAATGGAAAGTTGAAAATGTCGTCAGTGTCCAGATCGACGACCTGCTGGTAGCTGCGGGCATCGACGCGCGTCAACCGCCGTAGCGCGGCCAGGAACACGATGTCGGCCTTCGGATAGTCGCGCGACCACGCTCCCCGGCCGCCATAGCCATAACCGTATCCATAGCTGAAGCCGCCGATGCTGCCGGTTGCCGGATTATATTTCAGCCGCGACCAGGCGAACTCGTGCTTGGCGTCGCCGCTGGCCGCATCGCCGCTTTCCCATGACGGGCGATACGAGCGGAAACTATTTTGCGCGTAGCTCAATGCGACCGTGGCCAGCAACAGCAGGCAACTCAACGCAACTCGTGACCCGTACTTCATAAAGTGCCACCGATGCTAGGAACAGGCGCGGGAATAATCGTATGCTACGCTTCGAGCCGTGAAACGACGAGACTTCGTGAAGCTAGGCGGCTTGAGCGTTCTCGGCGCGGCGCCGGGAGCCGGGAAACCCGGTTTGCTCGCTGCCGTGGCGGCGACCAAACCCGATATCACCTTGCGCATTGCCCCCGTAACCGTCGAGCTCGCCCCCTCGCGTATCATCAGCACCGTCGGCTACAACGGCGCGTCGCCGGGCCCACTACTCCGCATGCGCGAAGGCAAGCCCGTCACGGTCGAGGTGCTGAACGACACTGATGTACCCGAGTTAGTGCATTGGCACGGATTGTTTGTTCCCTCGAATGTCGACGGAGCCGAGGAGGAGTCGACGCCGGCGGTCGAGCCGCATGGCCGACGCGTGTATCAGTTCACGCCGCGGCCGGCCGGAACGCGCTGGTATCACACCCATACCATGGCCATGGACGATCTGCACCGCGGCAGCTACACCGGTCAGTTTGGCTTTCTGATGGTTGACTCCGGTCAAGACCCGGGCCGCTACGATCAGGAAATATTCCTGGCGCTGCGCGACTGGGAGCCGTACTTCTCCACGCAATTCATGGACACCGATGATCAAAATCAACGCTGGCCGCAGACAGAGAAGCCGTCTGTTCTCGACACGCGGCCCAACGGACTCGAAGTCGGTGCCTCGATCTATTCGATCAACGACAAGGCATTGGGAGCGGGCGAACCAATTCGGGTGCGCCAAGGTCAGCGGGTGCTGATGCACATCTTGAACGCGAGTGCGATCGAGAACCGCGCCATCGCCCTACCCGGCCATCGGTTTATGGTGCTCGCGCTCGATGGCAACCCGGTTCCGACACCGCATGCGGTCGAGCAGATTTTCATTGGACCGGGCGAGCGCGTCGATGCCTACGTGGAAATGAACTCGCCGGGTGTCTGGATTCTGGGCGCCCCCGAGGATGACGTGCGCAACGCCGGCCTCGGCGTCGTGATCGAGTATGCCAATCAACGCAAGCAGCCCCAGTGGGTCGCCCCGCGCGATACCACATGGGACTACACGGTATTCGGCAAGACGGTCGCCGCGCCTACCGCGGCCGACCCTAAGCGCAAAGTTATCGACATGGTGTTCGAAAAAGTCCCCCGCGGCCGGGGCAAGTTCAATTTGTTCTTGGTGAACGGCAAGGAATACCCCCACGGCCAGGAGTTCATCTTCCACGAGGGAGGGCTCTATCGATTGATTTTCCGCAATCGAACCGATGACGCCCATCCCCTGCATTTGCACCGCCATGTGTTCGAGTTGGTGGAAATCTACGGCAAGAGAACCGCGGGCATCATCAAGGACACCGTGGTCGTTCCCGCGTATGGGCGGGCGGTGGTCGACTTGGTGGCAGACCAGCCGGGCCCGTCGCTGTTTCACTGCCACATCCAACAGCACATGGATTTTGGGTTTAAGGCGCTGTTTCGCTACGCCTGACGCTGAGACCTAAAGATGTTAAAGCCATTATCGTCGCGGTGCCGATAACGCGCGCCTTATCAATCGCAGCCCTACGGTATGTCGTCGTCATTCGGTGCAACTTTCGGTGCGCGGCGCAGATACTTCAGCATGTCCTTGGGTTTCGCCGTTCCCGCGCGTTCACGCAGGAAATCATCCGCGGCGCGCAGGGAGCCTACCTTTTCTGCCACTGCAGCCGCGATGAATTGGTTGAGCGATACGCCGTCGGTAGCCGCCAATTCGGCGGCCGCCTTCTTCACCGACGTGGGGAGTTTCAATGGATATGTGTTCTTGCTCATTTCCTCATCCTCTGGAGCATGACGCTCGGTGTAATCACGTCGATCTTGAATTCGCGTGCTGCCGGCAAAAAGTCGCGCACATTGTGCGTGACAATGGCAGAAGCCCGGCCATTCACCGCCGCCTCCAGCACTAACTCGTCAGCGGGATCGGCCAATTGTGGACGCCACATAAAGTGAACATCGACGGGCTCCGCAGCGCTTGCCAATGCTGCCAAAAATCCTACTACGTCTTCCATGGCCATACCCGTAGCCAATCGCTGCTCCGGCCGATTGAGAACGTCCTCATATTCAAGAAACAAAGCTGTCGTCACCAAGGGTACGAGCCGCCGCTCGGCAACGAGCGTGAGAATGCGATTGCTCGCGCCTAATTGGCTGCGAAGGCCTGCCACGATCACAGACGTATCCACGACAAGGCGCGGTTCATTCATAAGAGAGACATCCTATAGGATGTCACATCTCATGGGAAGACTTATTCAAAATAATCGCATGGCAGCCTCGTTAGCAGCCAGTCGCCCTCTTCTTTATTGATCGTCTCCAGACGAAGTCTACGAACGACGAACCGGCTCGACGCCCCATTTTGACTTCGCGTCGTTAATAAGCGGCCGCTCAAATGCGGACTTTTAGTGACATATCCTTACTTGAGGTAAGATATCTTACCGATGGGCTATACATCTAAGAGGCGCTATGGCTACCGCGACAATCACTAGCAAGGGGCAAATCACGCTACCGAAGTCCGTGCGAACCAAACTCGGGGTCGAGGCCGGGCATCGTGTGGAATTCATCGAGACGGACGCAGGCTTTCTCGTCAAACCCGCAACAAGAGATATTCGGACTCTAAAGGGCATTCTTCCCAAGCCTCGTCGCCCGGTGAGCATTGAGGCGATGAACCGCTCGCTTGCACGCATGGGTCGCATGCGGTGATCGGCCTGGATACCAACGTGATCGTGCGATACCTGGCCCAAGACGATATGCGCCAGGCGGCCGCAGCGACACGACTCATTGAAGGCTCCCTGTCGACCGAGGCCCGCGGTTTCGTCTCGATCGTCACGCTCGCAGCGGTGGTTTGGGTGATGGCGTCCAACTACCGCGCGGCGCGGGCGGCGGTGGCCGACATCGTCGAAGGATTGTTGACGGCGCCTCAATTGGCGATTGAAAAGGCGGACGTCATCTGGCGGGCGCTGCGCGCGTTTCGCGAATCGAAGGCCGACTTCAGTGACGCAGTGATTGTCGAACTCGGCCGGGATGCCGGGTGCGCCAAGACGGTCACCTTTGACCGTGAGGCCGCCGCTCATCCGGGATTCGAGGCACTTCGCTGAGACTCTTTGGTGTCATGGCCCGACGGTCACAGAGGACGGGCGGATGCAAATCGACACGTGCGCCAGTCAAGGCGCGGCGCGCCTGCCGCCATGGCGCCAAGCGGCCCATAGCGCCATACAGCTGCTGGTCTTCGCGCGCAGTGACTTCCCGAATTCTGACCACCGGGCCCATCTCAGCTAACCCAACCGTAACGACAATGGCCTGGACCATCCCCACGGTCTTATTCTTGACAATCCAGGTTCCGGTAAACACCGGCGAGCTCGCCACTCCCGCAATGCAAGCGAGTGTAAACAAGATCGCTCCTGCCATCCAAGCTTTCATGACCTCTCCATTGTCGATAGCACCGATGTTGCCGGGAGCCGCCCAGCGACAATCCAGGATTCAAAGGCTAAGCCCTAAAGCCCACTTGAGAGTCAAGGGGTAAGCTAAGTTGAATGCCAGCAAGGAAAACGACTCCTGCCGGTACTTTAAAAATGCGCCCAATCAGTGGAAAGCGTCGTCTTGAATTATCGGGTTCGCAGCGCAAGAATCGGGTCGATTCGTGAGGCCCGCATCGCGGGCCCCGCGCCGAACCCGAGAGCCAATAGGGTCTCAACGGCGGCAATGACCGCACCGATGTACCAGTGAAACGTGAGCGTGGATTCAAGCCAGGCGGACAGCAGGATAGTCAGCACTTGCCCCAAAGCCACGCCAGACACGGATGCGATCAGTGCGATGGGCATCACCTCGGCCAGGAACTGCAGAAAAATGTCGCGAGCGGTCGCTCCGAGCGCTCGGCGGGTCCCGATCTCCGCCGTGCGCTGGCCGACGCTTATCCAACAGATCGCCAATGTCCCGAATCCGGCCGTCAACAACGAGCTCGCGGTAATCAGCGACACATAGCGGCGAACTCTATCTGCCGCGTCCACCGCCGCTTCCGCGAGGGCTTGTTGAGTTTGGATCTGGAAATCTTCCCGCGCGGGAGATGCGGCGCGGTGCGTCGCGTTGAGCACCGAGCGAACATTATCAATTGCCGTGCCCATACGAGCCCATTGCGAGACGTTCAGCACCAGGCTGCTGTAGCTGTCTACGTTCAGGAGCCGACGCGAGGCGGTCCGAAGCGGGACAAAAATCTGGTCGTCCTGACCGGCCGACCCCAGATCCGTTCCGGAATCTTCCAGCACACCGACAACGCGAAACGGTACTCGATTAATGAACATCCGCTGACCGATCGGTAACGAATCGTTGAAAAGATCCCGCGCGACGCTTGCGCCGAGCACTGCAACGCGTGCGGCGCTTCTTTCGTCGGCCTCGCTGAAGGATTCCCCCGAGTGCATCCGCCACTGCCGGATCAGGGCAAACGAAGGTTCAACTCCCAGGACCGTAGAATTACTCTTCGATAGGTTACCGGCTTTCGCCAAGAACGAGCCGACGACCGTGGCCGATGTTCCGTCAAATTCGGGCACACGGCGCAGAATTTCGCGATAATCGCGCGCGTCCAGCGTGGTTACAAGAGCGCCAGTCCGGGCGCGGAGCCCCGCATTTCGACTTTTTTTCGGCGTTACCGTAACAATCGTGATCCCCAGGCGCTGCAATTGTTCGACCAATTGCGCATGCCCCGCAGATGCATAGCTTTCGGCAATGATCGCTCCGGCCACGCCCAGAATGATGGCCAACGTCATCAGTATTGTCCGCTGATGCGCCCGCGATACTTCGCGAAGTGCCTGAGTTGCAATGACTTGGAGGCGCAAGGGAGCCCGCGAGGCGAGCGTAAATCTTTACGCTCTAAGCGCGGCGACGGGGTCGACACGCGCGGCCTTCCAAGCCGGATACAGGCCCGCAAGGATTCCAACGGCGATCGCAATCGTGAAAGCGATGCCTACGGACTGGCCCGACACGACAGTCGGCAGGTGCTGCAAACGTGTCAGTGCCACGCTCAGAAGGGCGCCTAAACACATACCGACGATTCCCCCTGCCAACGACGCCCAAAGAGCCTCGAGTAAAAATTGGGAGAGGATATTGCCCCGTGTGGCTCCGATGGCGCGACGCAGACCAATCTCCGCGCGTCGCTCGGATACGCCGGCGAGCATGATAGCGATCACCATCGCCGCGCCGATCGCAGTCACCAGCAAACCAGAACCCCAGACCAGTCGGGCTAAGGTCGAGGTGACCTGTGTCACCCGAGTGGCGACGGCTTTCGGATTAGACAGACTGAAGTCATCCAGTGCCTGGGGAGCCAAGTGATGGCGCTGTCGCAACAACGCAGTAATGCGAGCCACCGCATCATCGGAGTGCTCCGGATCGCGCAGCTGAGCGATTACCATGGTCAGATAGTCCCGATTAAAAAGTCGGCTCGCAGCCGTCGTCACCGGAATGAGGATAAGATCATCGAGACTGGCACCACCGGGACCCGCGCCGCGTGAGGCGAGAGTTCCCATGACGGTAAACGGAACCCCGGCCAGTTGGATGGGCTGACCCACCGGGCTCGCGTCGGGGAACAGTTCTTTGGCGACATCGGCGCCGAGTACCGCGACCCGCGCCCGGCTGGCGACATCCTGATCGGTCACCAGGCGGCCGCTGACGGCTTCATCGCCTTGAATGTTGAGCCAGCTGGTCGAAACTCCGAAAACGGCAGTGGAATCCGTGCGGTCCCCCGCCTTCACATCAATTTCAAAAGCGTTTTGCAGGATCGCAACCTGGGACACCTCGGGCAGTTCTGTCGCTATCGCCGTCGCGTCCTCGAACTTCAGCGTAGGCGGTACGTTGGTAAGCGACACCATCCCACGGGTCCTCGATGCCCCGGGCCGAATCATCACGGTGTCGAAACTGCGCAGCATGTTTTTCACCCGCTTCGCCGTTTCCTCACGAGTGCTTTCGCCCACGAAGTTAGCAGCCGTCAAGACGCCAATGCCCACAGCGAGTCCCGCCATCATCAGACAGGTTCGAAGCGGGCTGCGGCGCAACGTCCGCAGTGCGAAGCGGTTGATTTCAACTGGACGCATCGGCACTTTCCGCGATCGCATCGGTCTGCGTGCCAACAAGAATTCCGTTTGCGAGCGACACATGCCGCGACGCGACTCGCGCCAGAACGTCGTCATGGGTCACGAGCACAATCGTGCGTCCCTCATCGTGAAGGGATTTGAGTAGTTGCATCACTTCGCCTCCCGCAGCGGAATCTAAGTTGCCGGTGGGCTCATCGGCCAGAATTACCGGTGGTTCATTGATCAACGCACGCGCGACCGCGACGCGTTGCTGCTCGCCGCCGGACAGTTCCGTTGGAAAGTGTCCGGCTCGATGAGCCAGCCCAACACGCGTGAGTAATGCAAGCGCTTTGCCTCGATCGGCGTGGCCCCCAGCGTACAACATGGGTAGTTCGACATTTTCTACAGCGGTAAGGCGCGGGAGCAAGTGGAACGACTGAAAGATAAAACCAATAGAGCGCGCACGAATGTGGGATAGCTCCTGATCAGATCGTCCCGCAAGCTCAAGTCCCTCGAGGGTCACTGAACCTTCTGTCGGCCGGTCGAGACAACCAACGATATTCAATAGCGAAGATTTTCCAGATCCAGAAACTCCTCGCAGCGCCACAAATTCGCCCCGCCGAATCTTAAGCGTCACGTCCTCAAGGGCACTCACACGAGCGCCATCAGCGCGCGTGTAAGTCTTACCGACGTGAGTGAGCGAAATCACGTGGGGAGCTGCGCTGTTTGCGAAGCCTTTGTGATCACGATGCTGGCGGTCATGTCGGGCTTAAGATCATTCGCATCGGGGGATATTTCGGCGATCACGGGATAATTCACCACGCCTGAGATGATTAAAGCCGTCGGATCGATGCGCCGAATCGTCGCTTTGAATTCCCTACCCGGGTAGGCTTCAACGGAGAAAAGAATGGACTCGCCCGGCGCCACTCCCGCGATATCGGTCTCATCGACCATCGCGACGAGTTCGAGAGCGCGGTCATCCACGATGGTGACAAACGTCGGCGCGGCGAACGACGCTGCTACTGTTTCGCCCTGTTGTGTCGACACCGAGGCCACGGTACCGGAAATGGGAGCACGGATTGTCGTGTAAGAAAGATCAATCTGCGCCGCGCGCAGATCCGTCTCCGACTTGGCCACTCGCGCGACCGTCAATTGAACCTGCCAGCGAAGATCATCCACTTGTTGAACCGCGATGAGACCGGAGTTCGCTATCTTTTGCACGCGACCGAAGTCGCGAATCGCCTTATCTCGTGCCACTCGGTCAATCTCGATTTGTGCCTTCGCCTGCTCCAGGCGCGCGAGCTGCGCGCTAGGGTCAACTAAGGCGATGACTGCGCCTCGCTGGACCTTTGAGCCCACGGTGACATTGAGCCGGCTGATGATTCCCGACACTTGCGCGCCGACGCGAACCACCGCGCCGGTTCGAAGGCGCACCGTTCCGCTCGTCGTTACCACATTTGCCACCTCGCGTACCGGGGGGCGGATCGTGGCACTCGCGTTCGCTCGGACCGCGGTCGTAGCCGGGCTTTTCATCGCTAGGTGCGCCGCATAGCCCCCGATCGTCGCGAGCATTGCACCGGCGAGGAACCACATTAGCCTTGGGAATCGGAATGCCATAGGAGTGCAAAACCGAGGTGGTGCTTATTGTCGGTCGAACACCATCACCATTCCCGCCTTGCCATCTCGACTCCATTCGATCGTCATCGTCTTGCCGTCGGCACTGACTGAGCGCGTTTCGGTTCGCACCACGGTTGTTTCGTTGACCGCGCCGGGAGCAGTCCACGTGGTCACCAGCTTGTCGTTCTCCCAGTGGCTTACCGTGCTTGACTTATCACCCATGGGGGATTCATTCGTCTTAGGGTCGCCGGCGGCGTCATACGTGTTGTCATGCGTCTGCTCTTTACCCTGCGAGACTGTGGTTTCGTGGATTTTGAGCACTGACTCTGTTTGCGTAATGACGGCCGTTATCGCAACCGCGCTCATCATTCCGACACCTTTGCTTTTGTCCGCCTTGAAAATCCAGGTGCCGGCCAATTCCGGAGTACCGGCCGCAAAAACTAAACTGTTAAGAAATATGGCCGGAAGCAATGTCATTAACGATTTCATTTTGCATCTCCGTAGCGAAGCGGCCCACAAAAACAATCTCGCAACTCTCAACATGCGGCTACCCGCCCGTAAGCAGTTCGGAGCAAGCCTAAACCCTTAAGTGCACTTGAGAGTCAAGCGGCAAGGCTGCCCGCATCGAGCGCCTGTTCCAATCCCTATTGCCAGCACGCGAGAGGCTTCGTACAGTTGCAGCACGCTCCATCCGGCGGCACGAGAACCGGTGATCGTCTTTTTGCTTCAGTTACAAAATGGGTGTTAGATGCGCATTGGCGAACTTGCCACGAGATCGGGCATCGAGGTCCCCACTATTCGCTATTACGAAACTCTCGGGCTACTGCCCCCGGCGCTGCGTGCTCCATCCGGTTATCGCACCTACGGCGCGGCGGATCTGGAACGATTGGCTTTCATCAAGCACAACCAGACGCTGGGATTTACGCTGCGCGAGATAGGTTTGCTCAGGCCCCTTCACTCCGTGGTAAGTCACCTTGCTACTGTGACATCGGCAGACTCACGCGAGCTGCAGTCGATAGTCGCGATGCTCGAGGATAAGCAGCAGGATATCGACGGAAAGATTGCCGCGATGAAAATACTCAGACGCGAGATCGTGATCGCGCTGAAGCGGCTCCGCTCTCAACCAAGCCCCGTCTGCCCGGCTTCGGGCCGCCCTTCTCCACCGCGCTGATAAGGCATGGGTAGGCGCTTCTAATCAATTACAACAGGACAGCTGCGCAGGGACACGACCGGGTGACCCAATCGCGAAGCCGCGTCGGTTAAGCTGTCTCATCATTTGCTAATTGCCACAGCGTGCCGTAATTCATTATTGGACGCTCAAAAGTTGCGCCGGCGTCCAGAAACCGTTTGCCGAGATCGAGCATCGGTTGGAAACGCTCCATTTGTCTGGCGTCCTCCAGTGTGGCCCAAACGCTGACATTGGAAAGCGACGAGGTGGCCTGATCGGATCCGGCAAAATAACCGCGACAGCCTTGCATGGCTCTGATTCCTAAGAATCGAGACTCGCACCACCGGTGATTTGTTGCTTGCCGTCATGTTCCTTTCCATTGATGATTCCGCGAGGCGCGGCGCCGCCACGAGCGCCATAAGTTAGCTGGGACGTCGCCTGCATAATCACATGCCTTTTTTGAAGGTCATTAAGAGCTTCTGAGCTCGACTCGGATTCGCGGCGAACTCCTGGCCGGTGAGCGGCGAATTCAAAAATTCGCTATATCCGCTCGGTTTAGGTAAAGATGTTCCGAGATCTCTAAATCCCATTGACCAGTCAGGAAACTGGCGCTCCTTTTGCGGTCCCTGCAACAGGGTAATGAGACCAACGTGGCGAGGATCTGATGCGATTCTTGTATGGGTTTTGCGTACCACTTCCTCTGCGCCCTCGAGCACCTGCATGAAGTTGCCGTCCTTATAGAGTAGCATCCCACTGATCTGATCACGCCGGTTGTTCCTTTCGCATACAACCAGAAGATTGCGAAGTTCATCGTTTGTGAATGGGGCGACAGCAGAGCTCACGTAGGTTAGAAAATACACCGGCGATATTCCTTCACTCATTTAATGTGGATGAACTTGACATGCCCCGCGCGAGTGCCGATTCCAGCACGTTGATTGTAATCTCAAAGAAGCCTGCGTGACAGCGACCCTACTCCCGAGCCCGCCCGCCCGACGATGCTGCACCACGCCGACCGCCGCCGCGGGATTCCGCGGCATGTGACTGGATGCACCGGTCTGGGCGCTCGCCCGCTCGGCGGCGGGATTACTGACTACCCCGGCGGTGGTGCAACATGCAGATCTGCGGCAATCGAGTGAAGGCACGCCGTTATCACGCGCGGCATGCCGCCGACCCTAGCTATAATTAGGGTCGCGAAGTCTTCGCGCTGTCGATGCAAGCGCGCATACGGCCCTGGAGGAAATTCCGCTCGCTAGGATTGCGGGCAATTGATTCGGCCTTCTCGAAGTGACCACGCGCCGCCGTGTAATGCCCGCGCCTGAATTCAAGTTCGCCAATGGCAGCATAGTAGAAGGGATATGTTGCGAGGCGTTCCCGGTCGGCGATTGCACTCACCTCTGCCAGTCCGCGCGCCGGTCCCTCAACTTGAGCGATCGCGATCGCACGGTTGAGCGCAATGATGGGGGAAGGCTGAAGAGACATTAGAGCATCGTAGAGCGATGCGATACCCGCCCAGTCCGTCTCACCGGCGACTCCTGCTGTGGAATGAAACGCGGCAATGGCAGCCTCGATGTGATACTCAGAGAGCTCGGAGCCCACGGCTGAGGCCGCAAGAAGTTGCAGCCCTTCCGCGACGAGGTTTTGGTCCCAAAGCGATCGGTCCTGGTCGAACAGATTACGCAATTCGCCCGTTGCATCGAGCCGGGCGGGCAGGCGGGCGGCATTTAGGCACATTAACGCGGCGAGAGCATGACTTGCCGGCGTCGCGCCCACAGGATGTTGCAGCACTACGGCGGTTAGACGCATGGCCTCGCGGCACAGCTCAGAGCGCACCACCGATTGTTTGGATGCTCCGTGATAACCTTCACTGAAAAGCAGGTATAGCGCCCGCTGTACAGATGGAAGCCGAGCGGTAAACTCGGCGGGCGATGTCAGGCTGAACAACTCGTTTGACGCGGCCAGTGCCTTTTTCCCGCGAGTGATCCGCTTCTCAGCCGCCGCGTACCCTCCTACCAATGCTGCCGCAACTTCGTCCACGCCGAAGCCGCACAAAATATGCAGCATAATCGCGATCTGCGATTCTCCTGACAATTCGGGCTGGCAGCAAGACAACATCATCCGTAGCAGGTCATCTCTGATCGCATCCGGCCCGAGCAACTCCTCAACGGCGGGAGCCAGTGTCCATTCGCTTCGCAAGTAGTGCTCAAGCTCAGGAGCGAACTTATGTGCGGTACGCTCACGGCGAAGAATGTCGAGCGCATAGTTCTTCGCCGTTGACATCAGCCAGGCCTGGGGGTTTTCCGGCACGCCGCGATACGGCCACACCTCCATCGCTCGGCAGAAGGCCTCCTGTACGACGTCCTCCGCCAGCGCGAGATTTTGCACTCCCAAAACGCGAGTAAGGGCCGCAAGCATGCGGCCCCACTCCCGCTTGAACATATTGCCGGTGATGTCCACTTTAGGGATTGAGCATCTGAAGGGGCCGTACCTCAACGCTCCCACCCACCTCGAGGATCGGACAACCTCTGGACAGCTCCGCCGCGTGGGAAAGATCGCGCGCCTCGACGACGATATAGCCGGCGATGACATCCTTTGCTTCGGCATACGGGCCGTCGGTTACAATTTTCTGGGTTCCCGTAACAACCTTTCCCGTGTTATCGAGCGGATGTCCCGGGTCTTTGAGGAGCCCCTGCGCGCCCAGTTCCTTAAACCATTTCAGCCACAGCTGCATGTGCTGTTGGGTCTGGGCGGGAGAGGTGAAGGTCTGTCGACCACGGAACAGAAATGCAAATTCGCTCATGCTTGTGTTTCTCCAATTACGTTGAAATATCTTGTCATCAAGTTATTGTCGCCAGGAAGCAGCCTCAGTCGAGGGCCGCTCCTGCGGTGGCGTTCACCACCGTGCCTGTCAGCATGCGTGCACGGTCCGAGGCGACTAGAACGGCAGCATTCGCCGTGTCCGCAACGGTTGCCGGAACTCTCAAGAAGCTCGACTGCGCGATTTGTGCCATGGCCTGATCCTGGGTGATGTTCAGCTGGCGGGCCAGCACTTCCGTCGTGTCCTGAATGGACCGGCTGTCGATGTTGGCCAGAGTGCGCAGGCAGACGACCCTGACACCCGATGGGCTAACTTCAAAGGCCAGATTGGCGGCAAGATTTTCCATCGCGCCGAACGCCGCGCCGATCGCAGTAGCGCCTGGCACATGGGGCCTGGCGGGGCTGCCGGTGACGAAAATGATCACTCCAGAGTGCTGTTTGATCATGTGGCGCGCTGCCGCTCGGGCTGTAATGAACCGTGCTCGTACCATGGTCAACTGCGGCACCATGAACTCTTCGATCGGCAGATCCACCGCGAGCTTTCCGTTCCCATAATCTTTGGCAAGGGGGCCAGCGGCATCGAGCACAATGTCAATCTGGCCCGTCTGCTGAAACACCTCGTCAAGAAATTGATTCACGGCAGCGTCGTTCAGAACATCGACCACTGCTGTTTGTGCCACACCACCGCTGGCGCTGATCTTATTCGCGATGGCATCGAGACCTGTCTTAGTCCGTCCGGCCAGGAAAACGCGCGCGCCTTCAGCGGCGAACTCTTTGGCCGTAGCGGCTCCGATCGAGCCATTGGCGCCGAAAATGACCGCATTCTTGCCCTGAAGCATATGAGTACCCATGTGATCCTCCGTCTCTAGTGAAGTTGTCGCGTGCCAATCACGCGTTTTGGGGGTTTGCGGCCTCTAGACGTTTGAGGCCGCCGCCACCGGACACTTCATTTGCGACGGCTGGGTACATGTCTGAATCGGCAGGTCTCGAACGTGCCGTTGTAGTTTTTGGTTGCGGCGGCCGTGCTTGGATGGGTGGTGATGATGCTATGGAACGCCGTCGTTCCCGTCGTGTTCGGCGGATTTCGCGGCCGTGGCGGCTGGCGGGGTAGGCGCTGGCGTCGATGGGAAGCAATGACGCCGGAAGAGCGCGAGCAACTTCGACAGTCTTACACGGCCCGTTGCGGCCGTCGCGAGGACCGCACGTGAGCACTACCGCGCCGGCTTGCACAGCTGAACTCGCGCTGCGAAGATCGCCACTCTTGGCTCATTGGAGCCCGCGCGCGGCCGATCAGCGTCGTGGGTCACCGATCAACGTAAAGGCAGCCCAGGCAGAAGGATCAGCGGCATCGATCGACAGGTTGTCGAGAACGGCTAACGACGCCTGTTGCAAACTTTGTGCGTGACTCATTTCAGGATGCTGACGCTCCGCCAGCAGCATCGCCGGAATGAGTATGGGGGCTACATCGTCGCGGACTCTCCAATGGGAGACCAATAACGATCGAGCGCCGGCGTAGAAGAAGGCTCGCGATAAACCCGACAAACCCTGGGCTTCGGGCGAATCCGGGCTGGCTGTATTACAGGCAGACAGCAACACCCAATCGGCGTGTATCTTCAACGTCGCCGCCTCGGATGCCAACAGCAGTTCGTCCTGCGGAGAGTTCCCGGCGGCAAGCACCAGCGCCGGTTCCGCCAAGTCCGATGCGTCGCCCGCGACCAGCCCATGGGTAGCAAACTCCAGTACTTGAACCTGACCGAGACGGCCGTCTTTGTTGCGGGCCATGAGCTGCGCTTTTGAGGCGTCTTTGCCCGTCAGCAAACTGCCGGGCCTGCCTTGCATCACTTGTTCCAGCGCTTCACCTTCGATTCGTGTTCCCGGCAAACTGGGAACATCGTCGAGCGCTTCGGCCAGCGGCAGCCCATCACGGAAGTAGGCCTTGAATCCCCGTGTGGCGGTCAATACGGCGTTGTTCTTGGGAGCCGCCGGCCGCGAAAAATCAGGGTCGGCAAAGGCGAGCAAAGGGTCGGGAGTTTTGGGACGGTCAGCAGAACCGAGTCCGCGAAAGGTGCGAAGTACCGAGACCGCCGGCAGCAACGCGACCGCCTTGGATCGCAACAGCCAGGCCGTCGCGCGCAATGAGGCAGGGTCGGCATCCTTGGCTCGGCCACCGCCGGGGGGAGCAGTCACAAATAGTCCCGGAGGCAGGCTCGTCAGTGCTCCTGACGGAACGAATAACCACGTCGGTTTGCCCTGGATGACATTCTGGATCGCGGGGTCGCCGAGCAGTTGCCGATATAGCGTATAGGCTGCTTGCCGATCAAAAGCGCCGGGGCGTCCGCCCTGTGCAACCGTGGCTTGCTGCAACCCATATCCTTCTGGATCGATTTGGCGACGCAACTTCGCCACCGCGGTCGTGAGTTCGTCGCCGCTCAGTCCGAGCCGGGCCCACGCCGCACGCTGCTTGGACACCGCAAACACGAGTCCTTTGTAGCGGCCGGTTGCGGCCAGAAATACGATCAACGCCTCGTCATCATTCAGAAGGCCGGCGTCCGCACCCGTCGTACTCTGCAGCGCGTCCACGGTCACCATCTGCGGCGCGCGATAATTCCAATACAGCGGAGCCTTGGCCTGAAGTTCTTCTGCGAGCCGGTCGATGCGTGAGGTCACGTCAGCCCGTGCCGCAGTCAACGACCCTCGAAGCTCCGCGCTACCACTGGTTGCACTCGAGAACTTGGCATCCAACTCATCCCGCTCTTGCAGCGCAGACTCGTAGGCTTCTGCCTGCGCTCCGACGCCCGCGGCAACCGCGGCCTTCACTGCGGCCGAATGCGACATGGCCACGCCGCCTGCCGACTGCATTGATCTTTGAATTGACCTGAATGCCTCGATCTTCAACGCTTCCGGCCGGTCGGCAGGCTTGGCGCCCCCTCCCTTCATCGACCATTCCCATAGCGACAAACTAAGTTGACTAGAACAGGCGCCCACCGCGCTCCGAGAGGCCTGCAACGCGATGCTGTTTTGGTCCAGCGCGCGGCGCGCAGCACGGTATTCGCATACCATTCGAAAATGCAAGACCGCATCCTCGAACTTCTGCAGATAGTAATCGTTGTAAGCAAGGTATTGCAGCATCAGCAGCGTTTGGGGATTTTGCGGTCCTAGGGTATTCAAATGAATGAGCGCCGCGTGGCGATAGAGTGGGTCGGCCTCTGCGAAGCGACCTTGGCCGTCGAGCGCCGAAGCCACGTAGAAATCGGCAAGACCCGCATCCACGCTTTCAGGACCGAGGGATTTCTCCGCCGCTGCGAGTGCTTGTCGGTATGAGCGCTCCGCCTCGCGATAATGGCCTTGCTCGGCGAAGAGGTACGCTAAATGGCTTTCACTGGCGAGCGTATCCGGATGGTTCACTCCGAGCACTTTTTGTCGAATCGCCAGCGCGCGGCGCAGCAGCGGTTCGGCTTCGACGTAGCGCTTCTGGCGCAGCAGTATGAACGCGAGAATGTCGACCGTAGTTGCCGTGTCGCGATGTTCCGGCCCGAAAATTTTCTCATCCACCACCAGAGCACGGCGCATCACCATTTCGGCTTCCGACAAACGGCTTTGCGCTTGCAACAGGAACGCAAGTTGGGTCATGTCGCGAGCCGCGTGTGCCTTCTCAGGTCCCAGGCTCCTGTCGTCGCTTGCCAGCGCCTCGCGGATCAGTGTCTCGGCTTCGGCGTAACGGCCTTCTTGCGTCAAGAGAGCGGATAGGTTGGTGATAACTTGAATCGTATCCGGATTGTCCGGGCCCAGCGTCCGTCTATCCGTGGCCAATGTGCGCTGCAGGAGCGGCTCGACGTCTTTGTACCGACCTAGAAGAAACAGTGCCTCGCCGAGGTTATTGGTGTCGTTCATCGTATGAGGATTATTGGGACCCGATACTTTTTCGTCTATGGTCAGTGCACGCCGCTCCGCCGCGGCAGCCTCCGTATAACTGCCTTTCGCCATTAGAATCTCGCCCAGAAATCCTAAATCGGCTGCTGTGCGAGCGTTTTCTGGATTGGGTGCCTTCTCATCGATCGCCACCATTTCTCGCAGAAGCGTCTCGGCAGATCGATAATTCCCTTGACCCCGGAACGCCTCGGCGAGTCGATAGCGGGCCGTGGCAATGTCCGCTGCTTTTGTCGCTGACTGTACCTGGAGGGCTGCAATCGCTTGACGGGCGAGATTCTCAACGCCCACCCAATTCTCTGCGCGGCGCAATTCATCCAGTTTCGGCAAGTAGGATGTAATCGAGACTTCCTGCGGAGCCACCGTCGATTGCGGGGCCGCGGTCTGGGTCGCAGCCTGAATTGCCAACGACATTGTCAATCCGATCGTCGCGATCCCCACACTATTCGGGCGCACGGGTCTCCTTCGGTATCGAGCTGCGCGACGTGCGCGCTCAGGCCGCCGGCAGCAGCGAGTCGCTGAAATACGCCAACTGGTAATCGACATCGCCGAAGGTCAGGTCGATCATCGTCAGCCGCTTGAAATAATGACTGACGATCAGATCATCGACGACGCCCATGCCGCCATGCATCTGCACGGCCTGCTGCCCCACCAACCTCCCGGCCTGACCGATGTAAGCCTTGGCCGCCGCAATGGCACGGCGCCTTGACGCCGCATCCGGCGAGTCCGCATTGACCGCAGCGATGATGGCCATGGAGCGTGACTGCTCGGCGGCAATGAGCATGTCCGCCATCTTGTGCTTCAATGCCTGGAAGGTGCCGATGGCCACGCCGAACTGTTTACGGGTCTTCAGGTATTCCAAGGTCGCCTGATTGAGGGCCGTCATGATGCCGACTGCCTCGGCGCACAAGGCGGCGCACGCTTGATCGACAGCTCGCTCCACGATCGCTAGTCCGTGGCCGGCGGCACCGACCAGCGCGTCCGCTTGCAGCACGACATTCTGCAGCAGCAGATCCGCCGCTCTGCCGCCTGATTGCGTCGGATAAGGTCTCACGGTTACTCCAGGCGCAGCGCGCGGCACCAGGAACACCGAAATACCGTCGCGATCGCTGACCTTGCCTACGTTTCGCGCGGCGACTAGAAAATATTGAGCGGAGGCGCCGTCCAGCACCACGCTCTTGTGCCCAGTCAATTGCCAATCCGCGCCCTGCTTGTCGGCTTTGCAAGCGACGTGCGCCAGGTTGAAGCGCCCGCCTGCCTCGTACGCCGCCAGCGCGATCTGCAGCTTGCCGGCGCCGATCGGCGGCAGTAGCTTGTCTTTCTGCGCCTCGGAAGCGGAGTCGCGAATCAAGCCGCCGCAAGTCACCACGCTGCTGAGGTAGGGCTCGAGCAACAGTCCTCGCCCGATTTCTTCCATGACCACCATGACATCGACAGCATTGCCGCCGAGGCCGCCTTGGACCTCTGGGAAGGGAAGCGACAGTAGTCCGAGCTCGGCGTATTGCGCCCAAGCGCCCGGTGAATACCCGGGCTCGGAATGCGAAAACCCGCGGCGCTTCTCGAAATCGTAGTCGCGCGCCACGAATTTCTGCAAGGTTTCCTGCAGCGCCAATTGTTCTTCGGTGTAATCGAATTCCATGACAGCTTCCTTCTACAATCCAAGAATCATCTGCGAGATGATGTTCTTTTGAATCTCGGTGGACCCGGCGTAAATGGTGGTCTTGCGCTGATTGAAATACTGACCCGACAGCGGCGGTGCGTAGGATCTGTAATGCTCGCCTAGCAGCGCATCGCCGCGCCACTCGAGATCGAGCGCTTCACGCACGTACGGCAACGCGTCGTGCCCGAGCGCATGCATTTTCAGCTCCGCCAGCGATTGAATGATTTCCGACCCCTTGATCTTGAGCATCGACACTTCCGGTCCGAGGGCCCGCGAGTCTTTGGCGTACCCCGAAAGCACGCGTAGGTTGGTGATCTCCAGCGCCATCAGCTCCATTTCGAGCTGCGCGATGCGGTCCCGAAAGCGCGCGTCCTCGATCAATGCCCTGCCGTTGTCCGGCTGCTGTGCGGCGATTTCCTTGAGCTGCTTCAATGCCCGCTTGCAGGCACCGATGCCGGCATTGCCGGTGCGCTCATGGCTGAGAAGAAATTTCGCGTACGTCCAGCCCTTGTTTTCCTCACCGATCAAGTTCTGCACCGGCACCTTGACGTTTTCGAAGAAAATGTCGTTGATCTCATGCTCTCCGTCCAACATGATGATGGGACGCACGCTGACACCCGGCGACTTCATGTCGATCAGCAAGAAGGAAATACCCTGCTGCTGGCGTCCCTCTGTGCTGGTGCGCACCAGACAGAAGATCCAATCGGCATACTGTCCCAAGGTGTTCCAGGTCTTCTGGCCGTTGACGATGTAGGAATCGCCTTGACGCACCGCGCTCGTACGCAGCGATGCGAGATCGGATCCCGAGCCCGGCTCCGAATAGCCCTGACACCACCAATCTTCGGCTGCCAGAATTCGCGGCAAGAAGTATTCTTGCTGCGCGGCGTTGCCGAAGGCCTGCATGACCGGCGCCAGCATCTTGAGCGAAAACGGGTTCTGCGGCGGCGCGGAGTGATCGGCACGCTCCTCCTCGAAAATATGTTGCTCGACGACGTTCCAGCCGGTGCCGCCGAACTTCTTCGGCCAGTTCGGCGCCCCCCAGCCCTTCTTGTGCAGAATTTTCTGCCAACGCACCATGTCGTCTTTGGAGATCTGCCTGTCCAACTCGATTTTGTCGCGGATGTCCTTGGGCAGTTCGCTCTCGAAGAAGCTGCGCACTTCGCTGCGAAATTCTTCCTCTTGCGGCGTGAAATTAAGATCCATTATTTGATTCCCGGTTTGTGCAAGGGTCAGATCGTGACCACGATTTTACCGCGAGCCGCACGCGCGCCCAATCTGGCGATGGCTTCACCGCCGCGCGCCAGCGGATAGCGTTCCGTAACGGCCGGTTTGATTTTCCCTTCCATGTACAGCTTCATCAGCGAAGCAACGTTCGCGATGTGAACATCAGGAAATCGCCTGGTGAATTCACCCCAAAATACCCCCACCACCTGACAGCTCTTGAGCAGCGGCAGATTGAGCGGCAGCTTGGGGATGCCGGCGGGAAAGCCGATCACCAAGTGCCGGCCTTCCCAGGCGATGGCACGCAGCGCGGCTTCGGTGTAGTCGCCGCCGACACTGTCGTAGATGACATGCGCGCCCTCGGCGCCGCATGCGACCTTGAAGCGGTCGGTCAATGCCTTGGCGGCGGCTTTGTCCAGGGTTCCGGTGGGATATTGCACGCCCTCATCCGCTCCGTGTTCCTTGGCCAATGCCAGCTTGTCCTCGCTGGAAGCGGCCGCAATGACGCGCGCACCCATGATCTTGCCCAATTCAACCGCAGCCAAACCCACGCCGCCTCCCGCACCCAGCACCAACAGCGTTTCGCCCGCCCGCAGATGCGCGCGATCCTGGAGCGCGTGCTGCGATGTGCCATAGGTCATCAGCAGCGCGGCGGCCTCATCGAATCCCATCTTGTCCGGAATCTTGAAGCAGTTTTCAGCCGCCCCGATGGCCTTCTCGGCCATGGCACCGCGCACCGGACTTACCAACACTCGATCGCCCGCGCGCAGCTTGGAGACACCCGCGCCCACCGCGTCGATGACGCCGGCCAATTCGCCGCCGGGCGCAAAAGGCCGCGGCGGTTTGATCTGGTACAGATCCTGAATGATCAACAAGTCGGGAAAATTAACGCCCACCGCCCGCACGCTGATACGCACTTCGCCGGCGGCAGGCGTCGGCTCCGGAACCTCCTCGAGCACCAAGGTTTCCGCGCCACCGGGAGTTCGGCTGAGCAATGCTTTCATGATTTTTGTGCCGCCGCGGCGGTCGCCCCTCTGTTCGTGGTTTTCTCCGTCGCCGCGTTTTCCAGCTCTTGCAGCCGGCGCCACATGATCTTGCCGCTGCCGGACTTCGGCAGCGCGTCGACGAACTCGATCACTCGCGGCGCCTTGTAAGCGGCCATGTTCTCGCGCGCCCAATCGGTGATGTCCTGCGCTTCGATCTTGCCGGCGAATTCTGGTTTCAACACGATCACCGCCTTGACCGTTTCGCCGCGATGAGCGTCCTTCGTACCTATGATGCACGCCTCTTGCACGGCCGGGTGCTGGTACATGAGATTTTCAACTTCCGTGGGCCACACCTTGAAGCCGGACGCATTGATCATGCGCTTCAGTCGATCGACGATGAAAAAGTAGCCGTCTTCGTCCATCTTGCCCAGATCGCCCGAGCGAAAGAATCGCTTGCCGTCGAGTTCGATGAAGACACTGGCGGTATCCTCGGGTTTGTTCCAATAACCCAGCATCACTTGCGGGCCGTGCATGATGATCTCGCCGCTCTCCCCCGGCGGCACCTCTTGCAACGTGATCGGGTCGATCACGCGCGAGTCGACGCCGTAAATCGGTATGCCGAGGCATTGCATCTTCGGATGCGCTGGCGGATTGATGTGCGTCGCCGCGATTGTCTCCGTCAAGCCGTAACCTTCGATGTAAGTAATGCCGGATTGCTCCAGCCGCCGCGCGACGGCCGCGGGCATCGCCGCGCCGCCGCCACTCAAGCGGCGGATCGAAGACACGTCATATTGATGCAGGTTCGGGTTCAGATAGAAGTCCTGGATCATGGTGGGCACTGCAGTCCAGCTGCTGATCTTGTAGCGTTCCACGCAGCGCGCCGCGGTATCTCGATCCCAGCGCGGCAGCAACACCAGGGTGCAGCCAATGTACAGAGGCCCGTTCAAAGCCCCCTGCATGCCGGTCACATGAAACATCGGCGCCACAGCCATCAGCCTCATCTCCGCTTCCACCGCAAACCAGCACATGCTGGCGACGGCGGTATGCATGACGGTGCGGTGCGAGTGCATGACGCCCTTCGGCAATCCCGTCGTTCCCGAGGTGTAAGGCATCACTGCCAGATCGTCAGGTTCGGAGGTGAGTGGCCCGGGTTGCAGACCGGCTGCCAGCACGTCTTTCCAAAGCGTAACACCGGCACGCTTGATGTCGGCGCGCGGTGCGGCGACGAAATCCGGCACCGTCAGGGTCGTCGGCACCTTCAAGTAGTCCGAATAGGCAGCCACGACGGCATGCTGCACGGCGCCGTCCTGTAGCAGTGGTTCTACGCGCGCATACAATTCCTGCGACACGAGAATCGCGTTGCTGCCGGCATCTTGCGCATATTTGAGAATTTCCGCGCTCACATTCATCGGATTCAACGGCACGACCACCGCGTTGGCGCGCAGGATGCCGTAGTAGCCGATCATGAATTGCGGACTGTTCTGCATCAGCAGCAAAACGCGGTCGCCTTTCTTGACGCCGCATTGACGCTCGAGAAATCCAGCGATGCGTTGTGTCTCGTCATGAAATTCGGCGAACGTCACCGACGTGTCGTAAAACACGATGAACGGCTTGTCGGGGTAGCGCCGCGCCGACACTTCCGCATTGTAGTAAAGATTCGTGGCGGGCGCCGTCAACTCATGCATGGCATGCGAAGGCCAAAACTTGAAGTGTCTTGGGGACATCAGTTTTCTCGCGGACGATAGCGCGCCAATTCCAGCTTGGCGATCTGCTCGCGATGCACCTCGTCGGGACCGTCGGCGAAACGCAGCGTGCGCGCGCCTGCATAGGCGGCGGCCAGATTGAAATCGTCGCTGACCCCGGCGCCGCCGTGCACCTGCATGGCCCAGTCGATGACCTGGCACGCCATGTTGGGCGCCGCAACCTTGATCATGGCAATCTCCTGCTTGGCGGCGCGATTGCCCACGGTGTCCATCATGTAGGCGGCATTCAGCACCAACCAGCGCGCCTGATCGATGGCAATGCGCGATTCGGCGATGCGTTCGAGTGTCACGCCCTGTTCGGATAAGCGCTTGCCGAAGGCGATGCGCGACTGCGCGCGCTTGCACAGCGATTCGAGCGCACGCTCCGCGACACCTATCAAGCGCATGCAATGATGGATGCGGCCGGGCCCGAGGCGGCCTTGTGCGATTTCGAATCCGCGGCCCTCGCCAAGCAACAGATTCTCGGCGGGAACGCGCACATTGACGAAATCGACTTCCGCATGTCCGTGCGGCGCATGATCGTAGCCGAACACGGTCAAGGTGCGCAGCACTTTCACGCCGGGCGTCTTCAGCGGCACCAGGATCATGGATTGCTGGCTGTGACGCCCCGCCTCCGGATTGGTCTTGCCCATGAATATCAGAATTTCGCAACGCGGATCACCGGCGCCCGATGTCCACCACTTGCGCCCGTTGATCACGTAGCTGTCGCCATCGCGCGCGATCGAGGCGCAAATGTTGGTCGCATCGCTCGAGGCGACGGCCGGCTCGGTCATCGCGAATGCCGAACGGATGCGCCCGTCGAGCAGCGGCTCGAGCCACTGCTTCTGTTGACCCGGCGTCGCATAACGCGCCAGCACTTCCATGTTGCCGGTGTCGGGCGCGGAACAATTGAACGCTTCGGCGGCGATGTGCGAACGTCCCATGATCTCGCACAGCGGCGCATACTCGAGATTGGTAAGCCCGGCGCCGTGCGAAGATTCGGGAAGGAACAAATTCCACAGATTTTCCGCTCTGGCCCGCTTTTTCAGATCCTCGACAACTTCTAGCGGCTGCCAGGGATTGCCAGCGCGCCGATTCTTTTCCAACTCCTCGTGCGCCACCGACTCGGCCGGATAAACGTACTCGTCCATGAAATTGCCGACACGCTCTTGCAGCTCACGAACCTTGTCAGTATGCGAAAAATCCATTCGAATTCCTTCTTTTTGTCTAAGTATCGAAAGATTCTTGTACCAGTCGCCACGCGAGTTCGGCGAGCGGGCGCGCGCGGCGTCCGGCGGTCAGTGCGGTGGCATTCGACGCGTTGCCTTGCAGAGCCCGGGCGAGCACGCCTTGCAGAATTCCGGTGAGGCGGAACATGCAAAACGCCATGTAATAGGTCCAATCCTGTGGCGATACCGGTTTGATGCCGCGAATATCGCAATACGCGGCGATGCATTGCGCCTCACTCGGTATCGACAGGCGCCTGATGTCGACCCCGCCCAGCCCGCGGAATTCGGCATCGGGAAGGTGGTACCGCATGCAGAAGTAGGCGAAGTCCACCAAGGGATGACCGATCGTCGACAGCTCCCAGTCGAGTACCGCCAGCAGGCGTGGTTCACTCGGATGAAAAATCGTGTTATCGAGCCGAAAATCGCCATGCACGATGCTCGATTGTTCATCCGCGGGGATGTGCCGGGGCAGCCAATCTATCAGCCGCTCGACGGCCTCGATCCTGTCGGTTTCCGCGGCGCGGTATTGCTGCGTCCAGCGCCCCACCTGGCGTTCGACGTAGCCGCCCGGCTTTCCGTAGTTGCCCAAGCCCACCGCGGTGTAATCCACCGAATGCAGCGCCGCCTGCACCCGCACCATTTCCATGTAGATGGCGGCACGGCCCGCGGGCGCGACTTCGGGCAGCGTCGCGTCCCAGAATATTCGCCCCTCGACATACTCCATTACATAGAAGGCGCTGCCGATGACCTCCGGATCCTCACATAGCGCAAATGCGTGTGCCACGGGAACTTCGGTGTCCTTGAGCGCAGTCAACACGCGAAACTCGCGATCAACCGCATGCGCGGACGGCAATAACTTGCCCAACGGTTTGCGGCGCAGCACGTAGCGGCGATCGGCCGCTTGCACCAGAAACGTCGGATTGGATTGGCCGCCGGCGAACTGGTGCACTTCGATTGCGCCCGAAAAGCCCGCGATGCGTTCCTCCATCCACGCTTGCAGCTTCTGCGCATCGACGCTATCGCCGCCCGGCGCCTCGCGAAGTCCGGCGGCTGGCAGCGGCGCGCTCATGTCGTCGAGGCGCCACCGTCCACGGCGATGTACTGTCCGGTCACGTGCCTGGATGCCTCGGACGCCAAATAGACCGCGGCTCCCTGCAGATCCGTGTCTCCGCCGATGCGCCCCAACGGCGTTCGGGCAATCACCTCCCCGGAAATGGTCTCCAGCACGCCGCTGGCCATTTTCGACGGAAAGAAGCCCGGACAAATGGCGTTGACGCGAATGTTGTACTGGCCCCACTCGGCGGCCAACGCGCGCGTCAAATGCAGCGCCGCGGCCTTGGAGCTGTAATACGCCGCAGCTTTCATGGACATGCCGGCGCGCAGCGCCGCCGTGGAGGCGATCACGATGATGACGCCCGCGCGTTGTGGAATGAAGCACCGATTCGCCACCGCTTGGCTCAGAGCGAAAACGCTCGTGGCGTTCAAGCTCATCACCTTGTTCCAGGCCTCCAGCGGATGCTGCTCCGCGGCCGCTCCCCAGGTCGCGCCGGCGTTGTTGACCAAAATATCGATCTTGCCATAGTGGGCGATTACCGCATCGACCAACGCGGAGGGCTGGCCCTCTTTGGAAAGATCATTGGTCACTGTCAGGGCTTCGACGCCGAGCCGCTTCAGTTCGATCTTGGCTTCCTCGAGTTCCGCAGCTTTGCGGGCGCTGATGGCGATCTTCGCGCCCATCTCGGCCAGGCCCTTGGCGATCTGCAAGCCGAGACCACGCGACCCTCCGGTGATCAGGGCGACCTTGCCGTGCAACTCGAACAGTTCGCGCACTCCCATCAGACGACCTCGAACAATCCGGCGGCGCCCTGTCCGCCGCCGATGCACATCGTGACCACGACCAGCTTGGCGCCACGGCGCTTGCCCTCGATCAAGGCATGTCCGGTCAAACGCGCGCCGCTGACACCATACGGATGTCCCACCGCGATGGCGCCGCCGTTGACGTTGAGCCGATCGTCCGGAATCCCGAGCTTGTCGCGGCAGTAAAGCACCTGGCACGCGAACGCCTCGTTCAGCTCCCACAGATCGATGTCGCTGACCTTGACTCCCGCGCGCTTCAGCAGGCGCGGCACGGCATACACCGGACCGATACCCATTTCATCGGGCTCACAGCCGGCGACAGCGAAGCCGCGAAAAATTCCCAAAGGTTTGATGCCGCGACGCTCCGCCAATTTACCGTCCATGACGACCACGGCGCTGCTGCCGTCCGAGAATTGGCTGGCGTTGCCGGCGGTGATCACGCCGCCGGGCAGCGCCGAGCGAATCTTGGCAACGGCTTCGAGCGTGGTGTCCGGCCGTATGCCTTCGTCGGTCGAAATGGTTACTTCGCGCGTGCCTATGGCGCCGGTGTTCTTGTCGACCACTCCCATGGTGGTGGTCATGGGCACGATCTCATCCTTGAACTTGCCCGCCGCCTGCGCGGCGGCGGCGCGCTGCTGGCTGCGCACGCCGTATTCATCTTGCGCTTCCTTGGTGATGTTGTAGCGCTTGGCGACCGTCTCGGCGGTTTGCAGCATGCTCCAATACAACGTCGGTTTGTTGGCATCGATCCAAGGGTCGCGCTGCATGTGTCTGTTGGATTCGTTCTGTACGCATGAAATGCTCTCCAATCCGCCGGCTGCGATCACCTCGGTGCCTTCGGTCAGCACTCGCTGCGCCGCCAAGGCAATGGACTGCAGCCCCGAACTGCAAAAACGATTGATGCTCAAGCCCGCCGTGGTGATCGGCAACCCTGCGCGCAACGCAATCGCACGCGCGATATTGCCGCCGGTGGTACCCTCGCCGAAGGTGGACCCCATGATCACGTCCTCGACTTCGGCCGGATCGATGCCGGCCCGCGCCACCGCGTGTTGCACGGCATGCGCACCCAGCGTCGCGCCGTAGGTCATGTTGAAGGCGCCCTTCCAGCTCTTCGCGAGTCCGGTGCGTGCGGTGGAAACGATGACTGCGTCGTTCACTTTGAAGGTCCTTTATATCCGCTGAAATGTTGACCGTCCTCTGCCAGCCGCACCAGCAACGCCGCCGGCGTCCAGAAAGCCTGGTCCACGTGCGGCGCTTGGGCGCCCCGCGAGTCGGCGATGCGCCTCAGCACGCGCGCCACCTCGCTTAAGCCCACCTGGTCGGCGTAAAACATCGGGCCGCCGCGCCAGGCGGGGAACCCATAGCCGTTCAAGTACACGATATCGATGTCCGAACTGCGCTGCGCAATCCCATCCTCGATGATGCGCGCCGCCTCGTTGATGAGCGCGTAGATGCAACGCTCGACGATTTCCTGGTTGCCCACCTCGCGCGGCGTTATGCCTTGCTTCTTACGAAACTCCTCGATGATGGCCGCGACCGCCGGATCGGCAATGGCATTGCGCGAACCGGCCTCATAGCGATAAAAGCCGGCACCGCTTTTCTGGCCAAAGCGTCCCGCTTCGCATAACGCATCTGCCACGTTGCAGGAAGAGCGCTCCGGAAATTGCGCCGCGCGTCGCTTTCGAGACGCCCAGCCGATGTCGAGACCGGCCAGATCTCCCATGCGAAACGGCCCCATCGCCATGCCGAATTCCTGCAGCGCGTTGTCGACTTGCTGCGGCAACGCCCCCGCCATGATGAGGTCGTGCGCTGCCTCGCCATAACGCGCCACCATGCGATTGCCGATGAAGCCTTCACACACGCCGGCAACCACCGCGATCTTGCCGATCTTTTTCGCCAGTTGCAGGGCGGTCGCCAGCACGTCTTTGCCGGTCTTGGCACCGCGCACTATTTCCAGCAAGCGCATGACATTGGCCGGGCTGAAGAAGTGCAGTCCGATGACATCCTGCGGGCGCTTGGTGAACGCGGCTATCTCATCCAGATTCAAGGCCGAAGTGTTCGAGGCAAGAATCGCTCCGGCGCGCACGACTTGGTCCAGCTGCTCGAATACCTGCTTCTTGACGCCGATGTCCTCGAACACCGCCTCGATGACCAGGTCCGCGTCTTGCAACGCGCTGAACTCCAGAGTTGGGGTAACGAGACCCAACCGTTGTTGCACAGCCGCCTCGGTCAAGGTGCCCTTCTTCAATGCGCCGCCGTAGTTGCGGCGCATGGTTTGCAGCCCGCGATCCAATGCTTCCTGCGTCATCTCCAACAACACCACGGGAATGCCGGCGTTGATCATCGACATGGCGATGCCGCCGCCCATGGTGCCGGCGCCGATGATGCCAACCTTGCGAATTGGGCGGACGGGGGTATCGCTCGGTACATCCACGATGTGCGATGCGGCTCGCTCCGCTTGAAAAATATGGCGCAACGCAGCCGACTCCGGCGACTGCATGAGCGTGGCGAACAACTCACGCTCGCGCTTCAATCCCTGCTCGAATGGCCGGTCGTACGCGGCCGCCACGGCATCGACGCAGGCCAGTGGCGCCGGATAATGCGCGGCCAGCGCCTTCACGGTATTACGTGCGAACTGAAAAAATGCCTCGTGGTCGGGCATGGACAACCTGACATCGCGCACCCGCTTGGTCGGCATTTTTTCCCGCGCCACGCGGCGCGCGAACGCGACTGCCCCCTCCAGCAGATCGCCATCCGTGAAGGCGTCGAACAGCGGGGTGGCGCGTAAGTTTTCAGACGCCACCGTGGCGCCGGATACGATCATATTGAGTGCGGCATCGGCGCCCAGCAGCCGTGGCAAACGCTGCGTGCCGCCGGCACCCGGCAGAAGACCGAGCTTCACTTCAGGAAGGGCAATCTTGGCGCCCGCAGCACCTACCCGATAGTGACATGCCAGCGCCAACTCCAGACCCCCGCCCATCGCCAAAGTACCAACGGCGGCTATAACGGGCTTGCTGCTCTCCTCGATGCTCGCGATTACGCTCAGCAGGTTAGGCTGCGCCATCGCCTTGGACGTGCCGAATTCGCGGATGTCCGCACCGCCTGAAAAGCCAGCCTTCGAGCCGATCAGCACCATGGCCTCCACCGCTGGATCAGCATTGGCGCGCGCGACGCTGGTGACGAGCGCCTGCCGCAATTCCAATCCGAGACTGTTGACCGGAGGGTTATCCATGGTCAGAACGGCAATGCCGTTCTGAACCGAGTAGCCAGCCTTATTCATCATATTATTCCGCTCTGCAGAACAAAATTCTGCCTTGAGGCTGTAATGTATCAGCGCCCCGCTACCTTTGAAAGGCAGCTCAAATACGTCAAAAAAGGAGTTCGCCGCCGCGTGCCGGCGCGATTGTTTTTCCAGGTGAAACCGCGGCGCGCGGCTCTCGTTACGCCAAACGCACGCCGCGGTTGCTCAAGATTTATACATGGGCCGTCTTGAACAATCCGGTCAACTCGCCCCAGGCCCGCTCCGCTTGCGCTTCGTTGTAGATGGGTTTGCCGGCTTGCGCGGGCATGTCCTTCACGCACCAACCGTGCAGACAGCCGTCATAAACCTCGATCTTGGCCGGTAGTTTGGCGGCCTTGAACGCCTCATCCAGCTTGGTCTTGGCGTCTGGCTGGCGCTGATCATCGTTCATCGCCACGGCGAAATAAAACTGCGCCTTCATCTTCGGCACTTTCAGGTGGGGGCTATCGGGTTTGTCCGTGACCAGGCCGCCGCCGTGAAAAGACGCGCCCGCACCAATGCGCTCGGGATTGGCGGCCGCCGCTTGCATGGTGAACGGGCCGCCCATGCAATAACCGAATACACCCATCTTGGCCCTCTTGTTGACCCTCGGTTGCGAGTCGAGAAACTTGACGTACGCGACGGTATCCGACGTGACGGCATCGTCGGTCAGCGGTCCTCGCACCTTGGCGATCATTTCGCGGTCGGCTGGACTGTTGAAATCGAGCGTCATGGGCAACCCGGGGGCCTTGGTAGTGCGGTAATAGGGATTCGGCACGAGCACGGCATAGCCGCCGCTCGCCGCCAACCGGGCCGCCATTTCACGCATCGTCGGCCGCAGACCGAATACATCTGCGAAAAGTATGACGGCGGGAAACGGACCGTTGCCCTTCGGATGAATGAGCGCCGCGTCGCAGGTTCCGCTTGGCGTGGTCACGCTCACATCCGTATCCACCATATCGCCGGCGGCGGCGCCGGAGGCGCTTCCTGCGACGGCTGCACCGGCAGCCAGTGACAACGCGGTGAATTCCCGGCGCGAGATGCTGTTCGATTCTTCGCTCATAAATCTACCCCCCGTAGCAAGATTTGAATTTGTACGCGGTGCAGTATGATGCAGCGCATGGACATACTCAAAGGCAAGACGGCCATCGTGACCGGCGCCGCCAGCGGCATCGGCCGAGCCAGCGCCATCTTGTTCGCCGCCGAGGGCGCCGCCGTGGTGGCATTCGATCGTGCGCCGGAGGTCGAGGCCACGGTGGCAACGATACGCGCGGCCGGCGGCCGCGCGCACGCATTGGTGAAGGATTCTTCCGTCGAGAGCGAGGTCGCCGGCGCAGTGGCGACCGCCATCAAGGAGTACGGCGGACTTGATGTGTGCTACGCCAACGCCGGAATCAGCGGCGGTTTGGTGCCGTTCTTCGAAGAAACCGAGCAGCGTTTTGCGGAGGTACTCAAGGTCAACTTGATCGGCACTTTCTTGCTCGCCAAACACGCGGCGCTCGAGATGGTGAAGCACAAACGAGGCTCGATCATCTGCACCGCGTCCGTTGCTGGGTTGCGTTCCGGCGCCGGTGGCATTCCCTACAGCGCCAGCAAAGCCGGGGTCATCAGTTTGGTGCAGACAGTAGCCAATCACCTGACCGGCACGGGGGTACGCATCAACGCCATCTGCCCGGGACTGATCGAAACCGGCATGACGCGTCCGATATTCGAACGTGCACGTGCGCGGGGAACCGAAGGCAAGATCGGACAACTCAACCCACTGCAGCGCAACGGTGAGCCGCAAGAGATCGCGCAGACGGCGCTTTTCCTGGCGTCCGACGCCGCATCTTACGTGAACGGTCAGGCTATCGCGGTCGATGGCGGACTATCGACGTCGCATCCGGTGGTCGTGTCGCGAAAGTAAGCGGATCTATTCGAGGCACACCACGAGTTTGGCGGAGTGCGTGCGCCAGTTGATGGGAATGACGAACGAGCGCGCGTGCGGCGTGGTGACTTTTTCGTCATCGTGCGCAATCACCACCGGCACCGATATCACGAAATTCTTGCCGAAGTCGCGCCGTGCATTGCCCGAAATCGTATTGGCCACCTCACCCACCAAATCGCGCATATTCTCGTCGCTGGTGTCGGTCTCCTGCATGCGCATCAGCAGCACCGTGAGCATGCCGCGCGGCGCCGTGAAGTACACTATGCCCTTTCGCGCGCCGGAAATGCCGATGACGCCGGTGTATTCGTAGGCCCCCGGATTGCCGTCGGTCACCAAGTACGGCGAACCCACGCTCGCGGATTGCTGCGCCGTGGCCTCGAAATAATTGGTCGTGCCCTCGATGAAAGTCCGAATTTCCGATTCTTTGAACATCTAAGCCTCTGACAACAGCTCTTCCAAGGCATCGTTGAGCTGGCGGTCCGTGAACGGCTTGCACAGGAATCCGTTTGCGCCTTTTTCGATGGCTTCCACCGCGGTGGCCTTGTCGGCCAGCGCGGAGACGACCAGGATGAGCACGTCGGAATTGATCGCGACCAGCTCCTGTACGCACTCGACGCCGTCCATCTCCGGCATGGTTAGGTCCATGGTCACGACGTCGGGCTTGGTGCGGCGGAACATTTCCACCGCGGCACGACCATTGCTCGCCGAGCCGACGACTTCGAGGCGGGCGATTTGCTGCGAGCGCTCGATGCGGCGCCGGATGATGTTCGAATCATCGACGATCATGAGCTTCAACGAGCCGTTAAGATCAGGCCTTGCCATCAGGCAGCTTCCGTGTCGGCGCGCTTCAGCTGCGGCAGCGTCAATGTCAAGCGCGTGAATTTGCCGGCCATCGTGGCCACCGCCACCTTGCCGCCGATCTGTTGCATGAGGCTCGCCATCAGGTTCATGCCGACACCGCGGCCCGCGTCCTTGGTGGCGGTTTCCAGCGTGGAAAACCCCGCCTGGAACAGCAGCGCGAACACCTGCTTCGCATCCAGCGTCTGCGCCTTTTCCGGCGTGATGAAGCCTTTCTTCAAGGCAGTTGCCTTGATGCGCTCGGTGGAAAGTCCTCGCCCATCATCCTCGGCGATCAGTTTATAGCCGGCTTCGCCAAGATCCTGGAATATCAAGCGCAGCGCACCCTGCGCAGGCTTGCCGAGCGCGATTCTCTCGCTAACCCCTTCGATGCCGTGCACCAAGGCATTGCGCACCGCTTGCACCGAGATGTCCTTGACGATGCGCCGATATTGGTCCGGTACGGTGTCGAAGCCCATGCATTGCAGCGCAGCTTCCTTGTTTTGTTCGCGCGCGACGCGCGCGGTCAATTTCTGAAGCATGCCGGTAACGCTCGCTGGGGCAGGCCCGCTTGGGGGCGCCCCGCTTTCCTGCTTCGAGCCCTCGGCGTTCGAATTCTCGGCAGCCGCCGCTGCCGCGTGGGCGACCGCCGCTTGCCCGGCTCCCGGTTGGACGGCCCCGGCCGCGCCATCCTCGATCACTGCCGTATCGGTATGCGAAGTCGACGTCGCTGCGTGCAGGTGCGACAAGCGCGCCACCAAGTCGCCCACCGATTGCAAATGCGTCAGCAAGTCGTCGAGCTTGATCACCAACGGCAGGAAATCGTTGCCCGACAAGTCCGCCTTGTCGCGCAGCGACTTCAAATGGTCCTCGAACGAGTGTGCGCGGCTCTCGATCGACGACAGCCCCAATGCGGCCGCCTCACCCTTGACGGAATGCACCTGCCGGAACAAGGTGTCCAGCTTTTTGCGGAACGCACCCTCGTCTCGCGCCGGCTCGCGCAACACGGCATTGATCATCTTCATGGCCGCATTCGAATCGCCGAGGAATGATGCCAGTTGCGTCGGGTCGACATGCAAGATGCCGAGCAGCGTATCGACCTGGCCCTGAGCCTGGGATTGCGAGGCTTGCAGTTCTCGAGCCAGATCCACGCGCGCGGTCACATCCGACACGGACACCAGTACCTGGGTTATCTTGCCCTCGACACGTACGCGGTGAAAGTCGAACTGCAGAAAACGCGTCGTCGACTTGCCCTTGCCATCATCGACGTTGACCTCGACCTCACCGAGCGGGTTGATCGATTTGACCAGATTCTCCTTGGTGCGCTCGGCCCACAGCACGCCCACGAACTTGAGCGCAGTGGACAGTGTCTTAGCGGATACGATGCCCTTGAGCATATTTTCGAACGACAACCCCGCGAAATCGGTGCGATGGAACAGCGACTCGAGGGCGCGCGAATACGAGGCGCCGATGGTCAAATTCTGATCCAGCAGGAATAGCCCGTCTTTCACGGTACGCAGGATGTCGGCTGTCTGTTGGCGCGCCGCGCGCAGTCTTGCATCTTGACGTTGCCGCGCCAGCAGCAGCGTGCTGACCAGCATGACCAGCGCCAGCGCGATGCCGACGCCGCAGAGCATCACCAGGCGCAGCCGCGAGGCGGAGCGTTCGTTGACGGCCTGCAAGTCCGCCACGATCTCAGTCAATTCATTGTCGAGCAGCGGCATGGACCGTTTGCTGCCGCGGATGGCAGCATTGACGTCGCGCTCCAGCTGTTTGCCGTTGTCGGTGAGCGCCGTGCCGGTGGTTTCATTGTCCTGATACGGAACCCCTTGAAAGGCCAGCAGCGGACTCAGGCTCTCTTTTTCCTTGATCCACAGATCCTGCAGCATGCCGGCGTGTTTGCCGGCGATCGGCTCACCTTTATCGCCTGCAAAACTCAGCCAGCTACCTGGCCGTGGCGCGTCGATCTCGCGCAGCGCCGCATCGAGCTTGGCGGTGGCGTCACGCAGTTGGTCCAATGATTCCTGCATGTAAGCTCGGTTGCCGAGCCGGTCACGGATCGAATCCAGCGAGGCGCGGATGATAGTCGGATTCCGCTGTTGCTGGCCGACGAACTTCAGCGCCACTGTGCTCTGCGCCAACTCGCTGGCCAACTCCAGACCTGGCACCAACACCACCGCCAGGAAGCTGAACCCCAGAATGATGACCAGCACCACCAAGCCGCCGGCGGATAGTCGGGGAAATTTCATTTATCAAGCACTCCGGTTAGCAGGGGCGCGTACCGCACCCAGGGCGTCGAGAAACTGTCCAGCATCCGCGTAACGATCCAGCGGATTTTTCGCGAGTAAGCGATCGATGATCGGCTGGTAGGCTTGTAAGTGCTCCGGCAATCGCGGAATGGGTTCGCTGCGATGCGCCTTCAGAATCTCCAGCAGGCTCTTGCCCATGTACGGCAGACGCCCGGCCAGCATTTCGAACAACACCACGCCCAGGCTGTACAGGTCTCCGCGCGCGTCCGGTTGACTGTCCGCGGTCTGCTCCGGGCACACGTAGTAAGGAGTGCCGGTACAGTCTTGGGGACCTGCTTGATCTTCCGGCATCAATTGCATGCGTGCGGAGCCGAAATCGATGAGCACCAGGCGATTATCATCGGTGAGCATCAGGTTCGACGGCTTTAGGTCGCGATGCACGACGCGGGCGGCGTGCACGATCTGCAGTGCCTCGCCGATCTGGCGGGCGTAGTTCAGCGCATCGAACACGCTGACCGGATGCTTCATCCGGTCGCGCAAGCTACCGCAGGGAAAATATTCCAACGCCAGATATAGTTGCTCGTCGGTGATGCCATAGTCGAGCACGTTGGCGATGCTGCGATGGTTGAGCCGCGACAAGATCTCGCACTCCTGCGTGAAGCGCGCGCGCTCCGCCGTCGACACCTTGTTGCCGCCGTTGATGGCCTGTATCTTCAGCGCCACGGGCTCTTTGAATTCGCTGTTGCGCGCCAGATAGACGCTCGCCAGCGGGGAATGCGCGATCTTCTTCATGAGCGTATAGCCGGCGATCTCCGGCTGCCGCCATCGATCCGCGCCCTCGGCGCGCCCGCCGAGACCGCTCGGAGGGTCGACGAAGGGCTGCAGCGCACTGGTCAATTCTCCGACGATCACCGAATGAATCGGCCAGTAGTCGCTCGCGCCCAACTTCATGGCGCGCGCCGCGCTGCGTTCGTTCCCGCCGCGGGCGAACACGAATATCGGCAGTTCCGGCAATTGCTCGTGAAGCCGCGCCAGGCACGCCAACGGACCCGTCGCAGATTCCGGTGGACTGAATTCAATGATCAGCATCACGGCGCTGTACGCGCGGAAACGATCGACGGAAATGGCGTCGAAGCCGGCGCGCGTAACGGTGTCGGCATCCAACTTGGGCATGGCGCGCCGTAGCAACCCCGCCAACCGCAGTCGCAACTCCAATTCATCATGCACGACCAGGCACAACGATGTGGCGCGCGCCCGCTCGGGCCCCGCGCCGATGGCAAGCGCCTCGATGCGCGGCACGGTGGCCGTAATTGCGGTCTGAGTGGTCACGGTTTGATTGAGTACCCGGTCGGCCTATTTCGGTATGCGAAACACCAGGCGAAATCGCACGTAGACGGCGATCGCTTGGCCGCCCTGAATCACGGGTTGATAGCGCATTCTGCCGAGTGCCTTGATGGCCGCTTGCTCGAAGGTGCGCGGCGGATTGGCGTTGAGCACCTTCACGTTGTCCACCGAGCCGTCGGGGTTGACGGTAAATCCGATCTCGACCCAACCCTCGACGCCGGCACGCAGGGCGCGGGCGGGATAAGTGATTTCCAATTTGCTCAAGCGAGTCAGGGAATCCTCGGTCACTTCCGGAGCCGGCCCCGACGCCGCCGCCTTCTGGCGAAGCTTGTCGTTCAATGCATCCAAAGCCGGCGCAGCGCCGAGCGCTGCAGCCTGTTGCAGCAGGCTCTGCGCCTTGCCGATGTCGCCGGCATCGAGCGCCGTGCGGGCACGGTCGAGAATCTGTTCTTGGACGGCGCCGGACAATTGCGGTAGAGCGGCGTTCTTCGGATCGGCGCCTCGCAGCTGGTTTAAATAATAGAGCGCATTGTCGTTGTCGGGTTCCAGCACTTTCCCCTGCGCCAGCCGCGACTGCGCCAGATCCAGGTACTGCGGTTGCTCAGGTTTGGCGGGCGCGGGCGCGCCGCGCGCCGCCGTCAGATCTTTCTGCAGTCCGGCGGTGGCGGTGGCCGGCGCCCCCAGATTGCGCAATTCCGCCAGCCAATACTCCGCATCGCCGAAGTGCTTGGCATCGATGGCGCCACGCACGGCGGCGGCGACTTGCCGCTGGAGTTCCTGGTATAGCGGCTGCAAAGTCGCAGGAGGCTCGCCGGCCTGTTTCGCCTGCTCCAAGTAGAACGCGGCGCTGTCGCCACGCGGCTCGACCAGTTTGTCCTGCTGCAGACGCGTCTCCGCCAGCTTCAGCAGGCGCGCCGAATCGAACTCGTCGCGGCGCTTTCGCACATCGTCGCGCAACTGTGCCAGTTTGGCCGGCGGCAATGCTTTGGCACGCGCCGCATCCTCGATCAGCTGCGAGGCGCGATCGAAGTTCTGTGCATTCAATGCCGCGTTGATCTGCGCGGGTCCCAGTTCCGCGCGCAGGCTGGCAATGCGATCATCGAGCGCCGACAGGCGCCGATCGTTCGCGTCAATGCTGCGCGCGGTTTCCAATGACTGCAGCGCCACGTCGAACTTGCGCTCATCCAAAGCCGACTGCACCCGCGCAATCAAGATTTCAGCCAACCTTTGCAGTCCCTGCCGGGCTTCACCGTTGTTGGGATCGATGAGCAGCACATCGCGATACACAGCAAGCGCGCTGCCGGCGGCCGGATCGATGAAATGTCGATCCAACATTGCCTGCTGCGCTTTCTCTATCAATCCATCCACTTTCTCATCGGTTGTCGCCGCGCCGTCGCCAACCATGGCTGCCGGCGCGGTCTTGGTCGGCGCCGCGGAAGTCGCGCTCGTGGCAGTCGCCCCGCTGGGCGATTGTTTATCCGTTGTGTCGCCGTGGCGCGTCAGCACGAACGCCGCGGCGGCCGCGGCCACGATCGCGGCTCCGATGGTGATGGGCAGCCAGCGAGTCTTGTTTGCGGCACTGTCGGGAGCGGCGCTTGCTCCGGACGCACCCGAGGACTCGCCTAGCAGGGCAATGCGCGCGTTGACTTCCTCACGCGCACTCTCCAGCGCTTTACCTAGGACGACGCTGGACAGCGGCAAACCAACATTCGCCACGATCTGGCGCTGTTGCAGCGGCAACGTCCAAACGCCCGCGTTGACGGCGTTATCCAGGACGATCAGGGCAAATCGCGTCGAATGCAGCGCGAAGTCGGAAAGCGTCGCAGCCGCATCTGCATGCTTGCGTACATCCCACAGCACGATCCCGGGTTCGCCGGAGGGCACCGTCGCCAGCAATTCATCGACCGAGTCGAGCTGTTTGAGGATCAAATCGCCGCTGAGATCCGCGCCAATCAACGGCCATAACGTGTCGTCGCCGGTGACCAAAAACACCGTAAACCTTTGCTTCTTGAATGGGCGCGCCGGACGCCGCATCGCATCCGATTCCGCCGTCTCTAGTGTCTGCGCTGTTTTTGCCATCGTTATACATCCCACATCGCGATCGCCATTGGCGACTTCGTCGCGCGCCGACCATCACATTCGCGGGGTGCGAATGGCTCGGGTGCATCTCCTGTAAGGGTCGGGCAAATGCCGGGTTGGCGACACGGCGTGAGTCACACTTGTGCGGAACAGCCGGCAACTCCGGGAAAAGATGAGAACTGCTTCGCAGATGCAATTGAAAGCACCGCCGCAACAGCGGGTTTTGCGGGCATCCTGCCCTAGAATGGTCGCATGGCGCGGCGCCCTCAGCGCTGCACTTCTTCCACCACCGCCTGACCGGAAACTCGCGCCCGGATCATCGTTTCATGCGATCGCCCAAGTCACCAGCGCCCGCGAGTCCAGGGCGCGCAGGTTTGCCGGGCTCATGTCGGCGGCGTGGCACATCTCGCTCAGATCGTTCACAGCGCCTGGATCCCCGGCAGTGAGATCCAATACCAAGCGTGCGGCCGCACGGCTCCAATGTATGCCGGCGCGTGACAAACGCGCATGTGACGTCTCACGATACGCGCTCGAGCCGAATACCTCGTGCACCATCGAGGCGCCGTGACCGCAATGATGGATGCGCAAAACCGGGCGCAACCCTGCATCCGAGGCCATCATCTGCAGCAGAAACAGCGCCCTGAAATCCGTGATCCCCGCAAGCGGCGTTCTCGCGATCCGCCAGCGGCGTTGCAAATCCTCGTAACACCGGTCGTCGATATCCCCTGAAAGCGCGTGAGTCGGAACGCCCAACTGGCGTACCGTCTCGCCAAAAGCCAGCGCGTGCGCTCGGCGGGGGTCGAAGAAAATGCGATCGAAGTCCAGGCGACCGGTGCGCCCGCGCGCGCCGGCTGGACGGACATGAGTCGATTCAGCACCCGCTGCCATTCCGCAGATAGGTAGCGCTAATATGCCGAGCGCCGCGCCCCGCAAGAAAAATCGTCGTGTAGTCGACATTGTCGTAGTGATTCGAACAAACTGCCAAGGTGAACCCGAAGCGCGATGGGGTCCAGCTTACCACTCGACGACTTCACTCTACGCCGATGTGCTCTTTCATGGAGTGCCGCGGGCAGCACCGCCGAGCGCCAGCAGCCATGCCAGGCAGACCAACGACACCGCTGCTACGGCCGCGGCAATCTGGGGTCGCTGACCACGATAGCTGGGCATGTTGAGATATACATAGATCCAACCAAGACCAAGGCCGAAGAGAAATCCAAGCGCGTGCCCCAGAACATCCACGTGGGCATCTCCCGCTCCCAATAAGGTCAACAAGCTAACGGCCGCGATTACGGGCGCCCAGCGGTACCACAAGCGCTCGCGAAGACCGAACCGTTGGCGCCACGCGAATCCGGCTAGCAAACCGAGCGCCGCGAAGACCGCCGTGGATGCGCCAATCGCCCGATGCGAGGCGGGCGCAATCAGAATCTCGATGTAATCGGCGCACGCCCCGGCGCCGAGAATGCTCAGCCATCCAATGCCGGGCCCGAACAGTCGGCCGACGGCCAAACCCGCCAACACCCCGAACAGTAGATTGCCCATGAGATGTAGCTGTTCCAGATGCAGTGTCAACGCCGTCACCGCCCGCCACCACTCGGAGCGTGCGCCCGCCTCGAGAGCGCCCGCGGCCAACCAGTCTTTGCCGAACAAACCTTGGCCGGCACAGTACGCGACCACCAACAGCACCAGCACGTAAATAGCGGCGCCAGTCGCCGCTCCGGAAAATGGTGTCGTGAGAAGCGAGGGCGTTCGCTCAACGTTACGCTCTGCCGAATAGCGGCGTATTTCCTCTTGCGCGCCGTCAGCCAAGGACGGCGGCACGGACAGTATCCAAGCGCCTTCGGCCTGTCGCGCAACGTGTTCGACGCCGCGTGCTTCCAGAACCAGACTATATTCGACACAAAGCGCCCGCGATCCATGAAATATCACGACGTCGTCGCTCGTGATTTCCGGACTATTGCCATCTCGATCTGATGATGAAGGGCGACTCATGGACTCCGCTGACGCAGTATATTGTCCGCCCCAAGGAGTTAAAAGTGACCAACCAACTGTTCATTCGCACGACCCTTGCAACCGTCGCGGCAATGCTGCTAGGCGCAGCCGCGAGCGCGGATCCGTTGCTGCTCCAGATCGCGCCGGGCAAGATTCGCGGCAAGTTGATCCATGACGGCAGCGTGCGAGCCTACCTGGGCATTCCCTACGCGGCACCCCCGATCGGATCGCTGCGCTGGGCCCCGCCGCAACCGGCGGCTCCCTGGAAGGGTGTGCTGAATGCGGTCCAATACGGCCACCGCTGCGTGCAAACCCACTTGTTTGACGACATGGTATTTCAGGACGCTTCGCCATCCGAAGACTGTCTGTCGCTCAACGTGTTCGTACCCATGGATGCCAAACGCGGCGCCAAACTGCCGGTGATGTTTTGGATCCACGGCGGAGGCTATAGCGGCGGCGGCAGTTCCGAACCGCGGCATAACGGCGACTTTCTGCCGACAAAGGGTGTTGTACTCGTCACGATAAATTATCGCCTCGGCGTGTTTGGATTCTTGACGCTGCCGCAGCTCACGGCTGAACAGGGGGGAAGCAGCGGTAACTATGGACTGATGGACATGGTCGCTGCACTGCGCTGGGTCAAAAGCAATATCGGCGCTTTTGGCGGTGATCCCAACAAGGTCACGATTTTCGGCGAAAGCGCCGGATCGTTCGCGGTCAGCACGCTGATGGCCGTCCCCGCCGCCCGCGGACTGTTTCGCAGCGGCATCGGCGAAAGCGGCGCGGTGTTGGCGAGAAGTGCCTACGCCTACGAATCGCTGGAAGTCCGCGCTCCCAGAGACGCAAGGCTGTTCGATGCGTTGGGCGTGAAAACACTTGAACAAGCGCGCGCCTTGCCGGCGGTTGATGTGCTCGCCGCAGCCACCAAAACGCAGACTGCGCGTCTTGCTCCTGTCATCGATGGTCGATTTCTGCTCGAACCGATAATGGCGACCTACGCCGCTGGGCGACAGATGCATGTGCCGCTGCTCGCAGGGTTCAATCGCGACGAAGCAGGGTTCGCGGCGACTCGCACCACTCCGGAAAAATGGCGTAGCGTCGCGGATAAGCGTTTCGGCGACAAGGCTGCCGAGTTTTTGGCGCTCTATCCGAGCACCACGGATGTCGAATTGAACCGCTCCGCCGCCGACTTCGCCCGCGATTCCTTCATTGCGTATGGCACCTGGAAATGGATGGAGATTCACCGCAAGACGGGCGACTCGCCAATCTACCGCTATCGCTTCGACCTGGCAGCCCCGCCCAGCCAATTCCACGCCGAGCCCGAAGCTTTCCATTCGGACGAAATCGAATACGTCTTCGGAACTCTCGATACCCGCCGCGGCGCCGTATGGCGCGCTTCGGATCGCAAGCTGAGCGAGCAAATCATGAGCTACTGGACGAATTTTGCAAAGACGGGAGACCCGAACGGGCCGGGCCTGCCGCTGTGGCCCAGGTACTCAGAGGGCGACCCAGTGCTGCATCTGGATGATCCAATCACAGTGCAGCCTGATGAACAGCGCCCACGTTATCAGTTCTTGTCGACCAGCGAGACGCCGCCTTGAAAGGCATCGCGATGGCCCTCGCGTTTGTCGGGTTGGTTCCATCCACTTGGGCCGCCGACTCGCTTCCGACCATCGATCAGATTTACCTGGCCGAACAAGCCGGCCGCGCCGATGAGGCGCAACGAATGATCGCACAGGTATTGGCCGCCCGCCCCAACAGCGCCAAGGCTCATTACGTGCAAGCTGAGGTGTATGCGCGCGCAGGCAAGATGACCCCCGCGCGCGCCGAACTTGCGAAAGCGGAGCAGCTCGAGCCCAGCATGAATTTCGCAAAACCGCGCGCCATCGCCGAGCTGAGGGCGCAGCTCGCAGCACGGCCACGTCGGGAGCCGGCGATGACGCTTCCACAAGGTACGACATCATCGCATCCGGGAGAGTATCGGGTGCTGCTCGCGAGCAGCGGCGGAGTATTGGTCGCGCCCGTCGTCGTCAACAATTCCATGAAGCTCAATTTCTTGGTGGACAGCGGCGCATCGGACGTCAGTATTCCATCGGATGTTTTCTCCTCGTTACTCAGGAGCGGGGCCATCACCCAAGGGGATTTAACTGGTTCTCGTCAATTCGTGGACGCGAACGGCGAGACGTCCCGCGCAAAGGTCTTCGTCATCCGTTCGCTCAAAGTCGGCACCGTCGAGGTATCCGGGGTCGAGGCCGATGTTGCTCCAGTGAATGCCCCCTTGCTGCTGGGGCAGAGCTTTCTAAAGCGCTTCAAGAGCTGGTCGATCGACAATGCCACTCAGGAGTTGATTCTCCGTCGCTAGCAAGCAATGGACCACCGGCGAATAGAAGACTGCGTCCTCGGCAAGGAAATCATTCAGGCCAGACGGATTGTGAGCGCTCACCAAGCGGTGCCAGGTTTCTACAGGGTGTTCGCCCATCACGTGTCTTCCGGATGCTACGAGCTTGCGGCAAGCATACAACAAAGCTTGAAGTCATCGACTCCTTACCATCGGACGAATCATCGAAGCGTGTGATAACTTCTGAACATGGCACTCAGGCAAGCAGTTTGATATTCCAGATCGCGCCGCTGCAACTCACGGAGCGAGTCCGATGGCAGCAACTCTGGACCGAGTACCAGCTTTTTTACAGAGTTGCATTACCGGCGGCCGTCACCGAGAGCACTTGGCAGCGGCTTCACAACGGACGAGCTTACGGCTTGGGCGCACGTGATGCCGAAGGTGAGCTCCAGGGGATCGTCCACTTCCTGTTTCATGAAGACACCTGGTCGACCGCACCTGCATGCTACCTGCAGGACCTCTTTGTAGACCCAAGGGCACGCGGTTGCGGTTGTGCACGCCGATTGATCGAAGCGGTCGCACAATCCGCAAAGGCCGCGGGCGCCAATGAACCTTATTGGTTAACTCACGAGACGAATGGCACGGCTCGAAATCTCTACGACCGTTTGGCGAAAAACCAAGGATTCATTCAGTACGTCTACTCGAGTGTCCTTCCTGATTGAAGGTCAAATGGTGGTGAAGGAGGGAATCGAACCCTCGACCCCGGCGTTATGAATGCCGTGCTCTAACCGTCTGAGCTACTTCACCACAGCGAGCCGCGGATTGTGTGCAGCGACACCGTCGCTGTCAAGATAAACTTGCAGTCTATTCTCGCAAAATCAAAGAGTTAGCAGGGGTTTCGGTCGCCGCCCATCTTGCTCATTCGCTTGGGTAGCAGCTGGGTCAAGCGGACTATCTGGCGTATTCGCGAGTAATGTTACGCACTGCCAGGACGTATAATCGGCGTTTCGCTCGGGGAGGAGTTGGCGATGGCGAAAACACCCATGGGCTCAGAGAGCCCGCTCAGCCGACGGGGCTTTCTGACGGCCGGGGCAAGCGGGGCTGCGGCGCTCGCCGCGGGCATTTCGGGCGCCGAGGCGCAACAGAGCAGCGAACCGGTTTCCGGTAGCGCGTCAACGCCGACGCCCGCGCAACTGGCGCGCGATGCTGGTGCTGTCCAAACACCCACCGTCGAGCGTTCAGCTAAGGCGCCAGGGTCCGATCTCATGGTCGACGTGCTCAGGGGCCTGGGCGTGGAGTACGTGTCGTCGAACCCGGGTTCGAGCTTCGAAGGCCTCCAGGAATCGCTCATCAACCACGGAAATCCACCCAACAGGATGCCCGAGTTCATAACCGCGCTGCACGAAATGTCGGCGGTCGACATGGCGAGCGGTTATGGCCGGGCTGAGGGTAAACCCATGGCGGCCCTGCTGCACGGCACGCTCGGCATCCAGAACTCCTCCATGGCCATATACCAGGCGTTTTCCGGGCGCATACCGGTGCTATTGATGGTCGGCCGCGACGACACATTCATGCAGGCCCACACGGCCGACGACATGGCGGCCATGGTCCGCGGCTTCACCAAATGGGATGCTCAACCTCGCACGCTCGACGAGTCGCTGCGGGCAATCCAGCAGGCATACAACGTGGCGATGACGCCTCCGCGCGGACCGACGCTGGTCGTGCTGGATACGGAACTGCAGAAAGAAGAAGCACCAGGACGCAAAGCGCCTGCGGCCCCGCCGCTAACCATCCAGGGCATTGAACCGGACCAGGCGCGCATGATCGCCAAACGCCTGATGGAAGCAGATAACCCGAGAATTCAGGTCGGACAGTTGAGAACCCCCGACGGCGTGCGTCTCGCGGTCGAGTTGGCCGAGCTCGTCGGCGCGTGCACGAGTACGGCCGCGACTACTGGCTCGATGAGCTTTCCGCAGCGGCACCCGCTGTGTGGCGCCGGCGCGAAAACGACGTACGACTTCACGCTCGGCCTGGAAACGGACGGCGCCCAGGTCGCCGTCAAGGGTCCTCGACTGCTCGCTCTTGCGGATCGCGATCGGAACTCAGCGAAGATCGGCTTCGGCCTCATGCGCAACCGTGTCTCCTTTCAGCCCGATCAGCCAGCCGGTCCGGCCCCCCGGAGCGCCATGGACCTCTCGGCCGATGCGGAAGCGAGCTTGCCGCACATCCTTGAAGAAGCGCGCCGCCTCATGACGAACGAGCGGCGCAGAGCCAACGAGCGGCGCAGCCAGAATCACGCCAGCGCGAATCACACAGCGCGATTCGCCGCTCTCAAGGCGGCCCTCGACGCCAAGCGCGCGGGGTGGGATGCGAGCCCCGTGAGCACGGCGCGCGTCTATGCCGACCTGTGGCCATTGATCAGGGACGAAGACTGGTGCCTGTCTTCACCGAGCATTTTCTCGGGTGGTCATCACGCCCAGCTGTGGGACCACAACAAACCCTATAGCTACCTGGGGCTGCAACCGGCTGGCGGCATGGGCTACGGGCTCGGACAATCCGTCGGCGCAGCGTTGGCCGCCAGGGAACGCGGCCGAATCGTCATCAACATCCAGTGCGACGGCGACCTCAACTACTCACCCGGTGCGCTCTGGACCGCGGCGCATCACAAATTGCCGCTGTTGACGATCATGCACAACAACCGCGCGTGGCATCAGGAATTCATGTTCGTCCAGTACATGACGGGGGTCCGCGGCCGCGGTACCGACCGTGGACACATCGGCACGACGCTGCGTGACCCGTATATCAACTATGCAAAGATGGCCGAAGGCTACGGCATGGCCGGCGAAGGACCGATCAGTGATCCTACGCACCTTGCCGCCGCCTATCGGCGCGGCATCGCCAGCGTGAAGCGCGGCGAGCCTTATCTGATCGACGTCATCACGCAGCCTCGCTAACGCTGGAACCGCGCAATGATCATGAAAAATTTTCCTGCGGCTTTCGCGGCACTCGTGCTCACCCTGGCGGCGCCAATCCTGTTTGCCGGACTCGCTGGCGCCCAATCAGCAATCCGCAACGGACCGACCGGACAACAGCTTTACTTCGAGCACGCATGCTACAGTTGCCATGGGTACACCGGGGAAACCGGAGAGCGAGTACTGGTCGGTAGCGGAATTCTGTCCAGCGAAGAGCTCTTCATCACGTTTCTCAGGCTTCGCGCGGAGCAGAACCCGCTCACGCCATCGGCGCATATGCCGAACTATCCGCAGCAGAGCCTGAGCGATGCGGACGCGCGCAAACTGTACGCGTACATCAAGACCTTCAAGAGCAATGCGCCGGCGTTCGCGGACATTCCGGTGTTCAAGGCGATCCTTGACGATGCATCGCGGCCTTGAATTCCGTTGCGTTTTAGACGTTGAACCTGAAGTGCATCACGTCGCCTTCCTTGACGTGGTATTCCTTGCCTTCCAAGCGCAACTTGCCCGCCTCTTTCGCACCCGCCTCGCCCTTGAACGAGATGAAATCATCGTACGCGATGACCTCGGCGCGAATGAAGCCGCGCTCGAAGTCCGTGTGAATGACACCGGCGGCCTGCGGTGCCGTGGCGCCGGCGTGCACCGTCCAAGCTCGCACTTCTTTGACGCCCGCAGTGAAATAGGTCTGCAATCCCAGCAACGAATATCCGCCGCGTATCACGCGATTGAGCCCCGGCTCATCGAGTTTCAATTCGGCGAGAAAATCTGCTCGATCCGCTTCTTCGAGTTGCGCGATCTCGGCCTCGATCGCCGCGCAGACCGGCACGACCACCGCGCCCTCGCCCGCTGCGATCTGTCGCACGCGATCCAAGCGCGGGTTGTTCGAAAACCCGCCCTCGTCCACGTTCGCCACGTACATGACCGGTTTGTCGGTGAGCAGGTGCAAATCCCGGAGCAACGCTCGCTCGTTCGCGTCCAATTTTAGCAACCGTACCGCCTTGGCCTCATTCAATTGCGCCCGCACCCGCTCGAGCAGGTCGCGCATCTTCACAGCGTCCTTGTCTGCGGTCTTTGCTGCCTTCGACGCCTTTTGATACGCGCGCTCGACGCTGTCCAGATCCGCCAGCGCCAGTTCGGTATTGATGACTTCGATGTCGTGCGCGGGGTCGATCTTGCCGGCGACATGAATGATGTCGTCGTTCTCGAAACAGCGCACCACATGCGCGATGGCATCGACTTCGCGGATGTGTGCAAGAAATTTATTTCCCAGACCTTCGCCCTTCGAGGCACCCGCAACCAGACCGGCAATATCCACGAACTCCACCGTCGTCGGCAAAATCCGCTCCGGATGCACGATGGCGGCCAGCTTCTCCAGGCGTGGATCCGGTACCGGCACCACACCCACGTTCGGATCGATGGTGCAGAAAGGGTAGTTCTCTGCGGCTATCTGCGCGCGAGTCAGAGCATTGAACAGCGTGGACTTGCCGACATTCGGCAAACCGACGATTCCGCAACGTATGGGCATTAAAGTTTTCCCGTGCGGCTATGCAGCCGCGTCATGGCGCGTTCCGCTCCGTCCTCGATCAGCAAGGGCATGCAATCCGCGGCGGCACTCACAGCCTCCAAAATCAAATCTTCTTCGGGTCGCGGTGCACGAGTCAGCACGTAATCGATGACATCGGCCTTGTTGCCAGGATGGCCGATGCCCAAACGCAAACGCCAAAACTCGTCCCCGATGTGCGCGATGGTATCCCGCAAACCGTTGTGCCCGCCGTGACCGCCGCCGTGCTTGAGACGCACGCTGCCGACCGGGATGTCCAGCTCATCGTGCGCAACCAAAATATCCGATGGTGCAATCTTGAAGAACTCGCTCAGCTGTCGCACCGACAGCCCGCTGCGATTCATATAGGTCGTCGGCTTCAACAGGGTGATTTCTTGTCCGGAGATATTGATGCGTGCAGTCTCGCCGGAGTATTTGCGATAGTCGCGAAATTCCGCGTTGTGACGGCGCGCAAGCAGGTCCACGAACCAGAAACCCGCATTGTGGCGGGTCACCTGATGTTCGGGCCCGGGATTCCCCAAGCCGACGATTATGCGCAATGGTAGACCAGCCATTGAAAACCACCCAAGCTCTGCAAAAAGCAAGGGCCGCCAATTCGACGGCCCTTGCGACGATCACGCTGGAGAAAACTATTTCTTGGCGTCTTTCTTTGCGGGTTCCTTCTTCGCCTCTTCCTTCTTCGCGGGCTCGGCCTTCTTGGCATCGCCAGCCGCAGCCGCTCCGGCCGCTGCCGGTGCCGCCGCCGCACCTTCCGCAGGCGCTCCGGCCGCCGCTGCCGCAGTCGGCTCCGGCTCTTCCGCACGCGGGCTGTGAATCGCCACCACCGCCGCATCTTCCTTGACGATTTCCACGAGAGTTACGCCCTCGGGGACCTTCAATTGCGACAGGTGGATGCTCTCGTTGAGCGATAGTCCGGAAATGTCAACTTCGATGAATTCCGGCAGATCCTTCGGCAAACACAGCACCACCACGTCGTTGCGCATGTGCGACACGATGCCGCCCTGCGATTTGACGCCGGGCGACACTGCAGCGCCCTTGAAGTGCAGGGGAATACTGATGCGGATTTTTTCGCTTTCCTCGACGCGCTGGAAATCGACATGCACGATCGCGTTCTTGTACGGATGGCGCTGCACGTCCTTGAGGATGGCGGCCTGCGTCTGGTCGCCCACCCGCAGATTGAGGATGGTCGAATAGAAGCGTTCGTTGTCCAGCATGAGCGCCAGTTTTTGATGGCTCAAAGTAAGCGCCCGCGCGCCCAAGTGTCCGCCATACAATATCGCCGGCACTTTTCCGTCGTGACGCAGGCGGCGGCTCGCACCTTTGCCTTGCGTCTCGCGGAACTCGGCGTCGAGTTCAAAAGAGGTCTTCATAATCTTCTCCAGTTAATGCACTAACAAAGCACCAGGGCGTCGCGACCAATCGCTCTGGCGCCAACCTTTCAACGTCAATCTATGTACAGCGAACTCACTGACTCCTCGTCGTTGATGCGCCGTATCGTCTCCGCCAGCAGCCCTGACACGCTCAGCTGGCGAATCTTCGTACACTGCTTCGCAGCCGCCGTCAGCGGTATGGTGTCCGTGACAACCAATTCATCCAGCATCGAAGCCGAAATGCGCTCGATTGCCGCCCCTGACAGAACAGGGTGCGTGATATAGGCGACCACCTTTATCGCGCCCTCGTCCTTCAAAGCCTTCGCCGCCTGACACAGCGTGCCCGCTGTGTCGACCATGTCATCGACCAGGACGCAGCTCCGTCCCTCGACCTCGCCGATTATGTTCATCACCTTCGACTCGTTCGGGCGCGGACGCCGCTTGTCGATGATGGCCAAATCGGCATCGTCCAAGCGCTTCGCCAGCGCTCGCGCACGCACCACGCCGCCGACATCCGGCGACACCACGATCATTCTCTCGTACTTCTGCTTCCAGGCATCGCCCAACAGCACCGGCGATGCGTACACATTGTCCACGGGGATGTCGAAAAATCCCTGGATCTGATCCGCGTGCAAGTCCACGGTCAACAATCGATCTACGCCCGCGCGGGCGATCATGTTCGCCACCAGCTTCGCCGCAATTGCGACGCGTGTGGCGCGCGGGCGCCGGTCTTGTCGCGCGTATCCAAAATACGGCACCACCGCCGTAACCCGCTTCGCCGATGCGCGCCGGCACGCGTCCGTCATCAGCAGCAACTCCATCAAGTTCTCGGACGGAGGACAGGTCGGCTGCACGATGAACACATCGCGGCCGCGCACGTTCTCCATGATCTCGACGTTCACTTCACCGTCGCTGAACCTCGCGACATCAGCGCGACCCAGCGGCACGTGCAAATGCCGTGTGATTTCCTCTGCCAGTTCGGGATTTGCATTGCCCGTGAACACGGCGATCGACAATGCATCGAACTCACGACTTTGCGACATCGGACCTGCTCGAGTTGGCTGGGGTGGAAGGATTCGAACCTCCGTATGGCGGGATCAAAACCCGCTGCCTTACCGCTTGGCGACACCCCAACTTGGGAAACAACAATCAGCGCACTCTCGGCCGTTACTATCAGCCGGCCACCAATCTTTCAAGCAAGGGCGAGTCGTTCAGTCCGCGAGCCAAAAACCCAGTCCACGCGGGTGGCACCTCGCGCAATATTTCGCGGCCGCGAGATTCGCTCTCACAGGCCAAAAAAACGCAGGCTCCAGTCCCCGTCAAGCGCACAGGCCCGAAGCGCGACAGCCAATCGAACGCACGCGCCACCTCCATATATCGGCGTCGCACTACGTTCCAGCAGTCGTTCCTTCCACCGGTCGCCAGGAAACCGTGAATTGTGATGGGCGCAGAATTTCTTGTCAATTCAGGATCCTGGAATACCTCGGCCGTGCTCACGAAGACATCTGGCTTCAAAATCAAATAGTTAGCCTCCACAGGCACCTGCGGCGGGTACAACAGCGTGATCCGCTCCCCGATCCCCTCGGCCCAGGCAACCCGGCCTCGAACGAACACCGGTACATCTGCTCCCAGCTTGAGTCCCAACGCCGCGAGTTCATCCGTCGAGAGATTCACGCCCCACAGATGGTTCAGGGCCACCAGCACCGTTGCCGCATCCGAGCTGCCGCCGCCAAGGCCGCCGCCGATGGGGATGCGCTTCAGCACACTGATATCCGCGCCCCACGCCGTGCCCGCGGCCTTCTGCAGCGCGCGCGCCGCTCGAACGCACAAATCCGCCTCTTCCGTAACGCCGGCGATCGGCGTGTGACGGCGGATTTCGCCGTCCGCCCTCACGGCGAGGGTGATCTCGTCGCACAAATCAACGAATTGAAAGCACGACTGCAGCTCGTGATAGCCGTCGGGACGTCGCCCGAGAATATGTAGAAACAAGTTGAGCTTGGCCGGCGCGGGCCACGGCCGTGGCGACTGGGCGTTCATGGATGTATTTCCCAATGATCGACAACGATGCGCACACGCACATCGTCGCGCGTGAGTACGATGTGCGCGGGCAAAACATCGCCGGAAGCCGCCATGTAGCGATCGTAGTCGATGCTCCATCCGGCCTGAACCAAGTGTTGCGCCCGATCCTGATCATTGCGCCGCAGATCGAATGGGCCATTCGGGTCCGGCACGCCGAGCAACCAATACCGTAAATCGTCGATCGGCAACTCAAAACCAAGCCGATCCTGCAGTTGCGCGAGCGTTGCCGCGCTTGATGCGGCACCGTTGATCGACAGTCCATTCGGCGTTTGCGTGATCACCTGCGCGCCGATGCCGAGCGGCCCAGACAGGTGCAGCTCCGAGGAGGCCGCGCTTTGACGCCAATCGAGCGACGCCTGCCAACCTTGCGTGCCGGCCGCTACGGCGGCGCGGCCCTCCAATGTCCAGACGCTTGCATGTTGCAGGGTTTCTACCCGCATCGACCACTCGCCCGCCGGCTGTTGGACTCGCGTGCTCACGCAGGCGCTCAACGCAACCAGGCAGCACCCCGCTGTAAACAGGCGCAGCATGTGATCAATGCCCGGCTTGCAGTCGCTGCCGTGTCGACTTCAACAACTTATTATCCGCGTCGATGATGCCGGCTTCGCTCCAGATGCGCTGCGCTTCATCGCGCTTGCCCTGCTGCCACAGCACTTCACCGAGATGCGCCGCGATGTCGCCGCCGCGATCGTCGGTATAAGCAGCCCGCAGATACGGCAGCGCCTCGGCATCGTGACCCTGGCGGAACAGCACCCAGCCGAGACTGTCGAGAATCGCGGCATTTTTCGGCGCCGCCGTATGTGCGCGCTCGATCAACTTGCGCGCCTTGGAGAGACTTTGGGAGTGGTCCGCCAGCGTGAATCCCAAGGCGTTCATCGCTGCCGGATCTTGGGGACGGTCTTTCAACACCGATGCCAACTCGCGCAACGCGTCTTTAATTTTCCCCTCATCCTCGTACACCGAGGCGCGCGCGTAACGCAATTCCACGCTGTCGGGATATGCCTCCAGGCCCTTGCGCAATACCTCGTAAGCCTTCGGCAGCTCCCCTGAGTCCGCATAAATTCTGGCGCGCGTATTGATGACCTCCGGCACACGCTGCGGCTCATCCTCCCCGAGGCGGTCGAGAAGCTCGTCCGCGGCCGCCGGCGCGCCGTGCATATAAAGAATGGCCGCCGCGCGCAGCAACGCGGGCAGCACGTTGTCGCCGTGCTGCACTTGGGAATACAGGCGCAAAGCACGCTCCGAGTCGCCGTTGCGGTCGGCAATCACAGCGAGATAATAGAAGGCATCGTCGAGGAATTCGCTGGTGCGCAAAACCTGCTTGAATCGCGCGTCGGCGGCCTCGAAATGACCCTGTTGAAATTCCAACAACCCGAGCAGACGCAGCGCGGCAGGTTTCGATTCCGTTTTTGCCGCCAGCATCTCCAACTGCTCGGCCGCCGCGTCGTTGCGCTGCGCCGTCATCAACAGCACCGCGTACTCGAAGCGGTTGGCGGCGTTGTCATCGCCCTTGACCAGCTCGCGCGCTTGCGACAGCGGCTGCTCGATATCGCCGGCCATGATGCGCGCTCGCAGCAAGGTCTGCGTCAGCCCGCGCCGCGCCGCTACGGCCTTGGATTCCGGCCCGGTGGCATCGTCGGGTGCGGCGGCATCGTTGCTCAGTGCCAGCGTCAGCGCTCGCACCGCCGCCGCCGGATCGTCGGCGCGCAGCGCCGCCAACCCCTGTACGCGCATGGCGGCCGTCGAACTGGGAAATGCCGCCGCCAGGCGATCCGCCAGCGCACGCGCGCCGAAAATATTATCATCTTCGGAAAGGTCGCTTTCCACGTCGGCGAATGCCGCATCGACACCGCTCGGCGTAATCGTCACGACGGCTCGATAATGCATGGCGGCGGCGTCGATGCGGTACAGCTCCAAAGCTGCGCGCGCCGCGGCGCGTTGGGCATCGAGTGAGCTGGGTTCCACGCCGATCCAACGCTGTGCAAGCTTGGCAACCAGGGAAGGTTGCAAGGCCTCCGCGCTGACCTCGGTCGCGCGCCGCAGCAGCTGCGGATCGGAGTCACGGGCCACCGCCGCTGCATATTGCAAGGCAGCCACCCGCGGCTCGCCGCGCGCAAGGGCTATTTCGGCGGTAAGCGTATAAAATTCAGTGGATGGGGGTGTTTCGTCCTTTGCGCCGCCGAGGCTGGCGCAGCCGGCCAGAATCAACAGCCCGAGGCCCGATACCGCTTTGATGGAGATTGAAATCGAAAACACGGCCGCACTATAGCGAAATGAGTACCTGGATGCCTTGGAATCCGGCTTGATCGGGCGCCGCTTCATCCACCAGAATCGAACCAGTTCCGACCAAAGCGCCGTCATGCCATTCAACATTTTAGGTATTAATCATAAGACCGCGCCGGTCGCGCTGCGTGAAAAAGTTGCCTTCAGCGAGGACCGTTTGGTCGCCGCCTTGCGCGCATTGCGCCAGCAGATCGGCATTGCTGAAGTGGTGATCCTCTCCACCTGCAATCGCACCGAAGTCTACTGGTCGGGCGCTGCCGGCGGCGCGGAACTCACCCACTGGCTGGAGCGTCATCACGGCAACAATCTCGATCTAGCATCAAGCCTGTATATTCATCAGGAATCGGGTGCCGTCGAACACACTTTCAACGTCGCTTCCGGGCTCGATTCGATGGTGCTCGGAGAGGCGCAAATCCTCGGTCAGCTGAAGGATGCATATCGGGTTGCCAAAGAGGAAGGCAGCACCGGCCCGGTTCTCAACAAACTGTTTCAGGCCGCTTTCTCGGCCGCCAAGCGCGTGCGCTCGGAAACCCGCATCGGGGCGAACGCCGTGTCGCTGGCCGGCGCCACGATCAGTCTGGCACGCCGCGTCTATTCGGACTTGAGCGCGCGCACCACCCTGATGATCGGCGCCGGTGAGATGAATGAGCTGACCGCACGGCATTTCGTCAGCGCCGGCGTCAAGCGGCTGGTGATCGCCAACCGTACTGTGTCGAGAGCGCAAACCCTGGCTACCGAACTGAAAGGCCACGCTGCCGGCCTCGATGATCTCGACAAGGAATTGGCGGACGCGGACATCGTCATCGCCTGCACGGCCAGTCCCGTGCCAGTCATCACCAAGCGCGCCGCGGAGGCCGCCATTCGTGCCCGACGACGCCGGCCGATATTCATGGTCGACATGGCGGTGCCGCGCAACATCGAGCCCGGGGTGGCCGATTTGGAAGACGTTTATCTTTTTTCGATCGACGATCTGCAGCAACTGGTGGACGAGAACCGGCAGCAACGCGAACTCGCCGCGAGTGGAGCACGGCTGCTGATCGGCGAGGAAGTGGCCCGCTTTCTCGCGGAATCGCGCGTGCACGACGCCGCGCCGGCGATTCGCGTCATGCGCGAGCAAGCCGAAGCCATCCGCCAACAGACCTTGGATCAGGCCCGGCGCATGCTGCTCGCCGGCAAACCCAACGAAGAAGTCATCGAATATCTGGCCAATACCCTCATGAATCGGCTCCTGCACGGCCCCACTCAGGCACTGCGGCAAGCCGCAGAACTGGCCGATAAGGAATTGGCGCAGACGGTGGCCCGGCTGCTGACGGAAGAACGCGACCGGCATTAATTCGCCACGTCGCTATAATGCGCCGCCATGAAGGACTCCATCCGACAAAAGCTCGAGAAACTCGACGAGCGCTTCGAGGAGATCGGCCGGCTTTTGTCAGAGGCTGGGGTCATTTCGCGCCAGAACCAGTTTCGCGATCTGTCCATGGAATATGCCAAATTGCGCAGCGTCGTGGACCGCTATCGGCATTTCGTGTCGCTCGAAGGTGATGCCGCCATCGCCCATGAGATGGCGGCGGAAAAGGACCCCGCCACCCGATCCATGGGCGAGCAAGAACTCGCCGAGCTGACACCGCAAATCGGCGCGGAGGAACTAGAGCTACAACGCCTGCTGGTGCCGAAGGACCCGCAGGATGATGCGAATATCTTTCTCGAGATCCGGGCCGGCACCGGCGGCGATGAGGCGGCGCTATTCGCCGGCGATCTACTGCGCATGTACGCGCGTTATGCCGAAGGTCAGGGCTGGAGCGTCGAGGTGTTGAGTGAGAGCCCCGGTGAGCATGGCGGCTACAAGGAAGTGATCAGCCGCATCATCGGCCGCGGAGCCTTCTCCCTGCTCAAGTTCGAATCCGGCACGCACCGAGTGCAGCGCGTACCCGCGACCGAGGCGCAAGGGCGCATTCACACTTCAGCGTGCACCGTGGCCATTCTGCCCGAACTCGCCGAAGTCGAGGCCGTCGAGTTGAATCCTGCGGACTTGCGCATCGACACTTACCGTTCATCCGGCGCGGGCGGCCAGCACGTCAACAAAACCGATTCCGCCATCCGCATCACGCACATTCCCACCGGCATCGTGGTCGAATGCCAGGACGAGCGCTCGCAGCACAAGAATCGCTCGCGTGCGATGTCCTTACTGAAGGCCCGTCTTCTATCGGCCGAGCGCGAAAAGCAGCAGAGTCAACAAGCGCAAACGCGCAAGCTGCAGGTCGGATCCGGCGACCGCTCGGAACGAATCCGAACCTACAATTTTCCGCAGGGCCGCGTCACCGACCATCGCATCAATCTCACCTTGTACAAACTCGACGACGTCATGAACGGCAATCTGGATGAATTGATTCGCGCATTGAATCAGGAATACCAAGCCGAGGAACTGGCGCAGCAGGTGGGATGATCGTCATGAATATCGCAGATACCTTGAACCAGGGCACGCGCACCTTGACCCCGCACAGCGACTCGCCGCGTCTGGATGCCGAGATGCTGCTCGGCAAAGTTCTGGGGCTGTCGCGCGCCGCACTCATCGCGCATGACGACGCAGCATTGGCAGCCGACAGCGAACGCTCCTACGCGGACATCATCGCGCGGCGCACCGCCGGCATTCCGGTGGCCTACCTGACCGGCACGCGCGAATTTTGGTCGCTGACTTTGAGCGTATCGCCGGCCGTGCTGGTGCCGCGGCCCGAAACCGAGGTGCTGGTCGAACAAGCCCTGCACCTCAAGCTGCGCAATGAACCTTGCGAGGTGTTGGATTTGGGAACGGGCAGCGGCGCCGTGGCGCTCGCCATAGCCGCCGAGCGTCCGAATTGGAGCGTCACGGGCGTGGAGGTCTCGCCGCTGGCCTTGAGCGTGGCGAGCGGGAATGCGCATGCCCTCGACCTGTCGAATGTCGATTGGCGCTTGGGTTCTTGGTTCGACGCCGTGCCGGCGCGGCGCTTCGATCTGATCGTCAGCAATCCGCCCTACGTCGCGTCCGGCGATCCGGCGCTCGCGGCCTTGTCAGCCGAACCCGCGCTGGCGCTCACGCCCGGCCCCACGGGACTGGAAGCTCTCGCCGCCATCATTTCGCAGGCGGCCGCGCATCTCAACGAACGCGGCTGGCTATTGCTGGAGCATGGATGGAATCAGGCACCGTCCGTCACCACACTGCTCGCGCGGCAGGGCCTGACCAGCATCCGCACCGTCGCAGATTTCTCAGGCAAGTCCCGCGTCACGCTGGCAACCTTTCACACACAACATTAGGAATTCTCATGATCCGCTTCGAAACCACCCTGGGCGATTTCAGCATCGAGTTGTTGGAGAAAGAAGCTCCGCTATCCGTCGCCAACTTTCTCAAGTACATCGATTCCGGATTTTTTGACGGCACGATTTTTCACAGAATCGTTCCCGGCTTCGTCATCCAAGGCGGCGGCTTCACCGAGGACATGACGCAGAAGCGCACCAATCCGCCCGTCAAGAACGAGGCCGACAACGGCCTGAAGAATTTGCGCGGCACGCTCTCCATGGCGCGCACCAACGACATCAACAGCGCCACGTCGCAGTTCTTCGTCAACCTCAAGGACAACGATTTTCTCGACCACTCACGCGGCAACTTCGGCTACGCGGTATTCGCCAAAGTAACCGACGGCATGGACGTCATCGACAAGATTGCCGCGGTCGAAACCGGCCGCAAGCGCGGTTTCGACGATGTGCCGCTCGAAGCCGTGATCATGAAGGGTGTGCGGCGAGAGAAAGCCTGACCGCCCGCGTGGCGAGGACCAGATCGTGGCCGGGCCGGCTGCTGCGATTGATCGTGGGGATGCTCGCCCTCTGCGTGGCGGTGAGCGTCCTCCTCGTCGTGCTGTTGCGGTGGCTCAATCCGCCGTTCACAGCATTCATGGCCGAGACCCGGGTGAGCGCGTGGCTGAACCACGACTCGGGCTACGCATCGACGCATCACTGGGTCGACCTCAAGCAAATCTCACCGAATCTGGCGTTGGCGGTCATCGCCTCCGAGGATCAGAAATTTCCGGAACACAGGGGCTTCGACGTCGAGGCCATAGAGAAAGCCTATCAACTCAACCAGCACAGCCATAAGGTCCGCGGCGCCAGCACCATCAGTCAGCAGGTCGCCAAGAATTTGTTTCTTTGGTCGGGGCGCAGCTATTTTCGCAAGGGCCTGGAAGCCTACTTCACCATTTTGATCGAGGCCTGCTGGCCGAAGCGGCGCATCCTCGAGGTGTACTTGAACAGCGCCGAATTTGGGCTTGGTACCTACGGCGCCGAAGCGGCCGCTCAACGCTTCTTCCATCGCCCCGCGGCGCGACTGACGCGCAGCGATGCAGCCCTGCTCGCCGCTGTGCTGCCGAATCCCGAGCACTACTCGGCTGCTGCGCCGTCCGCTTATCTGCAGGGGCGGCGCGAGCAGATCCTAGCTCAGATGCAGGCGCTCGGCGGGCCGGAGATGCTGGAAGAGGTCGACGCTTATCCGAACCGGCGACCTTGAGAGAATCTCTTCGAGAATATCCGGGATTTCGAAAACCGCGCGATTGTGGATGCGGCGCACGTTCGCGCAGAAATCATGGCTGTGCTCGGTGAGATGCGCGACGCCGCCACGAATCTCCTTGAACGAATCGAGCACCAGGCCGACCCGTTGTTCCTCGATCCAGTCGGCGTTGTAACGCTCCTGCGGCATGGTCCACGCGTTGCGAGCGACGATCACCGGCAACCCCTGGTGCACCGCCTCGCTGATGCTGCCGGGACCCGGCTTGCCTATGAAGAAGTGGCTGAGCTGCATGTAGTAGCGCATTTGCGAGGTGAATGCGAGTACCGCGCGCGGCGCGGCGGCACGCTGCGCCCGCAAGCGCGCGGCCAGCGCCGCGTTGTGTCCGCACACCAGGATCAGCTGCACGTCATCGAGACGTTTGGCGATGCCGCGCATGACGCGCGATCCATGTGCGCCGAACATCACGAGACCCGTGGGCCGATCCGGATCGAGTTTCAGCTTGAGCAATTCCGCGCGCCGATCGATGCACCGATCACGATAGAAATCAGGATTGATGATCATGCCCGAGGTCTCGTGAATGCGGGTCGGATCGCATCCCGCCTCGCGTGCTTGGCGCGCCGCGTGCCGTGTCCCACAAATCCAATGTTGCGACTGGCGCGGCTCGATCCAGAAGTGCGGCGGAAAATCGGCGAAATCCGTGAGCACCGTGACGTAGGGAACATCCGGCCTGGCCGCCGCCAAGGCTTGAAACATGGCGCGATTGAAATTGGGAACCAAGGACACCACCAGATCGGGCTTGCTGTGTTGCCAATGGCGGCGCAGCTGGCTCAGCAGGGACTTATGGCTAAGCCGAATCAATGCCTGCAGAATGCGCAGCTCCTGGGCAAGACCTAATGTCCACCCGCGCGCCAAGCGCACGTTATAGTAATGTTCAGGCTTGACGCCGGTGGTTCTGCGAAATACATCATGCGGATCCAGGACTTCGAAGAGATTCACGAGACGAACATGCCAATCCCTTCCCTGCTCGCGTATCGCCATCTCGAGCGCGGTTGCCGCAGAACGATGTCCGCCTCCTGCGTTGATGTAGATGAGATCGATGGTTTTCACCAGCTCGTAGTTTGCGCACGGAGTATGAACAAGGGATGAATCCGAATTGCGTCGTCTGACCTTGAGCGTCGCCGGCCTGGCGCTCAGCGCCTCGCTGCTCTGCCCGTTTCACGCGGCCCACAGCGCGGATGCAGAACGCCTGACACACGGCCGTTTCAAGGATTTTGTGGTTTATTCACCGGCCGGCAAGCCGACCAGCTTCGTCCTGTTCCTGTCGGGCGAGGCCGGCTGGAACGCGGCGGCGGAATCGATGGCACAACAGCTGGTGCAGCAGGGCGCCATGGTCACCGGCATCGATACACCCAGATTCCAGGCGAACCTGCAGGCCGACGCCGCCAACTGTGTGTTCCCCGACGGCGATCTAGAGAACCTGAGCCACTTTGTGCAGGCCTATTTCCACAATGTCAGCTATCTTCCGCCCATGCTCGTCGGCCTCGGCTCCGGCGCCACGTTGGCCTACGGGGTGCTGGCGCAAGCACCGCGCGATACTTTTGCAAGCGCCTTGACGGTGGATTTCTGCCCGCGCCTTGCCATGCAAAAGCTGCTGTGCACGGGCTCCGGGGTCGAGTCCGAACCTGCTGCCGACCGCTCCGGCGTGAATTTTATGCCCATCAAGAGCTTGGCCAACCCCTGGGTCGCGCTGCAGACACCGGGCGCGAAGTCGTGCGCGTCAGCCGCAGCGCAGTTCGTTTCCAAGGTGCAGGGCGCGGCGAGCGCGTCCTTGCCGACGCTCAGCATGCCGTCCTTCAATGCCGCATTCGCCAAACTCGCGGCGGCAACCTCGCGGGCGCGCGTGGCCCCGCCGCCGGCCGCGCTCGGCGATCTACCGGTGGTCGAAATCCCGGCACAGCCGGGCGTAACGCAGTCGGACGAGTTCGCCCTCATCATGTCGGGCGACGGCGGCTGGGCGGGCATAGACCAGGACATTGCGGCCGCGTTGACGGCGACAGGCATTCCCGTCGTCGGTTTGGATTCACTGCGCTACTACTGGACCGCGCGTACACCGGAAGGTCTGGCGGCGGATACCGATAAGCTGATCCGCTACTACCTCGCGCACTTCAACAAGAAGCGCGTGCTGCTCGTGGGCTACTCGCAAGGCGCTGACGTATTGCCGTTCGCCGTGAACCGCCTCCCCGCGGCCACGCGATCCAGTGTTGCGCTCGCCGCCATTCTCGGCATGTCCGAGCACGCCTTGTTCGAATTCCACGTCAGCAGCTGGATCGCGGACAGCAAATCCGGACCCGCGACCATGCCCGAGGTCAATCGCATCACGGGCATGCCGGTGCTTTGCATTTATGGAGCGGACGAGAATGATTCGCTATGTCCGCAGCTCGATCCGAACAAGATCATCATCGTCAAGGTGAAAGGTGGCCACCACTTCGACGGCGACTACACGGGTCTGGCGCAACACATCCTCGCAGCTGCAAGGCGCTGAGTCGCGCGCCGGCAAGCCCTCGGCATTCATCTGCACAGCATCGCGATCGCTTCAGCGCGACAGTTGCGCATACGCCTTGGCATCCGTCGCGTAACAACCACAGGCCGCTTCAATCAAACCACGGCGATTTAAAATGGTTATGTTGCCGCGTCGATATTCGACCAGGCCCTTCCGCTGTAAGGCCGCCGCGGACTGCGTGATGCCAACTCGGCGCACCCCTAGCATGAACGCCAAAAATTCATGCGTGACGTAAAAGCGATTGGAATGGGCGCGGTCTTGCGTCATAAGTAGCCAGCGAGCCAGGCGCGGACCAATTTGATGAAAACGCAGGCAAGCCGCGGAGCTAGCCAATTGGGTCATCGTGACATGGAGATAGCGGTTGAGGCCGTCCCGCAAATCGGAACTTCGCGAGAGCTCGCGTCGAAAAACGGCACTTTTGATGCGCCAGGCGGATCCGGCGCCCTGAACGATCGCATGCAGCGGCTCTTCGGTAACCCCCAAAACCAATTGCGCGCCGATCATGCCCTCGCTACCCACCATGCCCACTTCCAAAACGGGTTTACCGTCGAGCAGCGTAACCATGGAAACAAAGCCCTCGATCGGGAAATAGACGTGGCGCATAGGCTTTCCGCCGTCGCACAAGATCTCAGCCAAGTCTAATTGGACGGGCTCGCTGAGTTTCAGCAAGCTCAACCGAGCTTTACGGGGGAGGCGCGCAATCAACTGATTTTCGTGAACGGCCATGATATCTCCGGTAAGGGGGAAACCCGGAGAGATTCCAGCGGGAGGTGACTGGCGCCGCACAGGGCCGCCCAGCCAATTCGAGCCATCACTGTACGCTACATTGAGGTTCGAGTTCTGTAACGTCGCGTTATGTTCCCCACCGCACACATCACTCAGGCGGCGTCGGCAGCTTGCGCGGCGATCGCGCTGTTCTCGTCCGGATCGTATCCCAGGTTCGGCGCCAGCCAGCGCTCTGCCTCGCTCAAGTCCATCCCCTTGCGCTGCGCGTAGCTGACGACCTGATCGCGCGCGATCTTGCCGACCCCAAAGTAATGGGCCTTGGGATGCGCGAAGTAAAAGCCGCTGACCGCGGCGGTCGGAAACATGGCATAGGATTCAGTCAGGCGGATGCCGGCTGCTCGCTCCGCATCCAGCATGCGCCACAAGGTCGCCTTCTCCGTGTGGTCGGGACAAGCCGGATAGCCCGGTGCCGGACGAATTCCGACGTAATCTTCGCGAATCAGCGCATCGCCTTCCAGTTGCTCGTGCGGGGCATATGCCCATAGCTCGCGGCGCACCCTCGCGTGCATGCGCTCCGCCAGGGCTTCGGCCAGCCGGTCCGCCAATGCCTTCAGCAGGATGCTGCTGTAATCGTCGTGCGCGGCCTCGAAGGCCGCCACGTGCGCGTCGATGCCGATGCCCGCCGTCACCGCGAAGGCGCCGATGTAGTCCGGGCGGCCGCTTGCGAGCGGCGCGACGAAATCCGCCAGGCACGACTGCGGCTGATCCTGCGGCTTCGATTTTTGCTGGCGCAAGTTGTGCAGACGGAACCGCACCTGCTGTCGCGTCTCGTCCGCGAACACCGCGATGTCGTCATCGCCGCTGCTGTTGGCGGGAAAGAATCCCACCACCGCGTTGGCCTTCAGCCACTTCTCCTGCACCAGCCGCTGCAGCATGCGCTGCGCGTCGGCGTACAAGCTGCTGGCGGCTTCGCCCACGACGCTGTCGGTGAGGATTTCGGGAAACTTGCCGGCGAATTCCCAAGCATTGAAGAACGGCATCCAGTCGATGTACGGCAGCAACTCCTGCAGCGGATAGTCGGCAAACGTCCGCACGCCCAGGAAGGTCGGCACCGGCGGCGAATAAGTCTGCCAATCGATCTTCATGCGCTTGGCGCGCGCTTGCGCCAGCGACAGCTGCGGTGACTTCACGCTCTTGTTGCGGTGCTGCTCGCGCCGGCGCTCATGATCAGCCTTGATGGACGACACGTACGCTTCGCGCGTGTCTTGCGTCACCAGTTGCTGACATACGCCCACCGAGCGAGAGGCATCCTTGACGTAGATGACCGCGCCGGCGTATTGCGGGTCGATTTTCACCGCGGTGTGCGCCGGCGAGGTGGTGGCGCCGCCGATCAGCAGGGGTTGCTTGTAACCCAGACGCTGCATTTCCTTGGCCACATGTACCATCTCATCGAGCGACGGCGTGATCAACCCCGACAAGCCGATTAGGTTGGCGCCCTCGCGGGTCGCCGCTTCCAGGATCTTTTCGCACGACACCATGACGCCGAGATCGACGACCTCGAAATTATTACACTGCAGCACCACGCCCACGATGTTCTTGCCGATGTCGTGCACGTCGCCCTTGACCGTCGCAATCACCACCTTGCCGTTGGATCGGCTGGCGCCTGACTTCTCTTTCTCGATGTAAGGAATCAACACCGACACGGCCTTCTTCATGACTCGCGCCGACTTCACCACTTGCGGCAGGAACATCTTACCGGCGCCGAACAGGTCGCCGACCACGTTCATTCCATCCATCAACGGTCCTTCGATCACATCCAGCGGCCGCTTGGCGAGCAAGCGAGCCTCCTCCGTATCGGCCAGCACGAACTCGTCCATTCCCTTGATCAGCGCATGTTGCAGCCGCTGTTCGACCGGCAAGTTGCGCCATTCCAAATCATCGCCGCGCTTGGCGACGCCGCCGCCCTTGAAGCGCTCGGCGATTTCCAGCAGCCGCTCCGTGGCATCGTCGCGCCGTGCAAGGATCACATCCTCGACGCGCTCGCGCAGCTCGGCATCGATGTCTTCGTAGATCGCCAGCTGACCGGCGTTGACGATACCCATGGTCATGCCGGCGCGGATGGCGTGATACAGGAATACCGAATGCATCGCCTCGCGCACCCGCTCGTTGCCGCGAAACGAGAACGACACGTTGCTTACACCGCCGCTGACGCTCACCAGCGGCATGCGCTGCTTGATCGCGGCCGTCGCCTCGATGAAATCCAGGCCGTAGCGATTGTGTTCCTCGATCCCGGTGGCAACCGCGAAGATATTCGGATCGAAAATGATGTCCTCTGGCGGAAAGCCGACGCGCTCGGTCAACAGCTGGTAGGCACGCTCGCAGATGGCTACCTTGCGCTCGATGGTATCCGCCTGGCCTTTCTCATCGAAGGCCATCACCACGACCGCGGCGCCGTAGCGCAGACACAAGCGCGCCTGCGCGAGAAAAGCCTCCTCGCCTTCCTTCAAGCTGATGGAATTGACGATGCCCTTGCCCTGCACGCATTTCAGTCCTGCCTCGATCACGCTCCATTTCGAAGAATCGATCATGACCGGGACGCGCGCGATATCCGGTTCGCCCGCAATCAAGCTCATGAACTTTGCCATGGCCGCTTGCGAATCGAGCATGCCTTCGTCCATGTTCACATCGATGATCTGCGCACCGTTGGCGACCTGCTGGCGGGCCACATCGACCGCCGCCGCATAATCCCCGGCCTCGATGAGTTTGCGGAACTTCGCCGAGCCCGTGACGTTGGTACGCTCGCCGACGTTGACGAACAAGCTGCTGGAATCGATGCTGAGCGGCTCCAAGCCGCTCAAGCGGCAGGCGCGCGGGATAGCGGGAATGGCGCGCGGCGCCACATCAGCCACCGCACGCGCCATGGCATCGATGTGTTCCGGCGTCGTACCGCAGCAGCCGCCGAGCATATTGAGAAAGCCGCTGGCGGCAAACTCGCGCAGCGTGGCCGCGGTTTCCGCCGGCGTTTCATCGTATTCACCGAATGCGTTCGGTAGTCCCGCGTTCGGGTAGGCGCATACGTAGGTATCGGCGATGCGCGACAGCTCCTCGATGTAGGGCCGCAATTGCTTGCCGCCGAGCGCGCAATTCAAGCCCACCACCAGCGGCTTGGCATGGCGGATGGAATTCCAAAAGGCCTCGGTGGTCTGGCCGGAGAGCGTGCGGCCCGAAGCATCCGTGATGGTGCCCGACACGATGATGGGCAACACGACGCCCAGTTCATCGAAAACGGCCTGCACGGCGAATAGCGCCGCCTTGGCATTCAGCGTATCGAAGATGGTTTCCACCAAGATCGCATCCACACCGCCTTGGATCAGCGCACGGGTGGCGTCGCTGTAAGCCGCCCCCAACTCATCGAAGCTGATATTGCGAAACCCGGGGTCGTTGACGTCCGGGGACAGCGATGCGGTGCGGCTGGTCGGCCCCAATGCGCCGGCGACGAAGCGCTGCACGCCGCTCTTGGCGCTGACCGCATCGGCGACTTGCCGCGCCAGCTGCGCGGCGGCGAGATTGAGTTCCGGCGCCAGTGCCTGCATGCCGTAATCGGCTTGCGACACGGAGGTGGAGTTGAAAGTGTTGGTCGAAATGATGTCGGCGCCGGCATCCAGATACGCGCGGTGGATGTCGGCGATGATTTGCGGCTGCGTGATCACCAGCAGATCGTTGTTGCCGCGCAGGTCGGTGCGCCAGTCGGCGAAGCGCTCGCCGCGAAAGCACTCCTCGCTCAGCCGATGGCGCTGGATCATGGTGCCCATCGCCCCATCCATGATCACCAATCGCCGCTCGAGCAGTGCCGCCAGCGACATCAGGCCACCCGCGCTTCATCGGCGCGCGGCCGCAGCCCCAGCGCATGGCAGATCGCGTAAGTCAGTTCGGCTCTGTTCAGCGTATAGAAGTGAAACTCTTGCACGCCGTGCTGGCGCAGGCGCTGCACCTGCTCGATCGCAACGTTGGCCGCGATCATGCGGCGCGTATCCGGATCGTCATCGAGGCCGTCGAAACGCTCATGCAGCCATTGCGGCACCGTCGCACCGCAGCGCGCGGCTACGCGCAGCATTTGCGGAAAACGTGTGATCGGCAGGATGCCGGGCACAATGCTGGCGCAAATGCCCGCCGCTGCGCAGCGGTCCCGATAGCGCAGGAACAGGTCCGTATCGAAGAAAAACTGAGTGATGGCGCGATTCGCGCCGGCCTCGACCTTGCGCTTCAGATTTTGCAGATCCGCATCGACACTTCCCGACTCGGGATGACCTTCGGGAAATGCCGCCACCGACAACTCGAAGCCGCCGATGTTGCGCAAGCCGCCGACCAAATCCGACGCATAGGCGAACCCTTGCGAATGCGGCACGTAGCGTCCCTCGGCGGACAGATTCGATGCCGGTGCATCGCCGCGCAAGGCCACCAGGTGCCTAATGCCCTGCCGCCAGTACTCCTGAGCGATGCCAAGCACCTCCTCGCGCGACGCGGCCACGCAGGTCAAATGCGGGGCCACTCGCAGCGTCGTTTCGCGCAGGATACGCAGCACGCACTCATGGGTCCTGGTGCGGGTAGAACCATCCGCCCCATAGGTCACCGAGACGAAACTGGGCTGCAACGGAGCGAGGCGCTGCACCGACTGCCACAGAAGCTGCGCCATCGCCGCATCGCTGGGCGGAAAGAACTCGAAAGAAACAATGGGTTCCGACACTGGCAGCTCCCGACGGCATTCCTCGCTAATAGCATGCTTTATCGTGAGATATGATTCAAACTCATTATTCTAATACCCAGCATGAAGGCGGCTCATGTCATCGGCGCTCGAACTGCGGCACCTAGAGACTTTGTTGGCGTTGGCGGAGTGCGGCAGCCTCTCAAAGGCAGCCGCCAGGCTGTTTCTGACGCAATCGGCCCTGTCGCATCAGCTCAAGGCCCTGGAAAGTCACTATGGGGCCGCGCTGGTCGAAAAGAACACCCGGCCGCTTCGATTCACGGCGATCGGCCAGCGGCTACTGAGTCTGGCGCGAGCCGTGCTGCCTCAAGTGGCCGAGGCAGGCCGGGACGCGGCGCGCTTGGCTCAGGGCCATGCCGGCCCCCTGCGAGTCGCGGTCCAATGCCACAACTGCTTCGATTGGCTCATGCCGGCCATGGATGCCTACCGCTCGCTATGGCCGGAAGTGGAACTCGACATCATTTCGGGCTTTGTGGTCGATCCCTTACCGCTCTTGGACCACGGCGAGGCCGAACTTGCCGTGATCCACGACCCGCAAGGCCCCCACCCCGGTGTCGTGTTCAGTCCCTTGTTCCGCTACGAGAGTGTTGCGCTGATGAGCCCGCGGCATGCGCTCGCCGCCAAGCCCTGGCTGGCAGCCGCCGATTTTGCCGGCGAGACCCTCATCACCTACCCCGTACCCGACGACATGTTGGACGTGATGAAGCACTGCCTCACCCCCGCGCGCATCAACCCGAAGCGGCGCACCGCGGAACTCACCGTCGCCATCCTGCAGCTCGTCGCCAGCGGCCGTGGCATTGCCGCATTGCCCTCGTGGACCGTGGGTAACTACATCGAGCGCGGTTATGTGGTGTCGCGCCCCATCGGGCCCGACGGGCTGCGTTGCGAATTGTACGCCGCCACGACGACTGCCGGCGCCTCGGCGGCTTATATAAAAGAGTTCATCGCTTTGACGCGAGCCCAAAGCCTGACAGAGTTGGCGGGCGTCAGCGCACTTTAGAGATTGGTTCCACCTCCGCGTAAAGATTCGACACAATAGCCCGCAGTGAACGCACCGATCGAGGTACGCATGCAATCTAGTTTTCCAGAGCCCGGACGGCGGCGCCCCGTAACGTCACAAGTGGCCAATCCAAGAGCCTACTTCTGGGTCGGCATCGGCTTATTCGCAACAAGCCTTGTGTGCGACGGATTTTACGTCGATGGCGCAAGTCCCAGAGCTTGGTCGCAAAGACCTTTCCGGCGCTTGACCACCACTCGCAAATTAACTCGTCCACTCGTTGCATCCGAAAGGTTGACGGGGTAACGCTTTGGAATTTCACTGCACATTGGTTGCTAGCATTTGACGTGATTGCTATCATTATGCTGTCAACAACACTAGGCGTCGTCAATGGCTGTCATTACCGTAAGAAATCTACCCGAAGAAACGGCGCGTGCCCTCAAGGCGCGTGCTGCGCGCTCCGGACGCAGTACGGAGGCGGAAGTGCGTGAAATCTTGAATGCTTCAGTGAGGCCGCCCGTGGGTATCGGCAGCGCGCTGGTGGAACTGGGTAAGCGCGTCGGCGGCGTTGATTTGTCACGCCGTCGCAAACGCAGCCCAGCACGCGCAACAAGCTTCGAATCGTGATCATTCTCGACACCAATGTGATTTCGGAACCTTTGAAGCGAAGCCCGGACCCTGCGGTAATCCGATGGCTCGATGCCCAGAGTCCGGCAACACTCTATGTCACAACAATCAGCCAAGCCGAACTGTTGGCTGGCGTGTCGGCATTGCCTGCGGGAAGACGGCGAACAGAGTTGCGTAAGGTGATTGAAAAGGAGCTTGCGGACCTATTTGCAGACCGGGTTCTCCCATTCGGCGAACGCTCCGCGGAGGCTTACGCACAAGTGGTTCCAGCGGCCAACGCTGCGGGTAATCCGATCGATTTCGCCGACGCAGCGATTGGCGCAATTGCAATCGAGCACCACTACATGCTTGCGACCCGCAATGTAGCGGACTTCAAAGGAACGTCGATCAAATTGCTGAATCCTTGGTCTTGATGAGCGCATTCGAAATAGAGCGCGATACGAGTCGTGAGCGGGCGCTCGTGCGGCTGCGCGCGCTCAGGAAGCCGCTTCCGAAGGGGTTTCGCTTTGATCGGGACGAGGCGAATGCCCGCTAAGCAGTTCTTCGATACAAACATTCTGGTCTATGCGTTCGCCTCCAACGACCCACGAACTGCTCGAGCGGAGTCATTGATCGCAGAGGGCGGAGTTATCGGTGTGCAGGTTCTCAATGAATTCACCAATGTCACGCGCCGCAAGCTTCGTTGGCAATGGGACCAGATTGAAGCTTCGCTGGCAGTCGTCGAGGAATTATTCGGCCCAGTGGCTCCGCTCACCACCTCCATCCATGCGAAGGGTGTGGTGTTGGCTCGCGACCGCGGCTTATCCGTTTACGACGCATTGATAGTGGCCGCCGCCCAAGATGCGGGCTGCCAGTTTCTCTTCAGCGAAGATCTTCCACACGGCCAGAAGTTCGGGACGCTGACCGTTGAGACCCCGTTTCGTAGCAAGGGCGATTGAGCAGGACTGGCAGATCGCGGCCAATTGCTGTCCATGATGCGCCGCTTCTTTGGACTCACCGGCGTTCATTCGCGGCAGGTGTGCCGTAACCGTCTGTGAGTGCGTACAAAAAAATCACGATGTCGGCGACATCCTTATCGGACAGTGCGGCGGGTTCGCCGCGCCGTTTGTCGAAAGGCGGCTGGACGTCAACGTTGTCACGATAGCGCGCCGGCAGATCGTCGAACTTCTGGACGCCTGCAGCCGTACTCGGGTACCAGCCCTGCGGCTGCGTGTCGCGCTGCGCATAAAATCTGACCGCATCCTCGAGCCGGTGAAAAATTCCGTTGTGAAAGAACGCCGTGCGCGTCGCAATATTGCGCAACGTCGGCGTGCGGAACATGCCGCAATATTCGCCGTGGGCTTCAAGATCCGAGCGCCACGGACCGCACAGGCCCATATCGAAATAATTTGCGGCCGCATTGGCCGGAATGGCGCGGTTGCGCGGCACGCCGATGGCCGCGTAGCCGAAATCGCTGAACTGCGGAAACGCGCCGCCCCGTCTGCCGCTCGGATGACAACGCGCGCAATTACCCTTGGCCGGATCATTGAATGCCACCAGTCCGCGCATCTCTTGCTCGCTCAACGTCGCCTGGCCGCGCAGCCACGCATCGTACTTGCTGCTGTACGGATAGAATTCCTGTGGATTTTGCTGATATGCCTCCAGCGCCAGCAGCACGGCCTTGAACGCTAGCGCGCGGTCCGCGAAAATGTCATCGCCGAACGTGGCGCGAAACGCGGCCCTATGAGTTCCGTGCTCGACTTTCCGCACGACAGAGTCCGCGTCGGCGTTTGCCATCTCGAACTCGGAGAACAGCGGCAATCGCGCCTGTTCATGCGCGGACGATGCGCGGCCATCCCACGTGCGGCCCCCCGCCGGCCCTTGATCGACGCTGTCGTCGCCATCGTCATCCACGAAGTGCTCCGTGAAGGGAGGAACATTTTGCGCATACATCAGCGACGGCACGGCACGCACCCCGAAGCGGCGGCCATCGCTGCCCGCGCGCTGCACCGCCAGGTCGTTCGGCGGTCCGAAGGCGTGTTGGGGGTCGTGACACGACGCGCATGCGATTTTCCCCGATGCCGACAGCGCTCGATCGAAAAACAGCAAGCGGCCCGCGGCGGTGAGTTCGGCGGCGGAAGGATTTCTAGCAAAACCATTGGAGTAGAAGGGGGGCGGCGTGCCAGCGCCGGGCGCCGCCGCGTGCGGCGTGCCAACGCCACCGATCAAGACCGCGACACACACGCCCCATGCCCGGGAATTTCCGCGGGTGATCAGTGGACAGAGGCTCCTGTGGGCGGCACACCAGTGTCGGCGGGCACGCCCGCGTTGAACAGCTGGGCCGCATCGACAGGGTCGAAGGTGTAGGCGCGGTTGCAGAAATCGCAGCGTACCTCGACTTCGCCGCGCTCCGCGATGACGGACTTGATTTCTTTCTCGCCAAGGCCCTGCAGCATGCCCGCGACCCGCTCGCGGGAACAGCGGCAGCGAAAAAATACCGGCGCCGCTTCGTACAGACGCACATCATCCTCATTGAACAGACGGTGCAGGATTTCCTGATCGGAGAGCGCGCTCAACTCCTCCAGCGTAAGTGTGTCGCCGATGAGTTGCACGCGCCGCCACGCGTCTTCGACGGCCTCAGTGTGCACGGCGCTGCTGCCGGCGGGGAGTTTCTGCAGCAGCATGCCGGCAGCACCCTGGGCGTCGGCGTGTAACCACAGGCGCGTCGGCAATTGCTCCGAATTCTCGAAATACAACTGCAGCGCATCCGCCACACGCGCGCCGGTAATGGGCACGATGCCTTGATAGCGCTGTGCTGCATCCTCGGTCTCCAACGTCACCGTCAGATTGCCGTTGCCGCACAACGCGCCGATATTCGACTCGTACTCGACGCCCTCGCGGTAGCGCGCCAAGCCGCGCACGCCCAATGCGTCGGTACACTGCACCAGCATCAGATGCACCGGCCCGTCGCCCTGCAGCTGCAAGGACAATAAACCCTTGAATTTGATCGTGGCCGCCAACAACAGCGACGCCGCCACAGCCTGCCCCAACGTATCGCGAATGGCGGCCGGATATTCGCGATGCTCGATCAGTGCGCGCCACGCCGCATCCAGGTGCACCAGCTGCCCACGTATCGGAAAATGTTCGAACATGAAGCGATGCAGGCTGTCGCGGTCGTGCATTAGGAGCCTAGCTTCGCCTTGAGCAATTCGTTGAGCTGCGCCGGATTCGCCTTCCCGCCGGTGGCCTTCATCACCTGTCCGACGAAGAAGCCGAACAACTTGTCCTTGCCCGACCGATAGTCGGCCAATTGCTTCGGATTCGCCGCTATCACCGCGTCGATCACGCTCTCGATCGCGCCGGAATCGGTGATCTGCTTCAAGCCGCTCGCTTCGATGATGGCATCCGCCGGTTTCTGCTGCGCCCACATCGTCTCGAACACCTCCTTGGCGATCTTGCCGGAAATGGTCGCATCGACGATGCGCAGCAGCAGCCCGGACAACTCTTGCGGCGAGACGCGCGACGCGCTGATGTCGAGATTGTCTCGGTTCAATGCGCTCGACACTTCGCCCATGACCCAGTTGGCAGCGAGCTTGGCGTGAGCCGCGCCCAAAATCGCCACCGTGGCTTCGAAATAAGCGCCGAGCTCGCGGCTGGCCGACAGGACGCCGGCATCGTAAGGCGATAACCCGAAATCCTTGGCGAACCGCGCCGCCTTCTGGTCCGGCAGTTCCGGCAATGTGCCGCGCACGGACTCGATGAATTGTTCATCGAGCTCCACCGGCAGAAGATCCGGATCCGGGAAGTAGCGATAGTCGTTGGCCTCTTCCTTGGAGCGCATCGACCGCGTCTCGTGCTTGTCGGAATCGTACAGCCGTGTTTCCTGCACGACGCTGCCGCCGCTGTCGATCAGCTCGATTTGCCGAGCGACTTCGTACTGAATGGCCTTCTCTACGAATCTGAACGAGTTCAGGTTCTTGATCTCGGCGCGCGTGCCGAATTTCTCGCGGCCCTTCGGCCGTACGCTGACGTTTGCGTCGCAGCGGAACGAACCTTCCTGCATGTTGCCGTCGCAGATTTCCAGATAGCGCACCAGCGTGTGGACCTTCTTCATATACGCCACCGCCTCCTTGGCGGAGCGCATGTCCGGCTCGGAGACGATTTCCAGCAGCGGCGTGCCGGCCCGATTCAGATCGATGCCGCTGGCGTTGGCCAGTCCTTCGTGCAAAGACTTGCCGGCGTCTTCCTCCAGATGCGCGCGCGTGATGCCTACGGTCTTTACCGCGCCGTCGTCGAGCACGATTTGCAGCGTGCCGCCGGCGACGATCGGCAGCTCGTATTGGCTGATTTGATAACCCTTCGGCAAATCCGGGTAGAAATAGTTCTTGCGCGCGAACACCGACCGATGCGCCACCCTGGCACCCACCGCCAGCCCGAACTTGACCGCCATGCGCACCGCTTCCGCGTTCAGCACCGGCAGCACGCCCGGATACGCCAGATCCACCAAATTGGCCTGGCTGTTCGGCGGCGCGCCGTACGCGGTGGCCGAGCCGGAGAATATTTTCGATTTGGTGGCCAGCTGCGCGTGGATCTCCAAACCGATGACTATCTCCCAGTCCGCCATCACTCGTATCCTTTGGGCGCGCGTGTATGCCAGTCGGTGGCCGACTGATAGCCATGTCCGGCGCACAACAGCCGGTCCTCCGAGAAATGCGGCCCGATCAATTGCAGCCCCATCGGCAGCCCATCCACGAACCCGCAAGGCAGCGACATTCCCGGCAATCCCGCCAGATTCGCGCCGATCGTGTAGATGTCGTTCAAGTACATGGTGACCGGGTCATCGATTTTTGCGCCGATGTCGAAGGCCGGCGTCGGCGTGGTGGGGCCGATCAGCAAATCGACCTGAGTGAATGCCGCACGAAAATCATCGGTGATCAGGCGGCGCACCTTCTGTGCCTTCAAATAGTAGGCATCGAAATAGCCGGCGGACAAAACGTACGTGCCGGTCATGATGCGGCGCTTGACCTCGGCCCCGAAACCCTCGCCGCGCGAACGCTTGTACAAATCCATGAGATCCTTAGGATTCTCACAGCGGTAGCCGTAACGCACGCCGTCGAAGCGCGACAAATTGGAGGAGCATTCCGCGGGTGCGACTACGTAATAGGTAGGCACAGAGGCGGGTAGATGCGGCAGACTCACCTCCAGCGTTTGCGCGCCTAGCTCCTGGTAAACCTTCAGGGCGTCGTGAATGAGCGCGGCATTGCGCGCCTCCAGGCCCTCGAAGAACTCGCGCAAAATGCCGATTTTCAGTCCCTTCAGCGGCTTTTGCAGCCCGGCAGTGTAATCGGGTACCGGCACATCCACGCTGGTGGAATCGCGCGCATCGAAGCCGGCCATGGCTTGCAGCGCCGGCGCCGCATCGGCCACCGAGCGCGCGAACACGCCCGCCTGGTCGAGGCTCGAGGCGAACGCGATCATGCCGTAGCGTGACACGCGGCCGTAAGTCGGCTTAACACCTGTTATGCCGGTCAGGGCCGCCGGCTGACGAATCGAGCCGCCGGTGTCGGTACCGGTGGTCAAGGGAGCCAACCGTGCAGCCGCCGCCGCCGCGGACCCGCCCGATGAACCGCCCGGCACCTTGCGTGTATTCCAGGGATTCCTGACCGGCCCGTAGTAGCTGGTCTCGTTCGAGGAGCCCATCGCGAATTCGTCCATGTTGGCCTTACCCAACATCACGACACCGGCCTCTTTCAGCCGCGTCACCACCGTTGCGTCGTAGGGGGCGATGAAGTTGTCCAGCATGCGTGACCCGCAGCTAGTCCGCACCCCGTCGGTGCAGAAAATGTCTTTATGAATTATGGGGATACCCAACAATGGACCGCGCTCGCCGCGGGCCAGACGCAGATCCGCTTGCGCCGCATCGGCAAGTGCGCGCTCCGCGGTCAGGCTGATCAGTGCGTTCAGCGTGGCGCCAAATCGGTCGATCCGCGCGAGGTAGTGTCGCGTCAACTCGACACTCGAAATTTGGCGCGCATTCAAGCGCTCGGCGAGCTCGCCGACAGATAGGTTATGCAGCATCGTCGCTCAAGAATAGCAGGCGCCTAACGACGCGGTAATTACTCGATGACCCGCGGCACGACGTACAGCCCGGAGGCTATCGAAGGCGCGATGGCCTGATATTTTTCGTGATTGTCGCTCTCCGTCACCACATCCGCCCGCAGCCGCTGGTGCTGACCCTCAAGAGGATGCGCCATGGGTTCGACGTCGCCGGTCTGCATCCGCGACAAGTCGTCGACGAAACTCACGATGCTCGACAAGCTGCCCACGTACCCGGGCATCTCTTCTTCGGTAATCGACAGCCGTGCGAGGTGCGCGATCTTTTCGACGTCTTGACGGGTTAGGCTCATAGGTTGAGTGCTCAAAGTGCGCAGCAACGCACGCAAATTAAGCCCGGCAATGATACACGTTGCCTTGTGATATGTCGTGTCGGTTGTTACATTAGCGCAACTTTTTTAGCCCCCTTTTTCAAGAAAAATACCCCATGTTCAAACGCCTTAGAGGTTATTTCTCCAATGACCTCTCAATCGATCTTGGAACCGCGAACACACTGATTTACGTGCGCGAACGGGGCATCGTTCTCAACGAACCCTCGGTAGTTGCAGTGCAGGATGAACCCACCCGCGGCGGCAAGATCATCGTCGCAGTGGGTGTCGAAGCGAAGAACATGCTGGGACGCACTCCGGGACACATTACCGCCGTGCGGCCCATGAAGGACGGCGTCATCGCCGACTTCACCTACACCGAGAAAATGCTGCAATTCTTCATAAAGAAGGTGCACGGCAATCGTTTCTTGAGCCCCAGCCCCCGGGTTCTGGTATGCGTGCCTTTCGGTTCGACTCAGGTCGAGCGCCGCGCCATCAAGGAGTCCGCCGAGGGCGCCGGCGCGCGCAGCGTCGACATCGTGCCGGAACCGATGGCGGCCGCGGTGGGCGCCGGCCTGCCCGTTCAGGAGGCGCGCGGCTCCATGGTGCTGGATATCGGCGGCGGCACCTCCGAGGTCGCGGTCATTTCCTTGAACGGCATCGTGTACGCAGCCAGCGTGCGGATCGGCGGCGACAAATTCGACGAGGCCATCACCAATTATGTGCGCCGCAATTACGGCATTCTGATCGGCGAGGCCACGGCCGAGCGCATCAAGCTGGAAATCGGCTCGGCCTATCCCGGGCAAACGGTGCGTGAAATATCCGTGAAAGGCCGCAACCTCTCGGAAGGCGTGCCGCGCAGTTTTACGCTCAATTCCAACGAGATCTTGGAGGCGCTGCAGGAACCCTTGCAGGGCATCGTCGGTGCGGTCAAACAAGCCCTCGAACAAACGCCGCCGGAACTGGGTGCCGACGTCGCGGAACGCGGCATCGTCCTGACGGGCGGCGGTGCGCTGCTGCGTGATGTGGATAAGCTGCTCATGGAAGAAACCGGTTTGCCTGTGGTAGTCGCGGACGATCCGCTCACGTGCGTTGCACGTGGCGGCGGTCGAATCCTCGAACTCACTGAGGAACACGGACCGGGCATTTTCGGATTGGAGTGATGCAAGCGACTGGGGTAGCCCATGGTCGCCTTTCGTAACACTGACCCCTCTGGTCGGACGACGGGACTGCTGCTCCGCTGCGTCCTGTATTCCCTGCTGGCGCTCGGATTGATCATCGTCGACAAACGCTACGAGAACCTCGCTCAGATTCGGCGCTGGCTGTCCGTGGTCGTCTATCCAGTGCAGGTCGCGGTGGCGAGCCCCTTCGAGGGTTGGGACTGGTTCCGCGAGAGCGTCACGACCCGCGATGCGTTGCGCGCGGACAAGGCGCGCCTCGAAGGCGAACTACGCCTGGCGCAGTTCCACCTGCAGCGCTTTGCGGCACTCGAGGCCGAAAGCGAACGGCTGCGTGCGCTGCGTGAGAGCACCGCCGACGTCACCGATCACTTCGTCATCGGCAAGATCATGGACCTGGACTTGGATGCCTTTCGCGAGCGCGTCCTGGTGGACAAGGGCGCGCACGACGGCATCTATGTGGGGCAAGCCGTCCTCGATTCCGGCGGCGTCTTCGGCCAGGTGGCCCGCGTCGGTCAATTGACCAGCGAAGTCATTCTGGTGAGCGATGCGGCTCATGCCATCCCCGTGCAAATCAACCGCAATGGACTGCGCACCATCGCCGTGGGCGCGGGCGATACCAGCCATCTGAAGCTGCCCTACCTGCCGACCAGCGCCGATGTGGTCGCCGGCGATCTGGTGCTGACCTCAGGACTCGGCGGCGGTTTTCCCGCCGGCTATCCGGTCGGCACGATCGCCGAAGTAAAGCGCGATCCGGCGCAATCGCTGGCCGAGGTGGAGGTCAAACCCGCCGCCGCGCTCGACCGGTCGCGCGAACTCATGTTCGTGTGGCTGAAGCCGCGTGTCGCCGAGCTGCCGCCACTCGCGCCGCCCAAACCCGCCGCGGCCAAGTCGGCCGGAGTGACCGACAAATGATGCGCGAATCGCGCATACGCCGCCTGCCGGTGCTGCTGTCATCCCTGGTGGCGCTGGCATTGGCGGTGCTGCCGCTGCCCCCGCTGCTGGAATCGCTGCGTCCCGATTTCCTGGTGGTCGTGGTCCTATACTGGTCGATCGAGTCGCCTCGCGCGGCCGGCCTGTCACTGGCCTTCTTCGCAGGTCTTGCCTTGGACGTACTCAACGGCGTGGTGCTCGGACAGCACGCGCTGGCACTGACGCTGATGTCGGCGTGGGCCACCCACTTGCGGCTGCGCATCCGGGTGTTTTCGATGCTGACGCAGTGTCTGACTATTTTTGCCTTGCTGACTGGCTACCAATTCATATTGTTTTGGATCGACGGAGCCACCGGCAACCCGGTGACCACCTTTAGCCGCTGGCTGGCGCCCGTGATCGGCGCGCTGCTGTGGCCGATGATGGTCGCCTTGCTGGAGAAACTGCATGAGCGCTGACGCATGATCTTCGATGAAATGTCGCCGTCGCGCACCCGGCGCACCCTCACGGCCGGCGGACGCACCTTGCGGGCACTCGGGCTCGATGGGCCGCTCACCGGGGTGCTCGCCATCATCGTCGTCATCGGCATTCTGGTGGTTTACAGCGCCTCCGGACAAAACTGGAAAATGGTGGAACACCATTTGGGCAACATCGCCGTTGCCGTGACCGCCATGCTGGCGCTGGCCAAATTCGCCACGCCGCAATACTTGCGCATATTCTCGCCTGTTGCCTACGTGCTCGGCGTGGTGCTGCTCATCGTCGTGGACGTCACCGGCCACATCGGCAAGGGCGCGCAGCGCTGGCTCGACATCGGCTTCATGCGCTTCCAGCCGTCGGAGATCATGAAACTTGCAGTGCCCATGGCGTGCGCGTGGTACATGCACGATCGGCCGCTGCCCCTGGCGTTCAAAGACCTGTTGGTCATGGGCGTGCTGATCGCCATTCCCACCGCGATGATCGTGACTCAGCCGGATCTCGGCACCGCGCTGTTGATCGCCGCGTCCGGCCTGATCGTGATGCTGCTCGCGGGGCTGCAGATTCGACTCATTTTGATCTCGATCCCACTGCTGGGCGGTGCCGCGTGGGCGGGCTGGCACTTCATTCACGACTACCAGCGGCAGCGCATTCTGACTTTCATCAACCCCGAGAACGATCGGCTGGGCGCGGGCTATCACATCATCCAGTCGCAAATCGCGATAGGTTCGGGCGGGGTATTCGGCAAGGGCTACATGAACGGCAGTCAGGCGCAGCTCGAGTTTCTGCCGGAACGCTCCACCGACTTCATCTTTGCCGTGATCGGCGAGGAATTCGGCCTGCTCGGCCAGCTGTTGGTGTTGTCGCTGTACGCCGTGGTCATCGGCCGCGCGCTGTATCTCGCCATGCAAGGCCAGGACACTTTCGCACGTCTGACCGGCGGCGCAGTGGCGTTAAGCTTTTTTGTCTATGTATTCGTCAACTCCGGCATGGTGAGCGGCATCCTGCCGGTGGTGGGCGTGCCCCTGCCGCTCATCAGCTATGGCGGCACCTCCATGGTTACGCTGCTGGCGGGCTTCGGCATTCTCATGTCCCTGCACTCGCATCGAAAGTTGATCGGATCCTAGATGCCCATGCGCCGCTTGCATGTCATGTTGATCGCGTGCGCCCTCGCGCTGTATGTCGCGGGCATCGATTCCGCAGCTGCGATCGACACCAAGCGCGGCGACGTCAAGGAATTCATCGCCCATATGCATGATGCCTATGGCTTCAAGGCCCGGCCCCTGCGCAAGCTGCTGAGCAGTGCGCAAGTGCAGCCGGCAATCCTCGAAGCCATGGAGAAGCCCGCGGAAAGGGCCAAGCTTTGGTACGAATATCGGCCGATATTTCTGAACGAGCGGCGCATCCGCGAAGGCACCGACTTTTGGCTCGCCCACCGCCAGGTGCTCGACCAAGCGAGCGTGCGCAGCGGTGTCGCCCCTGAATATCTGGCCGCGATTCTCGGCGTCGAAACCTACTACGGCCGGTTGACCGGCTCCTATCGCGTCGTGGATGCGCTCACCACTCTGGCGTTCGACTATCCGGCGCGTTCGAAATTTTTTCGCGACGAGTTGGAACAATTTCTGTTGCTGACCCGCGATCTGCATTTGGACACAAGCGTCGTCAAAGGATCGTACGCAGGCGCCATGGGCGCGCCGCAATTCATGCCTTCCAACTACCGCCGTTACGCGATCGACGCCGATGCCGATGGGCACATCGATCTGTGGACCAATTGGGCCGACGTTTGCGCCAGCGTCGGCAATTATCTCAAGGAGCATGGTTGGAATGCCGGCGAGCCCGTGCTGATCGAGGCCAACGTGGCGGCGGACAAGCCAGAAAACCTGGACGGACGCAGGTTGGATCTGTCGGAAAGTGTCGGCTCGCTCATGACCAAGGGCATCAGCTTCGACAGCCCCTTGCCGGCGCAGGCGCCCGCCCTGCTGATCGCAGCGGATGAATCCGATGGCACGCATTGGCGCGTCGGCTTCAACAACTTCTACGTTATCACGCGCTACAACCACAGCCCCCTGTATGCCATGGCCGTTTACGAACTCGCCGGCGCCATCAAGCAGCGCGTGCTGAGTCTCGACTCCCCGGCTGCCGCGAGCGTAGGGTCGATGCCATGAGGTTGTTGCGTGCGCTGCCGCCGCCTCTGCTCGCGGCACTCACGCTCAGCCTCAGCGCCTGCTTCAGCACGCCTCCGCGCGAAGTGCCGAGCCCGCCTGTGCCGCCAACCCCCGTCGCGCCAACGCCGCAGGCACCCGAGCCCGGTTCCGTGCCCGATGCCGTACCGCGGGTCGAGGCGCGCTCGCGTTCCGGCAATCCCCCCTTCTACCAGGTCTTCGGCAAGCGCTACTACGTGCTGTCCTCGAACATCGGCTACATCGAGCGCGGCGTGGCCTCATGGTATGGGCCCGGGTTTCACAAGATCCGCACCTCCACCGGGGAGTCTTACGACATGTATGCCATGACCGCGGCGCACAAGACCCTGCCTTTACCCGCTTACGTGCGCGTCACGAATCTGCAGAACGGGCGCAGCGTCGTGGTGCGCGTGAATGATCGCGGTCCGTTCGTCGGCAACCGCATCATCGACCTGTCCTACACGGCCGCGGCGAAACTCGACATGGTGCGCAACGGCACCGCCTTCGTCGAAGTGCGCAGCATCGATCCGAATGCCACGGCGCCCAGCGCTGCCATGAGTCCCGAGGTCGTCACGGCACCGCTCGCGCCGCCCACCAACGGCGCAGCGCCTCCGGTTGCCGCCGCCGCGCCGCCTGCGGCACCCGTCAGCGTCGGTGCGCCCTTGTTCGTGCAGGCGGGAGCATTCGGCGATCCCGCCAATGCGCAACGGCTGGCGCAAAAGCTGCGCGGCGGCACCTATGGCAACGTCTTCGTGCGCGATGATCAGATCGCGGGCCGCCGCATGTACCGCGTACGCATCGGTCCGGTGCCGAACGTCGCCGAATTCGATCGCGTGTTGGCGGCGTTGGAGCGCGATGGCGTGCAAGATGCGCATCTGGCTCTCGATTGAGATTTCGGCGCGATAAACTGCTTCGGCTTTATAGGTATTTAACAACTATGCTTCGTTACTTCATCGTGTGCGCCTCGTTGGTCTCCATCGCTGCTGCACTCGGCGTATCCTCGCCGGCCGTTGCCGCGCAACACAAGCATGCGCACACATCCGCACCGCCGGCTGCGGCGACCGCCCCGGCGGCGGCGCCGGCCATGCTTCCCGGCGGCACTCCCCCGGCGCCGCAGGTCGACGCACGCTCCTTCATTCTGGTCGACTTCCGCACCGACAAGATCCTGGCGTCGTTGCAACCGACCGAGCGCATGGAGCCGGCCAGCCTCACCAAGCTGATGACGGTCTACTTGGTATTCGAACAACTCGCCTCGGGCAAGCTCAAGCTCGATGACATGATTCCGGTGAGCGAGCATGCCTGGCGCGCCGGTGGCGCGGCCACCGACGGCTCCAGCTCGTTCCTCGAGCTCGGCGTGCCCGTCTCGGTGCAGGACCTGCTGCTCGGGATCATCGTGCAATCCGGCAACGATGCCAGCATCGTATTGGCCGAACGGGTCGGCGGCACCGAACAGACATTTGCGCAACTCATGAATGCGGCCGCCGCGCGTCTCGGCATGGTTGGCAGCCATTTCGAAAATGCCACCGGACTGCCCTCGCCGCAGCACTACACGACGGCGCGCGACATGTCCTTGCTCGCCGCCGCACTGATCCGTGACTATCCGCAGTATTACAAATGGTTCTCGGTGCGGGAGTTCGAGCACAACCATATCAAGCAGGGTAATCGCAACACCCTGCTCGACAAGGACCCCACGGTGGATGGCTTGAAGACCGGTCACACGGACGCCGCGGGCTTCTGCCTCGTGACCTCGGCGCTGCGTGATGGCATGCGGCTGGTTTCGGTGGTACTCGGATCCTCCAGCATGAAAGGCCGTGAAAGCGCCAGCGCCTCGCTGCTCAACTACGGCTTTAGCTTTTACGACACCAAGCTGGCCGTGAAGGGCGGCACCGTGCTGGCCTCAGCCCACGTCTGGAAGGCGGCGCGCACCCCGGTCGAATTGGGGATCAAGGACGACCTGTACCTTACATTGCCTCGTGGTCACGCCGATTTCAGCACCGCCACCGATGTGCAGCCAAAGATCATCGCGCCGCTCGCTGCGGATGCAAGCGTTGGGTCGGTGCGCGTGATCAGCGGCGGACAAACCGTGGCGACGCTGCCGCTTCATCCTTTGAGCCCCGTCGAAGCGGGTGGCTGGTGGCGCCGGCTGATCGACACGATTCGCCTGTGGTTCGCATGAGCGCACCGCTGCCGACCTGCTTCTTGAATGGCGCTTTCTTGCCGCTGCAGCGGGCACGCATTTCGCCCCTCGATCGCGGCTTCCTATTCGGCGATGCCGTTTACGAGGTGGTGCCGGTGTACGGCGGGCGTCCGTTTCGCCTGCGTGAGCATTTGCTACGACTCGACCGCAGTCTCGACGCTATCGACATGGCGCCGGTCATGGCGCATGAGGCATGGGCGAAGCTGCTGCTCGATCTACTGTCGCGCAACGGCGCTCACGATGCCTCTCTGTACTTGCAGGTGACGCGCGGCGCCGAGAACGGCCGCAATCATGCCTGGCCGCCCGGTCTGACGCCGACGCTGTTCGCTTACTGCACGGCATTGGAACCCTTAGGCACAACCGTGCTCGAACACGGTGTTGCCGCCGTCACCGCGGAGGAGATCCGTTGGGCGCGCCGCGACATCAAGTCGACGGCGCTGTTGGCAAACGTTCTGCTAAAGAAGCTCGCGGCCGATACGGGCGCGTACGAGACCATAATGCTCGAGAATGGCGAACTCACCGAGGGCTCATCGACCACGGTGCACGTGGTCAGGGACGGCGTGATTTACACCCCGCCCAACGGCCGGCGAATTCTTCCGGGAACCACCCGTGAGGTGGTCACGGAGTTGGCCGAGCGGCTCGGCATCGGCATGCGCAGCGCCCGGGTCAGCGAGACGGAACTGCGCAGTGCTGACGAAATCTGGCTGGCCTTCGCCACACGCGGCTTGTTGCCGGTCACCACGCTCGATGCCAAGCCGGTTGGCCGCGGCCGGCCCGGCGAGCATTTCGCGCGCATGCATGTGGCATTCACGCACTACATCGCCGAATTGGCGGGAACACCGGCGCTATGACGGGCACCACGCTGCAGGAGTTCCCGAGCGAGTTTCCCATCAAGGTCATGGGGCGGCGCGGGGCCGCCCCGGGAGACGGCGATCTGCGTGCGCTCACGCAAGCCATCGTCGAACGCCACGCGGGCCCGATCGGCGATGAACGCGTGAAAACGCGCACCAGCGCGGACGGCAATTTCCTGGCGTTGACCTATACGATCACGGCGCAAAGCCGCGAGCAGTTGGATGCGATCTATCGCGAGTTGACGGCCTGCAAGTCGGTGTTGATGGCTTTATAGCCGCCTAGCTTGCTCAGCAAATGCGGCGTCAACCCGCGCGCCGCGCCCTCCACATCGAGTCGCGCGCCATGATCCACGAGGCGTGTGACCTGAAGTCCCCGGCAGCCGCACACGTTGATGCGCTTGAAGGGCGTAAGGTCCAGCGACACATTGAGCGCCGCGCCGTGATAGCTCGCGCCGCGCCGAATGCGCAGTCCGACGCTGGCGAGCTTCGCGCCCGCGACGTATACGCCCGGCGCCTCGCGCGAGCCCGATGCCGCGATTCCTAACTCGGCGGCATAAGCAACGACGCTGTCTTCCAAGGCCACCACCAGCTGACGCACATTGAGCCGGCGCCGCCGCAGATCGAGCAACGGATAGATCACCAGTTGTCCGGGCCCGTGATACGTCACCTGGCCGCCGCGATCGATCTGCACCACGGGAATTTCGCCGGGATCGAGCAAGTGCTCACGGCTGGCGTTCAGCCCCAATGTGAACACGGGCAGGTGTTCGACCAGCCAGATCTCATCGGCCGTGTCTTCATTGCGTGCATCCGTGAAACGCTGCATCGCCCGCCAGGTAGGCTCGTATTCCGCCAGACCCAGCCGGCGCACGACGATTCCGTCATCCATGGCCGCGTGCCTGCGCCTGCGCCTGCGCCTGCGCTGACAGCTTGGCATTGTCCAAGCCGGCGTTGTTGCGCGCCAGCGCCTGCTCCGCACGATAACTGGAACGCACTAGCGGACCGGAAACACACTCGAGGAAGCCGAGCGCCAACGCCGCTTCGCGATAGCGGTCAAATTCCTGCGGAGCGACGAAGCGCTCCACGGCAAGGTGATTGGGCGTCGGCCGTAAATACTGGCCCAAGGTCAGGATATCGACCCCCGCGGCGCGCAGGTCCGTCATGGTCTCGCGGATTTCTGCGTCGCTCTCGCCCAGTCCCAGCATCAGGCTGGTCTTGGTGAGCACCTCGGGACGATGCGCTTTTGCGGCGCGCAGCACCTCGATGGTCTGCTCATAGCCGGCGCGCGGGTCGCGCACCGGATGCGTCAAACGACGCACGGTCTCGACGTTTTGCGCGAACACATCCAATCCGGAGTCGAGGACCGTGCATACATCGCGCATGACGCCTTGGAAGTCAGGCGTCAGCGCCTCGACCGCGGTGCGGGGGTTGCGCGTCTTGATCGCGCGCACGGCCGCCGCGTAATGCGCCGCGCCGCCATCGCCCAAGTCATCGCGGTTGACGGAGGTCAGCACCACGTACTTCAAGCCCATCAACTCGACCGAACGCGCCACATTCTCAGGCTCTTCCGCATCCAGCCAGCCGCGTGGATTACCGGTGTCCACCGCGCAGAACCGACACGCGCGCGTGCACACGGCGCCCATCAACATGATGGTAGCGGTACCGGCATTCCAGCATTCACCGATATTCGGGCACTTCGCCTCCTCGCACACGGTGCTCAAACGATGCTCGCGCACGATGCTCTTGACCGCGGCGAACTCGGACCCGCTGGCCATCTTCGCGCGCAGCCATGGCGGCTTGCTTGAAGCGCTGCGCGCGGCCTCGGCCGCCCGGCTCAGCACGCTGCGTTTGACTCCATCCTTGACCGCGGTGAAGCCCTGCGGCGTGACATATTTCTCGCCGCTGCGCACGGCGAGCGGCGCAACGTCGGGCGTGTCTTTGATCTCGGGCATAGCGCCATTGTACCGCAGCTCAGGCTTGTCCTAGGCGTTCAGGGCTGCCAGCCGCGCCGGCGTGCCCACGTCCTCCCATAGGCCCGCAAACAGCTCGGCGGAACAGCGCTGCGCGGCCATGGAACGCAGCAGCAACGGTTTCAGGGGAAACGCTCCATCGACACATCCTGCGAAGAAAGCAGGTCGGTACACCGCGATACAGCCGAAAGTGTACAACGCGCTATCGTTGGTCATGTCGGCGGCCAGAGCCGCGCCATTGGCCAGACCGAAGTCGCCGCTGCGGCCGCGGCTGGCCGGCACCAGCACGATGTGCGCATCGGCGCCGGCAGCCAGCGCCAGCGTCGCCAGTGGAAAATCGGTATAGATGTCGCCGTTGACCACCGCGAAGGGTCCCGGCGACAAGTGCGGCAGCGCGCGAAATATCCCGCCCCCCGGTTCCAGCGCGTGCGGCGCTTCCTCGCTGTAGATAATGCTCGCCCCATAACGGCTTCCGTCACCCAAGTAGTCGCGAATCTGCGCGCCCAGCCACGCTAGATTGATCACGATGCGCTCGATGCCGGCCGCCGTCAGGCGCATGACGTGGCGCTCGATCAAGGGTTGCCCGTGTACCCGCAACAAGGGCTTCGGCGTTGCATCGGTCAGCGGCCGCATGCGCTCGCCGCGTCCGGCCGCCAGTATCATCGCGGCGCGCGGAGCCTGCGCGCTCATGGCGCCACGCGCGCTTGCGCCTCGGCGAAGCGCGCCTCGACGTCCGCGTCGAGGAATTGCGCGAATGGGGCGGTCTCGGCATACGCGGCTGCCGCCGCGCGCGTGTAATCCAGCACACGCGGCAGATCCTTGAGGTAGCCGGGCTTGCCGTCGCGATAAAAGAGACGCGCGAAAATCCCCAGCACCTTGATGTGGCGCTGCAGGCCGATGAGGTCGAACCATCTCAGGAACTGCGCCGCCGATCCGGCAGCGAAGCCGCGCTCCAGCAAACTCTCCCGAAACCCGAGCACCCAGTCGCGTACCCGCGCGGCCGGCCAAGCGATGTAGCAGTCCTTGAGCAAGGACGCGACATCGTATGTCACCGGCCCCCACACCGCGTCCTGGAAATCCAGTATCCCGGGATTGCGCTCCGCGGTTACCAGCAGATTGCGGGAATGATAGTCACGGTGCACGATGACTGCCGGTTGCTCCGCGGCGCTCTGCGACAGGAACTCGAACAACTGGTTCAGCATCTGCCGATGCGCGGCAGTCGGCGTCAAACCCAGGTGGCGCTGCAGGAACCATTCCGGCATCAAGTCCATTTCCCGCATCAGCAGGGCACGGTCGTAATGAGGCAATTGCGCACCCAGCGCCGCGTCCGCGGTTTGAATTTCCCGCAGCGCGCGCAACGCGTCGCCATACAGCGGATCCGCTGCAGCCTCATCGCGCAGCGCATCGAGGTAAACTCGCGTGCCCAGATCGGACAGCAACAAGAGCCCGCGCGCATTGTCGCGCGCCAGCACTGCCGGCGCGTTCACGCCGATGTCGCTCAAGATCCTGCCGACCTTGAGGAACGGCGCGACATCCTCTTTTTCCGGGGGCGCGTCCATCACGATGTATGTATCGCTGCCGCGGGTGACGCGAAAATATCGGCGAAAGCTCGCGTCCGCGGAGGCGGGCGCGATCAAACTATCGCTGAATCCCAAGTCCTCGGTCACCCATCGAGTCAACATCTCGAGACGGGAATCACTTGCATCCGCTACAGGCATGCTTGACCATTCGTTAGCCGCAAATGCGGCATCCAAAGTATACCGGCTAAGGCGCTGCATTTTGTCCATAGGCTCTGCTGTTCGTGCCGCATTGATTCTGATTTGCATGGCGGCCTGCGCGGCGCGTGCGGCGGATGTCTGCCCGGTGCCTCCCAAGATCGTCGCGACGCGCCCCGCCGACATCGCGCCCGACGATCATCGCATCCATATCGACAGCGACGATGCGGTTCTGAACATCGATCTCGACGGCGTATTGAAGGGCCACGTGACGGTGCATCAGGACGAACGCAGCCTCGAAGCGGACGAAGTCACCTATGACTACGTCACCGACCGGCTCAACGTCAAAGGCCGCGTGAATTTCCTCGATCCCAAACTGCGCGTACGCAGCGATGCCGGAAGCTATGGAACGCTCGGCGGGGCGACGTTCAATCGGGCCAACTTCGACATCCCCGCGCGCAATGGCCGTGGCTACGCCAGAGACATCGATTTGCATCCCGATGGGAAGGTCGATTTGGTCCAGGTGCGCTACACCACCTGCCCCGTCGGCAACGAGGACTGGCAGCTGCAGGCAAACACCCTCGCCATCGACACCAGGGCGCAGGAAGGCGTGGGTCACGGCGTCATCATGCGCTTCAAGAACGTGCCGATTTTCTACACGCCCTATATATCGTTTCCTTTGGGTGATGAACGCAAGAGCGGCGTCTTGTTCCCCAACTTCGGCCATTCCGGCAACAACGGCTACGAGCTGGGAGTTCCCTATTATTTCAACCTGGCGCCGAATTACGACCTGACGCTCACGCCGGGCGTGCTGTCGGCCCGCGGTGTGCAGTTCGCGGAGGATTTCCGCTTCCTGACCGCCGGCTCGCACGGACAAATCGATGCGACCTTTCTGCCGGACGACCGCAAAGATGATCATGACAATCGCAGCTACTTCCGCCTGACCGACATCACCGACGTCCAGCAGGGTCTGCGCGTCGACACCGATGTAGCCAGCATCAGCGACGTCAACTACTTCTCGAACTTCGCCATCGGTTCTGATCAGACCAGCGTCACCTTCCTGCAACGGCGCGCCGACGTGCTCTACTACGATGACGCTTGGCGCATCCGCGCCGAGCTGCAGAATTATCAAACCATCGACATAGCGATTCCCGCTTATGATCGGCCGGCCTCGCGCGTACCGCGCATCGAGGCGAGCGGCCTGTATCCCATTTTGGACAGCCAGTTCGAATTTGCCTTGGACAGCGAGGCCGTGAATTTCCTGCGCGAGAACGGCCCCTGCCAGTCGGCGCTTGTGGCCAATGCCGGCGCCGGCGTGGTTCAGACAGACCCCTGCGCCTCGGGAGTGCGCCTGAACCTGGCGCCCGAGATCCGCTGGTCGCATCGCGGCCCCGGATATTTTTTCGAGCCCGCGGTCGGTTACGACTTCACGCAATATGCGCTCACTGACGTGAGCCAGGGAGCGCCCAGCAATCCGACGCGCTCGCTGCCCTACGCACGCCTGGACACGGGTCTGATCTTCGAGCGCAACGCCGGGTCGCAGGACCAGCGTACCCAGACCCTGGAGCCGCGCCTGGTGTACAGCTACGTGCCCTACCGCAATCAGGATGCATTGCCGACCTTTGACAGCGGCCTGCCGGACCTGAACCTGACGGAGCTGTTCCGCACCAACCGCTACGTAGGCCTCGACCGCATCGGCGATGCCAATCAAGTCGCGCTGGCGCTCACCACCCGCCTGTTCGATTCGGTCACGGGGGCGCAATACCTCTCAGCAACCATCGGCCAAATCCGTTATTTCTCGATTCCACGCGTTGGACTGCCGGCGGACGTGCTCTTGGCAGGAGGCGGCGTGCAGGCGGGCGGGCTGCTCGCGGGACAAGGCAGCGCGGCGCCGGCGCCGGTAAATCCCTTGAGCATCCCCGGCGCGCTCATGGTCCGCGGGCAATCGTTCGCGCCCTACCCGGGGCAATCCCTCAATTACCAGAATTACCAGAACCAAGCCTTTTTGGCCGCCCTGGCCGGGCAGAACAGCGTCGAACATCCCGCTTCCGACATTGTCAGCGAAGTGTCCCTGACGGCCTACAAGCACTTCAGCATCGAGCTTGACTACCAGTGGAATCCGTACACCCGGACCACTGACAAGGCGGAAGCATCGGTTCAATACCGTCCCGATCCCTCCCGGGTCGTGAACATCGGATATCGCTTCCAGGAGGGCATTCTGAAGCAGGTGGACGGCTCGTTCGCCTGGCCGATCGCCGGCCGCTGGAATATCGTCGGGCGTGAGGTGTTCTCGCTGCGCGACTACCAGCAGCCGATGGCTTCGCAGCACCAAACCATCGAGCAAGTGGCTGGTTTTGAATACAAAAGCTGCTGTTATCGTATTCAGTTGGTGCAGCGCCGCTATCTGAGCATTCGCCCGGGCAGCAGCACCAGCAGCGGACTGGATACCTCGATTGCTTTACAATTGGAACTGACGGGCTTGAGTTCGGTCGGAAAACGGGCGGATTCGTTCCTGGAACAGTCGATCCGCGGCTATTCGACCCGCGACCCGAACACCCAGTAAATGGTACTGAACTCTATGCGAAAAATTGGTCTGGCGTGCCTGATGGCAATGGCGCAGCTGATCTGGCTGCCCGCTCACGCGCAAACGCGCGATATCGGTGTCCACGGCGAGTTGCTGGACCGCATCGCGGCCATCGTCAATGACGGCTTGGTGCTGAAGAGCGAACTGGATGCGCAGATGGACTCGGTCACCAAGCGGCTGACCGAGCAAAAGGTTGAACTACCCTCGCAGAGCGTTCTGCGGCAACAGGTCCTCGATCGGCTGATTCTGCAGGAGATTCAAGCGCAGCAAGCGAAGCGCGTCGGGCTGACCGTGTCCGACGAACAGCTCAACGGCGCCCTGCAAGAAATCGCTGCCCGCAACAAAATCCCGTTCGATCAGCTGCCCACTGCGCTCGCGGCCCAGGGCGTTGATTACAAGCTGTATCGCGACTCGATGCGCAAGGAACTCACGCTGAACACCCTGCGGCAACGTGACGTGATTGCCCGCATCACCGTGACGCCCCATGAGCTCGAGCAGTACCTGGCGCGTCAGCAAAGCGCGGCCGCCAACGACGAGTTCAGCGTCTCGCACATCCTCTTGTCGCTACCCGCCGCCGCGACTCCGCAGCAGCTGACCGAAATCTCGCAGAAGGCGCAAGATTTGGTCGCGCGCGCCAACAAGGGCGAAGACTTCGGCCAGCTGGCCATCGCGAATTCCAATAGTCAAACCGCCCTCGACGGCGGCCAGCTCGGGTGGCGCAAGGGCTCGCAACTACCGCAGTTCATCCTCGATCTGGTTACCAAGATGAAGCCTGGCGACATCAGCGCGGCGGTGCGCACCCCGAGCGGCTTCCACATCGTCAAACTCAACGAGCGGCGCGGCGGCGAAGCTCAGGTGATCGTCAATCAGATCCACGTGCGCCACATTCTAATGAAGACCAATGAATTGGACGACGACGAGACCGTGCGCCAGAAGCTCACCAGACTGCGCGAGCGGATCTTGGCCGGCGAGGACTTCGCCGGCATCGCCACCACCACCTCGCAGGATCCCGGCTCAGCACCCGACGGCGGTGACCTGGGTTGGACCGGACCGGGCTCATTTGTGCCTGAGTTCGACAAGGGCATTGGCGATTTGAAGCCGAATGAGATCAGCGAGCCCTTCAAGTCGCGTTACGGCTGGCACATCGTGCAAATGCTGGGCACGCGCACGTACGACAGCACCGACGATGTGAGGCGCCAGAAGGCCTTTGCAGCGATTCGCGAGAGCAAGGCGGATGAAGAGACCGAGCTTTGGCTGCGCCGGCTGCGCGATGACGCTTTCGTCGAAACCAAGATGTAGGCGCCGTGCTAACGGGCGCCGTGCTAACGGACGCCGTGCTAACGGGCGCCGCGCAAGCGGACGAACGTTAGCGGCGCGCGCTATTAAATGTACTTACCGCGCATCCTCATAACGTCGGGGGAACCTGCGGGTATCGGACCGGATGCGTGCGTGACCCTGGCGCAGAGTCCCTGGAAAGCGGATCTGGTTGTTGCGGCGGATATCCGCCTATTGGCCGACACCGCGAAATCGCTCGGGCTGGCGCTGAATCTGGTGCCGTACGACCCGCGCCAGACTGCTGCGCACAGCGCGGGCTCTCTGCGAGTTCTCGAAATACCGCTGCGTGGCCCGGTGCGCGCCGGACATCCCGATCCGCTCAACGCGCCCTATGTCATCGAAATGCTGAACCGCGCCAGCGACGGCTGCACCAATGGCGAGTTCGCGGCGATGGTGACCGCGCCGGTACAGAAGAGCACGCTGATGGAAGCCGGCTACGCCTTCACCGGTCACACAGAATATCTCGCCGAGCGCACCCGCGCCGCGCTGCCGGTGATGCTGCTGCTGAGCGAGTCGCTGCGCGTCGCGCTGGTGACTACGCACCTGGCGTTGGCAGATGTGCCCCGCGCCATCACACGCACGCGCCTGCGAGCTACGCTGCGCATCGTGCACACAGATCTACAGCGGCACTTCGCGCTGAACTCGCCGCGCATCGCGGTGCTCGGCCTCAATCCGCACGCTGGCGAGGCCGGCCATTTGGGCCGCGAGGAAATCGACATCATAGAGCCCGTCATTCGAGAGCTGCGATTGGAAGGTATGGACCTGCAGGGTCCGATCCCCGCCGACACGGCATTCACACCGCGCTTTCTCGCTACCGCGGATGTCGTCGTGGCGATGTACCACGACCAGGGCTTGCCGGTCATCAAGCACGTGGGCTTCGGCAACGCAGTGAACATGACGCTGGGCTTGCCGATTCTTCGCACCAGCGTGGATCATGGCACGGCGCTCACGTTGGCGCGCACCGGCAAGGCAGACACGGGCAGCTTGCGCGCCGCGCTCGCGCTCGCCATCGAATTGGCGAGCGTACGTCCCGACCATGCCGGTTCGTAAACGCTTCGGCCAGCACTTCCTGCACGATCGAGGAGTCATACGCCGTATCGTCGGCGCCGTGGCTCCCGAGCCGGGCGAACGTCTGGTGGAGGTCGGCCCGGGACGCGGAGCCTTGACTTGGGATCTCCTGGAGCGCGCGCACAGCTTGGATGTGATCGAGATCGACCGCGATCTGGCGCGGGAACTCAAAGAGGATGCTCGCGCCACGCCCGGCCTGCGCGTGCACGTGCAGGATGTGCTCGACACCAATTTCTTGAGACTGCGCGGCGGCGGTGCACCGCTGCGCATCGTCGGCAACCTGCCGTACAACATCTCCACGCCGCTGCTGTTTCACTTGCTGGCCCAGCAAGGGGCCATCGCCGACATGCACTTCATGCTGCAGAAGGAGGTCGTGGAGCGGATCACCGCGCAGCCTTCGACCAAGGAGTATGGGCGTCTCACCGTGATGATCGCCGCGGCGGCGCATGCAGAAGCGCTGTTCGATGTCGGCCCGGGAGCGTTCTCGCCGCATCCGAAGGTGTGGTCAGCGATCGTTCGCCTGCTTCCTACGCCCGGACCGCGATTTGACATTGGCGAAGCGGGCGTGCTGCGCTCGCTGGTGACGACCGCATTCTCGCAGCGGCGCAAAACGCTGCGCAACGGCCTCAAATCACTGCTTAGCGCGCAGCAGATCGAAGACTGCGGCATCGATCCGCAGCTGCGCCCGGAAACGCTGACGCCGGCGCAATTCGGCCTGCTCGCGGCGCAGTACTCTCGGTTATACTCGAAGCGCCATGTCGCGCTATAAAAAATCCTGGTTTCGGTGGATCTGTCCAATTCTTCACGCCACCCATTGCGATGTGTTGGCGATTCGTCTGAAGTGATCCCCATGACTACCGACTTGGACAATCCCAGAATTCGCGTGGAAGTGGAGACGGCGTACATCGAGGAGCAATCCGACCCGCGCGACAAGCGCTTCGTGTTCTCGTACACCATCACCATTCGCAATGAAGGTCAGGTGCCCGCCCGTTTGATGACGCGCCATTGGATCATCACGGATGCAAACGGCAATGTGAAGGAGACGCGCGGCGACGGCGTCGTGGGCGAGCAGCCCTACCTTAAGCCCGGCCAGGGGTTCCGCTACTCCAGCGGCGCCGTGATCGAGACGCCGGTCGGCACCATGCAGGGTAGTTATCAAATGGTGGCCGACGACGGCAAGCAATTCGATGCCCCCATCGCGCCGTTCCGGCTGGCGATGCCCGGAGTACTGCACTAATCCATGGGTGCCTGATGGCGCTTTATGCGATCGGCGATGTTCAAGGTTGCGACGTGCAATTGGGCGCTCTGCTCGCAGCCGTAAAATTCTCTGCGGATCGCGACCGGCTCTGGCTGGTCGGCGATTTGGTCAACCGGGGCCCGGATTCGCTCAAAGTGCTGCGCAGGGTGCGCGCACTCGGAGACGCCGCCACCGTGGTTCTCGGCAATCATGATTTGCATCTGCTGGCCGTGAATCTGGGCAAAGCGCGCCTTCGCGACGATGACACGCTGGCGCAGGTTCTGGAGGCGCCCGATCGCGAAGGGCTGCTCGAGTGGCTGACCACTCGTCCGCTCATGCACGAGGAGCCGACCATGAATATTTGCATGGTGCATGCCGGTCTTCCGCCGCAATGGGATCTGGACACGGCAAGAAATTGCGCGCGCGAGTTCGAGCGCGCGCTGCAGCGCAATCCGGCCAAATTGTTCGAAACCTTGTACGGCGATGCACCGGACCGCTGGGAGCCCAGCCTGCAGGGCGCCGACAGGCTGCGTTTCATCGCCAACTGTCTGACGCGCTTGCGCTACGTGGACGCCGATGGCCGCCTGATGCTGCGCGCCAAAGGCTCGCCAAAAAAGGCACAGAGCAAATCTCTCATTCCATGGTTCGAGGCGCAGGGAGCATGCTGGCATGGCTCTCGAATATTCTTCGGACACTGGTCCACGCTGGGTTATTTCAGCGACGATCACGTCACCTCACTCGATACCGGCTGCGTGTGGGGCGACTGCCTGACTGCGCTGCGCCTCGACGAACCGCAGGCACGACCGGTGCAGGTGGCGTGCGGGCCTTAAGCCGGCGCCGCTATAATGAGCACATGCTGCTCAGCCGACCCTTAAACCTGCAACGCTGGATCGATCAAAATCGAAACCTGCTGAAACCCCCGGTCGGCAACAAGCTGTTGTTCGAAGACAGCGCGTTCATCGTCATGGCGGTCGGCGGCCCGAATTCGCGCAAGGACTATCACCACGACCCCGGCGCGGAGCTGTTCTACCAGATCGAAGGCGACATGGTTCTCAAAACCATTCAGGAAGGCCGCCCGGTCGACGTGTCGATTCGCGCCGGCGAGATATTCTTGTTGCCGCCTGAAGTACCGCACTCGCCGCAGCGGCCCGCCGGCAGCGTCGGCGTCGTGGTCGAACGGCGACGCGAGGCGAGCGAGCTCGATGGATTTTCCTGGTATTGCGAGAATTGCGGCAACTGCCTGTATTTGGAACGCCTCGCGGTGCGCAACATCGAAACTCAGCTGCCGGAAATCTTCGCCCGCTTTTACGCCAGCCCGAAGCTGCGCACGTGCAGCGTCTGCGGGACCGTCATGCAGGCGCCATCTTGACCGTGGACAGGGTAATGGACGCAGCGCACGAGGATGCGCACGATCCGCTGGCGCGCTATGCCGATGAATTCCATCATCCGTGCGATGCCTCGGGACGCCGGCTGCTGTACTTGTGCGGCCATTCGCTCGGGCTGCAGCCGAAGCGCGCGGCGCAGTATGTCGAACAAGAGATGGCCGACTGGCGTCGCCTGGGTGTGCAAGGGCACCATGATGCGAGCCGCCCATGGATCGGCTATCACGAGCATCTTGCGGCGCCGCTCGCCCAATTGACCGGTGCCGCTGATTCGGAAGTGGTGGCCATGAACTCGCTGACCGTCAACCTGCACTTGATGATGGTCAGCTTTTTCAAACCCGATGGCGTGCGCAAACGCATCATGATCGAGGCATCGGCGTTTCCGTCGGACCGCTATGCGGTCGTATCACAGCTCGAATTTCATGGCTTGAGTGCGCGCGAACACCTGATCGAGATCGCGCCGCGCGCCGGCGAGCGCACCTTGCGCACCGAGGACATGCTTGCCTCGATCGAGCAGCACGGCGCGCAGCTGGCGCTGGTGCTGCTTCCCGGGGTGCAATACCTGACCGGTCAATGCTTGGAACTGCCACCCTTGATCGCCGCCGCCAGGCGCGTCGGCGCCTGCGTAGGACTCGATCTCGCCCATGCTGTCGGCAACACGCCGTTGCGCTTGCATGATTGGGGTGCCGACTTCGCGGTTTGGTGCAGCTACAAATATCTCAACGCGGGGCCGGGCGCCGTGGGTGGGTGTTTCGTGCACGAGCGCCACGCCACCGAGACCGCGTTGCCTCGATTCGCCGGCTGGTGGGGCCACGATAAAGCCGCCCGCTTCCTGTTCGAGCCGGACTTTCGCGCCATCGCCGGTGCACAGGGCTGGCAAGTCAGCAACCCGCCCATTCTTTCCACGGCGCCGCTGCTCGCCTCGCTGGAAATTTTCGCGAGCGCGGGCATGCAGGCGCTGCACATCAAATCCCTGGCGCTCACCGGGCTGTTGCGGAGTCTGATCGAGGAGCGCCTCGCAGGACTGGTGCAGATCATCACACCCGCCTCCCCTGCACAGCACGGCTGCCAGCTGAGCCTGCGGATCCTGCGCGACTCTGGCGAGGCCAAACGCTGCCAGCAGCGCGTCACGGACTCGGGTCTGATCGCCGATTGGCGCGAACCGGACATCATGCGCGTTGCACCCACACCGCTGTACAACTCCTACGGCGAGGTCGGTGCGGCCGTGGATCTACTGGCGCAGGCGTTACGCGTGTGAACGGGCCTACGCCGGCCGCGCCTACGCCGGCCGCGCCTACGCCGGCCGCGCCTTCGCCGGCCGCTCCCCTTCAAATCGTCGGCGGCGGTCCCACCGGCGCGCTGCTGGCGATCCTGCTGCACGCCCGTGGCCACACCGACATAGATCTGTACGAAAATCGTACCGACCCGCGCTCATCGCAGGAGCAATCCGGACGATCCATCAATTTGGCGCTCGCCGACCGCGGCATTCACGCTTTGAAGGCGGCCGGTGTATTCGGCCGCCTGGACGCTTCGCTGTTGCCCATGCGCGGCCGCTGCATTCATCACCTCGACGGCAGGACGGTATTTCAACCGTACGGCCAACGCCCCAACGAAGTGAATTATTCGATCTCGCGGCACAAGCTCAATCAGAACTTGATCGACATCGCAGCCGGCCTCGCCGGTATCCGAGTGCACTTCGAGCATCGTCTCGAGGCGGTAGATTTTGCGCACCAAAGCGCCTCGATCCGCGATCTGCGCGGCGCGCGCTTGCTGCAAGTACCGATGGCGCCGCTGATTGCGTCCGACGGCGCCGGTTCGACCATGCGGCGGTGCATGAATGAAGCGCACATCATCCAGTCTCATGAAACGGACCTGGAGCATGGCTATAAGGAACTGTCGGTGCCAGCGAGAGACGGCGGCAGCGCCTTCGCGGCCGATGCCTTGCATATCTGGCCGCGCGGCAACTACATGTTGATTGCACTGCCCAACGAGGATCACAGCTTCACCGCCACGTTGTTCCTCCCGAAGCAAGGGCGTCCAAGCTTCGAATCGTTGCAGGACGCGGGCATCATCGACACATTTCTTCGCAGCAACTTCGCTGATGCGTTCGCCGCCATGCCCGACTGCGTGACGGAATTCAAGGAGCACCCGGTGGGATTCTTGGGAACGGTTTCTGCCAATCCCTGGTACGCCTCCGGGCAGGCCCTGCTCATCGGCGACGCCGCGCATGCCATGGTGCCGTTTCACGGCCAGGGCATGAATTGCTGCTTCGAGGACTGCGTCGAGCTCGACCGATGCGTGGCGCGCAATGCATCGTGGCAAGCGGCATTCAGCGAATTCGGTGCCGTGCGCAGGCCGAATACCGACGCCATCAGCGCAATGGCGCTCGAGAATTATCTGGAGATGCGCGAGCAGGTGGCAGATCCGAAATTCCAATTGCAACAAGCGCTGGCGTTGGAACTGGAACGGCGCTTTCCGCGCCACTTCATTCCGCGCTATTCGATGGTGATGTTTCACCACGAGATTTCCTACCGGACCGCGCAACTACGCGGCCTGACGCAGGCCGCAATCCTGAACGACCTGACGGCCGGCAACCTAGCGGCAGTGACGGATGTGGACTTCGCGCGCGCCGAACGCGAGATCAAGGCGCGGCTCGCTCCCGTCTAGCGACGCGCGTTAGCGACGCGCGTTAGCGACGCGTCAGCGCTCCAGCGTCACGAAGCTGTAAGCATGCGCGTTTTTGTCGTCGCGCTCGAAACGCTCGCGCGCGGTCTCGCGCCACGGCGCCAAACGCCACTCGCCGAAGAACGTGTCTCCATCCTCGATGCAGACATGCACCTGTGTAAGGTGAATGCGGCTCGCCAGCGGCAAACACTGCCGGTAGATTTCGGCGCCCCCGATGACCATCAACGGATCGCTACCGGCGATGGCGCAAGCATCTTGCAGTGTGCCGGCCACCTTGCAATCGCCGGGCGCGAACTGCGCCGAGCGGCTCATGATGATATTGATTCGCTGCGGCAGCGCCTTGCCGATCGACTCGTACGTCTTACGGCCCATCAACACTGCTTTGCCGACAGTGAGCGACTTGAAGTGACGCAGATCCGCCGGCAGGTGCCACGGCAATCTGTTGCCGCGTCCGATGACGTCGTTTTCGGAAACCGCAACGACCAATTCCAGCAATGCTGTCACCCGCACGAGTTCCCCGAAGGGAAAGCGGGTTTATACGCTTGCAGCGCAAAACCCGCCAGCGGGCCGACGGTCATCCTCTGCGCATCAGCGCGAGGCGAGGGTCGCCGCGGTCGGCGTCGCGGTGGAAGTCAATTCCAACACGTCGCCGTGAATATTGGCCGAGCAGGTGGCGCTCGCGAACGCGGTACCAGTCTTCGGGTTCTGCGCCTTCATGTTGAAGGTGTAGTTATGCGCGTAGTAATCGCTGAGAGTGCTGTCGAAATGCCGTTGCGCGTAGTTCAGCTTGTACTTCGGCGCGGTGGCGCCAGGCGCTGCGATGCTGGTGGCGAAGGCCTTGGCGCAGGCGTTGAGAGCGGCCTGTTCAGGCGCTGCGGATGCGACGACGGGAGAAATTGCTGCGATCGTGATAATGGCGAGGGAGATTGTACGGATGTTCATGGTGGTATTTCCTTTGAGGTCAAATACCAACGCCCCACGTGCACACTAAGCGGGCTTGAGTCCATGGACAAACGAGAAATACTTGGCGATCGTTAGATTTCTCTCATGTGTACTGAATGTGCCTACAGCTCGAGGGCTCAAGCCACCCGGCACTTGCTCAGGATCCATTGCGTCAGCTCCTGCAGATCCTCACGCGAGCGATCTTCCGGGCGGTGCAACAGCACATAGCTTTCGTTGGTGGTCAGTTCCGCATCGAACAGCCGCACCAGACCGCCGGCGTTGAAGCGATCGGCGCTAAGACGCGAAGGCACCAAGGCGACGCCGACGCCCTGTTCCGCCGCGCGCACCACTGCAGACATGGTGTCGAGGCGCACCAGTCGATTCGGCTTGATGGGCTCGATCCCCAAGCCGACGGTCCAACGTTCCCAGGCTTCGCGCCGTTCTTCGTGCAGAAGCAGCGTCTTGCCATTCAGGTCGGTATAAGTATCGATGGGATTTTCGATCAGGAAGGACGGCGAGCACGCCGCAATGAAGCTCTGCGCAAACAGCTCGTGGACGGTCAAGCCATCCCACGGACCCGAGCCGACCACGATCGACAGGTCGGCCTCGGCCGGATGAGTCTTCGGCGCCGAGAAGGTCGTCTCGATGCGGATGTCGGTTTCCTCGCGGGCCTGCGAAAACGAAGCCAGGCGCGGCAACAGCAATTCATCCGCGAAGAACGGCGGCACGTTCAGGCGGATGATGGTGCGTCCATAGCGAACTCTCAGCTGCTCCGTGATCGATTCGAGCTTCGAGAAAATATCGTTGATGTGTTCCAGATAATTGGCGCCGGCATCGGTCAGCGTGAGGGTGCGCACGCCGCGCTCGAACAATGCCAAGCCCAACTGCTCCTCGAGAGCCTTGATTTGATGGCTCACCGCGGACGGGGTGACGAACAGCTCTTCGGCGGCCGCCTTGAAGCTTTGAAGCCTAGCCGCGACCTGAAAGGTCTTGAGAAATTTGAGGCTCGGCAAACGCATAGGATGAACCAACCGGGGGAAAAACTACGCAATTACCATTGCGGTCCTCGCGACATACTGCGGCGTATGATACACCATGAAATCGAAGCAACATTCATGCCAACTCGAAACGCCGCGAATTGCCGCCGCCGATCTGACATAACTACATTTGTCTGCCATGTTCGCGGGCGCTGCGCCCGCATCTCGCACGATAGTGGCGCAGGGTTTTGACGCTCTCATGACACGAGTTCACGTCATCACCGGCAGCTTCGGCGCCGGCAAAACGACGGCGATCCGCTGGCTGATGCACAACAAACCCGCCGCCGAGATGTGGGTCGTGATCCTCAACGAATTCACCGACGCGGGTCTGGATGCGCTGCACGTGGCGCAATCCGCGCAGGGGAGCTTCGAGGTGCGTTTAGTGGCCGGGGGCTGCCTTTGTTGTGTTGGCGAGCTCGAGTTCGGCAAGCAACTGCGCGATATTCTGCGCAATTTCAAGCCTGTCAGGCTGCTGATAGAACCCAGCGGCGCCGGCCACGCCGCTGACATCGTGGATATATTGAGCATTTACGAGCGGCAGGGTGCACTGAATTTGGACAGCGTCACCTGTCTCGTCGATCCCACCGACGCGCAACTGATTTTGAACGGCCGTCCAGCAAATGAGTGGTCGCAGATACAGTCGGCCGACGTGCTGCTACTGTCCAAGCCCGATCTCGCCAACGACGTACAGCGCGCCGCATTCGACGGCATCGCTGCCGCCCAGTTTCCCGTCAAGCGTTATCTAGGGACGTGCAGCAACGGCGTACTGCCTGAGGAAGCGTCGCAGCGCTACGAGCGCGGAGCGGCATTTTCCTTGCTCGGCGATCGCAGCGCGGTGGCCTCCGCGATGACGCCGTTCGACATCGGTGATCTCAAGGGCGTTGAAGCGCAAAACCAGCAGCTGGGTCTATGGGCCGTGCAGTGGCAGCTGCCGAGCGCGCTGACCTTTGCGCGCACGATTCTCGAGCCGCAAATGCGCTGGCAGGTTGAGGCTTATCAAGGGTTCTTGCGGCGTATGAAAGGCGTGTTTCGAACCGGTCCGGGTCCTTCCTGGGCGGTGCAAAGCACCGCCCGCGGCCTCATCGCCGAGGACAGCGCTTATCGCCGCGACAGCCGCCTCGAGCTGGTACTGAACGCCGCGCCCACGCAGGAATTTCTCGACAACTGGCGCGCACTACTGCGCGATGCGGCCAATCCGATCGGGGCTGATTGAATGCACAAATCGCCGATAACCCAGCGTCAGGACGAGTTCTGACAAAGCTGAGGTTCAAGCCCATTGGACGATCGAATCATCTCTGCCTCGCCGAAGGTAAGTTTAAGCCGTCGATTGAGGTGGAACTTTTAGCCCGAAGCGCGAAGTAAAACTCATGACAATGGAACCACGCGGTGTACTAAATACAGGCGATCAACATGGTGATCGAACAGCGCAAAATGATGTTTGGATCTGAGGCCACGCACGTCATTTCTGTAACAGTGAATTTACACTGACGGCAGTCCCAATCAATCACGTCATGCAAGAAATGGGGTAAAGATGCTCACCGAAGAGGAGGCACGAAATCTAGCTGCTCATTGGGTCCAATCGTGGAATTCCCACGACCTCGACGACATCATGTCGCACTACGCAGAAGCTGTGGTCCTCGTGTCACCAGTGGCAACAAGGGTCCTCAATGATCCATCGGGAACTGTGAAAGGCAAACATGCTTTGCGAGCGTATTTCAAGAAAGGACTCGAGACCTATCCAAACCTCAGGTTCGATCTTTTGGATCTGATGTGGGGACTTTCCAGCGTTGTCCTTTACTACGTAAACCAAAATGGAAAAAAAACTGGCGAATTTATGGAGATTGATTCGAATGGTAAGGTCATTCGGGTGGTTGCCAACTACAGTGGCTGACGAATAAGGCGGCGGAATTCGACCGCTCGTTACCGGACGTTTGCCAGTTTCGGTAATGGGTCGAAAGTGGATCGTCTTCAACCACGAGGTAGCTGGGTGAGAATTCTAGAAAGTGCAATTCGGAGGGGTATTTTCGTTGTAATGCCAGTGTTGCTGTTCTTTGGGCTTCGATGGGTGGCCCGGCGCTCGTAAGACTTGCGGGTCGGAAAGCTACACGGTATCTTGTATTGCAATTGCGATGCAAACGGAGATTATGATGCCAAGCACCAAATCTCGAACCATTCCTCCGCTGCGAGTTTCGGAGCAGCTGCGCGCGGACGCTGAGAGCGTGCTCGCCCCCGGCGAGACGTTGTCGGCGTTCGTCCTGGATGCGGTTTCTCGAACTATCGATTTTCGCAAGTCTCAATTGGAATTTCTGGCGCACGGCATTGCCAGCGCCAAACGGTCGCGGACAGAAGGCGGCTATATTCCCGCCGAAAAGGTTATAGCTGGGCTGCGCAAGCGGCTCACTAACGCTCAGCGCGCCACCCGCAAGTGACCTATAGGGTCCGCCTTACAGCGGAGGCCTTCGATGACCTCAATAGGCTGTATGGTTTCCTGCTGAAACGTGACTTGGATGCGGCGGAACGAGCACTAGCAGCGATTGAGCGTGCCTTAGCGCTCCTCGCTTACTCGCCGTTCTCCTGCAGAAAAGCGTTATTGCAGAAGAACCCTCGCTGGCGCGAGCTGTTGATCCCTTTCGGTCACTCCGGGTACGTGGCGCTATTCGAGATTGATGATGACCGCACCGTTACGGTAACTGCGGTGCGTCATCAACGTGAGGAGGACTACCATTGATGCCGGGCAGGTCAGGGTCAGCTTGTCGGTCGGTCGGGTAGATTGTGCGAGTTTGGGCTCTACAAAGCGGACGGTGACCATAGGCTGAAGTGGTCGAAAGCGGGCCTGCCGCCGGTCGACGGCAGTCGCGGACCAGCCAGAACCTGTCACTGGACCGGATGAAATGCCTTCCGGTTCCGGTCACTCGTGAGATCGTTTTGCTACGGTGTTCGGTCAATTCAGGCAGTTGCGCTCCTCATGGCGAATGAACTCGAAGGGCTAGAACTTTGGTACCTGAGCCAGTGTGACGCTGATTGGGAACACAGCTACGGGGTCTCCATTGAAACATCGACAGTCCGCGCGGGCTGGAAGCTGACAGTACAACTCACGCATACCGGCCTAAAAGACGCGCAGCAACCGACTCCGCAATGGCCTTCGTTGGTCTATGCTTCAAGCAAGACCCTCGAAAACCAAATTCAACGGTGTTCTAATATAGCTGCCGAGCATGCACAGCGGCGCGATCCCCTGGCGGACCCGCCGTCAATTGCTGCTGTTACTCTGAACGCGCCACGGTTTTCGACGCTATGACCGAACATCACCACCCCCTCACGCCAAGCCAGTTGCTATCCTTTATGCGTGCCCAGCCCTGTGTAATTGAGGCTAGTGTCACGCCCCAGGGTGCCCCCCAGGCGGCGGCGATGCGCGTCGCCGTCACGAACCGCTGGGAACTCGTGTTCGATACCGTTAGCCAGTCACGCAAACATCAAAACTTCGTAAAGAATCCCCGCGTCGCGTTCGTTATCGGCTGGGACCATGAGCGCACCGTGCAGTATGAAGGCATCGCCGAGATTCCCTCAGAGGCGGAGTTGCCCGAGGTGCAGGCCTACTATTTTGAACATTTCCCCGACGGGCCCACCCGCCAGACTTGGCCGGGCCTCGTGTACTGGCGCGTGCGGCCCACCTGGATCCGTTACAGCAACTTCAACGTGAGCCCACCTATCATCCAGGAGTGGGACTCCGAGGCGATCGTGGGCTGGCTGAAGTAAGTGCGTCACCTGTCTCGTGATGTCGATCGCATTCGGTCGTTTCAGCGACAATCAGATGCGGCTATGCACCGTAAATAAACTTCCGCGAAGCAGACACTGCTGACCGACTGCGCAGGCTCGAGTGCGGCCGGCGTGGCCTAATTTGGATTTTCCTTCAGGTCGCCCCCGGCCAGTGCGCGAGCGACAATCGACAGCCCAACGATTATCCCGCCAATTACCCAGCGGTGATTGAACCACAGCGTGTCGATGCGCGCCCGCTCCGGATCGATACGCGAATAGGTGATCGGCACCGAGTCGCCCTTCGAAAACCGTGCAATGGCCTGTTGAGTCGAGTTCACCACCCGATGCGGCATACCGTCGGCGTCCTTGAACTCGAAGACCGGATAGACTTGCCTGGAGTGACCGCGTTCGAAGTCAACGATTGTTCCATGTGCTTGAAGGGAACCGGGAATCGACCGCCGGTAGCCGCCGTCAAGCAGAGCGCCGGCGAGAATGAAACACGCGGCCAGAGCCAGCAAACCAATTCGTCGCTGCATAGTAGCCAAAGAACATCCGGGAGTCTGTAAAGAAGACAGTGACGAGTGCCCGGTTTGGGACCGACAGCCGAGATCGATTCGACTTTGCATCCATTGGTCATTTCTAGTATGTTACATGTAACTTTTGGGAGATGGTAATGGCATCACGCACCGGCGTAGCGCAGCGTGTCCGAAGACATCGCTTGGCATTGCGAGCTGCCGGGTTACGGCCGGTTCAGATTTGGGTGCCCGACACGCGGCGCGCAGGTTTCGCAGTTGAGTGCCGCCGCCAATGTTTGGCATTGCGCAGGGGTCGATCGGAGGCAGGTCATTTGAAGTGGCTTGCAAGCGTCGCAGATACCGAAGGTTGGAAGTGAGGCGGGGCGAGGTCGTTACGATCGTTCTGCCGGAGCTTATGGAAAGCCGCGCCCTGCACTAATAATACAGTCTGATTTCTTCGACGCGCTCGCATCAGTAACGATATTGCCCATAACGGGTGACCTACGTGCGGCCCCGCTGTTGCGGATATCTGTCGACCCGACGGACGAAAACGGGCTGCGGAAAAAGTCCCAAGTTATGATCGACAAATCTCAAACGGTGCCGCGAGGAAAAATTGGCTCAAGCATTGGTAGACTGCGCTCGGATACGCTCGTCGAGGTAGATCGCGCGCTAGCAACGTTTCTTGGTATAGGCTAATACAGACGTTATTGGATTCGCCCTCGTTGTTAGCTGGTGGAATATCGCTTGTTCCATCCCCGCGTTTGCCCAAATCGACCCCATCAAATGGCCCAGCTCGGTTCCCGAAAAATTCTTAATTCTGGCGCGGGGAATGGGGAAGCCTCTAACAACTCGGGTGCCTCGCTAAATCGACGGACTGACGGACTTACACCACCTATTGATGGTCAGAATCGACGGTCTACTGCGACGCAGCCCGCACCCGAAACCAGCCGGTGACGCTGAATCGATCGCGGCGCGCCGGCAGTACCGCGTGTTCTAGTCCCACCGCCAGAAAGCAGACCAGGCGCCCCGCGAGCGGCTGGATCTGTCGGCAGCCATCGCGGTCGTTGAATATTTGCAGTTCACCGCCAGCGTGCTGGTCCCAGTTCTCGTTGAGGTACAAGACCAGCGACACCCGCCGCGCGCTGCGGCCGTACGGCTGATCGACGTGGCGCGCATACGCTGCTCCCGGCGGGTACCAGGCGTAGTGGGACTCGAGTTCGAATAGCCCTAGAAACAAATCGCGGTTCAGTTGCAGCCGCAACTGCTCGAACCCCAACAACAACGATTGCTCGGCGGCCCACAGCGGCTCGCGCAGCCAGCAGGTCAGGTCGCCGCGTACGTCGGGATCGCGCTGCAACGTTGCGGCGGCGCCCACTCGAGCGGCTGCGAACTCACCGCGCGACTGCCGCTCATGCACGCAATCCAACAAGGCACGCACCTGTACAGGCTGCAGGTAATGATCTCGGACCGCAATCCCCGCAATGCCGAGTTCCTCGCTAACGTCCATGCGCACGTGAGCGCCGCGCTTTTTTGGGCGCGTTGCCCACCGCTGCGTTCTTCTTGTTCGGCTTCTTGTTCGGCTTCTTGTTCGGCTTCTTTTGCGGTTTCCTGTTACGCGGCTTTTTGGCGGCCTCCAGCATGCTGCCGCGGCAATTCTCAGCGCCGCAGCGGCACGCGAAGATTTCATCGACGTCGGCAGGATCGTCGTCGTCGCGCTGGATTTGATAATCGTAGGCCAGCTCTTCGCCCGGACGAATGGTACGGATGGACTCGATGAAAATGCGTTTCTTTAAAGTAGTGCTCTGGCAGTTGGGATCACACCCGTGGTTGACGAAGCGCGCATCGTTGCCGTTGACGCCCGCGTCGAGGACGGTTTTGCTGTCCACCGTGAAAAGGAAAGTATGGTTGTCGCGCGGGCCCTTGTCTTCGTAGCGCGCATCGGCTTGCGCGTGAGTGATGCGGTCGCCGAGATATTCGAGGATGGTGGTGCCCTTGCGGATGCGCCGCAGAGCGAACACGCCGTAGCCATGTATGTCTGAATGTCGAACTTCGAACAGGGGTCCGCGCGAGCGGCGCAAATTTTTCTTCATACCGCGATCGGAGCCTTGATCGCCTCATGATGGCGATAGTCGAGAATCTCGAAATCCTCGAACTTATAGTCGAACAAACTCGGCGGCTTGCGCGCAAAGCACAGGCGCGGCAACGGGTAAGGCGTGCGCGACGTCTGCAGGTCTGCCTGTGCCAGGTGGTTCGAATACAAATGACAATCGCCGCCCGTCCAGACGAAATCGCCCACTTCGAGATCGCATTGCTGCGCCAACATGTGCGTCAGCAGGGCATATGAGGCGATGTTGAAAGGCACCCCGAGCAACGCATCCGCGCTGCGTTGATATAGCTGACAAGACAATCTACGGTCGGCGACGTAGAACTGAAACAGGGCATGGCACGGCAGAAGCGCCATCTGGTCCAATTCACCCACATTCCAGGCGCTCACCAGGATGCGGCGCGAATTCGGGTTGTCTTGCAGTTGCCGCACCACTTGCGCCAGTTGATCGATCTGGCGTCCGTCCGCGGTGGGCCAATTTCGCCATTGCTTGCCGTACACCGGGCCGAGTTCGCCATCCTGGTCCGCCCATTCGTCCCAGATGCTGACGCCGTGCTCGTGCAGATACTTGACGTTGGTGTCGCCGCGCAGGAACCACAGAAGCTCGTAGATGATCGAGCGCAGATGCAGTTTCTTGGTGGTCACCAACGGAAAGCCTGCCTGCAGGTCGAAGCGCATTTGATAGCCGAATACGCTGAGCGTGCCGGTACCGGTGCGATCGCCCTTGGCGGCGCCGTGCAGCCTGATATGGCGCAGGAAATCCAGATATTGCCGCATCAGGCTTTTACCGCGGCGAGATTGCCCGTGCCTTGGTGGCGCCAATAGGCGTAGCTCATGAGCGCGATGCCGATGAGTATCATCGGCGTGGTCAGCAGCATGCCCATGGTCAGCCAATCGCCGACCAAATAGCCGATGTTGGCATCGGGCAGGCGCACCCACTCGACCGCGAAGCGCCCGCAGCCGTACAAAATGAAAAACAGGCCGGTCGGTGCCAGCCGCGGACGCGGCGTGCTGGTAAACCACCACATGATGATGAACAGCAGCAAGCCCTCCAGTCCCGCCTCATACAATTGCGAGGGGTGCCGCGCGATCATCACGCCTTGCGCATCCGGCACGCCAAAGCCCCACGGCAACGTAGTGGGCTTGCCCCAAAGCTCGCCGTTGATGAAATTTCCGAATCGACCCGTCATCAGTCCGATCTCGGGCAAGGGCGCAACGAAATCGCAGACATCGGCGACGTGCTTGCGCTTGATCCGCGCGAACACGATGATCGCCCCCATCACACCGGCCAGACCGCCGTGAAAGGACATCCCGCCATCCCAGATGCGAAAAATATTTAGCCAGTGTTCGGCGATGACGTCGTGCCCATACACCAGACACCAACCGGTTCGACCGCCGATGATCACGCCGATGGCGCAGTAGAAAATCAGATCGTCGATATCCAGTACGCTCCAGGTCGATCCGGGACGGCGCGCGCGATATCGCGCCAGCCACCACGCGGCGACGAATCCGATCAAATACATGATCCCGTACCAGTGCACGCGCACGGGGCCGAGCGAGATGGCGATGGGATTGATGTGCGGGTAGGTGAGCATGCTGGTCATTTTAAACCGTCGCTGACCCGGCAGAAATAGGCTTTGAGATAGCGCGTTTCGGGAATCGCCGGATGCACCGGGTGATCGGCAGCCTGGCCGCCCATTTGCAGGATTTGCAAGTGCTTTTGCGCGCTACGGGCCGCCTTGGCGATGGCATCCTGCAGATCCTCCGCGCTGATGTGGAAAGAGCAGGAACACGACACCAATATGCCATCCCCTATCAATTGCATCGCCAGTTGATTCAGGCGCTTGTAGGCTGCTAGCGCTTTGGGCACGTCCTTCTTGCGCTTCGCAAAAGCCGGCGGATCGATCACCACGACATCGAAGCGTTCGCCCTTGGCCGCCAGTTCTTCCAGCACGTCGAAGGCGTCGCCTTTGAGCGTCATTAATTTGCCGCGGCGGCCGTTGCCGTGGCGGCCATTGCCGCGGCGGTCGTTGTCGTGGCGGTCATTGCCGGCGGCGTTGCTCGCCGCCAGCTCCAAGGCCGCCGCGGAGCTGTCCACACACAGCACCTCGCGCGCGCCGGCGTGCAGCGCGCGCACGCCCCAGGCACCTACGTAGCTGAATACATCGAGGACACGCGCACCGGGCGCCATGTAGCGTGGCAGCGCGGAGCGGTTGGCGGCTTGATCGAAAAACCAGCCGGTTTTCTGCCCCGACGCGAGCGGTACTTGGAATTCGAGGCCGTCTTCCTCGACGGGCACCAAGTCGCCGATGTGTCCGTGCCCGGTCTCGACGTAGCTCGGCAATCCTTCCAATTCGCGCGACGCGCTGTCGTTCTTGAACAGGAGTGCCTCGCAGTGCACGACATCGATCAAAGCGTGTTGAATCTGCTCTTTGAGACGCTCCATGCCGGCGGTCCCGATCTGCACCACGCAAATGGCGCCATAGCGGTCGACGATGAGGCCGGGCAGTCCGTCCGATTCACCGAATATCAGGCGGTAAAAGGGCTTGGCGTAGAGACGCTCACGCAGCTTCAGCGCGATGCGAATGCGCGCAGCCAGCCACGCTGCGTCCGGAATCGACCACGTCGACAGCAGGCGCGCACATATCAAGGATTGCGGATTGACGTACGCAAGCCCCATGGCCCGGTCGTTGTGCGCCAGGACGCGCGCGTAATCACCGGGCTTGAATTTGTTGAGCGCGGTCTGCTGGGTATCGACCTCGTTGCTGAAAATCCATAGATGTCCCGCGTTCAGGCGACGATCTTCATTGCGTTTCAAGCGCAGCGCCGGCAGCTGCGCCGCGGTCTCGACATCAACCATAGGAAGCACTTCGATTATAGTGAACCCCATTCTAACCGACTCCGGAAGCAATGCATGCCGCGCAATCGCCTTGCTGATGAGACCAGCCCCTATCTCAAGCAGCACGCGGACAATCCAGTCGACTGGTACCCGTGGGGCGAAGCCGCTCTGATGCGAGCCCGGACGGAAGACAAGCCCATCCTGCTATCCATCGGCTACTCAGCCTGTCACTGGTGTCATGTGATGGCGCATGAATCCTTCGAGGATCCGGCGACCGCGGCTTTGATGAACGAGTTGTTCGTCAACATCAAAGTGGATCGGGAAGAACGCCCTGATTTGGACAAGATCTACCAAATCGCGCAGCAGATGTTGACGCACGGTTCGGGCGGATGGCCGCTGACGATGTTCCTGACGCCGGCCGAGCAACAACCTTTCTTCGGCGGCACGTATTTCCCCAAGGAGGCCCGTTACGGCATGCCCGCGTTCGGCGATCTGCTGAAACGCGTGGCCGAGTACTACCACGGCCACGCAGCGGAAATCCGCGCCCAAAACTCGCAACTGCTACTGGCGTTCGCCTCGGTCGAGCCGGCTGCGCAGACACACGCGCCGGTGGATGATGCGCCGCTGCGCGAGGCGCGTGCAGCGCTCGAGCGCTCATTCGACGGCCAGCACGGCGGCTTCACCCAGGCACCGAAATTTCCTCACCCAGGCAGCATCGAACGCTGCATGCGCCATTGGTACGCAACCGCGGGCGAAGTGACTCCCGATCTGAAGGCCCTGTATATGGCGAGCCTGACCCTGACGCGCATGGCTGAAGGGGGCCTATATGATCAGTTGGGCGGCGGATTCGCGCGCTACTCCCTCGACGTACTATGGATGATTCCGCACTTCGAAAAGATGCTCTACGACAACGGCCAGTTGCTGTGCGAATATGCGCGCGCCGCGCTCGCCACGGGCGAAGCCCTGTTCGCGCGCATCGCCGCCGAGACCGCCGACTGGGTGCTGCGTGACATGCGCGCCGCCGATGGCGGGTTTTATTCCAGCCTGGACGCCGATTCGCAAGGCCATGAGGGCAGGTTCTATGTCTGGAGCCGCGCCGAGGTGCAGGCCCTGCTTTCGCCGGCCCAGTACGCGGTATTCGCGCCGCGCTACGGCCTGAACCGCGCCGGTAATTTCGAAGGTGCATGGCATTTGCACACCTATGAATCCATCGACGCCATCGCCGAACGCACTGCCATGCCGGTGCGCGAGGTGCAGGGCCTGCTGGATTCCTCGCGCGCGGCCCTGTTGCAGGTCCGAAACTTGCGCGTGTGGCCGGCCCGCGACGACAAGGTATTGGCGTCGTGGAATGCACTCATGATCAAGGGGCTGGCGATTGCGGCCCGCGTCCTGAAGCGCGCGGACCTGGCCGATGCGGCAGCCGCGGCGGTGGATTTCGCTCATCGCAGCCTGTGGCGCGACGGGCGTCTGCTGGCCACCTACAAGGACGGACGCGCGCATCTGCCGGCGTATCTCGATGACTACGCCTTTCTCGCCGATGCGCTGCTCGAGTTGCTGCAAACACAGTGGCGCAGTACCGATCTGCAGTTCGCCCGCGAACTCGTGGATGTGCTTCTCGCTCAGTTCGAGGATCAAGGCAACGGCGGTTTTTTCTTCACCGCCGCCGATGCCGAAAAGCTCATTCACCGCAGCAAGAGTTTCGGCGACGATGCGCTGCCTTCGGGCAACGCTGTGGCCGCCTCGGTAGCGTGCCGATTGGGGTACCTGCTCGGAGACCTGTCGTACTTGGATGCGGCCGAGCGCACGCTCAAGGCTGGATGGACAGCGCTGCAACAATATCCTCAGGCGCACATGGCCATGTTGAATGCGCTGGAAGATTGGCTGTCGCCGCCGCAGATTTTGATCATACGTGGTGAGGCCGATGCGGCGCGCGATTGGTCGCGGCAGATCGGCGACGTGTACGCTCCACGGCGCGTGATTTTTGCCATTCCTGATACGGCGCAGCTGCCGCCGGGACTGGCCGAGAAGCGAGCCGCGGCCCACACGCTGGCCTATCTGTGTTCCGGAATGACTTGTTCCGCGCCGTTGACGGACTTGGAATCGATCGTGCGTCAATTGCAATCGCGAATTAGCGCAGCATCCGGCGCCGCTGCAATTCCTGCAGCAAACCTTCCTTGAGGCCTCGGTGCGTGGTCTGGCTGAAGCTCGGCGCAGCATGCCAGTCGAGTGCCCAAGGTTGCGCGGTGCGTATTGCCTCGGGCTCATCCGCGCGGCGCGGAAATAGATGAGCGTGCAGCGCCGGCTCCACATTGCCGAAGATGGCGTAGTTGACGCGCACGGCGCCGGTGACCGACAGCAGCGCGTCTCCGATCGAGCACATCTCGGCCATGAATTCGTGGCGCGCGTCCCCCTCTAACGCATTCAGATCCGGCACCACCGGATCGGGCAACAACAGGCAGTAACCGGGCAGCACTTGTCGTTCGCCGATGACCAGCCATCCGGCGTTCAAGCGGCCTACGGCAGGCGGATAATCCCCTGCGCGGCAGCGCTCGACCATGGAATGAATTGCCGTCGAAGACTTCATGGGCGCGCGCCGGCGACCGTGGCAGCGTCCACGGGCGCAGCCGAATTACCAAAATGCGAGCGGATATAGGTAAACAGCGCCGCCGCGTCTTGATCCTTCATCCATCCGAACAGCAGCATTTGCGTAGGATATCGTCCCGCGGGCATCGATTGGGGCCGCTTCCCGCCCAACACCCACTGCGCCAATTCCTGCGGATCGCCGTTGACCACGGGCGATTCGGCCAAGCTGGGGTACACCGTGGGCACACCCTTGCCGTCATCGCGGTGGCACGGCAGACAGTTCTGGCTATACAGTTTGGCGCCTAGGTCGGGGGGCGGTTCGGCGCTCGCTGCAGCAGGACCCGAGGATTGCCCGGAGCAACCGGCCAGCCCTGCGGCCAGGGTCATCACGGCAGACAGGACCATCACCGCAGACAGGCATGCTACTCGCACGTCTCTGGGCTATCCGCGCCAGGTGCGGAAAGCACCGGTGTCCAGGTGCACGAAATTCGACGCGCGATAGTAGCCCACGCCGCCGCGCTGTAGATTCTCGGCGCGGCTCGCCAAGTCGGCGCAATCGATGCCGGCCATGCGCACATCGATGGCGCGGCCCTGCATGTGTAAACTGTGCTGCGCGACGCCGCTGCTGCGCTCGTGCAATGCCTCATTGGTCTTGGGCGAGCGGTATCCCGAGATCACGCTGAAACTCGCTTCCATGCCCAACTTGACTGCAACCGCCACCAGGTAGTCCACGAGCGCAGGATCGATGGCGTGCGCTTCGCCACTGCGAAAATCGCGCAGCACGTGCTCGATCTTCGCCAGGGCATCGGCGACGTACTCGCCGTCGCGCAAGTATTCGATGTCCAAATGCTCGTTGGTATGCAGGTTGAAAAACGCAATGCGCGTGCCGCCGGCATCGTTCGCCCGCGGGTTCGCACGCACCGGGCGGATCAACCCCGGACAGGCAAGACCTGCACTGACCATGCCCGCGAGCAGGATTCGCCGGCGTGTCAAGCTCAACGGGGCGCCTTCTCGGGCAAGCGCCGACCGCGGTCCAGACCCAGTACCGTGGCACGCGGAAAGAAGTTGAATTCGGATGCCGACGCCCAGGTATACGCGCCCATAACACGTCCAACTATGAGATCGCCTATGTCGAGTTTAGGCAGCTCGATTTCCTCGCGAATGACATCGATGCTGTCGCAGGTGGGACCCGCCAAGACAGACGGAAATGTGGGACCCGGTGGCACCAGCGCCTCCACGGGGTATTTGGCATGATCGTACATCTGACCGCTGTAGCTGCCGTACAGCCCATCATCCAGGTAGTACCACCAATGTCCGTCACGCTCGGCGCGTCCCATGACGCTTGCAACGGCAATGGCAGCAGGAGCGCAGATGTAGCGGCCGGGCTCGGCGATGACCCGGATGGTGGGCGGCAGCGTGCCGAGCGCGGCCATGATCGGCGCGCAGTATTCCTCGATCGACAAGGCGCGTCCCAGATAATCCACCGGAAAACCGCCGCCGATGTCCAATACGCTCAAAGCATGGCCTGCTTGCTGCGCTGCCGGCAACAGGCCGCGGCATACCCCGATCGCCTTGACGACCATGGCCGCGTCGGCGGCCTGCGAACCGGTGTGAAACGACAGGCCCACAATCTTGATGCGCAATTCCGCTGCCAGCCGCAGTAAGTCGCCGACCGATGCGGGATCACAGCCGAATTTGCGCGACAAATCGACCACCGCGGCCGGACTGCGGAAGCAAACTCGGATCAGCAGCGCAACGCGCGAGCGGAACTTCACGAACTTGCGCAGTTCATCGGGGTTGTCGACGACGAAATGCCGCACACCGAACGCCAGCGCCGTGCGGATATCGGAATCGCGCTTGATCGGATGTGTATGTATGCAGCGCTCGGGAGCAATCTTCAGGCGCCGCACCAGGTCGACCTCGCCGTTGGTCGCCAGATCGAAGCAGGCACCTTCCGCGTCCAAGGTACTGATCACCGATGAATGCGGCAGCGGCTTCAGGGCGTAATGAAGCGCCACGCCCGGCAGCGCGGCGGCGAGCCGCCGGTATTGGGCGCGCACGCGCTCGGCGTCGATGATCAACAACGGCGACCCGTAGCGCAGCACCAGATGCCGCACGGACTCTGCGGCAAAAGGATCCTGCGCTGGGTCTAGCTCCAAGGCCTCATCGTCGGCCGAACGGCCCCTGGCGCTCACAAGCTGCTGTTCACTAGCTGACGCTCAGTTCCAGCGCATCGCCGCCCATGCCGCTGGCGCGATGCAGACGATCGAGAATTGCCGCCCATTTTTCGTCCTGAGGCAGACTTTGTACGAAAATGCGCACGCAGCCGGTACGGTCCAGCGTGCGCAAGTGGCTGTAAAGATTGTGGGCGTACGCGTCGGGCTTCTTCCCCGCATTTATCCAAGTCATGTGACGCCGTGTGTGCAGCGGCGGACGCATCGCCAGTACCGCAACCTTTTCCTCTCGAGCCAGGAGCTCACCGGCACGTGCTTCCAAGTCGTCGGAATCGACGATTTCGACCGGGGTCGAAGGCGCGTAGTGCAGCCGCCGGTCTCCGGGGCTGCGCGGCACGGGCCCACCCACCGCGAGCGAGCCGACCACACTCTCCAGTTGCGAGCGGGTGATGAAACCAGGGCGCAGCAAGCGCGCAGTATTGTCGAGGCACGACACGATGGTCGACTCCAAACCGATGGGCGAATCACCGCCGTCGAGAATCACTTGCACCGCATCGCCGAGTTCGTCGCGCACGTGTTCCGGCTTGGTCGGACTCAAGCGGCCATAGCGGTTCGCGGACGGCGCAGCGATACCGCCGCCGAATGCCTTCAATAACTGCTGCGCCATGGGGTGCGAGGGCACGCGAATCCCGATGCTATCTTGACCTCCGGTGACGATGTCGTTGACGTTTTCCGCTTTGGGCAAAATCAAGGTCAAGGGTCCGGGCCAGAATTTGGCCGCCAACTGTTCCGCCACCGGCGGCAGATTGGAGACCCAGCGATGCAAATAACGCGGATCGTCCAGGTGCACGATCACCGGGTGGTCGGCCGGCCGGCCCTTGACTTCAAAAATCTTGCGCACCGCAGCCGGATCGGCGGCGTTGGCGCCGAGGCCGTAAACGGTCTCGGTCGGAAACACCACCAAACCACCGGCACGCAGCGTCTCGACGGCTTCTTCGATTTCGGTCTGGGTCGCTCTTACCACTGGCTCATGATAACAAGACTGCGATCGCAGCAAACGCCGCTTGAGTGCATGATCACCGTTCTGTGTTGCAGTCCCGCTTTTTTCAACGTGCGGATGTCCGCGGAATGATACATTGCAAAAATTCCAAGTCGAGCCATCGCCCGAACTTGAACCCCACCTCGCGGAAGTGTCCTACATGGCTGAAGCCCATGCTCTCGTGCAGCCGGATCGACGCGGCATTCTCGGTGTCGATTGCGGCGACCATGACGTGCTTGCCCATGGTTGCCGCCCGCGCCATCAACTCACGAAGCAGCGCCCGGCCAACCCCTTGACCGCGGCGATCGGCACGCACGTGCACGCTGTGCTCAACGCTGTGCCGGTAGCAAGGCCACGCGCGGAATGTACCGAAGGCACCGAAGCCGGCGACCCCGGCGGCATCGCGTGCCACGACGCAGGGGAAGCCGCTCGACAGCTTGGATTCGAACCAAATCCGACCGCTGGCGGCATCAAATTCGGCGTCCGAATAGACCGCCGTGGTGTTGCGGATGACCTCGTTGTAAATCGCCATGACTTGCTCGAAATCAGCGGTGGTTGCGTTGTCGATCATCGCCCTCAGTCCAGAAATTCCGGCGCTTTGGGCAGTATTTCGAAATCCAGCGGATCGTGCTGTACGATCAGCCGGCCATGGGTGTTCTTGATGATGGTTTCGATGCGATCCATGGACGCCAGCGTGTCCGCTCGGCTGGCGTTGGAGACCGGCACGCGCTTGAAAATCCGATTGAGCCGCAAGTGATACAGATCGCCGGACAGAATCACCGTACCGCTCTTGCGTAGCTTTATCTTCAGTACCTGATGGCCCGCGGTGTGTCCCGGCGCGCGCAGAATCATCACGCTGCCGTCGCCGAAAACATCATAGTCCGCATCGATGCTCTCAGTCTTGGCCGATTTGTAAACCGTAAAAGTTTCCGGCAGCACCCCGTTGGGCGGCGGCAACGCGGTCGCAGCGGCCAATTCGGTGCGGTTCATGATCCAAGTCGAATCGGGAAACTCGTTGGCGTTGCCGGTGTGATCCCAATGCAGGTGCGAGAAGGCGACGTAAGTGATGTCCGAAGGTGTGAGTCGCAAGGCCTGTAACTGCGCGCGCAGCGTGATGGGGACCGTGATGTGCACACCAGGGGCGGCGTCGCTGCCCTGACCGTTGGCGGCGAATCGATCGCCGAGGCCTAAGTCCCACAACAGATAAGCGTTGTCGTGCCTGATCAAGAAACACGGCGCCGCCAAGCTGCCCGCCTTACCGTCGAACTCGCCGGTATCCGAAAATCCGCCCATGTCCTTGAAGGTGGCGTGCCCGCAATCCAGCGTATACAGGCGCACCTGCGCCGTGGCCAGTGCCGGTGCCACTAGCAGGAAAAGCAGCAGCAACGAATTTTTCATATTCAGCATGCCATCCCACTTCCGAATCGGCCGCGGGCCGGCCAGATCAGTGTTGCGCCACCGCGGTCTCGGCCGGATCGAGAGCGGAGCGCGACCAGGTGCCGTCCTGATGCCTGCGTAATTCATACGCCGGCCAGAAATGCTTGTCGAGTTTCAGCGTAATGACATCGGTCTGGCCGTTCCAGCTCAAGGTCTGCAGGCGCAGCGAAGCGCGATCGGGCCTGCCGCTCACCGCGCTGATGAAGGCATCCAAATCCGGCGTCGGCTGCCCATCCACCTGGGTTATGCGCCGTCCCGCGTACAGACCGTAGTGCGTGGCCGGCGAGCCGTAGAAAAAGAACGACACAAACACCCCGTCAGGCGGTATGCCGCGTTGCGCCGCCATGGCGCGATGCGGCGCTTGCAGCGTGGCGCCGGCCCAAATCACCACCCGGTCGACATCGCTGCCCTGCAAGGCGATGGTCTTCAGCTGCAGCGTCTTCTCAGCGCCGTTGCGCCACACGGTGACCGCGACTTCAGGGCTTTGCACCGCACGCTCGACTTCGCGGAATCGATTCACGACTTTGCCATCGATTGCCAGTAGCAAGTCGCCGGCCTCCAGCAATGCTGCCGCCGGCGATCCAGCGACCAACCGGTCGATGCCCAGCACCTGGCGCCGCTCGGCGTTGTGATCCTCGAAGCGCCGCACCCAACTGTCGGGCAAGCCCAAATCGCGCGCGCCCGCCAGGGACTGCACGTCGAATTCGGCCTCGAAGGAATACAACGGCCGGCCGTCGGCAACGACGCCGATCATTTCGGATAAAAGGTCGGCCGGAATGCCGCGGTTGATCTGCTCCAGTTCGCGTTGCGACTCGAACGCAAAACTCGACCAGGTCGCCAGCACATTGCCTTTCTCGTCGCTCAACACGCCATCGTAATCCGTCGGCGGGTTGATCAGGCTCACCGCCTCGAGATTGCTGTCGCGGAATCTCAAGGTGCGCGACAGCGGAAACGACACCACGTCGATGCTGGAAACTTGCGTCTTTTGCGACAACAGCTTCGAATCGCCGCGCTGGCCGACCACCCACACATCCTCGCCCGGCGTGAGTGTCTTGGTGACGAGACTCGCGGAGCGCACCGGCGTGTTGCCGATGGATTTCGGGTCGTAGGAAATAACCGCCAGGTTGTGCAGCGGGTGAACGAACACCACTTTGCCCGGCACTTCGACCGTGCCGGCGAACGTTACGCGCACATCGCCCATCGCAACGGGTACGGTGTTGCGGTCGACGGCCACCAGGCCGCGCTGCGCGTCGATGATGATGCCGGTGCCGTGATAATTCTTTTCGGTGACACCCGATACCGAATACGGCATGTCGAAGTTCACCATCACCAACGACGGCGCCAATCGATCGATGCGCGGATCACCCGTCTTGCTGAACTGGGTCGATGCGGGCGCAATTACGCTCGCCGCCGGACCAGGACTGATGCTGACGCATGGCCAAGTGCCCAAGGTATCGTCACGCTTGCATTGGCGCGCCGGGAACCAGCGCCTATCCATGCGGATCACCTTGAGTTGCGCGGCGCGCGGATCCTCCAAGGTGACATAGCGCACCGCGGCCCTGGCGCCGTCGGCGAGTTGCGCGAGGGCGGCAGCGAAATCCGCGAGATTCTCCACCTTCTTGCCGTTGAACGAACTGATGAGCGCGGCGCGCGGAATGCCGGCGGCGCCGAACACATAGCCCGGGTTCGCGACATACACTCCCTTGATGGGCACGTTGAAGTGCCGCGCTTGCTGATAAGACAGCGTATGCACGACCGCCTCGCCGAATTCGAGGTATTCATCGGAGGTGATGGCGTTCAACGACAGCACGTCGAGATCGTGCTGCACGGTTTCCTTGCCGCGTTGGACCTCGATGTTGATGCGTTGACCGACATGACTGTCGAGCACGTCTTCCAGCGTAAAGAACTCGGGCACCGGCTTGCCGTCGATGCCCACCAGAATATCGCCGGGCACCAGTAGGCCATCGGCGCCCGAACCAGGCTGCACGTCCTCCACCACCAGCATGCCGGTGAGCTTGGGATTTGCGCCGCGCATTTTCGTCTCGGTCTCGGAGTTCAATCCGAGGCGCCGCAATTCGTCGTACGGCGTGTACTTGAACACGGTTTCCAGCGTGCCGCGCGGCACCGGCTTGCCAGCGTCGATATACTTCAACGCGCGCGTGACGGCCGTCAGCGGCAGGTAGAAGCTCGATGCGGCACCGGTGGCACCGCCCGCGTTGAGCGCCACCACGCGCCCGTCGATGTCGATGACGGGCGAACCGGATGAACCACCGGAGGTGCCCGACGCGGCTTGGTAATAGAACGTGTTGAAGTCATTGTACTTGCCGTAGCCGTACTCCGGCGCCTCACGGTCGAGCCGTGCCAACGTGCCCGCCAAAATCGACAACTGCTCGCCGGCATCGTTACCCACCACGCGGATTTCTCGGCCGATCACTGCGCCCTGGGGGTACAGCGGCAATTCGGCCGGCTGGCTGAACTTCAGCTTCGCCGGATCGTAGCGGTAAATACCGAAGTCGTGGACCGGATCACGGTACACGGGATACAACTGTACTTCCTCGCGATTCAGGAATATGGCCTGCGCAATCACCGGACCTGGCGTAACGACGTGACGATTCGTCAAGATCAGGCCGCGCTTGGCATCGATGACGAAACCGGTCGCCTGCGCCGTCGAATTCCATTCGGTGTCGAAAGCGCGGGTGCTGTCGATCTGAATGGTGACCACGCCCGTGGCGATGCGCTCCAGCGTCTGCGCCCAATTGGCCGGTGTGCTGGGTATTCCCGGCGCCACCACTGCGGCTGAGCCGGCGTGCCCCGCCGCGGCAGGCGCGGCCGCAAACGATGGCGCTGCCCACAGCGCGAGTAACGTCAAGAATAACGGAGTGCGGAGCATGCCGATCCTAAGTGTTAGATATGGGTTAATGACCGTGGTCGGACAAGCCCAGGAGCCAGCCGGTTCCTGCTTTTCTCTAAGGCTGATTCAAGCGGCGGGTTTCCATGCCAGGTCTAGCTGTTTCGCGGCGCGCACGTCGTCCAAGCGCCGCACCGGCATTGTATGCGGGGCGGTGGTGAGTTTCTCGGGGTCTTGGCGCATTTCTTCGCGAATAGCGCCCATCGCGTCACAGAATCGATCGAGGTCTTCCTTGGCCTCGGTCTCGGTAGGCTCGATCAACAGGCACTCCGGCACCAGCAGCGGAAAATAGGTCGTCGGCGCATGAAATCCATGATCGAGCAGCCGCTTGGCCACGTCCATGGCCGAAACGTCGTAGACCTTGCTCTCTTGCTTCAACGTGATGATGAACTCGTGGCTCGCACGCCGATTCGGATACGCCGCTTCAAAGCCTAGAGCCTGCAGGCGCTTCAACAGGTAATTGGCATTGAGTGCCGCAAATTCCGCCACCCGCACCATGCCTTCGCGTCCCAGCAGTCGCATGTAGATGTAGGCGCGCAAATTGACGCCGGCGTTACCCATGAAACCCGACAATCGTCCGATCGACTGCGGCAGATCGCGCTCGGTCAGCCAGCGATAGCGCGCGCCATCCTTGCCAACGATGGGCAGCGGCAGGAAAGGCCTTAAGCGCGCACTGACGCCGACCGCGCCGGAGCCAGGTCCACCACCGCCGTGCGGGGTGGAAAAGGTCTTGTGCAGATTCATGTGGATGACGTCGAACCCCATCTCACCGGGACGCACCTTGCCCAGGATCGCGTTCAAGTTGGCGCCATCGTAGTAAAGCAAACCGCCGGCTTCATGCACGATGCGGGCGACTTCAGAGATCTTGTATTCGAACACACCGAGCGTCGATGGATTGGTCAACATGATTCCCGCGGTCGCGGGACCGACGGCCGCCTTGAGCTCCTCGATATCGATATCGCCATTCGCATCGCAGGGAACTTCCTTGACGGTGCAACCGCACATCGCCGCCGTTGCCGGATTCGTGCCGTGCGCCGCCTGCGGAACTATGATCTCGTTGCGCCCCGCGTCGTTGCGCGCACGGTGATAGGCGCGAATCATGGCGACGCCGGCAAATTCACCCTGTGCGCCCGCCATCGGCGTGAGGCTCACAGCTTGCATGCCGGTGATCTCCTGCAGCATTTCCTGCAGTTCGTACATGCACGCCAAGAATCCTTGCGGCTCGGGCCCAAGCGGATGGCGGCCGAGAAACTCGGGCAGCATCGCGTAGCTGTTGCACGCCTTGGGGTTGTATTTCATCGTGCAGGAGCCGAGCGGATAGAAATGCGTGTCGATGGAGAAATTCATCTGCGACAGACGCGTGAAGTGGCGCACGGCCTGCAGCTCGGACACCGCCGGCAGCACGGGCGGTTTCGTCCTGCGTAGGTGCGCGGGAACCGCTGCGTTGCCCGCAACCGCGGGCGGGTACTGCGTGCGTGCACCCCGTCCCGGCTTGCTGAGTTCGAATATCAAGGGCTCGCGTAATTGTAATTCGCTCATGAGATGTCCTTTCAAGCCGCCGCGCGCGAGGCGCGCATGACGTCGCTCAATGCGCTCGCGTAAGCCTCGATGTCCGCAGCCAGCTTGGTTTCCGTGGCGCATACCAACAGCGCAAACCCAAGTTGCGCGGCCCAAGGCGTGATGTCCAGTCCGCCCAGGATACCGCGGCGTGCGAGCGCCGCGAGCACCGGTGCCACGGGTCTATCGAGCAGCAGCACTGCCTCGTGAAAATGCGGGCCTGGAAATGCGCGCTTCACGCCGGCCACACGCTCCAAGGCGGCGATCAGGTCGGCGGTGCGCTGCAGGCTGGCCTGCGCAACGGATTCGAGCCCCTCGGCGCCCAATAAACTCATGTAAATCGTCGCGGCCGTCACCATCAAACCCTGGTTGGTACAGATATTCGATGTCGCCTTGCTGCGGCGAATGTGCTGCTCGCGCGCTTGCAGCGTCAGACTGAATCCCGGGCGGCCGTCCGCATCGACGGTGCGTCCCACGATGCGGCCCGGCATCTGCCGCACGTACTGCATGCGAGTCGCCATGAAACCGAAATAAGGTCCGCCGCATGATAACGGCACTCCGAGCGGCTGGCCCTCGCCGCAGACGATGTCGGCGCCGAGACGACCCTCGGCGCGCGCGCCCCACTCGCCCGGCGGCTTGAGCAGTCCCAGGGATGTGGGATTGACGACCGCGATCACCATGATCTTGTTGGCGTGCGCCCAGTCCGTGAGCGCGTCCACCTCTTCCAGATTGCCGAAAAAATTGGGCTGCTGAATGACCAGCGCGGTGTGGTCCTTACCCTCGTGAGCCCGCAGCGCCTCCAGCGACAGCCGTCCGGCGGCGTCGAAATCCACGAACTCGAATCCAACCTCCTGGTTGCCGGCGATGGTCTGCGCCACTTGCGCGTAAATCGGATTGACGGTGCGCGGCACCAGCAACCGGCGCGCATTCGAGGTGCGATTCGCGCGTATCGCCATGAGACATGCCTCCGCCAGCGCCGACGCGCCGTCGTACAGCGAGGCATTCGAGACCTCCATGCCGGTCAGCGCACACATCATCGACTGGTATTCGTAAATCAGCTGCAGCGTGCCCTGGCTGGCCTCGGCCTGATAAGGCGTGTAGGCGGAATAGAACTCGCCGCGCGTTGTAATCGCCCAAACCGGCGCCGGAATGTGATGCTCGTAGGCCCCTGCACCGATGAAATTCAACGGCCGCCCATCCGCAGCGGCTCGATCGCTCATCAAGCGCGCCACCTCCATCTCAGTCAAGGCCGGCGGCACCTCGAGCGCGCCGGCACGCAGATCGGCCGGAATCTCGTCGAACAGGTCTTGGATCGACTGCACGCCGATCAATTCCAGCATCTGCGCGATGTCTTCGCTGGTGTGCGGTATGAATGCCATCGCTGCTCCTACTTCGGTTCGTCTTGCAGAAAACTCGAGTACGCCGCGGCGTTCATCAGCGGCTTAAGATCCGCCGACGTTTCCACGCGGAACAACCAGCCCTCGCCGTAAGGGTCCTGATTGAGCAACTCAGGCTTGCTCGCAAGTGCTGCATTGCCGGCGATCACCTTGCCCGTGACGGGACTGTAGACATCAGACGCAGCCTTCACCGATTCGACCACCGCGCATGCGTCACCCGCGCGGAGCACACGGCCAACATCGGGAACCTCCACGAACACGAGGTCGCCTAGTGCGCTTTGCGCATGTTCGGTGATGCCGATCTCCACCGCGCCGTCCTTGATCTGACGCACCCACTCGTGACTCTTGGTGTAATGCAAATCGGTTGGTATGTTGCTCACGTATATCCCTCTTGGCTAAATTTCGATCATCGTCTTGCCGTGACGCACGAATGGCGGTTTCACGACCCGCGCCGCGTGCATCTTGCCGCGAATCTCGACCTGCACGGCTGCGCCGGTCGCGTTCGGCACGCGCGCCAGCGCGATCGAGCGGTTCAAGGTCGGGGAAAATGTTCCGCTCGTCACCATGCCCGCGCCGGCGACGCCCGCGGCCAGCACTTTTTGATGACTACGCAATACGCCGCGTTCCTCCAGCAGCAGCCCCACCAGTCGATCGCACCCAGCCTGGCGTGCTTTCTGCAACGCTGCGCGGCCGATGAAATCACGGTCCGCGGGCTCGAACGCCACAGTCCACCCCAGTGCGGATTCCAGGGGATGGTGCTGCTCGTCCATGTCATTGCCGTACAAATTCATGCCGGCTTCCAAGCGCAAGGTGTCGCGCGCGCCGAGACCGGCCGGCTGCACGCCGCGTTCCAGCAAGCGGCGCCAGGCATCCGTCGCATCCGCCGCAGGCAGCATGATTTCGAAGCCATCCTCGCCGGTATAACCGGTACGCGCGACGAACCACGAACCGAAAGCGGCGCCGCTGAAAGGTTTCTGCTCCAATACCGCGGGTTGCTGCGCGAGCTCCAGCAGCGTGGCCGCCTTGTGGCGCGCATTCGGTCCCTGCACGGCGATTATGGCAACATCCGTGCGCTCCAGCACGGTCACGCCGAATTCCACGGCGTGCGCGCGGATCCAATCGAGATCCTTGTCGCGGGTTCCGGCGTTGACCACCAGCCGGTACCAGGTATCCGCCAGCCGATACACGATCAGGTCATCGATCACGCCGCCGTCGGGTTTGAGCATGCAGGTGTACAGCGCTTTGCCGAAATCCTTGAGGCGCGCCACGTCGTTGGCGAGCAGCACGCGCAGGAAGTCGCGGCAGCGGCCGCCGGTCAAATCCACGACCGCCATGTGCGAGACATCGAACATGCCCGCGTCGCGGCGCACCGCATGATGTTCCTCGAGCTGCGAGCCGTAATGCAGCGGCATATCCCAGCCGCCGAAATCGACGATTTTTGCGCCCTGCTCGACATGCAAGTCGTACAGAGGAGTTTTCAGGCCCATGGCAACCTCGCCGCGAATGAACACAGAGAAACGAGCACGTCAGTGCCTTCGCCCCTCTGTCCTTCAGACCTGAGAGATTGCCCGCCAGCTCTTATCGCGATGGCGCCATGATACCGAAAACGCAGCCGCTTACCCACCGGACTTTTTCGCCTGCCAGCCCATTCTGATGAGTTCGGCCACGATGCTGTCACGGTGATCGCCCTGGATTTCGATGACGCCGGCCCGCACGGTGCCCCCCGACCCGCAGCGTTTCTTGAGCTTGGCGGCCAGCTCGGCGAGCTGCGCTTCGCTCATCGGCATGCCGACGACGGTGGTCACGCCCTTGCCGGCTCGGCCCTTGGTCTCGCGGCCGACGCGAATCGCCACGCGCTTGGCCGCCCCCGGCGCATCCGTCGGGCACACGCACTCGCGCACCGGCCGCCGGCAATTGGGACACAACGTGCCGATTCCGGTCGAGTAGACAATTCTCGCTGTCATGTGCGTATTATGCAGCGTGGGATTACTAGAATTCGAAGGCATCCGCTTCCTCGACGGCAGCGCATCCGATCCCAATGTCTTGGGATGGATGCAGGGTGCACCTCCTCCCGCCCTCAAGCGCATACGCTTCGAGGACGATAAGTTTCTAAGATTCCCAGAAATCCGCTGGACCTTGTCGCACATGCGTGAGCTGCTGCCGACGGTGTCCGTCTGGCGCGGCGGCGGTGCCCCCAGCGATCTCGGTGTATATGTCGAGGCTGCGGGCGCGGCCATCGATGCGCTAACCTTCGACGATTTGCACGGACGGCGACTCACCTGGGCGCAATCCCTGCTCGATACCTACACGGATGGGATAGTCGTCCTGCACCGCGGCCGCCGCATCTATGAACGCTATTTTGGTGCGCTGCAGCCCCATGGCACTCATGCCTGCTTTTCCATCACCAAGTCCTATGCGGCCACGCTGGCGGCGGCCATGTTGCATGAGGGCGCGTTGGACGAGAGCAAATTGGTGCCCTACTACCTCGAGGAAATGCGCGGCACCGCGTACGCGGACGCAACTCTGCGCGAGCTGCTTGACATGCAGATCGGCGTGGCCTATTCCGAGGCGTACGCCGACCCTCTCGCCGAGGTCTGGCAGTATGGCCGCGCCGGCGGGCTGCGGCCGCGTCCCGCGGACTACGCCGGTCCTGGCAATTATTACGATTACCTGCAGACCCTGCGCAAGCTGGGCGAACACGGCGTCGCGTTCGACTACAAGACGGTCAACACCGAGGTCCTGTGCTGGATCATGGCGCGCGTCAGTGGTGTGCCGCTCGCGCGCATGCTCAGCGAGAAAATTTGGTCGCGCATCGGCTGCGAGGAGGATGCCTACCTTGCGGTGGATTCGATCGGCACCGCGATGGGCGGCGGTGGGCTCAATGCCAATCTGCGCGACATGGCGCGCTTCGGTGAACTGATGCGCTGCGAAGGCGGCTGGGGTGCACAGCAGATCATTCCGGCCGCGGTCACTGCCGATATCCGCCGCGGTTCCGATTGCGCCAAATTCGACAAGGCCGGCTACACACTGCTGCCGGGATACTCGTATCGCAATATGTGGTGGGTGGGACCGCAGCAAACGGGCATAATCGAGGGCCGCGGCATCTACGGTCAGCGGCTCTATGTGGCCCCGCGGTCCGAAATCGTGATCGCACGCTTCGCCTCGCACCCCTTGGCGACCAGCGCCGCCAACGATCCCATAACCTTGCCGGCATTCGCCGCGCTCACCCATCTGCTTTCCTAGCAGGGCGGCCCCGAAAACTGGCGGTTGACGGCCTGCGGTATAATGCCGCCATGAGATCTCGAAGGCATTCCCAGGCCGTTAAAGTGGGTTCTGTTTCCATCGGCGCTACCTCGCCGATCGTCGTGCAATCCATGACCAACACGGACACCGCCGACATCGAAAGTACCGTGACGCAGGTCAAGGCGCTGGCGCGGGCGGGGTCGGAGTTGGTTCGAGTTACCGTCAACAACGACGAGTCGGCTGCTGCCGTGCCCTACATCCGCGAGCGGCTGGACGCGATGGGCATCAGCACGCCGCTGGTCGGGGACTTCCATTTCAACGGCCACAAACTGCTGAAGACGCATCCTGCCTGCGCCGAGGCCCTCGCCAAACTGCGCATCAATCCCGGCAACGTCGGCCGCGGCAGTAAGCGTGATCCTCAATTCGCGGAAATGATCGAAACGGCGGTGCGCTTCGCCAAGCCGGTGCGGATCGGCGTGAATTGGGGCAGCCTCGATCAAGATCTGCTCACGCGCATGATGGACGAGAACTCCAAACTGGCGGCGCCTCTCGCGGCCATTGAAGTGATGCGCGAGGCCATCGTCGTTTCCGCCTTGGACAGCGCCAAGCGTGCCGAGGCCCTGGGCCTGCGATCCGACATGATCGTCATCAGTGCCAAGGTCAGCGGCGTACAGGACCTCATTGCCGTCTACCGCAATCTCGCGGCGCGCTGCACTTATCCGCTGCACCTGGGTCTTACCGAGGCGGGCATGGGCAGCAAGGGCATCGTGGCCTCCACCGCCGCAATGAGCGTCCTATTGCAGGATGGCATCGGCGACACGATTCGCGTCTCATTGACACCTGAACCCAATGGCGATCGCACCCAAGAAGTGATCGTCGCGCAAGAGATCCTCCAGACCATGGGCTTGCGCGCGTTCATCCCGATGGTGATCGCTTGTCCCGGGTGCGGCCGCACCACCAGCACTTATTTCCAGGAGCTGGCGCAAAAGATCCAGGGCCACATTCGCCACCGCATGCCGGAGTGGCGCAAGCGGCACGTCGGCGTGGCCGACATGACGGTGGCGGTGATGGGCTGCGTGGTCAATGGCCCGGGTGAAAGCAAGCACGCGAATATCGGCATCAGCCTACCCGGCACCGGCGAGCATCCGGTGGCGCCGGTGTATGAGGACGGCGCCAAGACTGTGACCCTCAAGGGTGACCGCATCGCAGAGGAGTTCCAGGACATGGTGGAACGCTACATCGAACGCACGTATGCCAGGATCGCGTGATGAAGGAATTGGCGGCCAAAAAATGTGCGCCATGCGAAGGCGGCGTTCCCCCGCTGACGCCCGCCAAGGCCACGCTGCTGCGCAAGCAGCTGCACCGTGATTGGAGCATTGCGCCCGACTCGAAGAGCCTGCGGCGCTCGCTCAAGTTCAAGGATTTCTATCGCACCATGAGCTTCGTCAACGCGCTCGCGCACATCGCGAATACCGAAGACCATCATCCGGATCTACAAGTCGGCTACGACTACTGTCACGTAACCTTCGCCACGCATTCCATAGGCGGCCTTTCGGTCAACGATTTCATCTGCGCGGCCAAACTCGATCGCCTTTAGCGATATCCGGCAGATCTCCGCTTAGTCCCAACGCGTGCCGCGCCAGGCGGCGCTTGACCATGGGCAAGCGCTGCACGGCGCCCAATCCGAAAGCGCGCGCGGCCGAGCTGAAGGCGCCGGAACTGGCGAAAAGTCTCTCCAATCCGTCCAGCGCCGCGCCGGCCAGGAAGTTCTCGCTGCGCCGCCATCGTTCGTAACGCCTCAAAACTTTCAGGTCACCGAAACTGCGTGGGCCGCCGCAATCGCCCAAAACCTGCGCCAGCGCCGCGCAATCCAACAGGCCGAGATTCAACCCCTGTCCGGCCAAAGGATGCACCACGTGCGCCGCATCGCCGAGCAGCACCGCCCGCGGTTGCACATAGGCCAATGCGTATTGCAGCTGCAGCGGGAAGGCTGCAACGGCGGATGTGACCGTGCATTGCCCAAGCACCTCATCGCTGCCGGCGGTCAACGCTTCACTGAATGTCTTCGGGTCGAGTGCGCGCAGCCGCGCCGCCTCCGCGCGGCCTGCAGTCCACACCAGCGACGAACGGCCGTCCGACAAGGGTAATAGGGCTAGCGGTCCGCCCGGCAGAAAGCGCTGCCACGCCGTATCGCCATGCGCCTTCTCGGTTAGGACGTGCGCCACCAACGCATCTTGATGGTAGGCATGTCCCGCCGTGCCGATATCCAGCAGCTGCCGGGTCTTCGATTCGGTGCCGTCGGCGCCGATGATGAGCTTGGCGCGCAATTGCCGCCCATCCGCGAGGACTGCACTGATGGAAGCCTCGCCGCGCACGATCGCCGCTAGCTGCGCCTCTAGCGGCACCGCACCCAATGCCGTTGCGGTTTGCAGCGCGTGCCATTGCAGCGCCCGTCCGTCGGCGATAAACCCTAGGTTGGGCTCGCCGATATCCGCGCAGTCGAATTGCAGCGACCCTGCGCCGTGCACCGACCCGTCAGCATCCCAGACGTGCATGCGTTGGTACGCATTCACGCGCGCGGGCGGCAACGAGCCCCAGATGCCGCACATCTGCAGCAGCCGCTCCGAAGCACGGCTCAAGGCGAACACCCGTAGATCCCAATCCGCGGGGCCGCCACCCGCATCCGCCGCCGGCGCCTGCATGAAGCGATCAGCCACGAGCGCCACGCGCCCCGGCGCACTCGAGCCGCGCTTCAACAACAAACCCGCCATGACCGCGCCGATGATGCCGGCGCCGACGATGATGACGTCGAACTCACGCGACCCGGCGGCACTCATGGCGCGCCCACGCCGCGGGTCAACGCCACGCCGCGCGTCAAAGCCACGCCGCGTGCCAGCTTCGGCACGCGGCCGCTTGCACCGCTGCTTAGGCGCGACAGGGCCGCCTTCGCAGGCGGCAACAAGTCGAAAGTCAGCAGTCCCAGGTTGCGCAGCGCCCGCACCGATCTCAAGGGGTTGGAGAAAACCCTGATCAAGCCATCGGTAAAGGCAATGACACCGCTCCGGTCGGTCGCGCGCCAAGCATCGTATTCATCCAATAGCTCGCGCGCGCCGGCATCGAACGGCACCCGGGCAGAGTGCTCGGCAATGAGCTCCGCCAGGCTCGCGACATCGCGCAACCCGAGGTTGAAGCCCATACCGGCCACCGGATGCAGTCCCTGTGCCGCGTTGCCGATGATGGCGCAGCGCGGCGCGCTGGTGCGCTGCGCACGGCTCAAGGACAGCGGATAGGCGACGCGGCGCCCGACCTTGATGAAGCGCCCCAGACGAAAACCGAAGCGCCGTTGCAGCTCCGCCAGAAATTCCTGATCCGACCAGGCCATGGCAGCTGCGACCGCCTCGCTTTTCAAGGTCAGCACCAAGGTGCAGCGGCCGTCATCCAATGGCAGCAACGCCAGTGGACCCTCCTCGGTAAAACGCTCGAAGGCCACATGCTCGTGAAAATTTTTTGGCAGCACGGTGGTGATGACGGCCGACTGGTGATAGTCGCGGCTTTCGGCCGCCACACCGAGGGCGCCGCGCACCACGGAATTTATTCCATCCGCGGCGACCACCAGTTTCGCCTCTATCCTCGTGCTGCCATCCGCCGTATCGATCCGCAGCGCGACCTGGTCGCTTTCGGGCGTAATCTGCGTCACCTGCGCCGGGCAGAGGAGGCGCGGGGCGGCCAGCCGCTCGCCCGGATCGGCCTGCAGCTGCGACCACAGTGCCCTGCCCAGGGCGCGGTTCGGCACCACATATCCCATCGCCTCCAAGCCCTGCTCGGCCGCCTCGATGCGCGCGAAGCCGAAGCGCCCTTGATCAGATACGTGGATCTTGCGTATGGCGCTGGCGACCGCGGCCACCGCGGGCCACGTACCCATGCTCTCGAGAATGCGGCGGCTACCGTTGGACAGCGCCGTGGTGCGTTCATCGAAACTGGGCTGCAGCGCCGAATCGTACGGAACCGCTTCGATGATCACGACGCGAATGCCGAGCGGCGCCAAGGCCACGCCCAACGCTGCGCCCACCATCCCGCCGCCGACGATGGCCACATCGTAGGTCATGCGGCGGCCTGTACCAGCGACTCGACGGCCTCAGGAGTTTTCTCCAGCGCCGCCGTCAATACCTCGGCTCCCAGCGCGGTCACCAATAAGTCATCCTCGATGCGCACGCCGATGTTCCAGAACTCCTTCGGCACGCGCGCTGAAGGCCGGATGTAAATACCCGGCTCGACGGTCAACGCCATGCCCGGCTCGAGCACGCGCCATTCGCCACCGACCTTATAGTCACCGACATCGTGTACATCGAGACCCAGCCAATGCCCCGTGCGATGATTGAAAAATGGTGAGTACGCCTGCTCCTTGATGAGCCGGGGTAGCGGCCCGCTGAGCAAACCGAGTTTCACCAGCCCCTGGGTCACCACGCGCACCGCGGCCTCGTGCGGCTGATTCCAATGATTGCCGGGACGCACTCTATCGATTGCCGCGAGCTGCGCTTCGAGCACCACTTCATAGACCGCCCGTTGCGCTGCCGTGAATGTGCCGCCGACCGGAAACGTGCGCGTTATGTCAGAGGCGTAGTAATCGTGTTCGCAGCCGGCATCCAGCAACAGCAGCTCGCCTTCCCGCAGCGGTTGATCATTGTTGCGATAGTGCATGACGCAGGCGTTGGCGCCACCGCCGACGATGGGGTGATACGACATCTCCGCATTGTGCGAACGGAATTCGTGCAGCACCTCTGCCATGACCTCGTATTCCATGCGGCCGGGGCGCGCAAAGCGCATGGCGCGCCGATGCGCGCCTACGGCGATGTGTGCCGCACGCCGCAAGTTCGCCTGCTCGGCCCGGCTCTTGTAGAGACGCATGTCGTCGAGAACATGGCTCAAAGCGACAAACTCATGCAGTCCGCCGCCTCCCTGCCGGGATTGCGCGCGCAGGCCATTGACCCAGCCGATGATGCGCGGATCGAACTCCAAATGGCTGCCCATGGAATAGAAAACCTGCGAACGCGCTTCCATCAATCCAGGCAATATCTCGTCGATGTCGGTGATGGGAAACGCGTCGTCGGCGCCATATTGCTCGACGGCGCCCTCGGTGCCGGCGCGCGCACCGTCCCACGATTCGCGCAAGGCGTCATGTTCCCGGACGAACAACAAATACTCGGCGTGTGCACGGCCCGGAACGAGCACGGCCACGGCATCGGGTTCCGGAAACCCGCTCAAATAATAGAAGTGGCTGTCCTGGCGATAGCTGTATTCGATGTCGCCGTTGCGATGCCGGATCGGCGCCGACGGCAGGATCGCGATCGCATCCTTGCCTATCATGTGCATGAACTGGCGCCGCCGCCTGCCGAACTCTTTACGGTCCATCCCGCTCAATGCAACCGCTGCTGCGCCGGATATGCCTGTCTGCGGAGCGGCAAGAGCTCCTCGAATACCACCTGCGCAGCGACGCGGATGAACTCCACAAGTTCCGTGTAGGCCTGTTCGTTGGACTCATCGGAGTCGGCTTCATCGCCGCTGGCGCGCGAAATTTCGGTGAAGTCTCGCACGATTTCACCAACATCGCCCCCGAGCGCCTCGAGGTCCGAAATATGTCCGGTGCCCAAGCCATACAGGAAGCCTGTGCACCACAGGGCCAGCGCATTGGCCCGGCCATTGAGAGGCTGCTCGTCTTCGGGCAGCAGCGGTTGGAACTCCATGCCCTGCTCGCCGAACGACGATGCGGTGGCGGTGAATACTCTTTCGATCATGGCCGCCGATTCATCGGACAGCGCAGCGCCGTCCGGCAGGATCTCGTTGATCCAATCCTGCATCCTATACGGGGCCATCGAACACAGGGCGCCGCACAAAGAGCCGTGTGCCTCGGCCGCATCGGCGAGGCTGCCGGCCGTCGCCAGGATGTCTTCGAAGTCCTTGAACCGAATGTCCGCCAACATGTTGACTCGATGATACCGCAGTGGCAGGCATATCTCGCCCTTTGCATTGGGCGTAATGCCGCTCTATATTGGAGGCCTATGAACGAAACCAGTCCAAAATCCGCCGTCGAACTGGAATTGAAACGGTTGGAAAAGCGCCTCGACGACCTGATCGTGACCGTCAGTCACATCAAAGAGGAAAATCGCGCATTGCGCCAACGTCAGGATACGCTGACATCGGAACGAGCAACCCTACTGCAAAAGAACGAACAGGTGCGCGCGCGTGTCGAAGCCATGATCGGCCGCTTGAAGTCCATGGAACAGGCATGAGCGACAGTCAAGCGCGCGTCAGCGTTCGCATATTGGAAAAGGACTACCACATCGCCTGCCCGATCGAGGAGCGTTCCGATTTGCTCGATTCCGCGGAATTTCTCAACGCGAAAATGCGTGAGATTCGCGATAGCGGCAAAGTGGTGGGCTTGGATCGAATTGCGGTGATCGCGGCGCTCAATATGGCGAATGAGTTGTTGCGCTTTCGTAACCGTGACACCAATCTCGATTCCGAGGTCGGGGGCCGCTTGCGTATCCTGCGCGAGCGCGTAGAGTCGGCTTTGGAGAAGGGTCAACAGCTCGAGCTTTGAGGCTCTCGCTGGCGAAGGTCCCTGATTAAATTTGGCGCTGCCTGCGGTGTTCGATGCGGATCGGGTTACCTCCTGACCCTAATTTTGTAAACCCCAGGGGCCATTGCTTGCTGGCAACATTGTGCAAGTCCGCCTCGAGCGGAAAGCCTTAAGTGTCGCAGTTAGCCCCACCTGTTGCTCAGGTCGGGAGCAACGGTCCAAAACGGCACATGCGGGTGGCGCCATTCCTATGAAAATCGGCCTGCGCAAACGACTGCGTGGCGCACGCCGTGCGATGAGCGCCGCTGAGCATCGGCGCCGCTCGGCACTCGCCGCCGGCGCGGTGACCCGGCTGCCGATGTTCGCCGCCGGCAAGAAAGTTGCGCTGTATCTGCCGTTCGATGCAGAAACGGACACGGCCGGATTGCTCATCGCAGCCCGCCGGCGCCGCATCCAAGTATTCGTGCCGGTCGTGGTCGATCGGCGCCGCGGCCTGATGCGCTTCTACCCGCTCGTCGGTAAATTGCGACCCGGGGCTTTCGGTCTTGCGGTCCCGCAACACACACGCCACCCACTCGCGCCGCGCTGGCTCAACCTCATTGTCGTCCCTTTGGTCGGCGTGGATGGCGGCGGCCGCCGCTTAGGCATGGGTGGCGGATTCTATGACCGAGCGCTGTCCTTTCGCCGCCACATGCGCCACCAGCTCGGACCGCATCTCGTGGGCCTGGCGTTCGATGTACAACGAACCTGCGAACCCTTCGCCGAACCGTGGGATATTCGTCTGGACTCCGTGGCGACGGAGTCTGGACTACAGCGCCTGACGAGGCACAACGAAGGAGTCTCATGAACTACTGGCTCTTCAAGTCCGAACCGGACAGCTTTAGCATCGATGACCTCGACGCCGCACCCAAGCACACCTCTGCATGGGACGGAGTTCGCAATTTTCAGGCCCGCAACATGCTCAGAGACTCCATAAAAAAGGGTGATCAGGCGTTTTTTTATCATTCCAGTTGCCCCGTTCCCGGTATCGCCGGCATTGCCGTCATCGTGAAGGGTGGCTATCCCGACGTCACCGCATTGGACCCCAAACACCATCACTACGATGCCGATTCCAACAGCGATGCGCCGCGCTGGTTCGCGGTCGATGTGAAATTGCAGCGCAAGTTCTCGCGCATCATCACGCTCGATGAGCTGCGTGCGCACGCCGCAAAGCGGCTAGGGAGTTTCATTTTATTGCGTCGTGGCAATCGTCTGTCGGTGATGCCGGTGGCGAAGAAGGATTGGGATTTCATTCTCACGCTTGAGTGAGCTAGCTCACATCGCTACCACATTCTTGTGTGAGTCGCGACGTATTGCTTGTAAATTAATTATTCGTGTATATACTCGGTTCCCGGACTAACCCGACAACGGAGTTTCTATCATGGCAGCGAAAGCAAAGAAGGCGAAGAAGAAGGTAGCTAAGAAAAAGGCCGCTAAGAAAAAGTAAGCCTTCGAAAGTAATCAACTGTGCCCGCGTAAGCGGGCACAG
>Ga0182030_10000044_pt1 | contig 167162 bp, 164 predicted proteins | sample 812S3MmetaG_FD_121299 | JGI IMG/M metagenome (GOLD analysis project Ga0182030, IMG submission 121299) | Permafrost microbial communities from Stordalen Mire, Sweden - 812S3M metaG (Illumina Assembly) | ecosystem: Environmental > Terrestrial > Soil > Wetlands > Permafrost | place: Sweden...
GCCTTCCACCGCTCCCATACTTCTTGGCGCCGATCTGAGGGCAGCCCCGAACGTCCAATCTTGGCCATGGCACACCTCCGACTAGATCATCGATGGTGTTGCACTGACCGGTTGAGTTCACCGGGGCTTTACGAACAACGGGCTCGAGCGGGCGCCTATCTGGCTGGTCCGCGGGCTCCGGGGTGAATGAATTGCTCCACCTCGCGGGCGCGGTAGAGCCAGCACCCGGCGACGCGATATGCGCGGGGGCCGGTACCCGTCGAGTGCCACCGAGTCACTTGGGCCAAGGAAACCCCCGCCAGCCTGGCAGCGACCTCGCGCGTGACCAACTGGACCGGCGGGGCCTGGCGAGTGACCGCCCCCGCATCAATTGACTCGCGGACAACCACCCAGGCCTGGCCGTGCGCAGTTTCGGCTGCGATCTTACGCTCGGTGTCGGCGCTGTCCTCGGATGTCTCCACCGTGAACTCCGTCCGCTCGCTCGTACCTTCCCGGTCGCCGGATTCCCGCTCGACCGTCAGACCCCTGCCTGGCTCGCCCGTCTGGGGCGTTCCTCAGGGCGCACCACGAACATATGTCGGCGCACGCGCAGGCCCAACCGCTATTCGCACGGCACACCCCCATCCACATGACCAGGCAGGCAACGGTCGGCGCGACGCCCGGTCAGCCCCTCGTCGACGCGCAACCAGGGTCACGGAGCGTGACAGCGAGCGATCGTTTGGCAGTCGGAACGCCAGACCGCAACCTCCCGAGGCGAAACCGCCCGGGTCGGCAGCTGGGGCGCTCACTCCGGTCCCGCACGCATCCACCCCCCCGGCATGCGTTGGGTACGCGCTGGGCGCCCAGAGAGGCTCGGTCACGTGGTCTTCAGCGAGATTCCCGGTCCCCGGCACGCGAGACGAGCATCCCGGGCGTCGCGACGCACAAACGCAACACGACTGCCGAATGCCGAGCGCAGCGGGCCACGATCCCCGGCACGTCGTTTTTCGGCTACCGTCAACCCGACGAACTCGTTCGCGAACCTTCACGCCAGACCGGCCAATCGATCAGCGGAGACAGCGTCAGCGTGCGTTCCCATGACACGCAGCACCAGTACCGGTCCGTCCGGTCTGTGTACGCCTCTGGGGACGATGCGTCGCACTCCGTTCGTTTGCATTGGGGGAACGTCGCGGGCGGGCGCTCCCACGCGGTGTCCTCGTGAGCATCACGCGACGACGCGCTGGCGTCGTCGGCGCCATCGCGCCTGTCGCGATCCTTGTTGCGGTCGGGTGTGGCACAAGCCAGGCAACCCAAACCGCGCAAACCGACTCGGCCCGGACATCGACGACGACTCCCGCAACTTCGACTCCGCCCGCAACAAGTGCGTCGGTCGTCTCGTTGCAGCGCATCGTCGGCCAGACGATCATCACCGAACTGCCGGGCCCGACGGCATCTGCCGCATTTCTCACTCGAGTGCAGCGCGGAGAGATCGGGGGCGTCGTCCTGTTTGCATGGAACCTTGGCGCAAACGGTCCCGCCACGCTGATCGCCCGCCTCCAAGCAGCGGCAACGCTCGGTAAGAATCCGCCGCTCGTGATCGCCATCGATCAGGAGGGCGGGATCGTCAAACGCCTGCCGGGTGCCCCGACGCTCGCACCGCCGCAGATGACGACCGCTGTGATTGCCCATGCCCAGGGTCTTGAGACTGCTCGCAATCTGGCGCGCTACGGCATCAACGTCGACCTTGCGCCCGTCACCGATGTCGGTCATGGCGGCTTCATCACGCCCCGCACCTTCGGGCGGACCCCGACCACGGTGAGCGTCCGCGCGATCGCCTTCGCGAAGGGACTTATGGCCGGCAAGGTGGCGCCGACGCTCAAGCACTTCCCCGGGCTCGGTTATGCGACGACGACGACCGACACCTCGAGCGTGACCGTAAACGCCTCCCGCGCAGCGCTCCTGGCCGATCTCACGCCAGTACGCGTCGGAATCGCCGCCGATGTTCCGCTCATCATGGTCTCAACGGCCACCTACCCGGGGCTCGGCGTCCGCATCCCCGCGGCGATCTCGCCCACGATCGTTGACGGGCTCCTTCGCACAACCATGAAGTTTCACGGCGTGGCGATCACTGATGCCCTGGCGACCGCTGCGGTTACGCGCTACGCCAGCGTGTCGGCCGCCGCCGTACTGGCAATCCGGAGCGGGATCGACATGGTGACGCCCATTGGCACCACCGCCGCACACTCGGTGACGTATTCCGAAGACGCCTTCGACGCCGAACTCGCCGCCGCCGAGCGCGGGCAGATCCCCCTGAGCACGCTCGATGCCGCCTACAAGCGGATTCTCGCCATGAAGACCCACTTGTTGACCCATGCCACCGGATAATCCGAAGATGCTCAGCGCGCGGGGCCGGACCCCGGCTATCGTTTGTCGAGGGGTCGTGGGCATCCCGACCGCGAGGCACCTGGCCCCATGACACCGCGACACTCCGCGCCACAGACCGAGATCCGCCAACGGCAGCCGCCCGGACAGAGAGCCGTCACCGCGTTATGACCGATCAGCCGCAGCCCGCTCGCGCGCAGAGCCCCGAAGCCCGCCGGCAGCACCGCCGACCCCGGAGGCGATGGCCCCTGCTCGCACTCACGGCCGCCGTCATCGCGACGGGCGTCGCGGTCACGGCGTTCAGCTTGCCCGCGCGCGGGGCAGCAACCGCGGCGGCGGCCTCGAGTTCTCCACGTGACGCTGCGACCAGTGCGGCGAAAACCCGTCCTGTGGTCTATGTCCAGGCCGGACACCAAGCGCCGCGCGAGCCCGGATACACCGCGCAGACCGGCGCCACCGGTGGCCCCTTTGGCACCGAAGAAGCGTTCAATGTGCGCCTTGCAAGCGCCCTTGAGGCGAAACTGCGTGCCGCCGGCATCGTCGTTCACCACACCCCGGGACGCGTGACGCCATGGGGCGCCAAAGGCGCAGTCTTCATCAGCCTGCACTTCGACTCGGTCGGGGGCAGCGCGGGGATCGGGTATGCCGTGGATGAACGCGGTCGCGGAGAGAACTACTACGAGTACGAGGGATCCGGCGTCGCCAGCCCTGTTCCCTACCCCGACTCCGCCAAACATCGACGAGCCACCGAGGTCACCCCTGCGGTGCAGGCGCACTCGCTCAAGCTCGCCGACGACCTCGCCACCACTTTTCGCCCGATCTTCACGCGGGCCAACGGGGCGCGCAGCTCCTTCCGGGGGGTCGAGCCCGGTGCCAAAGGCAACGTCCGCATGCAGTTCTACTACGGCTACTACCGCGTCAACACCGGGGCCCGCGTGCTGATCGAATGCGGCGCAGCCGGGGCGGACAACACATTCCTGCGGCACATCAACGTGATCGCCACCTCGCTCAGCAGGGGGATCGTCGATTATCTGCGCCAAACCGGGCAGCTCACCTGAGCGCGCATGCATGCGACAATGGCCCTCCCCAGAGACTGAGCGACGACATCGGACGGCGCCGCGCACCGGTGCGCACAGGAGGCGTCACATCGACATCGAACATCTGGCTCAACGGATCATTGCTTCTGCCCACACGTCGCCCGTGTCGAGTCGCGGACACAAACCTGGGAACATGATCACCTCGACATGGGGATCGGCACTCGCAGATGCGGCGTTGCGCACCACGGCAGACCAGTGAGCGCCGTCGCGCGATGAATTCCGCTGCGACAGCCGCGGAGGTGCCCCGCCCGAGCGCACCGATCAGGCACGCGTCATCTGCACTGGCCCTCTGCGTGCTCATCGTGGCGCTTGTTGTCGCGGTTCTCGCGCCGGGGCACGCGGTCGCACAAAACGCCGCAAAGCCCGCAACTCCGGCAGGCCTCCTGCCGGTCGGAACGCATCCCGCGACGCCCGTACATGCGCCTGCGCCCGTGACTCACGCATTTGTCCCGACCAGCGAGATATCGCCCTTGATCGTTGGAGGAGACCGTGCCAATCCCGCCGCCTGGCCGTACATCGCCGCGATCGTAATCAACAACTCCGCGCTGTGTACCGGCGATCGCGTTGCCGCACGCTGGGTCCTGACCGCCCGGCACTGCATCGACGTCCCGAATACCGACTCCCCAGTGGCCGCCGGCACAGTAGAGGTCAACCTCGGCGACCACGACATCTATTCACGGCAGGGCTGGGTCATCGCGACGGCAGTCGTGCCGTATCCGGTCTACGACCCCGCCAAAGCGCAAGGCGACCTGGCGCTGATCGAGCTTCCCGCAGACGCGCGCGCCACCCAAGAGGTCAATCTGGCCTCCCCGACACAGGAACCGAGACTGCCGGCCTCGGTCTGGATCGCCGGATGGGGGCTGACTGCCACGGGCGGCTCCACGCCGCCGGAGGCCCTCGAGGCCCAAACCACGCTCTGGTCTCAGGCCTCGTGCGCCAGCGTCTGGGGAATGGGACAATTCATCGCGGCATCCGAGCTGTGCGCCGGCGGACCGGATCCCTCGAGCCCCTCGCGGGTGCTGCCCAGCGGCTGCAATGGGGACTCCGGGGGCCCGTTGGTGCTCTCCGACGCCTCCGGTCCCTGGACCGACGAATTGCTCGGCAGCACTGACTACGGCTCCATTCAGGGCTGCGCCGCGCTCCCGACCGTCTACCAACGCACCTCGCACTACTACGAATGGATCGTCCAGACGACCGGATTGGCGCCGACGACGATCCATCAGGCATACGTCTCCGCACGGACGCCCTCGAGCGTCTCCGTCACCGTGTGGCTCAATCCGTTCGGGGCCAACACCGCAGTGGAATTGCGCAACGGGTCCGGACACACGGTCATACTGAAGCGCCTGGCCGGCTCGAGCTACCTCGGCTGGACGACGCTGCGGCTGAACGGACTCACAAGCGGGACGAGCTACACCGGCGACCACGTCGTCACGAGCACGCACTACGGAACCTCCGCGAGCACCGCGCTAACGCTCACCACCGACCCCACCCCCTCCGCCCTGCGCATTCACGGCCTGACCGGGGCCAGGGTTCCCGCGAGCCTTTCGCCACGACGCACTCTCCTGGTTCCGACCGGCTGGCGATACACAGACCAGACGCGCGGTGCTACCTCGACGAGCGAGATCTTCTCCAACCCATCGGCGCCGGCAGAGCGAATCACGATCCGGACGATGGGCTGTTCGTGCAACGGCGATGAACGTGCCCAAAGCGAACTGCGCGGGGCATCGCCCTTCGACGGACACCCATGGGCGGCGGCCCGAACCACCAGGGGCACGCTCATCGCCGACAGGACGCTGCTCGCGGCGACCGCCATGTGCGTGGTGATGCCCGGTGGGCGCATTGCATATCTGTACGTCGACGCGCCGGCGAGCGAGCGCGCCGAGGTGCATCGGATCCTGACGACGTTCTTGAGATACCACTGACCATCGAGCGCAACGCCAGACCCTGCGCGCGCCACCCGAGAGCCCGGACGCCGCCGGCATCCGCACGCACGGGGTAACCTGAGCGCATGATGCCGATCGCCACCCCCACCCTCTCTGCGGTCATCGCGATCGGCGCGGTCGCGGTGCTCACGGCATGCGGGTCATCCTCACCGGCGACCCCACCACAGGCATCTCTGCGGGTCATGCTCGAACCCACTGGCGCCGACGGGCCGCACTCGACTTGGGCGGTCGCCTGTCCGAGCGCCACGCAAACGGCTGCCTGCGCACGGCTGTTTGCGACAACCGAGGCGTTCACGCCCCCGCCAGCCAATGGCGCGTGCACGATGATCTACGGCGGCCCGCAGGTGCTGAGCGTGACCGGCAATGTGGGCGATCGGCGGGTCACGTACCACACCGGCCGGACCAACGGATGTCAAATCGCCGACTACGAGCGCGATCTTGCCCTCGTTGCGCCATTTCGGCCGTCGGCCACAAGCTCCGGCTAGGCGCCCGCCCGCCATGAAGATGACGCCCCCCGAGATCGCCGGCTACATCGCCGATCACGGCCAATGGACCTATTCCCGCTCAAGTGGGCCCGGAGGACAACGCCGGGATCATGCGGAAACCGAAGTGCGGCTTATGGTCACTCCGGACGCGCTGATTGGCCTTCCTCCGCGCATCGCCGCACGTCTGGCTGATCGGCTCCATCTGACCGAGCGCCCGCTGCGGCTCCGCGCCGGGACCGAACGACTCCGCGAGCACAACCGGGCAATCGTCCAACTCCGGCTCTTGCGCCTGGTGCAGGGCGCCTTGGCGCCAGCCCCCCCGCCCCGCCGGGCGACACGCCCCTCCAAGGGCTCCGTGGAGCGCAGACTCTCCACCAAGCGCCATCGCGCAACGGTCAAGGCTCAGCGGGCGGCTCCGGACGACTAGATCGTGTCGTGCGGCAGAGGCTCACGGGGGATCGCGCCGCGCGCCGTGATACCGCTTACCACCCGAATTCGGCGCTGCCCAGGGCAGCGCGTCAGCGGAGGCTGACGCCGAAACCCGGCACGTGCAGTGCGGCGATCATCTGCGTCCGCGCCGTACCGCTCCCCGTGAATGCCCACCGCGCAAAGTCAACCGTGGAATTCCAGAGGTCCTCGTTGAACGCGGACGCAACCGCCCATGGACTCAAGTGCGTCTCCCCTCGACCGATACCGACCAGCACCTTGGGCCCGCGCGCTTGGCGAAAGAACGTGCCGGCGCTGGGCCAGTTGCCATATTGATCGGCGTAGGAATCGGCGATAAAGACGGGCTTGGAATTTGTTCTGGTGTGGGATGGCCCGGAATTCTGGGCGGTCGTACCTCCGGACAGGATCAGATACGCCGAGATCCGGGAGTCGCGATATCCGCGGTTGAAGGCCATTGTGGCAACCGTGATGCCCCCGTCGCTGTGGCCCGCGAGTGCGATCTGCCGCGGGTTGACCACGACGTCGGTCTGCATCGCGAGGACCTGCGTCAGGACGACGGGCAGATCGGCCATCTGCTCCGACACCGCCGCCGGTGTCGAGAGCAGTCCCGGCCCCCGGGCCATTCCCGGGCTGGTCGGCGCAATCACAAAGAACCCCGCAGACGCCCACGCGCGCAACAGGTTGAGGTACACGGTGGGATTGCTGTCCCACCCGTGCGCAAACTCGATCGCCGGCACGATCGCACCGCGAGCGACATGCGGCGTAATGAGCAGCGTCCGGATCACACGCGTGCCGCGGTGCAGCACCACCCAACGCGTGCTGATCGAATAGTGATGCGGACCGGCTAACTGGACCAGCTGCGGTGGGGGTGGTGGAGGCTTGAGAGTCATCCCGCCGGCTCCCACCGCCAGGGCGCGAGCGCCGGCCCCGGCAGCGGGCAATGCGCCAACGATGAGAGCCGCCACCGCGGCAACCGCGATCAGACGACGCGAGCGCATTCTCCCACCCACACCGAAGCGACCCATTCGCCCATCCTCCCTGGTGCAGACCGCGCGACCGGACCCGAGCAACTGCGCTCATGGCCCGCTGCACTCACCGCGACGTATCCCGCGTCGCATCGTGCGACAGACTACGCGCGCGACACGCTCGTGCAGGAGACCTCCTCGGTGCCCTTAACACCCCATTAACCTTCTTCTTAGGGGCAGCACAGGACCAGACCCGAGGCTTCCGGACATGAGCTACTGCCGATAGCCTCGTTGATCGCACGAGCCCCCTGTCCCGGCTGACGCACGCGTCCCGCAAGATCCCCGCCGATGCCGGCATCGCGATTCTCGCCTTCCTCGCCGTCTGCATCGCAGTCCTGCTGCGTGCCCCCCAAATGTTGGAACCCGACGATTATGCCTACCGGGCCTCGATCGTCGCCCTCAGTCAAGGACACATCTTGCTCAGCAATGCCCAGTACCTGGCACTCGAGCACCGCCTGGGTACCGGTGCCCTTGGCGCACCGGGGGGCGCGGGTACCTCGGGATCGATCATGCAGTGGGACCACCTCGCCAACGGCGACTGGATCTCCGAGAAGAACCCGGGCTATCCGTTCCTGGCGGTCGTGTTCCAATGGCTGGGCGCGTTGCGCCTGACGCCCTTGTTCTACGGCGCACTCGGATGCACAGGGCTCTATTTCGGTGCACGCCGCTGGCTGGGCCGATGGGGCGGCGCGTTCGCGGTCGTGCTGATGTGTTCGTCGGGGGCAGCACTCGCGTTTGCCTGGCGGGCCACGATGGAGACCTTCACCGACGCTTCGCTGATCGCGGCGGGAGCCGGGGCACTGCTCTGGACACTTCTGGCGACCGATGCAACCCAGCGGCGGCGCCTCTGGGTTGGTCTCGGCGCCCTGCTCGCGCTCGATGCGGCAACGTTTACGCGGTATACGGATTTGGTCGCACTCGGCGTTGCACTGCTCACCATCGTGCTGGTCGGCCGCCGGGTCGGAATCACCTGGCGCACACTGCAGTTCTGGGCCACTTCGGTGGTGCTGTTCGGAATGGCGGTGCTCGCCTTCGACCAGTACGTCTATGGGGCGTGGGACAAGACGGGCTACGCGCCCGGCGAGATCACCTTCTCGTGGGGCGCGCTTGCCCCGAACATCGAGCACATGCCGGGCCATCTGCTGCGGGCGATCCCGATGTTGTTGCTCGGGTTCGTCGCGCTGGGGTGGATCGCGGTTCGCCTGGTCCGGGCCCGCGGCGAACACAATCTCGCCGCACGCGCCCGTCGTCGCCGAGACGCGGTCGTCGCGGGCTCACTGGGCGCCGGTTGGCTGGGATTCTGGGGTCTGTACCTCTCGTACAACTGGACCGCCCAGGTGAGCGCGCAGTCGGGCAGCTCCATCCACGTGATCCGCTTCTATCTCCCCGCGCTCGGTATGATCGCCCTGCTCGGCGCGTGGGTGCTCGCGCAACTGACCAAGCGGGGCCCTGCACTGGTCAAATGGGCACCGGCCGCGATCCTCGTCGCCCTCGTCATCGCCGGCGGGTGGTCGTACCAGAACCTCGTCACGGCGAGCGCTACAGGACCCGGCGGCGCGGGAGGCCCCGCAGGCACGACCCTCCCCGGTGGACTCGCAGCCCCGGGCGGGCGGCCCTCGGGTACCCCGCCGGTCGGTGGCGCGCTTCCCACCGGTGCGGCGCCGACTGGGGCCCGAGGGGGCGCCGGCACCTCGCCGGAGACGAGACCCAAGACGACGGGATAGCGTCCTAAGAACCCGTCCCGCCCCCCGTGCGGCGCCGCGTACGCCATACCGCCCAAGGAACCGGGGATCACCAACTTACCGCGATGGGAACCCGGATTCCCCCAGACCCGACACGGTCCGAATCATTCGAGTCTGAGTGTGGATGGGCCTGCATCCAACCCAAGAGCACGTCATGCCCAACATCACCGACCCGAGTCCACTTCGCGACATGCTCGCGCTCCATTCCGAGATCGCGGGCCGAGATCAATCGCGCAACAGCCGGTGCGAGGACCGCTGTCGGACCACCGTGACGATCAGTCTCCGATATCGTCGAGACCGACGGCTCGATCACGATCACGCTGCCCGGAAAGCCTGAGAGGCAGCGCATTCCGGTCTCCGGGGGGTAACCGATCCCGGCGCGCGCGGGGTGGCCTACAGCGCGGCGTGCGGTACGGCGGGCCGGCCGGCGCCTGCCGCGGGACACGATGCCCGATCGTCGGCCCCCGGCAGCCGTCCCAGCAACAGCGCCAGCTGATCGACCTCATCGGGGCTGAAGCGCTCAGAAAACAATGCGACGAGACTCGCCAAGTGGGTCTCCGCGGTACTTCGCAAGATCTCGCGGCCCGCAGCGGTGATCACCGCGTAAACGACCCGCTGGTCCTGCGTGCAATGGTGCTTGGCAACCAACCTGGATGCCTCCAAGCCATCGAGCAGGCGGGTGATTCCCGACGGAGTGACCCCGACCGCGCGCGCGAGATCGATCCGGCGCATCTGTCCACTGTCCGCGTCCGCCAACCTGCGCAGTACCTCAAAATCGGTCACCGTAATCCGACCGACAGCCTGTAACTCATGGTTGAAGGCCCGCTCCATCGCACCATGCGCATTGGTGAGCCGCACAAAGGCCGTGAGCGCACTGGGAACGTCACCATTAAACACTTGATTGCTCAACTACCACCGGCTAGTCTGTTTGTGTACTCAAGTATATCTCACTGGGAGCAGACTGACTATGAGCAACGCCATTCCCGTAGGAACCTGGGCCAGCGACAAGGTCCACAGCACCTTTGATTTTTCGGCCCGCCACCTCGTCGTCGCCACCTATCGCGGCAGTCTCGGCGATATTGACGCGACACTGGTCGGCAACACCGACGGTACCGCCCGCCTTACCGCTGCCGCTCGCGTCGCGTCTGTCCAGACCGCCGACGAAAACCTGACCGGCCACCTGCTGTCCCCCGACTTTTTTGACGCGGAACGGTACCCCGAGGTCACCTACACCGCCACGGACATCACCCGCGATGGTGACCACCTCGTGGTGCGCGGGCAGCTCACCCTCAAGGGCGTCACCAAGGACGTTACCCTGCATGGCGAGATCGTCGGTCCGGCGGTCGCGTTCGAGGAGCAGCAGAAGCTCGGCCTCACGCTTGAAGGCTCCATCGACCGCACCGAGTTCGGCATCACCTGGAACGCCAACCTGCCGACCGGCGGACTCGTGCTGGGCAACGAGGTCAAGCTGGTCGCGAACCTCGAACTCAACCAGGCCTAACACGATGCGGATTCTGGGATTCTCGGGGAGTCTGCGCAAGGACTCCCACAACACCCGACTGCTTCTGGAGGCTGCCAAAGAGCTTCCGGAGGGGGTGGAGTTTCGTCTGTTCGACGGCTTGCGCGAAGTGCCGCCGTACGACGAGGACGACGATCGCGATCCCGCCCCTCCCGCCGTCACCCGCCTCAAAGACGAGCTCACCGCTGCCGATGCGGTCTTCTTCTCCACGCCGGAATACAACTTCTCGGTTCCGGGACAGCTGAAGAACGCCATCGACTGGGCCTCGCGGCCCTCGGGCCAGAGCGTGCTCAAGTTCACCCCCGTTGCGGTGGTGGGTGCCAGCACGGGTGCCTACGGCGCCGTCTGGGCACAGGCAGAGCTCCGGAAGGTCCTCGGATCATGCGGTGCCCGCGTTGTCGAGGGCGAGGTTGCCCTCGGCCACGCGCAGCAGCACTTCACCGACGGCCAGCCGCTCAGTGAAGACACGCGCACCCAATTGCGTGAGCTACTGACCGCGCTGATCGCCGAAGTGCAGCAGAAGCCGCTGGCTGCCTAAGGTCCCCGAACAAGGCAACAGCGCCGGGGCCATGAGACGGGCGCCGGCACTGTTGCCTTGTTCGGGGTTCATCCTCAGTTCGGCCGCGAGCCTCGCTTGACACGTCCGCGGTCGGATGTGTGCGACTTCGGCATCGAGGACCCCGTCGAGGCAGGTCGACGCGAGAATTGGCCGTTACGCCGCTTGGACGCGTAGACCACTTTGGCCTGGCCGACGGGCAGTCCCGTTGCCGCCCATTCGGCCTCGAGGCCGAGCGAGACAGCCATACGACTGATCTTCGGTGCGTCGGACGGCTCAAACATCGTCAGCGCCTGACCCGTGCGGCCCGCACGCGCCGTACGGCCCACACGGTGGGTGTAGTCGGACTGATCGTTCGGCGGATCGTAGTTGACGACCAGTGCGACCCCATCCAAATCGATGCCGCGCGCGGCAACGTCGGTCGCGACCAGTACGCGGCAGTTTCCCTTACGAATCCGTCCCAACGCACGCTCGCGAGCCGACTGGGACAGATCGCCGTGCATCGCCACCGCGTCCATACCGTGACGGCCCAGACGCGTCGCCAGACGATCCGCGCCGTGCTTGGTCCGAGTGAACACCAGCACGAGGCCGGGTTCGGTCGTCAGTTCGTCAACCAGCATCGCAAGGCGTGCATCGCCGACGGTGACCGCGAAGCGGTGCTCGACGCCCGCGACGACCGGCTCGGATCCCAGGCGCAACTGGACCGGATCCCGCGTCAAGCGCTGGGCGAGGTCGGCGACCTGCCCTTCAAGGGTCGCAGACAGCAACAGGGTCTGGCGCTCCGCGGGCATCGACTGCACGATGCGCTCGACCTGTGGGGCAAACCCCATGTCCAGCATGCGATCAGCCTCATCGAGCACCAAGATCTCGATACCCGTCATCTTGACCAGGCGCCGGTCGATCAGGTCGTTCAAGCGGCCCGGCGTCGCCACCACGATGTCGGCGCGCGCGGCCTGTGCGGCTTGGCGCGGCAGTGGCGTCCCGCCATAGCAGCAGGCGATCTTCAAACCCGCAGCCTGCGCGGGGGCCGTCAGTTCAGTCGTGATCTGCACGGCGAGTTCACGGGTCGGCGCCAGCACCAAGGCGCGAGGAACGCGTGCGCGCGGCAGCGCCCTCAGGCGTTCAATCACCGGAAGGCCAAAGGCAAGCGTCTTGCCGGAGCCCGTCGGGGAGCGCACCAGCAAATCGGAGCCATCGATGGCCTCGCCGATCACGAGTGCTTGGACATCGAACGGCTCATGAATCCCGTTCTTTGCCAGGGCAACACACACAGCCGAACTAATGCCGAGTTCGGCAAACGTCGTTTTCGTCAAATTTTTGTCCTTGCGGCACGCAGGCCGCGGTCAGGTTGGGAGGTATCCGCCCTCCCGACACCCGAAGGCACGATGACGAAAGATTTCTCCCTACGGGGATCGGCCGAATTGCCGTCCTCGAGGGCGAGCGTAGCGCACTTTGGACGACGGCGGCACTTCTCGTGCGCGACGGACCGCCCGGACCGTTGTCCCGCACTCGGGTCTGGCCAACCGTTACAGGATCATGGGCTCGAGTTCGATGAGGTGCGCCCGGCCGGCCGAGATCGCACCCAGGGCCTGCTCGGCCACGCGCTGATGGTGAGTAAACAGCAGCACCTGCGTGCGCTCGGCAATCTGTTCCAGCACTCGCAAGCCGGCATCGGTGCGGGCATCGTCAAAATGCACAAACAAATCGTCGAGCAACAACGGCAGCGGCCCGCGCCGGGCGATCAGGCCCTCCAGCGCCGCGAGGCGCAGCGCGAGGTAGAGCTGGTCGCGCGTTCCCGTGCTCAGTGACGCAACATCGATCACGTGACCGCTGGCGGCGCGGGCGCGCAACATCGGTTCTCCGCGCGCGCCCGTGTCGATATCGAGTCCCGCGTAACGTCCGAGCGTCAGCGGGGCAAACAACGCGTGCGCCCGCATCATGACGGGTCCCTGATGCGCTGCACGATAGGCGCTGATCTCCTCCTCCAACAGACGTCGGGCGAGCACTGCCTGGACATATTGTTCCGCGGCGTCGGCAACCTCGGCCAGGGTCTGCTGGGCCTGCTCGAGCGCCTCGGCAGCATCGCCGGAGGCGGTGATCTGCGCGCGCCGGTTGCCGAGTTCCCCGACGCGGGTGCTCTCGGTCTCCCAACGGGCATTGACGTCCTCAAGCTCGGCCCCGAGCTCCACGACCAGCGGAGCGATTTCCTCATCGCCCATCGCGGCGACCTCCGCGACCAAGTCGTCGATGGTCCGTCCGAATGCCTGCCGCAAGGCCTGCTCGATCGCCGCGATGCGCTCGAGCGCCTCCGCGTGTGTGCGAGACCGCGCGATCGCCGCGTCGAGACCGGCCTCGCCGTCGACGCCCGACCGGGCAATCAACTCCGCAATGCGTCCATCGGCGTTTCGCATCGCCCCGTGGGCGAGTTCCAGTGTCTCGACATGCCGCTCACGCTCATGGGTGAGCGTTTCGTGCGTCGTCGCGACCCGTTGGGCGACCTCCCGACGATCCACAAGCATCGCGACAGCGATCTCCGGAGGCCGCGCGGCCAGGTCCCGGTGCGCGGGCAACGCGGCGATAATGGCGTCGACGCCGCGCACAAAGTCCTGATTGCGCTGCTCGATACCGCCGATGCGGCCAATCGCGTCATCCCGGGTCCGGCGTTGCGCTCCGATCTCGCCGATGACCCGCAGCACGGCCTGTGCCTCGGTCGGCGTCGCAGAACCCTGCAGGCCCAGTACGGCCACCGCCCCGGCCCAGGCCTCACGCCACGTCTCCAACCCGCGAGTGCGCTCGGTCCGTGCCAGCGTGCATGAGCGCAGGTGCACCTCAGCGTCACCGGTCGCCGTCGCCAGCTCCAGATCGCGTGCATGCGCATCGGACGCGTCACGCATGAGCCGGCCGACGTGCGCCACGAGTCCGGCAAGCGAGGCGCCATCCGGCGCCGGCGCGCCATGTGCCGAACTGAGCGCGCTGAGTTCACGCTGTGCATCCACGATTGCAGCATCGATCGCCGCCAGCACGCTCAGGCGCTCGCGTGCGGTGCTCGCATCGTCAACCGCCTCGCGAAACGCATCGCGCCAGCGCTCCATCGCGGCGGGTCCACTGGGGCTGACCCCCGCGGGTCGCCACAGCCCCGCCCACGCTGCCTGTCGGGCCGCGAGCAAGGTGGTCGCTTCCTCGAGCCGTGCAGCTTCGGTCGCCAGCCGCCTCTCGCAGGTGGCGATCTGGGCTTCCAGGCTCGAGCGCCGCTCTACGGCCCCGGCCTCGTGACGAAGCCGATCCGCGATGTGGTCGGCGTCACGCACCGACTCGAGATAGGCCTCATCCAGCGAGCGCCCACGTGCCCACGCGACGGCGTCGTCCGGATCCGCCCCATCACGCCAGACCGCGCGCAGCAGAGCCCAACCCGAATCACGGTCGGCCCGCACATTCGCGAGTTCCGCGTCGCTTGGGGGCGCCGCCCCACGCAGCAGCGTCGCAAGGTCTGCGACGCTCGCCTCCCGGTCGGCGCTCAACACCTCGATCTGCTCGCGGATATGTTCCACCGCATGCCCCGCGGCTTCGAGCGCCTCGCGGTGCTCACGAAGCGTTTCGGCACTCGGGACCGGAATCGCATCCAGCAGGCGGGGGTCCCCGCCCGCAAGCCCCAGACGCGCGACGGCGGCGGCCAGTCGCCCGTCGATATCGGCCAGATCCTTGGCAGTCGCCGCGCGCTCGCCTCCGAGGTCTCCGTGGGCCTGGATCCGCGCGAGCGCCTCCTCGAGGATCCGATGCTCGCGGGGCAACGGACGTGCGGCGCGCACGGCCTGCAGGTCTTCGAGCGCCAGCGTCGCCTGGGCGACCTGGTCGGCCGCCTGGGTGACCTGCTCGTCGCGGCGCGGGAACTCCTCCGCGAGGGCAGTGATGCGCGCATGCTGATCCGCAGTGAGCGCCGGATCGCCCGACGGGCCGCGCGGACACGCACTCGGAAGGCGCTCACGCAGTGCGGCCAGCGCGACATCTGCATCGTGGAGCGCGCCGCGCCGGCGCGGGAGATCGTCCAGATTCTGCCGGTATGCGCCCGTCGCAGCCTGCAGTCGCGCGATCACGTCACGCTGTGCCAGCAGCTCGGCATCCAGTTCGTGGCCCGCGAGCTGCTGATCGACACGTGCAATCGCCTCCGTGGCCGCAGCGTGACGCTCGCGCGCGGCCCGCCGTCGCTCGCGCGCGGTCGCGAGCTCCGCGTCCACCGGAGGCTCCACAAGTGGCCCCTCGGCAACGAGTCGATCCCGGCTCGCGGTGCGCTCCTGGCGCTCGGCGAGTTGGGGGCGAGCGGCACGAATGCGCTCGAGCACCTCGCGCCGCGCAAGCAGAGTGGTGCGCCGGCGCGCCAGATCCTCCCGGGCAGCCTGCGCGCCGCGCAGCTGCGCGTCCAGATCGGTCACCTCGCGCGCGTTGACCGACAGCGCGCTGGCGCGCTCGAGACGCACTTTGTATTCACGGATCGCCGCGTTGAGCTTCGGATTCTGACCCGCCCGTTTGTAGAGCCCCTCGATGCGCTCATCAAGCTTGCGCAGCACGGCGTTGAGATCGGTCGTCCCGCGGCTTGTGCTAAACACCGCCCGGCCCAAGTCGCCGTCACTGTCGAGGAGCGCCTTCCCGCCCTCCTCGATTTCGTGATGGCTGATCGCAAACACGCTCTCGTAGAGCGACTTGTCGACGTCGTAGAGCCAGGCGGCCAGCGCGGCGTCTTCGATCGGCTGATCGTCGGGATCGCGCAGGGCATTGGCGTTGCGCTTGAGCCGCACGATCTCGTGACACACACCGTCCCCCGCGCGGATCCGCGCACCGATCCGCATGTCTTGATAACTGTGCAGATAGTCGTGCACCGACTGCACGGGGATCCCGTACAACAGCTGCTGGATGGCCGCCATCGCCGTGGTCTTGCCCGCCTCGTTGGCGCCCACGATCACGTGGACACCCTCCGCGGACAGATCGAGCGACCGGTCCGTGAAGCCACCGAAACGCGTCAGATCCAGGCGCTCGATTCTCACTTGGTACCGTCCGCGAGCAGCGAGATGATCAGCTCGCGGCTCGCGTCCAGGCACTCGGCCACGTGCTCGATGCCGCCGATGCGCAAGGTATCGACGGCGGCGTGCTGGCCACTGCGGGCATCGGCCGCCAGTTTGGCCCGGAGTGCGGCGAACTCATCCGCGTAGCCGGCAAGCAAGCCGGAATCGGCCCGCAACGCGGCGATCCGGGCCGAGAGGGCGGCAATTGCCTCGTCGTCCCGAAACCGGTCGCGATCCACTGGCCGAGTGGTTGCCACGACGACTTTCTCCACCCACACACGCCCCGACTGCCGCGCCGCGGACTGCGCCTCCGCCTGAAGGCCCAGGGGGTCGCGCCACAACGCATCGTGGACCGTGGATGCCCCGACTACCCGGACCCGCGCCACCGCCAACCGCGGCCCGGCCTGCTCAGCGAGCTCTGCGAAGCTCTGGGTGATGTCGGCGAGCACGTCGTCCGCACTGGACATGTCACGCGCATCGATCTCGCAGATCGAAAACCGGACCACGTCGAGCGGGATCTCTTCGAGCTCGACAACCCGATCGGCCTCGACACTCAGCAGCACTGCACCCTTTGGCCCCGTCTCGCGCATGTGGCGGCCCTGCGTGTTGCCGGGAAACACGATCCACGGGTCCGTGGCGATGATCTCGCGCTGGTGGACGTGGCCGAGAGCCCAGTACTGATAGCCCTTGCTGCGCAAGATCTCGACGGTCGTCGGCGCATAGTTGTCATGCCCTGGCCGGCCATCCAGGCTGGTATGCAGCAGCCCGAGCGTCATCAGACCCGGGTCGGCGAGCGGATACCCGGCAGCCAGATCCTGGGTGACGGCGCGACTCGCATAGCCTTGGCCCACGACGGCGATCCCGAGGTCATCGAAGATCTTGGTCTGCGGATGCGCGTCACTGAGCAGGGTCGTGTTCGGCGGAAGGGTGAGGCTCCGACTCACGACACTCGCGGCGTCATGGTTTCCGGTGATGAGCACCACCGGGATCTGGGCATCGTTGAGGCGCGCCAGCTCGCCGATCCAGAACAATCCGGTGGAGTAGTCGCGCCAGTCACCATCGAATACATCGCCGGCGATGACGACAAGATCCACGTCGCGTGCAATCGCGGTCGCGACGAGGTTTTGCGCCGCGCGGCGCGTCGCCCCCCGAATCTCCTCAACCGGGGCGCCCTCGTATGCGGAAAGGCCCCCGAGCGGGCTGTCGATATGCAGATCGGCGGCGTGGAGAATCTTCATGCGTGCGATCCATACACGATCATCGGCCAGTCCTCATCCCACAGACGTTCTCTGAGCCCGGACGCGCGCGCGATCGGGCGACGCACCGCCGCCCGGATTGCCTGCTCGGTCCCGACCACAATCAGGGTTGACCGCGCCCGCGTGATCGCGGTGTAGAGCAGTTCCCGAGTCAGCAGGCGCGACGAGGCATCGGGAACCACAACAACGACGCTCGCGAACTGGCTGCCTTGGCTCTTGTGGATAGTCATCGCGTGCACCGTCTCGACCGTACCCAGCCGGTACGGACTGATCTCCACGACCTCGCCCGCCCGCGCAAAGGCCACCCGGGGCCGCCCGTCCGGGCCGGCCACCACAACGCCGGTATCTCCGTTGAACAAGCCCATGCCGTAGTCGTTTTGCGTCACGAGCACGGGGCGCCCGACGTACCACTCGCTGCGGGTGGAGAACCCGTCGATGGCCCCGGTCAGCCACCCCTCGATCGCACGGGTCCACGCGGCGACGCCCTGTGGGCCCCGGCGACGTGCGCAGAGCACGCGGAAGGTGCCCAGCCCCTCAAGCGCCGCGCCGGCAAAACCACCGGCGGCCGCATCGAAGAGCGTGCGCCCTTGAGCGAGCGCGACGGTGCGCACAATGCCCGGCGCGCCGTCGGCAGTCTGCGGGGAGATCCAGCGCAGCTGCGGCCGATCGACACAGAGTTCTGCCATCACGGCATCGTCGTCGCCCGCGCGCACCGCATCGGCGAGTGCCCCGATCTCCGGACCGTAGCGGTGAACCTTCTGCAGGACCACGATGTGCCCGCCCAACGGCTCCCGATCGGGCTCGGTGGCCGCAGGGCCCACGATGTCTCCCAGCACCGCTCCCGCCTCTACGGATGCCAACTGGCCGGCGTCGCCCACGAGAATCAGCCGGGCATCCTCGCGTAGCGCCTCGAGCAGACGCGCCATCAGCGAGAGCGACACCATCGACGCCTCGTCGACCACGACGACATCGTGCGGGAGCCGGTTCTGCGCGCCGTGCACGAAGCCCGTCCCGCGTCCGCGACGCGACCCGAGCAGCCGATGCAGCGTGGAGCTCTCCAGGGCCGCCAGCTGCCCTCGGATCCGATCGCCGACGTCAAGACTCGCCGCTTCGTGCACGACAGCTTCCTGCAAGCGATCGGCCGCCTTTCCCGTCGGCGCAGCCAGGGCGATCAGCGGCAGGCGTAGCGCCCCGACGCCCGGCGCAGCCGTCCCCGACTGTTCACAGATCAGCCCCAGGATGCGAGCGACGGTGGTCGTCTTGCCCGTGCCAGGGCCACCGGAGATAACCGTGAACGCCTCGCGCACTGCGTGTTCGGCGGCGCGGCGCTGTGCATCGTCCGGACCGTCGCCGAACAGGCGGCCGAGACCCGCATCCAGCGCAGCCTCGTCGACCAACAGTACCGACTGCGCGCGGACGATCACCTCGTGAGCCACGATCCCCTCATCCCGCCAATAGCGATCGAGATAGAGCCGATTACCCTCGAGGGTCATCGGCCGCGGCGGCGGCGCGGCCGCGTGAGCCACCAGCGAACTCGCCGCCACCCGGCCGGCCCATGATGCGGCGTCCGGCCACGGGAGCCGATCGAGGTCGACCGGGACCTCGGCATCGACCGTCACGGTCCCGATCACCGTCGATAGATCGACGCAGACGTGGCCCATGCGCGGGGCGCGAACAGCGAACGCGGCGGCGAGCAGTACCTGCTCGTCGGATTCGCCCAGAAGCTCGCCCAGCCGCTGTGCGACGTGCACGTCGCCGGCCGTCAACACACCCGCCACGTTGAACTCGGCCAGCAGGCCGGTCGCGCCGAATGCACGCCGGGCGTCGAACGGATCGCGATGCGTGAGCTGCGGGTCGGTGCTCACGACGCCCCCCGGTCAAGCAAGTCGCTGAGCGCCACAAGCAGCCCGGACGGGGGCCGCCACGTCCAGACCCCGCAGCGCGCCTCGTCCACGACCGGCGTCTCCGGGCCAATCATCCCCCGGACAAACAGGTAGGCAACACCGGCGATATGCCGCTCCGGAGCGTACGCCGGCACGCGCCAGCGCAGGTAGCGATGCAGCGCCACCAGGTACAAAAGCGCCTGCAGCGGGTAGTCGGAGGCATGCATCGCCGCCGTGATCGCCTCGGGGCGGTAGTCCCAGGCGGTCAGGGGCCCGCCCCGCCCAGCAAGGCGATTCGTCTTGTAGTCGACCACCGCGAACCTCGGGCCCGTGCCATCGGCCCCAGGGATCCGGACGACCAGGTCAAGGAACCCCGTCAGGTAGCCGCGAAGCGAGATCCCAGCAAACTCGGCCGTCGCCAGCTGCGCGGCATAGCTGCAGATCGGGTCCCCGGTCGGCAGGTGCGCGCTCAGCAGCTCGGCTATTTGGCCCACAACGAGGCTCCCATGAGGATCGTCGCCCCCAGTGAGTGGCATCTCGAAGGCCATTTCGTCGAGCCGATCGCGCGGTGGCGCTCCTGCCAGCGACCACGTCCCGAACACCGCTCCCCAGGGGGTCGAGAGCGCTGCGGCCAAGCCGGTCGCGACGGTCGCCAGATCGCCGAGATCGATTCGGTGGCGATCCACTTCGCGCACCAGCAGGGCCATGAGCTCAGCGACAAGATCCGTGGCGCAAAAATCTGCGTCCTCCATGACCTTGTGGATGACCGTGCCGACTTCCGCGCTCGCGGGCATCTCGGCCAGCGCGAGCGGCCGATCGACGAACTCGGGCGCCGGCTGCGCCGGCGCCTCGGACCCGGCAGCGCCCGGCGCGAGCATCTCGTCGTCGTTCCGCATGAACGCGTCGATCTCGAGATGATCAAATCGCTGATTGGCAATGCTGGTGATCCCGCTGTAGGACGTCCTGCGCCAGCGCGCGTCCAGGTCTCGCTCGAGCCGGTTGACCGACAGATCCACATCGCGAGAGGTGCTCGGGGTCCAGGCAACTCCGGACCCATGCTGCACGCGCTCGACCGCGATGCACCCTGGAGCATCAGCGGCGACCCGGTTCAGGCGGGCAAGCGCCTCATCGTCGGACGGCACCATTCCCCCTTCGGCGGGGATGTTGCCGTCCGCGTCCATCCCGAACAACAGTCGCGCCAGTGGCGAATGCCTCGCCCGTTCGGTGGCGGCCCACCACAGCACCACCTGATGCCGGGCCCGGGTCAGCGCAACGTACAACAGGCGTAGCTCCTCGCCGCGCTGCTCGTCTCGAGAACGCGTCCACTGAGCCGCAAATCCATCGGAATCTGCTCCCCCAACGGCAATCGTCCGAACACCACGATCGGAATGAAAAACCGGAAACGCGCTCTTGCTGTTGGCCGGCGGGATCCATCCCTCCTCCCAGAGGTACGGGCAGTAGACGACGGGAAACTCCAGACCCTTGGCGCCGTGAATCGTCAAGACCTGCACCGCCGCGGCATCGGAATCCAGCCGCCGGCTGCGCTCCTCGCTCTCGGTCTCGGTCTGCGTGGTCCCCATCTGCTCGACCAGCCATGCGGCAAGCCCGTTCGCACGCAACGCATGTTCGTCTTCGGCCGCGTGCAGGAGTTCGCCCAGATGCGCCAGGTCGGTGAACTCCCGCTCCCCATCGGAGCGTGCAAGCATCCGCGCCGGAAGCACTTCGTCGGACGAGATTGTGGCGAGCAACCCCGCGACTCCGTGCCGGCGCAAGACCAGCGCCCATCGCGCTAGGCACTCGTGCATGTCGTCCCACTCGAGATCTGTCGCGGCCTCCACCCGGGCCGCATCCCAGCCAATGAACACCGTCAGCGCGGCCGCGCCGGCAGGTCCACGGGCGCTGGGGCGCTCAAGCGCTTCGAGCAGGCGAAGCCACTCATCGGCCATTCCCGTCTCGAATACGCTGCCACCACCGCTGATTACCGCCGGCACGTTCAGCGCGCGCAGGGCATCGCGCACCAACGGACCGTGCGTGCGCCGACGCACCAACACTGCGATGTCGCCCGGCTGCACGCCAGCGTCTGCGGAGAGCAGCCGGGCGATGTCGCGGGCGAGGTCGGCCGCCACCGCCTCACGGGCCGGATCAGCACGGTAATTGCCGTGGTACAGCAACTGATTCCGCAAGGCATCGCCCACGTCGTCGCGGTGAAGGACCCGGATTCGCATGGCCGGCCCGAACGGCAATCCTCGTGGCCGTTCTTGCCGGGTATCCGGCGACGGCGCCAATGGCCGGTAGACGATCTCCGGATGGCCGAGACGAGCCCTGCCGAAAAGAGCATCACATGCGCGCAGCAGGTCGGCATCGCTGCGCCAGCTGGTACGCATCGTTTGGAGCCGGGTGGCCTGGGCGGCCGCATCGAGGTACGCCTGGACATCCGCCCCCCGGAAGGAATAGATCGCCTGCTTGGGATCCCCGATCAGCACAAGCGTCATGTCGCCCGATTCGAAGATCCGCCGGACAATCTCGTACTGCACCGGGTCGGTGTCCTGGAACTCGTCGATCAGCGCGACGGCGTAGCGCGCGCGTAGGCGCCCCGTGATCTCGCCGCCCCGTACTGGGTCCGCCAAGGCCTCCAGCAGACGCCCCTGCAGGTCGTCGTAGCTGAGCACGCCCTGGCGTCGTTTGCGGCGATCGACCTCCGCTCGGACCTCGTGTGCAAACCGCGCCCGTGCGCGCAGCAGCCCGTCCGTGGAGGTCCCAACCTCCGAGATCTCGGCGAAGGTGTTGCGGCAGGCGACGGCACGCCCGATCTCGCGGGCCAGCTCGTGGTCGAACGGCGGCGGGTCGAGCACAGACGCATGGTCTCGGATGTAGAGGTCGTCGATGACCTGGTCGACCAAACTTACCGCCTCGCCGAGGAAGACGAAGTCCTCCTCGGCGTCGCCAGCGACGCCGAGACTCCGCAGCACCTGTTGACAGAAGCTGTGAATGGTCGCGATCGTCAGCGAATCAAAGCCCGCCACGGCACGGGCAAGGCGCTCGTGGCGCTCGGCGATCGCCTCCACAGGCCCGACCAACAGCACCTTGAGCAGGTCATCCTCCGGAGCACGACCGGCGCCCGCGAGCGCCGCGCCGAGGGCGTCCCGCGCCCGGACGAGCTCGCGGCGGACTCGCTCGCGAAGCTCGCTCGTCGCGGCGTTGGTGAACGTCACCAACAACAGCTGGTCGGGCCGCCGGCCATCGGCGAGATGCCGCACCGCAAGCGCGGTGATCGCAAAGGTTTTGCCGGTTCCCGCGCTGGCCTCGAGAACGGTGATGCCAGAAGAAAGCGGACCCGTCAGATCAAAGATGCCCGGGGCGGTCACTGCGCTCATGTGCTCGTGATCTGTTCATGGGCGAGCAGATCTCCCCAGAGCCGGACGGCGAGACCGCCGACCACATCGCCGTGGGCCTTCCAGAAGTCGGCAAACGGCAGCTGACCGCCCAGCACGAGCCGGTGCGCGGGATCCTCGTTTTCGCCGGGTGCCTGCGTCCCAAACTGTCTTTCCCAGGCCGATTTCATCGCCGAATCCGGATTCTTGTGGTCAACGCTCGCGGCGGCGTAGGCGGCGGACGTCCGGGTAAAGATCATCGGCGGAGTACACATGGCCTGGTCATACAGGCCCACCAGGCGCTCGAGGCACTCGCGGGCGGTTTCGCCGTCGAGGCCCGTGATCCACGCCACCGACGGTACCGTCCGCTTGGCACTGGTGTTGCGGCCGATCGTGACCGCCCAAAATGCCTCCGAGGGACGGTGGGCAAGGACCGCCAGCAGGTAGACCCACGCACGAAGCCGAGCCTTGGGAGCGAGCCGCGAATATCCGACCGAGAGAATCTGGCGCTCGTGGAGTTCCGGGACCAGGCCGACAAGACGCCGACCGTCTCGCAGCTTCACGTCGACGTAGACGCTCTCCGGCCACGCCTGCGCCGCACATGCCTCGTAGCTGGCGGCAAGCTCGTCGACGGCAGGACGAATCTCTTCCAGCAGCTGATCGCCGAGACCTCCCGGCGGCAAGGTTCCCCGGGCGCGCTCAGCGGCGGCCCACGCCTGCGCGGTCGTGCCCGCCAGCGCGGCGGCAAGCATCCGGTCGCCGACGCCCCACTTCTCCAGCCCCTGCAACCCCACCGGCAATCCCTCGGCCAGCTCCTCGCTCAACGGTCGCAACCGCACGCCGAGCCGCGCCGCCAGAAATTCCCGGACCGGGTGCTCTACGAACCGCACCAGCGACCCGAGCTCAATCGTCGCGGTCTCAGGCAGCGGGAGTTGACCGGTAAGGAATACCGGCGCGCTGGCGCTGCCCGCGACGAGCGCCCGTGCGCCCTGCAGGGCGGTCGCGTCAAAACTCCACACGACATCGGCCGCGAGCGCACCTCTCCGAAAGTTTCTGGGATCGAACGGCTGCAGGGGATGCGTGATCAAGACCCGCTTCTCAAGCGCCGTCGGGGTCATTCGCCCAAGAACATCCAGCAGCTCGCCGACCGGCACGGCCGGCGGTTGCTCCAGATTCGTCCGTTCATTGCGCCCGGCATAGGTGATGATCAGGTGCTGTTGGGCAGCCATGACGGCATCGAGGAGCTGCTGCAGGTCGTCGCTGCGCGCATCGCGATCCCCGATCCTCGGATCCCGCACGGCGATGTCATCCCCATCACGCCCGGACTTGCCCGGGAATACACCGTCATCGAGGCCCAGGAGGCATACAACCCGGTACGGCACCCCGCGCATCGGCACGAGACTCGAGACCGTCATGTGGCCGGTACGGAAGTTCGCCCGGCCTGCGCGGCCGCGCAGGCCGGCTCCGAACACACTGCGAATCTCCTTGAGCGCCAGCCGCACCTTGCTGGCTTTCGCCTGCTCGGCGACGTCGGTGAGCATCTGGGTCAGCTGCGCCCGCTGCCAGGCATCCTCCGGACCCGAGGCGGTCAGAAGATCCGCGCTCGCGGTGATCGCATCGACCCACGCCGACATCGGTTGCGGCGTCTGCAGGCTCTCGACGACCTCGCGCAGCCGGCGGACAAACTCGGCCAGCCGGCCAACGAGATCGATGGCAGCCGCGTCGGCGGCGTCGAGCGGCAGCACACCTCCGACCAGTCGATCGCCCTCACCCGACATCGCCACCCCGACCAGCAACCGGTCGATCCCCGCCGCCCAGGTGTTCGCCACGATCCCCTCCAGGGCAAAGGCCGCGCGGCTGGTGGCGTCAAGACCCCAACGGATCCCGGCGGCCCGCACCCACTCCTCAATCTGATCCACATCCTCATCGGTGAATCCAAACCGCGCGCGCACCGGCCCGAGCGCCGCAAGTTCCAGCACCTGCGTCGCGGTCCCGCGCTCGTCGGTCAGCGCCAACACCCGTGCGATCACCCCGAGCAGCGGATTCGTATCCCGCAGCGAGCGGTCGGCGATTCGCACCCGCAGCGAGGTCGCGCTCGTCGCCACAACCCCGGGGTCAAACTTGCCGTCACCGGCGCGCTCGGCGGCCCCGAAGGTCGCCTCGATCAAGGGGGCGAACGCCTCAATGTCGGGGCACATCACGATGACGTCGCGGGGCTCGAGCGTGGGGTCGGCGCTGAGCAGGTGCAGCACCGCGTCGCGCAGCACCTCCACCTGGCGGACCCGCCCATGGCACGAGTGGATCTGCAGGCTCCGGTCTTCCGGCTCAAGCACCGCCCGCTGGTCGGATGCCGCACCGATCGGCGCGCCAGCCGGTGCGCGGTTGGCGCGGATGTCAGCCTGCAGGCGCGAGAGCAGGTCTGACGGGGACCCCGGCACGGTCGCGGCGTCACCATCAACCTGACGACCCGCGCCCAGCACCAGCTGCATCTCGCAGGCGTCACGCCCCCAGGACGCCAGCAACGGGTGTCGCACAAAACCGGCGGTCGGGTCATCGCGCCGCAACAGCACGCCGGCCGTCACGCCGACGGCGGCCTCCACCTCGCTCCAGAGTACCGGCGACGGGTGCAGGACAAATAGATGGACCTCGCGCGCCGTCGCAACCGCCCGCACAACCCGCAGATACGTTGCGGGAATGCGCGTGACGCCCAGCACCGCGACGCGGGCCGGGAGGTCAATCGACCCGGGGTCCGCGCAGATCCGCGCACAGTCGGCCTCAAGGCGCTCCGCGGGGCTCGGCCATCCGATCTCCTCGCGCAGGGCCCGCCACAGCATCGCCTGCCAGATGAGTTCCGGCGCAAGCGCGCCGCCCTGCCCATCGGTGTCCTCGCCGGATGCCCAGGCCACGATCATCTCCGGCCGGTGCATGCCGTAACGATCAAACAGATCGACAACACGCCGCAGCACGCCGAAACGGCGCCCGCGGCGCACGCCGTCGGGATCGGAACTGCCGTCTTCGGCGAGGTGACCGGCAAGCGCGGCAAGCCACGGGACGCCAGCAAGCACGTCGACGACGCTGATCAGCGCCCAGACAGCACGTTCGGGCCGCCATGGGTCACGATCGAAATCGACCCCCGGCGGCGCCGCCGCCCGTCCGATGAGCGACCCCAGAAACCGAAAATCAACGTTGGCGCAGACCCCATCGGCGCCTCCGGGCCGCGTACCGAGGCGCAGCGCGAGTTGCTGAGCCAACCAACGCTCCATGCCACGGGTGGGGATCCCGACGACCTCCGTGACCAAGGGATCCTCGAGCGGCATCGACAGCACATCGGCCAGCGGTCCGAGGAACCGATCAGCACGAGAAGCGACATGAACGCGGAGTGGCATCGCCCTATTGTCAACCAATCGGCGGCTGTCGGCTCCGACAGGGCCCAGGAGCGGCTGCCGAGCGCCCGCTGTGGGCGCCCTGCGCCGAATGTTGCGGGCCTGAAACAGCGTGTTTCACGGCGAAACGTGCACGAATCTCGATCGGTTGACGCCTTTGCGTCTGCGCGCGCGGGGCGCGACCCGACCGCGTCCCCGCGCACCTCACGGGATGACACGCGCACTTCACCGCGCTGTAACCGCACACCCCTGCCGCGGGCCGAGAGTGGGCGTGACCCCTCACACCTTGGAAGGAGCGTGTGCACGTGCGATTCGCATTCGCCAACGGCGCAAAGTGGCTTGGCCCACTCGCCGGCGTTGCCGCACTGTCGATCGGACTCGGACTTGGTGCCATCGCGCTCGGGGCGGCTGGTTCCAACAGCTCCCCGTCGTCGCCGCAGCTGGCATCGGTAAGCAACTCACCGCAGACCGCGAGTGAGCACGCCAAGGATGGCCTCGGCATCGCCCCCGGGAAGATCAAGCATGTCTGGATGATCATCCTGGAAAACAAGTCCTATGACGCGACCTTTACCGGTCTCAACAACAACACATACCTGTGGAAGAACCTGACCGCGCAGGGCGCCCTGCTCAAGCAGTATTACGGCACGGGCCACTACAGCCTCGACAACTACATCTCCTTGGCAAGTGGTCAGGCCACACAGCCCGACACCCAGGAAGACTGTCCATATTACGACTCGATGTCGGGCAAGGTGGACATGTCCGGGACGCTGGCGACCAACCCGAACTACGGGCAGATTGCCTCGGCGGCCGGACCCAATGCCGCGGCCGGTACCAACGGCTGCGTATACCCCTCGTCGGTGCCGACGCTGTTCAACCAGCTCGACGCGGCGGGTGTGAGCTGGAAGGGCTATGCCCAAGATCTCGACACCACGACCGCTCCCGTCACGGACGCGAGCGGCCCGGCACACAGCCAGGGCGAGAACTACTGTGGCGCCCCGTACACCACGCCGGGCGCGACCGGAAGCACGATGCAGGTCAATCCCGGCTCGGCGAACGCGACCGACCAGTACGTCCCGAAGCACTTTCCCTTTCCGTGGTTCAGCTCGCTGCTGAACTCAGGGGACTGCAACGCGAAACACATCGCCAACCTGTTCGACGCCAACAACGGCCTCTACCACGACCTGCAGAAGGCCTCGACGACACCGGCGTTCAGCTGGATCTCGCCGAACAACTGCAGCGACGCCCACGACGCCGTGTGCCACGGCAACAACCTGTCGGGCGGCTTCGCCAACGCGACGACACCGAACGCCCCGACCAACTACACCGGTGGCCTGTACGCCTCGGATCTCTTCCTTGAGCACATCGTGCCCGAGATTGAGGCATCGCCGGCGTTCAAGCAGGGCGGCCTGATCGACATCACCTTCGACGAGGGCTTCCCGCCGTTCACCTACACCGGCAACAGCTTCGCCAACTCGACCATCGAGAGCCCGAACGCCGCCGCATCAATCTCTGCGGATTCCGCGGCTGAGACGATCAACGGCAAGCGGGTAAACAGCGAGCCTACCGGGCCCAACACCCCGCTTGCGACCGACGCCAACGGGAACCAGCTCTACCCGGGCCCGGGCAATAACGCCTACATCGACCGTCCGGCCAACTGCGTCAACCAGACGGTGCCCTCCCAGGCATCCACCACCTGCCTGCTGGGTGGCGGCTCTGCGATTCAGGGTGCAACCACCGAAGCTGGCGCCACCGCGGCATCCGGGGCCAACCTGGTCACCGACAACGCCGCAGTCGCGACCGATGTCGGCCGCTCGGTAACCGGTAGCGGGATCCCTGCCGGCACGTTCGTCGGACAGGTCTTCAACAACCCGACCACCGCGACGGGCCCCAATGGCACCGCCGGCGGCATTGCCGTCACCGGCTCCTTCACGTTGGTCAACAGCGGCGGTGAGTCGGTCACCACGAGCGGTCCCGTCAGTGGCGTCAGCTTGGGTGCGCGTACCGCCCAGACCGACCCGCTCTTCGACGCGACCGACCCGACCACCGGCGGCGGCGACACGGGCTCCGTGCTGATCAGCCCGTTCATCAAGCCGGGTACCGTCAGCAATGTCGCCTACAACCACTACAGCTGGCTGCGCACGATGGAGGATCTCTTCCAGGTCGCGAAGACTTCCCCCGGACTCGACGGCGAGGGCCACATTGGCTACGCCGCACAGCCGGGACTTGCGCCATTCGGCACGGATGTCTTCACCCGCCCGAATGGGCCCTTCTCCACGCCCGCTCGGAAGCACGCCTCAGCGCACTGATGACCGTACCAACCACCCAGACCGAGCGCCGGGCCTTCGGGCCCGGCGCTCGGCGCTCGCTTTGCTACGCGCTCGGCGGCGTCGCCCTGGCGGCGCTGCTGGTCGGCGTGTATGCCGCCGTGCGACCGCATCACACCAGCCCGGCCAGCCAGAGCACCGCATCACCAGCAAGCGCCAGCTCCGGGTCCAGCGCCACCTACGGCACGCTGCCGAGTTGGCTCCCGAAATCGACGATCCCGGTCGGACGCGTCGTCCATGCAAGTGCCGCCCATCCGTGGCTGGCGGTGGAAGGCGACACCGTGATCGTCAGCACCGCCCACGGCACCTCAGCGACGACCGCCGTCGGGCCGTATAACGACAGCACCGGGATGTTTCCCCTCCCGCGTTTTCTGCGGTCGACCTTCGTCGTGACGTTCAAAGACACCGCCGGCCAGATCCCCATCACCCCGAGGGCCTTCGTGATCGTCGACGAGCACGGACGGGTTTATCACCCCCGTGTCGAATCGTCCTCAGGGGGAACGGCGCCCACGCACATCGCGACAGGGGCCCCTGTCGCGATTCGCGTCATCGTGAACCTGGCGGAAGGCAGCGGCCTGCTGCGCTGGTCTCCGGACGGCACGCACACGATTGTCGGATGGGATTACACCAACGAGTACGACTAGGCCGCCGCGAGACGGACACGGTATCGTCGCCCGAGGCAAAGGTTTCGCAACCCCGACGCACAAATACGGCGATGGGGCCCGTTACAACGGACCTCATCCGTGCCGATCATCCAGGTGTCCGGGAGCGCGTGTCCCGCTGAGACCGCACCGCCGCCCACCCACCCCCACCGCATGGCAAGGACGCCCCGACACATGCCACCCCTCCACGGATCCCGACGTGCCCGATCGCTGCCCGCGTTGGTGACCGGCATCTGCGTCATCGGCACGATGGTCACGATCTTCGGCGGCATCGCCGTCGCGAGCGTCACGCCCGGGGCGGGCGCGCCCGCCGTGCGCCACTACGGGGTGGTCCCGTATCGGACGGCCCCCACGACTTCGGGCTCTGTGACCCCTCTGGCGCTCACCCCGCGGCCCGCCGCGGCCGCGGCGGGCCGCGCCAACCCCAATACGGTTGTGTTCGGTGGCGGTGTCCTCGGACTCGATGACACCACTCCGATAGGAGTGGTGACCGGTCCGCCAAAGGTGTATCTGGTGTTCTGGGGATCGCAGTGGGGCAGTTCTTCCACCGTGCGCGTCCAAGGCCACGGCACCTATCGCGCCTTTCAGGGAGATCCCGACGGCGTCGCGCCAGACTTGCAGGCCTTCTTCTCGGGTCTCGGCACCGGCAACGACGGCTGGAGCCGTGTGGTGACCCAGTACTGCCAGTCCGGCCCCGGCACGCCGGTGGCAGCCGGCACCGCGACGTGCCCGGCGAGCGCGGCCCACGTCAGCTCCCCCTCAGGCAACGTCCTCGCGGGCATCTGGGAGGACCCCGTCGCCTTCAGCCCCACCGCGTCCGCCAGCCAACTCGCCCAGGAGGCCGAGAGGGCCGCCACGCATTTCGGCAACACGACTCCCGCATCCAACCGCAATATCGACTACGTCATCGTGTCGCCACCCGGCGCCCACCCCGCCGGCTTCAATACCAACAACCCGCAGGATGACTTCTGCGCATGGCACGACGACAGCGCCGACAATGGCATCAACACCCCCCCGAACGACGGCGATGTCGCATTCACCAACATGCCCTATGTGCCGGATGTTGGCGCCGGGTGTGGAGCCGACGCGGTCAACCCCACGAGCCCGTGGGGAGTCGATGACGGCGTCACCATCATCGCGGGCCACGAGTACGCCGAGTGGCTGAGCGATCCGTTCCCCGGCGGGGGATGGCTCAACCTCACCCGAGGGGCAAACTACGAAGACGAGATCGCCGATGAATGCACCTGGATCCCGTCGGGCCAGGGCGCGATGACCGACATCTCCCTCGCAACGGGATCTTTCCCTGTGCAATCGCTGTGGAGCAACATCAACGGCGCCTGCGAGACGACGAGCATCGCGTTCACCGCGACGCCGAGCCACCAACGCGCCGCCGCCGGGGCAACCATCCACCCCGTCAAGGTTCCCGCGCGCGATGATGAGATCGGGCAAGTGCTCCGGTACACCGTGGTGGGGCTGCCCACCGGTCTGACGATCAACCCGCACACGGGTCTCATCAGCGGGCACCTCTCCGGGCGACCCGGCACCGATCGCGCCCGGATCACCGTGACCGATGGCATCGGTATCCACAGCACCAGAACCATCGTCTGGTATGTCGAGAATGACGTCGTGCTGACGCGCCCGGCCCCACAAGGCACGCCGACCCATCACGCCGTGCGACTTCCCGTTCGGGCTCGCGACCTCCTGTCGCACCGCACGCTGCGCTTCTTTGCGACGGGGCTGCCACGTGGTCTTCTGATCAACGCCAAGACCGGCGTGATCTCCGGGAGCACGAGCGCCACTCGGCGGGCCTACTCGGTCACGCTGACCGTGACCGACTCCGGTGGAGCGCGGACCACCGCTCGGTTTGCCTGGACGGTTTCCTAGGTTCGACATCGCGGCCGGGCCTCCGGCGGCGCATCACCAGTCACGGCTCCCGGCCTGCCGCGGACCGCGGGCGCCAGCAAAGGTAGCCGCCCACGCTGCAGGGCCACTGGCCGACACCCGCCATCCCGGGCCGGGCCATGTTCGCGCAACGGTTAAGTGCGCCGCAGACGCGACCGATGACCTGAGTGATGAGCACAGCATGCTTGCTCCCACGGGCAGTGATGCGCTTGTCGAAGCGCCTTTCTCCCCAGCCGGCGGGATCACCGCGGTGGGTTCCCGAGGCGCGCTGACTTCGTCCGAGGCGGAACGTCGCCACCTCGGACACGGCAAAAGGCCAACACCGTGCCGCACCGCACGCCTCTATACCGAGTTGCGCACCGCCGCCTGCGCACCGCGCTTGCGGCATCTGTGCTGGTGCTGGGATGCGCGCTTGCCCCAAGCGTGGTCATGGCACAAAGCGCGCCGGGCGTCGGGACGGTCGGGACGGTCGGGACGCCGCACGGCATCATGCCGACCCGTCAAGACGCGGTGACCAGTCACGCCCTACAAGCGCGCTGGAACGGCGACAACGACGGTGCAGACGCCTCGTCCGGCAGCGCCGGCAGCGGCGCGGTGCAGCTGTCCTACCAAGGCGGCCTGGCCGGCACCGGGGTCGTCACGGGCGCACCTCGCGTCTATGTCGTGTTCTGGGGCACGCAATGGGGCACGCAAACCGGCACCGAGGTCAACGGCGCACAGTACCCGGCCTTCAGTGGCGACCCGGCCGGTATGGCGCCCGATCTGGAGGCGTTCTACGCCGGACTCGGTACCGACGGCGAGACCTGGAGCGGGGTGCTGACCCAGTACTGCCAGTCGAATGCGACCATCAAGATCCGTACGGGCGCAACCACCTGTCCGGCGGGCGCAAGCCGTGTCGCGTACCCAACCGGAGGCGCGCTGGCCGGCGTCTGGGAAGACACCCGCGCTGCCGCGCCGACATCCGCGAGCGAGGCGCAGCTCGGTCAGGAAGCCGAAGACGCCGCAACCCACTTCGGCCGCACTTCCGAATCCGCCAACCGCAATGTGCAGTACGTGATCGTCTCGCCAACGGGTACCACACCGGATGGATTCAACACGCCCACCGGCCAATTCTGCGCCTGGCACGACTACACCACCGACGATCTCGGAGACCTCACGACCCCGAATGGGGCCATCGCGTTCACCAACATGCCCTACGTCCCCGACGCCGGGTACTCCTGCGGGGCGAACTACATCAACCCCGGCGCCTCCGGGACCCTCGATGGCGTCACCGTGATCGCGAGCCACGAATACGCCGAGACGCTGACCGACCCGGACGTGGGGTACGGTTGGTACAACCCGGACTACGGCGAAGCAGCCGATATCTGCGCCTGGGCTCCGCTCAATCAAAATGGCGGCGAGGACCTGACCCTTGCGACAGGGGTATTCCCCGTCCAGGGGGTGTACGGCAACGACGCCAACGCGGGTAGCGGCGGCTGCGAGCTCTCCCACGCGATCCTGATCAACCACGTCATCTCCATCGCCAACCCCGGACACCAGACGAGCACCCTGGCAACGCCCGTTCGGCCGGTCACGATCCGCGCCAGCGACCGGCCGAGCGCGCCCGCCGGTGCCTCCGGAGTCACCCTGACCTCCGCCGCCACGCTGAGGTACCGTGCCGAAGGGCTTCCGGCTGGCCTGGTGATCAATCCGACGACCGGTGTGATCTCCGGGTCCCCGCGGCACACCACGGTCCGGGCGACCGTGACCATTCTCGCGACGGACTCCAGCGGCAATCTCGGCGTCACCCACTTCGTCTGGAGCGTGCGCAATTCACTGACGATCGTGCACCCGGACGGCGAGCACTCGCTGCGAGGACACCACGCGAAGCTTCGAATCCGCGCGCACGACACGCACTCGCGAGCCCGCCTGGTCTTCGCGGTCAAAGGTCTGCCGCGCGGTCTGAAAATCAACCGCCGCAGCGGCGTGATCGCGGGGGCCGCGAGCGGCCGTCGCGGGACCTACCGGGTTGTCGTGACGGTGACCGACTCGCTCGGGGCACACGCCACGACCGCCTTCACGTGGAGAATCCGCTAGCTCCGACATCGCCGGCCAACGGATGCGCACGTGCGGTGATCACTTCGATGTGCACACGGCCATATCGGTCATGCGCGGTGGGTGTGCAGCGCACCGCACACCCACCGCCGACATCACGCCTGGAGCGCCTCGGCCCCGGTGCTGGCAGCGACAATCGTATACTCGCGAATATCGCACTCGGCGAGCCCGTGGAGGATGTACGGGTCGTCCTGGATCCACTGCTCCAGTTGCGCGCGCGTGACACCGACGGCGGCGATCACACCGCCTTGGAGCGGGACCTCGGGACCCGCGGCAACGAAGTGGCCCGCCGCAACATGCTGCCCGACCCACTCCCGATGGCCCTCGAGCTGATCACTCATCTGCTCGGGGGGCACGGTGTAGCGACTGATCAGCAGAAACATCAGATCTTGCAGGCAGACAGCGAAGCGATCAGACGATCGGCGTCGAGGGTTTCCGCGGGCACGACCTGGTCCACGTCGCGAATGATCCCATCGGCGTCGATGACGAAGCTCGCCCGGCCCGCGAAACCCGCCTGATCGAGCCAGACGTCGTACAGGCGGGCGACCTCGCCCTTGGGGTGAAAGTCGGCCAGGAACGTCACGTCGGCGCCAAGCTCACGCTTGAACGCGGCCAGGCTCCACTTGCTGTCGACGCTGACCCCGAGCACACGCGTACCCGCGTACGGACCCGAATCGGCGGCAATCGCGATAAACCAGTTGGTGCACCCCGGCGAGAAGGCGAGCGGAAAAAAGTTGAGATAGACCGGTGTGCCGCGTAGTTCCGACAGTGTTACGGAATTGCCGTCGGAGTCAGTCAGCGTGAAATCCGGGGCAGGGGTTCCGGCTTCGAGGGCCATGTGTTCTCCTACGGGTTCGGGGTTCGGGGTTCGGTAGCTCCGAGGCTAGCGGGTCGACGGGGCCCGTGTGGAGGCACCGGAGGTCGGGCTATGTCAGCTTGGTGACACCGGCGGGGAATTGGTGAACGGCGGCGCGGGATCGGGCGGCGTGTGTGGATGGCCCAGCTGCGTGCCCAGCTGATGGATCGCGTCCAGCACCTCCGCAAGCCCGCCCTGGGTGGAGACATCGAGGCGGTCCATAATGACCTCGGTGTCTTCAAACGCCTTTTCGGCGCGGGCATCGGACGTCGCGCTTTGCACACGCTGGCCGACCATGATGACCGAGAGCAAGACGAGCTGGATGAACGTCTGCGCGATCCAGGCGACGATCAGGATCAGCCCCGGCTTGACCAAGATGTGCGGTACGTCGCCGGCGGGCACTGCTCCCGCGGTGACGAGGATGGCCGGGAGACTGAGCAGCGCAATCACGCAGAACACGTAGGCGCATGCCATTGTGCCGACCGCGGACGTCACGAGCACGGCGACCTTGGCATTGAAGCCTTCGACCTCCCCCAGGGCCTCCCGAAGCGCCCGGGGGTTGAACCGCAAAAGATCGGTCAGGTTGTCGCGCGTCTTGGCGTGCACCGGCGTGCCCGAACGGGTTGTGCCGAATGTCGGTTGCCGTGCCATCGTTTACTCCTCCAAAGACCTCGGTGGTGTCAGGCCAAATCGCAATGGGGCCTTTGGGCCGCGTCGCATCCCGTCCGCGCGCCATGACTGCGTGGGGCGACATCCACGCCGGACGCACATCCCCAGGCGAGGGCTGCGTGCCCGACTGCTCCCTGTCGTGGTCTTCGCGCCGCCACGACAGGATCCTGCGCCGAGGCACTTCCAGACGTGCGCGATGCCCGGGCATCGGGCACCTCACGCCGGTCGGCGCGCACAGACCCGCACAGGCGGGGTCGCCGCCTACCCTCGCAGCAGCGCCGCAGCCTCAACCACGCACTCGACGCCTTCCTGATCGGCGACCGCACGGCGTTCGGCATCAACCTCGATCGGCGTCTCCTGGCGCACCCGCTGTGGGGGCTCCGCGCCAAGCGCCGCGCGCGCCGCGTCGCGCCAGAGCTCCGGTAAGACATCGGGTACGTCGATGCCCGACAGGGCACTCAACTGCAGCGCCCAGAGGCATCCGAGGGTCAGCGGGTTATACCCGCCCCCGGCGATGGCCAGCAGGCGACCCTCGGTGATCTCCTGCGCGAGCTCGACCAGTCCGGAGTAGACGACCTCAAGCCCGGAAATCGTGACCTGCAGATGCGCCAGCGGATCGGCATGGTGAACGTCTGCACCCAGGTGCACCACCAAGACGTCGGGTCGGTAGGCCCGGACCGCCGGAGCGATCACCTCGGAGAAGGCCGCCAGATATGGGACGTCGCCCGCGAACGGCGGCAGAGGGACGTTGATCGTCGTACCCGTGCCTTCGCCCGAGCCCCGCTCGGCGAGCCCTCCCGTGCCGGGGAAGAATCCGTAGGCAAACTCGTGCACCGACACCGACAGGATCCGCGGGTCCGAGTAGAAGATCCACTGGACCCCGTCACCGTGATGAGCGTCGATGTCGACATAGGCGACCCGCCGGGCGCCGAGGTCGAGCAGCTCGCGGATCGCCAGCGCGCAGTCGTTGTAAATGCAGAAACCCGAAGCCCGATTGGCCATCGCATGGTGCAGGCCCGCGGGTGCGGGGCAAAATGCCCGCCCCTGGCCATTCCAGACCGCCCGCGCCCCTTCGATCGTGGCGCCGCAGACATCCGCCGCAGCCTCGTGCATGCCCTCGCGTGCGACGGTGTCCATGCCGGGGACGAACCCCCATTGACCCGCCTCCCACTCCATGGCGCGCCGGGGATCGCCCGAATAGCGCTGCACCGCGCGAATATAGGCTCGCGCGTGCACGCGCTCGAGTTGATCAACCGAGGCGGTCGGGGGGTCGACCGTCCGGATCTCCGGGGCGTCCAGCAGCCCTGTATGCACCAGCAGATCCCAGGCCAGCCCGCGGCGCAGCGGCCGCTCGGCATCCTCGGACGGGTTGTAGGCCTGCAGACGCGGACTCCACGGGACGATGACCTCGGCCACTGCCTTACGACCTCCTTACAGGCGCGCAGTATTTCGTAAGAGCAAATCACGATCTTCGTCCGCGTGTTGGCCCTGGGCCGCCGAATTCGCGGTGACATGGGTACGATCGAGAAAGCGACCGACGTCTGGATTCAAGGAGCAGCTTCTTGGCACATCACATTTTTGACGTACGCGAATCGGCCACGCATGATCTTGTCGCCGAACAATTGCGTGACCTTGCCGATCAGTTCGCCTCCGGATCCGTCGATCTTTCCTATGAGGAATGGCACGGCCCGATCGAGGTCATCGACCCCGTCAACGTCGTGGTGGACCTCAAAAAGAGTGGCCACCAATTGGATCTGCTCATCCATCTGTCCTGGCCGACGCAGGGCCACTGACTGGCAGGCGGACCCCCGCGTACCGGTGTCATGAGACTCCGGAGCGGTGTCTTTTGTCAGGCGGTCCGCGGGCGCAGCTGACGCTTGGCGCGTGCAAACAACCGCGCGCAGCGCTCCGGTTCGCCATGTTCGGCAAACCACAGTCCCGACCACACCGCGACCAACGGCCGCCAGCGCTCCACCCGACGGCGAAGTTCGTCATCGGCACCGTACCCGTCGAGGACCGCGTCTCGCAGCGCCCGTCTCAAGCCGTCCATCTCGATGAGATAGGCGAGATCCTCGGCCCGGTCGCCTTGGTGCGAGTACTCCCAGTCCACAAGGACGGGCCCGTCGGCGCACCACAACACATTCCCACTCCACAGATCGCCGTGTTGGCGTACCGCACCATGCGAATCGGGCGTGGGCGCGCGGGCAATGGCATCGTCGAGGATCTTGCGCTGCGCGGCGGTCGCTGACCCGCGCTGTCGCTCGTTGCGCACCCTGAGATAGTCCTCGAACGACAGCATGCGCCCGGACCCGTCCGGGAGATCGCACCACGATGTCACCCGCGTCCGATGGGTGCGGGCAATCAGCGCGCCCAACAAACGCGCACCCTCCACGCCCCATGATTCCCCCGGCCGGGGGTCTCCCTCACAGCGCACGGTGACAAGAATCCCCTCGCCCGCGGCCACCAGCTCGGGACCGCAGCCGGTGCCCCGCAACTGCGCGAGCGTGCCGGCCTCGCGGGCAACCCGCGCCACCGGGCCGGCCTTGATCACGCGCGGACCGAGTGGCGTCGCAATCTCCCAAACCTGCGAACGCATCCCCGTGCCCAACCGGTCCGGCGCTCGGCCCCGCTGCGATGGACCACGGTGGGTCACGACATCTCTCGCGTCTGCGCATGCACAGCCCAATGATGCACGCAGCGGCCAGATCGCGCGCACGACCTCGCGCACGCTACGAGACAAATCGCAACCCGCGTGGCAACATACGGGCTGCACATGGTGGTGTTGCACATGTGCCCATACCGATTCGGGCAAGCGGGACACGTCCGGTCGCGTGGCTTCAAGGCTTGCTGAGCGCGTACCGCGTGCGGGGAATTGCCCCCATGCGGCGTCGCCGACCGGAAGGGTAATCCCGTGCTCGTCGAAATCCAGGTCCTGCCCGACCCGACGGGGACCGCTGCGGCGCAATACCATCACGTCAACGCCGCAATCGCGCGCATCCGCGACAGTGGCGTGCACTACGAAGTCGGTGCGCTTGGCACGACCCTCGAAGGCGCGCCCGATGTGCTGTGGCCGCTGATCCGCGCCGCCCACGAGGCCACTCTCGTCTCGGGGGCCGACCGGGTCGTGACGATCATCAAGCTCGCCGAGTCGGCCGCGGACCCCGAGACGCTCACGATCGACCGCTTGACCCGGTCGCACCGCCAGGCAACGTCATGACCGGCCCGCGAGCGCTCCGGCACCTGGCGCAGACCCGCCGCCGTTTGATCGGCCTCACCTTCGCCGTGGCAGTGCTCGCCCTTGCCGTGGTCGGCTGTGGCTCGTCGGGCAGCGCGTCATCGAACGCGCCCGCGACCGTCAGCGTTGCCCTCGACTGGGTGCCCAACACCAATCACACCGGCATCTACGTGGCGAGTGCGCTGGGGTACTACCGCCAGGAGGGCATCAACGTGCAGATCTTGCCGTATGCCACGACAGCCCCGGAGACGCTGGTCGCCACGGGTAAGGCGAACTTCGGCATTTCCTATGAGGCGGGAACGCTCTTTGCGCGATCCTCGGGCGAGGATGTCGTGTCGGTGTTCGCCATCTTGCAGCACGATGCCTTGGAGATCGGCATCCGCAAGAACAACACCACCATCAACACCCCGAAGGACCTCGACGGCAAGATTTATGCCGGCTTCGGCACCCCGGACGAAAAACCCACGCTTGAGTATGTGATCAAGCGCGGCGGCGGCACCGGCAGGTTCACCACGGTTGATCTGAATACGTCCGCCTATGCGGCAGTGTGGTCCGGACAGGCGGATTTCACGCTCTCGTACATGACCTGGGAAGCGATCCAGGGGCAGCTGGCCGGCGAGCCCTTCAAGCCGGGCTTTGCGCTCGGCCGACTCGGCCTGCCGGACAACTATTCGACCCTGCTGATCTCCAGCAACGCCTATCTGGCCGCACACCCGGCCGTCGCCCGGCGTTTCCTGGCGGCGACCCAGCGCGGGTACGAGTACGCGGCGGCCCACCCCGATGCTGCCGCCAAGATTTTGATCGCCGCGGACCCGACGGGGCTCGGCACACAGACCAAGCTCGTTACCGAGAGCGCCGAGCTGTTGGCTCGCAGCTACTACCTCGATGCGGCCGGCGACGCTGGCCCCCAGACCGAGGCCGAGTGGGCGGGCTACGGCAACCTGATGTTTGATGCTGGCGCGCTGACGAACGCCAATGGAGCACGGATCACCAAACAGCCGGACTGGTCGACGTACTTCACCAACGCGTACCTTCCCGCCGGCTCGAAATGAGTCCCCCGACCGCAGCGCATCCGATGGCCGTCCGTCGACGACGCAATCGGCTGACATGGCTGCCGGCCCTCGCGATCATCGCGGTCGGGGTGGCGATCTGGCAGGTCTACGCGACCAAGAGCGGTATCAACGCACACGTCTTGCCCTCTCCAGTGCGTGTCGCGGAGTCGGGCTGGGCTGCCCGTGACGCACTGTGGACCAACACGATTCCGACGCTCAAGGAGACGACGCTCGGTTTCTGCTTGGCGACGCTCGCCGGGTTTGCCCTGTCGGTGGGCATCGATGCCTCGCGCATTCTGCGCAACGCGGTGATGCCACTGCTGATCGGATCGCAGACGCTGCCGCTTGTGGCGATCGCACCGCTGGTGATCATCTGGTTCGGTTTCGGGCTCACGCCCAAGATTCTGCTCGTCGCCCTGTTGTCGTTCTTCCCGATCACGATCGGCTTCCTGGAGGGCTATCAAGCAACGGACCCCGACGTCGAACGTCTGCTGGTGTCGATGGGGGCCGGCCGGTCGCGAGTCTTCCGCACCGCGCGGCTCCCCACGGCGATGCCGTTCTTCTTTGCGGGACTTCGGATCGCGATCACCTACTCCGTCGTGGTCGCCATATTCGCCGAATACGCGGGTGCAACCTCGGGCCTCGGCGTCTACATGCAGCAGGCGCAAAACGTCTACCGCACCGATCTCGTGTTCGCCGCGGTGCTGCTGACCTCGTTCCTGACGATCGCGCTGTTCGCGGCCACGTACCTTCTGGAGCGCGTCATGATCCCCTGGTATCGACTCTCGCGGCAGACCCAGCGCCGGTGACCGCACTGCCGCCAGTGACCGCCGAGCGCGCCGACGGGAAACCGCCCAGGCTCCAACTGGAGGGTGTGCGGCACGCCTACGGCCAGCTTCAGGTCTTGGATGGCGTCTCGCTGCACCTGTCCGAGGGCGAGCTCGTCACGATCCTCGGCCCATCGGGATGCGGCAAATCGACGATTTTCTCGATTCTCACCGGTGCGGTATGCCAGAACTCCGGCGACGTCTTGATCGACGACGCGCCGCTGGGCCCGAGAACCGAACGCTTCGCCGTCATGCCGCAGACCGACGCATTGCTGCCGTGGCGCCGGGTGATCGACAATGTGACCCTCGGCCTCGAGGTGCAAGGGCTGTCGCGGCGCGCGGCGCGAGCGCGGGCGCAGCCCCTCCTGGCCACGTTCGGGTTGGAGGACTTCGCGCGGGCCTATCCGTTCCAATTATCGGGTGGTATGCGCCAGCGGGCGGCGCTGTTGCGGACCGTCGTGCAAGACCGTTCGGTGTTGTTGCTCGATGAGCCGTTCGGGGCACTCGATGCGCTCACGCGCACCGACATGCAGACGTGGCTGGAGAGCGTGTGGGATACTTTCCGCTGGTCGGTGCTCTTGATCACCCACGACATTCGCGAAGCCGTGTTCCTGTCGGATCGCATCTACGTCCTCTCGCCGCGCCCCGCGCGTGTCGTGGCCGAAATCACCGTCCAACTCACACGCCCACGACGCATGGACCAGATGAGCAGCCCCGTATTCGTGCGAGCCGAGACCCAACTGCGAGAGGTCCTGTTCGACACGCGCGTACAGGGGGACCATCCGGACCCCTTACCCTCCCGCTGAGCCGACGAGCACCGGATCGCCGCCGCCGACCGCGTCATCGACCAGACGGCGGCGCAGCAGCAGAAAACCAATCCCTCCGGCGATCGCGGGAATTGCCAGCGAGAGGGCGTGATAGGCGATCGTCGGTGCAGCCATGTCCTGTGCGGACTGCCCGAACACGACAAGCGTGCCCAGCACCCCGGCGTCCACCGTGCCGATACCCGCCGGCACCGGAATCAGTGAGACGACCTGGGCCATCAGCCAGGCCATGATGACCGAGATGAGCGGGGGGTTTTGGCCGAAGATGTGCATCGCAACCACGAGCGTGCCGCAATCCAGGCTGACGTAGATGAGCGTGCCCACCACCGCTGCGGGGATGCGCACCAACCCGACCGCACTGCGCACGCCTCCGGCGCACGCGCGCACGAGCTGCCGGGTCCGTTCCCGGAACCCATGCGGGTCGGGCTGCCCGGACACCGCCGGACGTACCAGCAGCGCGACGAGCACCGCGGCGAGCACAACAAGGCCAGCCACAACCGTCGCTGACCAGATGAATGCCGGGGCCACCGACAGATCCACAACACCGGTTCCGACAACCAGGCCCACGCCGAGTATCCCCAAGAAATAGGGTGCATGGACCAGAACCAGCAGCGCGACGCCACGATCCGCGAGTTCCTCGGACGTCATGCCCGTGCGCCGCAACACCACCGCGATGGCGCCGGCCGCGCCGGCTTGTCCGCCGGGCAGGAATGTCGCCGCACCCTTCTGTGTGAGCCCCGCCTCGACGCACGCTGCCCCTGCGAGGTTTCCTCTGCCGCGGTATGCGCCGGTGAACGCCAGACAGAAGCCACCGACCGACCCGACCACACACAGCGTTGCCAGCAGCGCCCACCACGGGTTGCCCCCCTCGAGCGCATGCAGGATCTTCGGCACCGCGATCAGTACGATCATCAACGCGATGATCGCCAGCAGCACAGTCACCAACCCGCTCAGCCAGGGCATCCTCGCCCGCCATCGGCGCCGTGGCGCTGGAGCTGCATGGAGCTCCAGCGAAGCAGACGCGCCTGGTGTGTTGAGCTGCGGAGCCTCGGGCATCCCGGACCTTGGGGTCGCACGGCGCGCGCGCCCGGCGAGCCGGCGAACGCCCGCTGGAGTGCGTCACCGTAGCGGATCGGCTGACGCGCATCCGAGCTGCCGGCGCACTGCCACGCGCTGCCCGTGCCCTGCGCACCGCGACCTCGCCGGACGTGCATGAGCGTCCTCGCCGGACTGACGCGAGGCGCGCGCGCGCTCATGGCCTGCGCGCTGCTGCTGACGCTCGCGGCGCTGGTCTGCCATGCCGCCGCGGCGCCTGGCCTGCTCACCTTTGTGGTCTGTGCCGCTGCCCTCGCGGCCGTCGCGTGGCTGATCGGCTTCTCAACGGAGGTTATCGGGAGCCGCTTCGGCCCAGGGGTCACCGGCGTGATGCAGTCGACCCTTGGGAACATGCCCGAGTTCTTCGTGGTGGTGTTTGCGCTCTCGGGCGGCCAGATCATCGTCGCCGAGTTCACCATCTTCGGGTCAATATTCTCGAATGCGCTGCTGGTGCTCGGCCTGGCCATCGTCTTCGGTGCTCGGGCCGCCCCCGACGGGCTCATGCGCTTCGAGCGCCGACTGCCCAACGACACCGCGACGCTGTTGTTCATGGCGGTGTTCATCATCACGATGTTGGGGCTCTCGGAGAACGCCAGTGCCCGCGCCGCCCATCACGCAGTCGCGATCTCGGTCGTGGGGGCGCTGTGTCTGCTGGCGGTCTACGGCGCATGGCTGCACTCCTACCTGCGCCATGACATCCGGCGCACCGCAGACGCCGGCCAACTGCCGCACCCCGAAGGCCTCAGCGTCTCGATCCGGACGGCAGTCGTCCTGCTCGCGGTCGCCGGCGTGGCCGCGGCATTCATCTCCGACTGGTTCGTCGATTCGATCGATGCGGCGGTCCATGTGCTCGATCTCCCGAAGGCCTTTGTCGGGCTCGTCATCGTGGCGATCGCCGGAAACGCGGTGGAGAACCTCGTCGGGGTGCGTCTCGCGGCCAAAGGTAAGAGCGATCTCGCGCTCTCGATCATCAAGAACTCGATCGCTCAGATCGCGGTCTTCCTGTACCCGGCCTTGGTGCTGGTATCGCTCCTGTTTGCGACACACCTGACCTTTGCGGTCTCGGGATTCTTGATCGGAGGACTGGCGCTGACGGCCATCACCGTCTGGCAGATCACCGGCGACGGCGAGGCAGCCGCGTTCGAGGGCTGGGCACTGGTCGCGCTGTACGTGATCTTGGCGGTACTCGTCTTCTACGAGTAAGCGCCGGCCGCACGCGGTCTACGCCGACGGCCCCGTTGCCAGCGTGATCAGCGAGGTCTGCGACTGACCCGAAAGATTGGTCCAGGTCAGTGGCACCGTCTGCCCGGGGTGCAGGTGCTGCATCTCATGGGTGAGTTGGGTCGCATTGGCGACGCTGACCCCGTCGATGCCGGTGATCACGTCACCGATTGCCAGACCCAGCGCCTCGGCTGGAGCCCCTGGCACCAGCCCGCCGATGACCACGCCGGCATTCGAGTTCTCACTGGATTCCGCGAGCTGCACGCCCATGAAGGCGGTCGGACCGATGTGCACGTTGGCCGAGGACGCCCCCTGCGCGATTTGCGCCGCGATGAACAGCGCCCGGTTGATCGGGATCGCAAAGCCGACGGTCGCGGACTTTGGCTGGAAGCGCAGGCCCGATGAAGCCGCCGTATCCATCCCGATCACCAGCCCGTGCGCATTGACCAACGGACCGCCGGAGTCGCCGGGCTGGATCCCCGCATCGGTCTGGATCAAGCCGGTCAGGTGCTCCGAACTGCCGGTGACGTCATCAAACGCCGTAATCGACTCCCCCAGACCCGTGATATGCCCGGCTGCCACACTCGGCTTGCCTCCTACGCCGCCCGCGTTGCCGATCGCCGCCACCGAATCGCCGACGGAGAGATTGGATGAGCTACCCGTCGTCACCGTGTCCAGGTTCGACGCGCCATGGATCTGCAGGACCGCGACATCATCAGCGAGATCAGTTCCGAGAACCGTTGCCGTGTACGTGCGGCGGTTGCCGATGTCCACGACCTGCACAGAGGTTGCGCCGTCGATGACATGGTTGTTGGTCAAGACCTCGCCGCCCGCGGTGAGCACCATGCCGGTGCCTGCCGCTCCGCCACCGTTGTCCGCGAGATCGGAGTTAACATCGACAACCCCGGGGTTCACCTGGCCCACGACCGACGTGACGTTGACCGGGGGCTGCTGGACGGTGCGCGTAAAGAACTGCACGCCCAGCACGACGATGGCCACTGATGCGGCCCCGAGCAGGACGCTGCGCACAAACCGCGTCGCAGACTTCCGCCGTGCCCGCTCGGTACGGATCGACATCGCTGGCGCGTGCGCCACCGGCTCCGGCCAGCGGGGTGGCTCGGACGGAGGCGGGCGCTTGATGTGCGCGTCAAATGGAGATTCGTATGGCATGTCGTGCAGCCCATCTTTCCACGCATCCCGGGCATGCACCATCTTGCCCGTCCCGCGCAACCGGGCACCACACCCATTTGACCAGTCGTGGACGAGGCCACGCCCGACGCCCGGGCGCACATGATCTGTTCTCGGGCAGCCGGTCGTGCGCCGCCGGCACAGTCCAGCGAGGAAATTGCCGGTCGCATGCGTCCAGGCCCGACCAATAGGCCCGGACAGGTGCGGATCGCACCCCCATTCCCCCGGAGGGCATGGTCTGGGAGCGTTTGACGCGCTGGGTGTTGCGGCACAACGCCATCGTGGTGGCGGCGTGGGCCGTGCGTGCCATCGCCGCCTTTGTCACGCTGCCGTCGCTGAGCGGTCACCTCGACACGACCGTCACGCGTCCCGTACGCGAGGGCGACGAGGTCTTCATCCTGTCCCGAATGCGCGAGGAATGTGACCAGACCGGATCCACCGAACACGCGCTCGTCACCGGCCTCGGGCGGACCGGCCGCCTGGTGACGAGCGCCGCACCGATTGCCTTCCTGGCCTTCAGCTGCCTCGCCTCGGCCCCGGCGGTCTCGATCACGATCTTCGCGACCGGCCTGGCTGCTGGCATCCGGCTGGACGCCACGGTCGTGCGAATGCTGCTGGTCCCGTCGCTGATCATGCTCTTCGGCCGTTGGAACTGGTGGCTGCTCAAGAGGCCTGCGCGCGTTTTGCGCGTGGAGCCGGCGCTTTCCGCCGGGGCGGAGCCTGCCGCCGACGAGAGTTAGGCCGGAACCCGCCATGGGCGGGCACCTTGCGTGCCCCATGACCGCGCTGTAGACATACGGGGCCTGGCCAGATCGCCAGGTGGCACAGATGCCAGCGAAGCCGGTGCGATTCCGGCGCTGTCCCGCAACTGTGATGCCCCAAAGCTTTTGGGGACGAGCCAGGTCGCCTGCGCTGTGCCGACAGTAAGTCCTCGGGTGAAGGGCTGCTTGTCGGCGGAGGCCTCTCCTTCGCTCTCGAGCTTCCTTCATCCTCCACCCCTCCTGGAGGATGAACATGAACAACTGGATCTCCCGCCAGCGGTATCGAGTCGCGGCGGGGTGCGTTGCCGCGGTTGCGATCGCCGCCGGCATTGGCTCGGCCACGGCGCTGACCGCGAGCGCGGCGGCGTCCAGGTGCCCACAGCGCATCGTGTCACTCTCGCCGACGGCCACCGAGAGCCTGTTCGCGATCGGCGCCGGACATCAAGTCGTTGCGGTCGACAGCGACTCCAACTACCCGGCCTCGGCACCACGAAAGTCCAACCTGATCGCCTACTCGCCAAGCGCCGAGGCCATCGCCGGCAACTACAACCCGGACCTCGTCGTGGTCTCATACGACGCCAACAAGGTCATCCAGCAGCTCCGTCAGATCGGGATCCCGGTCGCTTACCAGCCCACAGCCAAGAATCTGGCGGTTGCCTACAGCCAGATTGAGGAACTCGGCAGCGTGACCTGCCACCACGCGACCTCGGTTGCCGTCGTCCGCACGATCAAACGCCAGATCACGGCAATCCGCCGGACGGTGGGGACCAAAGCCCGCACCCTCACCTACTACGACGAGATCAGCGCGCCGCCGTACGACTACGCCGCCTCCTCACGGTCATTTATCGGACAGCTGTTCGGCGTGCTGGGGCTGCGCAACATCACCACCGCCAGCTCGGGCTTCCCAGAATTGAGCGACGAGTACATCGTCAAGGCGAGCCCAAAGCTGATCTTCTTGTCAGACAATGAGCCCAACGATGGCGATGTCACCATCGCCAGCGTCGTGCATCGCACCGGCTGGTCGAGCATTAGCGCAGTCAGAAGCAAGGCCATCTTCGACCTGAACGACGATGCGGCCTCACGCTGGGGCCCACGCGTCGTCGTGCTGATGCGCGAGATTTCCACGGCGGTGCTGGGCTACGTACGGAAACACCCTCACGCCTGATGACGACCCTGCCTGCGATCGAGGTCTCTGCGTCTGAGCCCGCGGCGCTGCCGCGGGCTCACGCCCGGGACGCACTGTGGTTGGGGTTGGGGGTCGTGGTCCTGTTTGCGAGCATGTTGGCGGGCCTGTTTGTCGGGGCGGTCGACATTCCCCCGCAGGACATTGTCGGCGACCTGGTCAGCCGCATGCCATTGGTGAGCATGCACTCGCCCCTCAGCCACGTCGATCAGGCGATCGTCTGGCAGCTGCGGCTCCCACGCGTCGTGCTCGGGGCGCTCGTCGGTGGGATGCTCGCCCTGTGCGGCGCCGCCTACCAGGGGATCTTCCGAAATCCATTGGCCGACCCATATCTGCTCGGGGTTGCGTCGGGGGCGGGCCTCGGTGCGACGATCGCAATCGTCTTTGCGATCAACTTCACCTTCCTGGACTTCCAGGCGCTTCCGCTGCTGGCATTCATCGGCGCGGTCCTCGCAGTCGGGTTGGCATATGTCGTCGGACGCTCCGTCGGCGCCGGTCGCAGCTCGACGACGCTTGTGCTCGGCGGCGTGGCGGTGGCGGCGTTCCTGACCGCGATGCAGACCTTCATCCAGCAGCGCCACACCGAACAGCTGCAGCTGGTCTACAACTGGATCCTCGGTTCGGTCGCCACGGCGGGCTGGGGCCAGGTCACCACGATGCTCCCCTATGCGCTCCTCGCGCTCGTGGTGATCCTTTTGCACGGCCGGCTGCTCGATGTGATGGGGCTTGGTGACGATGCCGCCCGCACCCTCGGCGTCCGTACGAACCGCGTGCGATTGGCGGTCATCGGCGCCGTCACCATTGGCACCGCCGCCGCGGTGGCCGTCAGCGGGTTGATCGGGTTCGTCGGGCTGATTATTCCCCACGTTGTCCGCTTGCTCGGAGTCCGCACGCACCGGACCCTGCTGCCCTTGTCGATGCTCTTGGGTGCCTCCTTTCTCGTCCTGTGCGATCTCATCGCCCGCACGGTCGTCTCGCCTTCGGAACTCCCGATCGGCGTCGTAACTGCCGTTATCGGTGCGCCGTGTTTTGCGTTGGTACTGCGGACCAGCCGGGTTGAGGCCTGATGCACGTCCGTCTCGAACGCGTCGGCGTCACGCGCGGCGACCGCGTCGTCGTTCACGACGTCTCGCTCCAAATCCCAACCGGTGCCTGGGTATGCCTGATCGGACCCAACGGGGCCGGCAAAACAACGCTCCTGCACGCGTTGGCAGCGCTCATTCCCTACAGCGGCCATGTGGCTCTCGGCAATCAGGAGCTCTCGCACATGAGCCGCCGCGCCCGCGCCCAGCAGATCGCCCTCGTCCAGCAGGATGCGCGACTCCCATCGGGCATGCGCGTCGCCGACTACGTGATGCTCGGGCGGACCCCGTACATCAGTTACTTCGGCCGAGAGGGCCGTGAGGATCGTTCGGTGGTCGCCGATGTCCTAGACGAGCTCGATCTGCTCGGACTCCGCGACCGCCCGCTCGACCAGCTGTCGGGTGGCGAGCGCCAGCGGGTCGTCGTGGCCCGAGCAATCGCCCAATCACCGGCGCTGTTGCTGCTGGACGAACCCACGACGGCGCTCGACTTGGGCCGGCAACTCCAGGTGCTGGAGCTCATCCGGGGATTGCAGCACGCGTCCAACCTGACGATCCTCAGCGCGACCCACGATCTGACGCTGGCCGCCGCGTACGCCGACCACCTGGCGCTGATCAGCTGCGGCGCCCTCGTTGCACAGGGCACCCCTCGCGATGTGCTGACGACCGCGACACTCGGAGAGCACTACGGCGTCGCGCTGCGGGTGATCCACGATGACGACGGAGGGCTCGCCGTGATCCCCGTGCGCCCACCGGCGGCCGAGACCGACCCGCGCACCAACTGACCCCTGACCGGGTGCGACCCACTCACGCCGCCGAAGTGTCGCCGACCACCCGGCAGCGATAGGCGGCGGCGATGCGGTTCGTCAGCTCCCCGACCGACCCGTCGCCGACTGGGCGTCGATCGATTGACGTCACGGCCGTGATGCCACGCACGGCATTCGTGAGAAAGACTTCATCTGCCGCCTGCCACACGGACGCGTCGAGCGCAGCCTCAACAACGCCGGGATGCAGCTCGATCACGACCCGACGCGCAATCCCCGGCAGGAGCCCCCGCAGCGGCGCGGTGAACAGCGTGTCTCCGGCCAGCACAAACACCGATGTCCTGGTCGACTCGCCCAAGCGCCCTGCCCCGTCGGTCATCAGCGCGACATCGACCCCCGCAGTCTGTGCTTGGCGCTCGGCCCACCGCCAGTGCGCACGGCTGGTCGTCTTGTGCTCGGCAATGCGGGCACACGGCGACCAGCCTCCGGGAATCGTGATCGCCGCCGCGCTCCCGGGATGATCGGGGAGCGGGCCGATCGAGTCAACGTCGACCCACAGCAGCGGCTGCATGCTCACGACCAGCCGCACCAGCGCATGCGGCGCGCCGAGTGCGGCGATCGCCGCATCGAGTTCGGTTTCGATCACCGCCATCGCCGGGATGCCGACCATGCCCAGTTCCTTGACGGACGCGGCCAGCCGTGCCAGGTGGGCCTCCCGATGCGCAAGGCGACCGTGGCGGGCGCGCATGGTCTCGATCAGCCCGTCACCGGCGCGCACCACGGGATCGTCGAGCGTGACGGATTCCTCACCAGATACGACGACCCCGTCCAAACGGACTATCCGCACCCGAGCGCCTCCAGGAAGGGGCGGGCCTTGGCCATCGCCTCCGCGTATTCGTCGGCCGGCACGGAGTCCCAGGTCACTGCCCCGCCGCACCAGTACCACGCCTGGGCGTCATGCAGCCACGCAGTCCGGATGAGCACGCTCGCATCGAGGGAGCCATCCGCGCCCATCGCAATCATGCTGCCATACGCCGCCCCTCGCGCAACGGGCTCAAACTCCGAAATCGCCTCCATCGCAGCAATCTTCGGGCAACCGGTGATGGATCCTGCCGGAAAGAGCGCCCTGAGCGCGTCGCCGGCAGTTACTGTGCGGGCAAGTTCGGCGCGCACCTCGCTGACCAGGTGGTCCACATAGCCGGTGGCAAGCGGCGCCATCAGCACCGGCACCGACACGCCCCCGTGGCGTGCGATCCGCCCGAGGTCGTTGCGCACCAAGTCCACGATCATCACGTGCTCAGCCCGGTCCTTCGTGCGCGCCGACAGCGCGGGGCCCTCGCCCACGGACGCCGTCCCTTTGATCGGCGAACTGGTCGCGACTCCGCCGCTCACACGCAGCAGTTGCTCAGGCGACGCCGAGATGAGCGCGCCCTCGGGAAGCCCGAGAAATGCGGCGTGCGACAAGGGACCCGCCGCCGCCCACAGCCGCTGAGCGAATGCGAATGCCGATCCCGACCAGGCGCCCGAGAGCCGCTGGGCGAGATTGACCTGCGAGTAGTCCCCGGCGTGAATCCGCTCGCGGATCCGGGCCACGCATGCCTCGTACTGCGCGCGCGGTAGTGACGAGCCAGGCGCGCGAACACGGTCTGGCGGGGGAACCGGGACCTCTGTGCGCACGGCGTCTGCCGCGATCTCGACGAGTTCGCGCGCACGCGACCCCGTCCCCCACACCACGCACCTCCCGTCAGCCGCAATCTGCGCAAGGGCCGCGTATCGGCACAGGACCGCGGAGGGTGGTCCTCCCGGGTCGGGGCGCCGCGACGAAGAGGACACCGATCCCTGCCCCGCCGCGTAGCCCAGGTACCCGATCCATCCGCCGTGCGGGCCGGCGACATCATCTCGCGGCATCCGACCCAACGCGTCCCAGGCCGCCGGACCGCGCACGACCTCCACAGGATCGGCCGCGACAAGTGTCGTCCCGAGGAAAGTCGTCAACACCGGATATGCTCGCTCGGCGACGTGCCCAAGCACGTCAACGGGCCGGACGCCGCTCCCCACCGGGATTGGGCCGGCTGCCGCGCGTCGGGGGGACGCAATCTGCCGCACCCCACCAGCGTAACCGCTCCCCTCGGACGACCAGCGGTACCCGAACAATCCACATCTTGCGTCGCGATGAATCGACGTAGAATTGCGCGGCACGGGCGCGTCGGTGCCCGACCCTGATCTACGATCCCCCCCCTGCCCCGACTCGGTGCTGCCACCATGACCCCACTCTCGTTGTTGGTCATCCATCAAGACCAGATGGGTATGCGCTTCGGCGGTGACCACCCCACCGACCAGCGCCGGCACCAGCTCGCGGTGGCGCTCTGTCGTGAGAGCGGGCTCTTCGATCTGCCGGGAGTGGACTACGAGGCACCTCCGGCGCCCTTGAGCGACGACCAACTCGCCCGTGTGTTCGCACCGGCCTTTATCCGGGCCGTGCATCGCTATAGCGAGAATCCCATCCTCGCGGCAGCGCCCGAGGCGGCCCAATGGGGCATCGGTGGCGACAACAACGCCTACCCCGAGATGCACGACGACTCGGCGCGCGTGGCCGCCGCGGCCGCCGCGGCCGCAACGGCCATCGCCACGGGGCGGGCGCGACGCGCGTTCGTCCCGGCCGCCGGCGCCCATCACGGCACCCACAACCGCGCGTGGGGTTTTGGCATCTACAACGAGACGGCGATCGCGGTGCAGTGGCTTCTGGAGGCTGGACTCGAGCGGGTGGCCTACATCGATCTCGATGTCCATCATGGCAACGGCACGCAGTGGATCTTCTACGAGAACCCGCGTGTGATGACGATCTCGGTGCACGAGTCGGGGCGGTACCTGTTCCCGGGGTCCGGATTCCCCCAGGAAACGGGTGCCCCCGGCGCCGAAGGCCGCTCCGCCAACCTCGCCCTACCGCCCTTTTGCGGCAACGATCCGTATCGGCGCGCGATGGCGGAGTTCGTCGTCCCGGTGGTCGAGGCATTCGCCCCAGACGCCATCGTGACCCAGTGTGGTGTCGACCATCATCACGCCGACCCGCTTGCGCACATGCTGACCACGATGGAACTCTATCCGGAGCTCTGGGACACCCTCGATCAACTCGCAGATCAGTTCTGCGGGGGCCGCTGGATCGCCCTCGGGGGGGGAGGCTACAACCCATGCGTTGCGCCGCCCCGAGCCTGGGCGGCGCTCGCTCACCAGATGGTGGGCCACCCCGTCAGCGACCCCCTTCCCGAGCGGTGGCGCGACACCGCTCGCGTGCTGGGCTGTGAGGAGCCGGCGCGTGCGTGGACCGAAGACACCCCGCCCCCACCGGATCCGGAGCGCGATCGTCAGGTCGCAGTCCAGGTCGACGAGGCGATCACACGTTCGCGGCTGTGTTTGAGTCCGTTCTGGCCGACGTTGCGCTAGCGGACATCCCCAGGCGCGCGGCGCGGACCACGCGTGCGGTCTCGTCGGGCGCGTCCCACATCAGAATGTGCCCGCAGTCGATGCCGACCTCGAGCAAGTGCTGCCGGCATTGCTCGCGCAGACGTGCCCGCAGCGCATCGGAGACGTAGGGGTCGCGCAGTGCGGTCACCAACGCCGCGGGCCCGTGCCAATGCCCGAGCGAGGGGCCTACTCGTGCCATCTCGCTCCAGGCCCCGATCGCGGCCTCGCGCGAGAAGCGCAGGCGGTACCGTCCATCGCCCTCGCGCATCAGAAACGCATCCAGGTCCTCCTCGCAGAGGCCCATTGTCCTTCGCGCGGACGCACCGCGCGCCAGGCCTGCCGCGCCTCGTCGACCGAACCCCACGATGCCGAGCGCCCTTCGCCATGCAGATCGGTCGCGGCAGCCGTCGCACAGACGCTCGGATCAAGGCCCGCAGCAGGATCCAGCAGGATCAGGGAGCGCACCCGACCCGGAGCGTGTCCGGCCAGCGCACAGGCCAGTAAGCCGCCGAACGAATGCCCGATGACCTCCACGGGACACGCGACGCCATGGGCGTCGAGTGTCTCCACCAGATCGGCGACATGTGTCGAGATGTCCCACGGCGGCTCCCATCCGGATCGCCCGTGACCACGCAGATCGGGAGCGATGACCCTGGCATCGGGATACGCGTCCGCGGCCAAACGGCGATATCTGCCACCGTGATTGCGCACCCCATGGAGGGCCAGCACCGGCGTCCTCGTCGGTGGACCGTATGTCTGGGTGTGCAGCCGCATCGGCGCAGATTATGGACAATTAGCAGAGATTGCGCACAATTCAGGGGATTTGCTCCTGTGCGGTGCGCATCGCGTCGCTCGAGAGCCGGGCTCCCGATACGCGGGCACCGCTGCGACCGCAAGCCGCACGCGCTGGCGGACCGCGCGCGGCCGCTACGCGTGCGCCTGCAACCCGTCCAGCACCGCGGCGATCCGCGCCACCGCTTCCCGCAAGCGGTCGATCGGCTGCGTGTAGGCGATCCGAACATGCTGCGCGGGTGCGGCCTCACCAAAGTCGCGCCCCGGGGTCAGCGCGACACCGGTCTGTTCCAAAAGCCACCCGGCAAACGCGAAGCTGTCGTCGGTGAACTCCGAGACGTCGCAATAGATATAGAAGGCCCCCTCCGGGCGCGCCCGCACCGCAAATCCAATCTTGGGCAGTTCCGCCAGGAGCACGTCCCGCCGTGCCCCCAGCTCGGCACGGCGCTGCTCCACAATCGCCAGCCCTTCCGGCTGCAGCGCCGCGATCGCCGCATATTGCGCCGGCGTCGACGGACTGATGTAGAGGTTCTGAGAAACTTTTTCGATGTCGCGCGTGCACCCTTCCGGCACAACCAGCCAGCCCAGCCGCCAACCGGTCATCTGGAAGTACTTGGAGAAACTGTTGACGACCCAGACGTCATCGGCGACCGAGAGCACGGTCTGCGGCGGACGGTCGTAGACCAGCCCCTGATAGATCTCGTCGGCGACGAGGGCACCGTCATGCTCCCGGCACACCTCGCACAGCGCCATCCACTCCGCAGCGCTCAAGCACGTTCCCGTGGGATTCGACGGCGATGCGGCAATCGCCGCGCGCACCCCGGGGCCCCATGCTGCGCGTGCCAGCGCAGCGGTCAGCTGATAGCCGTCGTCGGGACCGCTGGGTACCAGCACGGGCTCAGCATCGAGGAAACGCACGAAGTTGCGGTTACACGGGTACCCCGGGTCGGACATCAGGACCCGATCGCCGGGATTGATGAGCGCGCCCAGGGCCATGAGCAGCGCCGCGCTCGAGCCCCCGGTCACGACGATGCGCTCCATCGGGACCTGCGCCCCAAATGTGTTCGCGTACCAGTCGGAGATGCCCTGGCGCAGTTCGGGCATCCCGAGTGCCGAGGTGTAGAACATCGGCACGCTCGCAAGCGCCTGTTGGGCGGCACGGATCACCGGCTCGGGGGTGGGAAAGTCTGGCTCGCCGACCTCGAGGTGGATCACGTCGCGACCCTCGGCCTCGAGCCGGCGGGCGGCCGCGAGCACCTCCATCACCTCGAACGGAGCAATGTCGGCCATGCGCTGGCTCAGATCGGGACGCCCGTGCATCACCGACATGCTGGCAGGTCAGCGTGCCCAATGAGAACCCCGCACCCGCATTTCCGACGGGCTGTCCGTTGTACGAACGACGCCCCCGCTGCGCCGTCGGACCGGGCGCGGGCGCGAGCGCCACGCCCCAGCGAGACCCCACTGACGACGAGGACCCGCATGGTCGGTGGCGTCGCCCTGATGGTGTCCAACGAGATGATCGGTGCGGCGCGATGGGTCCGACAGGTCAACTCGCGCCGTAGCGCTCCGACACCTACCAGCCGGGTCACGATCAGCGTGGCATAGGCGCTCAGCGGCGAGTTGCCTCGCCGGTCCGGCCACCGGTCAGCGCGGCCGCCAGATCCGCCCCGTAACGATCCAGCGCCGTGACCGCCTCGGCATGGTCCGAGGCGTCCTCGATGATGCGGACCAGCTGGCTGGCGATGACGATGCCGTCGGCGAACTCGCCGATCGCCGCCGCCTGTGCCGGCGTCCGAATTCCAAACCCCACCGCCAGGGGTCCCGGGATGGCGCCCCGCGCGCGTCCGACAAACGCGCGCAAACTGTCGTCGACAGCGACCTCACCCCCGGTGACGCCGGCGACAGACACAAGATAGGTGAACCCATCGGCGCGCTCGCCAATGGCGCGCAGGCGCTCGTCGGTGGTCGTGGGTGCCGCCAGGGGCACGATTGCCACGCCCGCCGTGTGCGCCGCCGCGCGGATTTGCGCGCCCTCGTCAATCGGAAGATCCGGGATGATCACGCCCGCGACACCAGCGTCGGCGGCGCGCGCGAAAAATGCGGCAGGGCCGGCCGTGAGCACCAGGGTCACGTACGTCATCAGCACGATCGGCGGACCGCCGCGCAGTGCCTTGGCGATCTCGATCACGTCGCCCGGCCGCGTACCCGCCTCCAGCGCGCGCTGACCGGCCGCCTGGATCGTCGGCCCATCGGCGAGCGGATCCGAAAACGGGATTCCCAGCTCGAGGATGTCGGCATGCCGCGCGAGCGCGCGCGCGTAGTCGAGGCTCTCGGCAACACTTGGAAAGCCGCCCATGACATAGGGGATCAGCGCCGCACGATCGCCGGGAAAGGCGGCGCGCAGCCGCGCGGGTCCGTCAGACATCAATCCCCAATGCGGTTCCAACCTGCTCGACGTCCTTGTCGCCGCGACCCGACAGGCACACCACGACCGGGCCAGCGGCCCCCAATGCGGCTCCTTCGCGGGCCAGCAACGCGAGCGCGTGGGCACTCTCGAGGGCAGGAATAATGCCTTCGGCTCGGCTCAGGGCAAGAAAGGCCGCCAGCGCGTCAGTGTCGGTAACCGACTCGTAGCGCACCCTGCCGATATCGCGCAGGTAGCTGTGTTCGGGTCCGACGCCGGGGTAGTCGAGCCCCGCAGAGATTGAATGCGCTTCGGCCACCTGGCCCTCTTGGTCTTGGAGCACATAACTCAGCGACCCATGCAACACGCCGGGCTTGCCGTACCCGAGCGATGCCCCGTGGCGGCCGGACTCCACCCCGTCGCCGGCGGCTTCGACCCCAACCAGCTGCACGTGGGCGTCATCGAGGAATGCGCGAAAGATGCCGATCGCGTTCGAGCCGCCACCCACACACGCCACGGTGGCCGCGGGGAGCCGGCCTTCGATGGCGAGAATCTGTTCGCGCGCCTCGCGCCCGATGACCGATTGGAGGTCGGCGACGATCTCCGGATACGGCGCCGGGCCAACGGCTGAGCCGATGACGTAGTGGGTCTCTGTGACCGTCGTGACCCAGTCCCGGATAGCCTCGGAGGTCGCGTGCTTGAGCGTCCCCGTCCCGGCATCGACCGGGCGCACCTCGGCGCCCAGCATCTTCATGCGGATCACGTTCAAACGCTGCCGATGCATGTCGGTGCGTCCCATGTAGACGCAGCACTGCATCCCGAACAGGGCCGCTGCGGTCGCGGTGGCGACCCCGTGCTGGCCCGCGCCGGTCTCGGCGATAATGCGGCGCTTACCCATGCGCTGGGCGAGGAGCACCTGTCCGAGAGCATTGTTGATCTTGTGGGCCCCGGTGTGGCAGAGATCCTCACGCTTGAGGTAGAGCCGCGCGATGCCATACAGCTCGCCCAAACGCTCAGCCCGGTACAGCGGTGTCGGACGTCCGACGAAGGTCGCAAACAACCCGTAGAGCTCGGCGACGAATTCCGGGTCGTGGCGGTAACGTGCATACACCGCACCCAGCTCGTCCAGGGCACTGATCACCGTTTCGGGCACGTAGCGACCGCCGTACGGGCCGAAACGCATCGCAAGCTCAGGCATTGCGCACCGCCGTCATAAATGCATCCACCTTGATCTGGTCTTTGCGCCCTGGAGATGATTCGACACCGCTCGAGACATCGACGACGCTCGGCTGCAGCAGCCGGATCGCGTGCGCAACGTTATCCGGTCGCAGACCGCCCGCAAGCCCGAACCCGTAGTCGGGTCGATGAGCTGCCAGCTGACCCCAGTCCCACCGCATTCCGGTCCCCCCGTGGCGCCCCGGCACCGACGCGTCGAACAAAACGAGGTCCGCGTTGCGGTGCGCGGCCTGGTACACCGCCTCCGACCCCGTAAACGGCACCCCCAGGATCACCGGCAGGCCGGTAGCCGCCCGTGCACCCGCGACATCGACGGTGCCGTGCAGCTGTATATGGGTCAAGCCGACGTGATCCGCGGCTCGCTCGAGTTCCACGAGGCTGGCATCAACGAAGACGCCGACCCGCGCAATGTGGTCGGGCACGCCCGCGAGGACGTCGGCCGCGCGGACGATGTCGAGGTAGCGCGGGCTCTCCGGCGCCAGCACGACGCCGATCGCCCAAGCGCCGGCCTCGGCGCAGGCCTGCGCCTGCTCGGGGGCCGTCAGCCCGCAGATCTTGACCTTCACCACGCTAGTTGCCATCTTCATCGGAGGCACCGGGTGGGTGCCATCGCGGCAAGTGCACGCGCAAGGTGCAGCCGGCCGCGGGGGCGCTGGTGAGGTCAAAGCTGCCCCCCAGCATCGTGGTGCGATCCCGCATTCCATGCAGCCCGAACCGGGCGATCGACGACCCGAGCACCGTCTGAGTAAACGCGGCTGGGTCAAACCCGCTGCCATTGTCGACGACGACCAGGGTCGTCCCGGCCTCGTCCGCGGTGAGATCAACCCGTACCGAATCCGCCTGTCCGTGTCGCTGCGCGTTGGTCAAGGCCTCTTGAAGGATGCGATAGAAGGTGATGCGCTGCGTGACCGACACGCCATCCACCGGAAACTCGCCGCGCGCGGTGAACTGCACCTCGACACCGCTGCGTGCCTCAAATGCCCGCACGACGTCCCCGAGGATTTCGGTCAGCCGGCGACCTTGAAAACGCGCCGGTCGCAGGTAGCCGATCATCTCCCGCATCTCGGTAAGCGCCCCGCCGAGAGTCTCGTAAATCCGCTCCAGCGCCGCCTCGAGCCCCTCCGGCAGGATGGTCCCCGCGGCGATCGCATCGCCCAGTTGGGCTTGGAGCAGCTGGACTTCCAGCAGCCCCACGGACAGATGCTGGGTCGGGCCGTCATGGATATCGAGTCCGATGCGCCCAACCAGACGCTCATCGGATTCCAGGATCCGAGCGAGTGTCCGGTCAAGGTCGGCCCGTACCCTCGCGAGCGCGATCGCCGCACCGGCGCGCTCGGCGGCGATCTGCGTGGCAAGACGCGCCTCGGGAAGCGTCCCGGCATCGGCGACGCCCACGACCACAAGCGCGCCTTCCCCGCCGATCGGGACAACCAACTCACCATCGTGGGTATGCAGCGCAGCGAGCGATGCGTCTGCAGCCGCGAGGTAGTCCGCCGCGCCTGCGGCAATTCGCGCATGGACGGCCGGCGCACCGCCCAAAGAACTCGCCAGAACACTCGCCGGCACCGTCGGCGATCCGGCAATCAGCGCGACCGCATCGGCCCCAAGGAGGTCGGCAACGCGCCCACAGAGGACGGCAAGTCCCGTGGGAAGATCGGCGGGTGAGATCGCACACGTGACGAGTCCCAAAAGACCCGCGGTATCGTCCGGGATCGCGTGTGGCTTGGGTGCGGACATCCGTCTCCATAGTACCCCTCCGTCGGAGCGGGACGACATGCGGTCTGGGCACCAGTGCAGACCGCAAATCCTTGACCGCCGTATAGCAGGCAGAGGGGCGTCCACTGCGTAGCGTTAGCTAGAGCACACCCCCCGTTCGGAATGCGGACGGCGAGCGGAAGGATCTTCGTGTCTATCAACGCCCCAATTCGGGTCATGCTCGTCGATGACAACCCGCGTTTTCGGGCCGTCCTGCGTGCCCTCTTGGAGCGCGACGACGCCATCTCGGTTGTCGGTGAGGCCGATCGGGGCGACATGATCATCGAGTTGGCTGAGCTCCACGATCCCGATGTCGTGCTGATGGACCTGTCGATGCCCGGTATCGACGGACTCGAGGCGACCCTGGCGCTCAAGAGCCAATTCCCCGGGATCGAGGTCGTCATGTTGTCGATGGCCGATGACGAGGATGGCATCGGATCGTTGCTCGCCGGCGGTGCGTCGGCGTTCCTGAGCAAGAGCACGCCGGCCGCGGAGATCGTGCAGACGCTCAAGGAGCGCAGCGCCGACCGCCAGGCCCGGGAGCACCGCATCTCGGCAGACGCAAACTGAGCCCGGCGCCGCGGGCTGATTCCCGACCCGAGACCCCGCCCCGCCGATGGCCGACGCGCCAGGCGCGCGAATCGGTACGGACGTCCTAGCTATACAAGAGGCTAGGTCGTAAGCTACCCGAACTGGGGAGCTGCGCACCCAGCCGCCGCGCTTCCATACAGGTAGCTCGCTGCACGATGCATCCGCGAGTTGACACCATCGGCGTGTGATCGACGGGAAAGGATTCCAGTTGAGAGATCCATACACGACACTCCCCCGCCCCCCTTGTGTCATGGCCGATCGGCGCGCCCCCAGCCTCCGCGGCCTGCCCTCGGGCGCCGCCAGCGACCTTCTGGTCGTCGGCCGAAGGGCGAGCGCGTCATGATGCCGCAATCGTCAAGAACCGTGACATCCCGACCGATACCCTCGACATGACAACGACCGCGCCCGACGAAGCCGCCCCACTCGCAAAACCGCCCATGCGGGTCGCCATTGCCGACGACCACCGCCTGATGCTGGACGGGATCAAGCGTGCCCTAGAGACCGCGCCCGATATCAAGGTCGTGGGTGAGGCGATGACCGGCGAGGACCTGCTCGCACTCGTCCCGCGCGTCCGTCCCGACGTCGTGATCCTCGACATGAGGATGCCCAAAGGCGACGGCCTGTCCACTCTCCAGGCGCTGCAGAAAACGCACCCGGACCTCAAAGTCATCATGCTCTCGATGTTCGACGACCCCGAGAATATCGAGAAGGCACTCGGCTATGGGGCCGCGGGCTACGTCGTCAAGTCGATCAACCCGCTCGACCTCCCGTCCACAATCCGGGGCGTGTTCGAGGGCACCGTCTACCACACCCGCGCGAGCCCCGGCAGCGTTGGCGCAGGCGAGGCGGCGGCGGCCACCCCCGGTGGGCTCACCAACCGCGAACTGGCCATCCTGAAACTTGTCGCCGAGGGGCTTCCCAACCTCGACATCGCCAGCCGGCTCTTTGTCACCGAGCAGACGGTGAAGTTTCACCTCTCGAACATCTACCGCAAGCTGGGCGTCGGCAATCGCACCGAGGCCACGCGGTACGCCTACAAGAACGGGCTCATCGACTAGCTGCCCCGCTGGCGCCGCGCCCGCGCGGCGCCAGCGCACGTCGCGCCCTGTGGCCGAACGCGCCTACGGCCGGGCCGGGGAGTCTCTAGGATTGCGGGCAATGACCCAACCTGCAGATGGCCGCTCCGGCCCGGACATCATGTGGGCGCCCTGGCGGATGGCATACATCGCCGCCGAACACGACCACGCCTTCGAGGGCCCGGCATGTGTGTTTTGCCGACTCCCCGCGCTCGATGACGATGGCGCGACCTACATCTTGCATCGCGCACAGCACTGTTTCGTCGTCATGAACCTGTACCCGTACAACAATGGGCATCTCATGGTGGTCCCGTATGTCCACGTCGATGCGATCACCGGTCTCGACGAAGCGACCACCACCGAGATGATGCGGCTGCTACGACTCAGCCAGACCGTGCTCACCGATGTCATGCAGCCCCACGGTTTCAATATCGGTATCAACCAAGGCAGCGCCGCGGGCGCCGGGATCGCCGACCACGTCCACCTGCACGTCGTGCCGCGCTGGGTCGGCGACACCAATTTCATGACCGTAACGGGCGATGTCCGAGTAATTCCCCAACACCTCGATGAGACCTACGCCATGTTGCGTGGAGGGTTCGCCAAATGACGCTTGATCCCGGAGTCTTCAAGGCCTACGACGTCCGTGGGCTCTATCCAACGGAAATCGACGAAGCCGGCGCTCATGCGCTCGGCCGCGCCTTCGTCGAAGTGGTTCGGGCCGCCACCCCCGGCGTCGATGCGCCGCGCATCGCGATCGGGCATGACGTCCGCCTCTCGTCACCGAGCATCGCCGACGCCGTAGCGACCGGCGCCGTCGAAGCCGGCGCCCACGTGACCGAACTCGGGTTGACGGCGACCGAGATGGTCTATTTTGCAGTCGCCGACGGCAAGTACGACGCGGGCGCGCAGATCACCGCGAGCCACAACCCGCCGCAGTACACGGGGGCCAAACTCGTCCTGGCGGGAGCGCTCCCGCTCTCGGGAGACACCGGCATTTCGGAAATCGGCCGCCTGATCGCCGCCGACGCCACCGTGAGCCGTCCCGGCGGGACGCGCCAGCGTGATGACGCGGTCCTGCCCAGGTTCGTCGAGGCGGCACTCGGGTTTGTCAACCCCGAACACATCCGCGGGCTGCGGGTCGTGCTCGACGGCGCCAACGGCATGGCGGGGCTGTTCCTCAAGCCCGTCCTCGAGCGGATCCAGATTGACGCCGTCGAGTGCTTTCTCGACCCCGACGGCCGCTTCCCCCACCACGAGCCCAACCCGCTGCTGCCGGAAAACCGCGCATTTATCGAGGGCAAGGTCATCGAGGAGGGCGCGGATCTCGGCATCGCCTGGGATGGCGATGCCGATCGCTGCTTTTTCATCGACGATCGTGGCGAGTTCGTGCCCGGCGACTTCCTGACCGCGCTCCTGGCGAGTCACCTGTTGCGTCGCTACGGACCCGCCGATGTGGTGTATGACCTGCGCGCCTCCTGGGCGGTCCGCGATGCCATCATCGCCGCCGGCGGCCGGCCCCACGAGAACCGCGTTGGCCATGCGTTCATCAAGCGGCGTATGCGCGAGCTTGACGCCCTCTTTGCGGGTGAGGTTTCGGGTCACTATTACTTCCGCGACTTTTCCTATGCCGACACGGGACTGATCCCGGCCCTGCTCGTGCTCGAGATGCTCGCGGATCTCAAGGTGCCGATGTCGAAGCTCATCGACGGCTACCGCTCGCGGTTTCATATCTCGGGCGAGATCAATTCGACCGTCGCAGATCCCGCCTCGGTATTGGCGGCATTGCGCACCCGCTTCGCCGACGGCGTGCAACGTGAGATCGACGGCCTCTCGGTCGACTATCCCGACTGGCACTTCAACGTGCGCTCATCAAACACCGAACCGCTCGTGCGGCTGAACCTCGAGTCGCTGCTCTCCGACCAGGACATGCAGGCGCACCGCGACGAAATCTTGGCAATTATTCGTGGGCACTGAGCTGCCGGACGCCGCCTCAGCGGCACCGCCACCGCCACCCGTGGACGGAATCATCGTTTCGGAGCTGACCGTCCGCTACCAGGGCACCGCGGAACCGGCGATCATCGGCATCAGCTGCGCGGTGGGTCCCGGTAAGGGGCTCTGCGTGACCGGTCCGGAAGGGTCGGGCAAGAGCACGCTGATCCGGGCGCTCGTCGGTCTGGTGCCGCCGACCCGCGGGACCGTCAGCGTTCTGGGCGGTGCGCCGCAGTTGCCCGCCGTCCGCACGCAGATCGGATACTCGCCCGACCGATTGCCGTTCCCGCGCGGGATGCGCGTCCTCGACGCGATACGGCTTGTCGGCGCGATCCGTGGCACCGCCGACGCGCCATCCGCCGCCCTCGAACAAGTCGGTCTCCCACCCGACGACCGACGGGTGATCTCCACACTCGAGCTGGGTGAGGTCCGCCGCGTGAGCCTTGCCTGCGCGATTACCGGATCACCGCGTGCACTGCTCCTGGACGACCCTTGGGAGTATCCTGAGACCGTCGACGTCATCCGGCGTGCCCTCTCAGACGGGGTTGTCGTCGTCGTCGGCACGCTGGACCCCGGCGGCTTCCCGGATCTGCTCGGAGCGACGCTGACCCTGGCAGAAGGCCGGCCGGCATGAGCGGTGCCGCCATCGCGGTGATGCTGAGAATCGACCTCCGGGTACTGGCCCGTCGCCTCTGGGTCCAGATGACCACCCTCGCGGGGCTGGTCATCATTGCGATTGTCGCCATCTTCGCCGCCGGGGACTCGGGCCAGGCGCAGATCGATGCGCTGCGCTCCGACAGCGCATCCCTGCTGCTGATCGGCGGGCTGGTGGTAGCGGTGGGGCTTGGCGGGGGGGCGTTCTCGCGCGATGCATCCTCAGGCTATCTTGGATTGCTGGTCGGCTCCGGAGCGACGCCGAGCCGCGTCGGGGCGATCCGCATCACCGCCCGCATCCTGGCGCTTGCAGCGATCTTCGCCATCTGGGGCGTCAGCATGCAACTGGCCAGCCTGGCCATTGGGCGGGGCTTCGATGGTGCGCTGGCCGTTCACACTCTGGCCGCGCTCGAGAATGCCGGGCTGGTGCTGTGCGCAAGCGCCGCGCTCGCGTCGGTGATCGGGCCGATCGCCGCTGGCGTCTTCGGGATCATGGTCTTCATTACCGCTCAGGCGGTCGTCAACCTCAAGGCGGACCTCGATCAAGGTGCGATCGAGCGCAGCTCGCGGTCGTTTATCGACCCGGTCTACAGCGTCCTGCCGCGGGCCATCGTCTCACCGATGATCGCCGAGCTCCAACACCGCAGCGATGCCGGTCCGGCCGCTCCGACGATCAATATCAACGGGCTGACGGTCTACGTCCCCGCCTCGCATCTGAGCGACGTGCTGTGGACGCTGTTATGGACCCTGATCTTCGCGGGGCTTGCAACCTACGGTGTGCGGCGCCGCCAGCTCTAGCGGACACACGCATTTGGGCGCGCTTCGCGCGCTCAAATGCGTGTCATGACACCGGTCAGCTGGGGACCGACGAGGTGATCGGGTTGTAGAGCGTGTCCCGCTCCGCCGGCACCTTGCCGCCCTGGCGAATCAGCTCGGCCATGCGGTCCTGCGAGAGCCCCAGCGGCGTTTGAACAGTGGTCGCGTGTGCGATCCGCTCCTCGATGAGCGTTCCCGAGAGGTCATCGAGACCATAGGTGAGCGCCTCAGTCGTGATCTCTTCCCCGAGCATGACCCAGTGCCCCTTGATGTGCGCGAAGTTGTCGAGGAACAGCCGCGCTGTGGCAATCGTGCGCAACTTCTCTTCGCGGCTCGGCCCCGGCAAGTACGCGAAATCGGTATTGCCCGGAAGAAACGGCAGTGGGATGAACGCCTGGAACCCCGCGGTCTCGTCCTGCAGCGCGCGAAGTCGGTTCATGTGGTCAACCTGCTCGGAGGGCGTCTCGAAGTGGCCGAACAAGAGTGTCGCATTCGTGCGCATTCCCTGGGAATGGGCCTCGCGGTGGACCTCAAGCCATGTTTCGGCGGGCACCTTACGATCGGCGATGATGTCCCGGACGCGCGAGGAGAAGACCTCGGCGCCGCCGCCGGGCATCGTATCATGGCCGGCGGCGCGGGTGCGTTCGAGGGCCTCACGATTGGAGACCTTGGAAATCCGTGCGATGAAGTCGATCTCGACCGCGGTGAGCGCAGTGAGCGCCACGTGCGGGTACTCGGCCTTCAGTTCAGAGAACAGTTCCTCGTAGTACGGAAGGTCGTACTCCTTGGTCATCCCACCGACGATGTGCAGTTCGGTGATGCCATGACCCACGAGTTGCCCCGCACGCTCGACCAGCTGGTCGACGCTGTAGGCGTAGGCGCGCTCGTCTTTTTCGGTCCAGACGGCGAACGCGCAAAAGCCACAGCCGACCACACAGATATTCGTCGGGTTGAGGTGTGCGTTGACGTTGTAGGTAATCTCGTCGCCATAGCGGCGCCGCACAACCTCATCGGCTGCAGCACCCAACTCTTCCAGCGGCGCCGTTTCATAGAGGAGGATTGCCTCCTCCGGAGTAATGCGGCCGCCTTCAGCCGCCCGAGCAAGGATGAGATCAGTCATGACGCTAAGGCTATCAATGCCGTCGGCGTCGGGCGCGGACGACCGGCATCCCGGTACGATCGGCACACAATGGAATCAGCACTCAAAGAATGGGCCGTGACCTGCGAGGCGCTGGCCGCAGGCGAGCAGGTCGTCATCGTACGCAAGGGCGGAATCGGCGAAAAGCGTTTCGAGCTCCCCCACTCCTCGTTTTTTCTGTTCCCCACCTACGCCCACCAGCGGCCGGATCTGGTGCGCCCCGACGCTGCCGCACGCTATGCGACTGCGCTCGGGCAGCGCGAGGACCCCGACCACCTGCCTCTGGCGCTCTGGGCGACCATTCATGATTCGTACGCGATACGCGAACCCGAGGCGCTGGATGCGATCGGACCGCTGCAGATCCTGACCAGCGACTATGCCCATGAGCGCTTGCGCTGGCGGCGCACACAGCCGCTGTGGGCGGTCGTGCTGCGCGCCGCACGCGTGGCGGCCCCGCCGCTGCTCGCGGTCGGGCCCGAGCATGGCGGGTGCGTCAGCTGGATCGAGCTGCCGCCCGAGATCACGCCAGGGACCCGCACCCCTGCGCTCAGCGACGCGGCCTTCGCGCGCGCAGCCGATGCGGTCGCGCGCGCGCTGGCACCGTTTTCAGTCACGGCGTGACCCAAGACCACCGAACCCGCATGGTACGGTTGAGGCCATGAGCCACGTCGCAGCATTTGATGCCGTCCTCGAAGACCTCCCGGGTGACTGGTCGTTTTTCGAGGCCTATGTCGCCATCGACAACCCCAGCCGCCTCAGCGACGCACGCGTCGCGCTGGGACGCGCCAATGCACGCCCGCTCTACGGCCCCGGCGATCATGACTTCGCGATGACGATTGCCAATACCCACGGTCACGGTGCCCGGGTCGGCGTCGTGCGGTCCGCGTTGCAGTTGCTGGACGATCTCCAGATCACGGGCCGCACCTGGGCAGGTCAGGTGACCGTCCTGACTCGACCCGCACCGGCACATCGCTACGGCCCCTAGCCATGTACCGCAGCGATGACGACATTGCGCTCCTGACCGAGCTCGCCGGCGTCCTCGACCAAACAGTCGCCGCTGTTGGGCTCTCTGCAGGGACGTACCTGCTGCTGCGCGATCTGGTGCGCGTCGACGCCGACCAACCGGTGCCAATCGGTGATCTGGCCACGCGCCTTGGCGCCGACGGCAACGAGATCGCGGAGCTTGCCGCACGCTTGGTCCAAGATGAACTGGCGATCGCACGCCCGAATGGACTCGCGGCCACCGACCTCGGGCGCGCGCGCGCCGAATCCCTCGAGCGCGACGCCAACGATGCGGTGCGCGCCTACGTGATGGGGCGCCCGCATACCGCCACGATCTACGGGCTTGTCGCCTCGATGCAATCCGGCCGCTTTACGATTGAAGACCTGATCGCCTTCATCGCCGAAGGGCCCACGGACCAGGCGTGAGCGCGGTCGGCTATCTCCCGCTGGCGCTCCTGGCGGCGATCCTCATAGCGCTCGTATGGATGATCGCCTACAAGCGACGTCGCCAGCGAGACGACCCGGACGCATAGCACGGCGCGCCACGCGCGCGCCGACGGTCTGAGCCCCCTGCGCGGCGGCGCAGGGCCCGGCATTGACCACGCGCCGGCGCAGTGCACCCATTCGGCACCCGTCCATCACCTCGCGCCCGCGTGCTCCGCGCCGGCGCCCCGACACCGAAGACTGGCTGCAGCAGACGCCGGGCCGCGTCGCCGGTCCCGTCGCGCCCAGGAGGCGCTGATCCCACCGGGCCGACGCGGCGCCGGACTGCCCGTTCGGTCGGCATCCGCGGCGCGGCCCATCCAAGCGTCGCAGCCGGTCTCGTCCAAATGGGGGGGGTCTTCGCGGGGGCCCGCCTCAATACTTGGTACCAGAGCAAACGCGTAGGAAGCCCCGGGCAACAGAGTGGGGATCCTGACCCCCCAGTCAATGATTCGACTCGAACAAAGGAATGTGAGAGCCATGTCCAACCTTCCTCGTTGGTTTAGCCGCAACTCCCAAGGGTCCGACGCCTGGTACACCGCTGCACGTCACGGACGTCGCGCGCGGAAGCTCAAGGTCGCCGCAACGGTGTCCGGAATTGCCATCACCGCAGTTGCCGCGTATGCGGCGACGAACTGGACAGTGGGCCTGAACAGCGGCTCGTCCGGCCAGGGCCAGTCACAGTCGGTGCAGAACCTCACCGTTGCCGCCGTCGCCTCGCCATCCGCGGGCAACCTGCTCTACCCCGGTGGCACCGGAGACGTCGTGCTGAAGATCACGAACCCGAACGCGGAGTCGGTAACGGTGACCGGGTTCAGCCTCCCCGCCAACACCAAGTACGCCGCCGGTTACTCGGACAGCGCGCTGACAACCCCCGTCGCCGGCTGCACCGCAGACCTCGGCTCCGCCCCGTCGCTGGTCGCCTGGAACTACGCGACCTCGACCTCCGGCACCGCACACGTCCTGTCGAGTGCACTGGTCGTCGGCGCGAACGCGTCGCTGACCGTGACGCTCACCAACGACGCCTCCATGGGGACCTCCTCCCCGTCGGCGTGCGAGAACACGTACTTCCAGATGCCGGCACTGACCGCCATCGCGGCCACCGCAGGCGCAGGCACCGCAACGACCAGCCCGACGACGGATGCTTGGACGAGCTGATTGCCTGATCGCTGATCTGATCTGCACGACGGCCGCCGGGATGCGATGCCACTACCGAACATCCCGGCGGCATGCCGACTGGGCCGGCCCGACCGGCTCCCCACCGCGACGATGTGAGAGCGGGTTCCCCAAATGCCATTGCTGACCGCAGTTATCAACCCACCACACAGCCGCCCGAATCCCAATGCGTGGACGAGCGACCTCGGCCAACCTGCTCAGTGGTCCACGGCCCGGCCGCGTGTCGCCACACCACCTCGGCGCACCCTGCGGGACCGGTGGACGCCCTTCCGGCGACGGGCGCGGGTGCCCGGGTAGTGGCTAGATCACCGCGGATTCGCCGAGTGAACTCCAGACATCGAGCTTGGTGCGCAACCGCTTGATGACCTCGTCGGTGAACCCCTCGGTCGAACAGTCACCAACGAGGTCCGCGGTCCGAACACCATCGGCCACGGCTTCGAGAGCCGCCTCGTAGATGCCCCGCGAGACCACGGATGCCGCGGGATCGCGCATGAATCCCAGGAGCGCGGCTCCTGCGAGAATCATCGCCAAGGGGTTCGCAATCGACTTGCCTTCAAGGCTCGGCGCGGTGCCGTGCGGAGCTTCGGCCATGACGGTCGTGGCGCTGAGGTCATCATCGAACGCCAGCAATAGGGACTCCGCGCCGGCGATTGAACCGAACAACTGCAGAACCATGTCGGAAAGGCAGTCTCCATCACGGTTGAGCGCGGGGACCACCAGGGCGTCACCGGTGTGGGTGATCAGCCCTGCGTAGGCCGCGTCGATCAGCACGGGGCGGTAGCGCACGTCGCGGTGCCGCTCTGCAGCCGCGTCGAGCTCCTCTTTCAGCATGCCCTCATACACCGGTGAGACCGTCCACTTCGGGCCACCGTAGACCGTGGCGCTCATGCGACGGGCCTGCAGAAACGCGAACTCGGCAACAGCACGACAGGTCCGGCGCGAGATGTGTTCTGTGCGCCAGGCGACCTCGTCAAGCCCCGAACCCTCGCGGTGCTCCACCGCGCTATATGCATCGTCGACGGCCATGCGCACGACCGAGATCGGCGCGTGAATGCCGCCGATCGGGCGGACGCCGGGCAGGCGGCGTCCGGTGCGAATGATCACCCGTCCGTCGATTTCCTCGCGCAGGAGCGCGTTCGGACTGCCCACATCGCCCGACTCCTCCGGGGTAATCGTCGCGGCCTTGAGGCCAAACCCGGCCCGACGCATCGCCTGGGCGGCATCGTGGACGACCTGGTTCGCGGTCCGGCGGCGAGAGTCCAGCGAGAGGTCGTAATGCTCGAAGGTCAGCGGCAACCCAGAAACACCAGGATCGAGAACACGCAGTGCCTCGACCAGCAACTCCTGGCCGGTCTGGTCGCCCTCCATCACAACAATGGTCGTCGGCTCCACGAGACACAGCCTATACCGGCGTCCGGCACTGCGCCCGTACCCGGATGATCCCGCTGCTGCAACATCGTCGTCCCCTGCGGGTCAGCTCCTACACGCTCGGCGTCCGCGTGCGCTGATACTCCATCGCGTAGCGGCGCACACGCGCCGGCTTGCCCATCCGCGCACCCAGCTGCGCGACCTCCGCATCGACCGCGGCAGAGGCGATATATGCATCCGCGTCGGCAGCGAAGGCCCAGACCGCGAGGCATCCGTACTCACCAACCTCCGAGTCGGAGAAGAGCACATGCTCGTCAGCCGCGGCGGCGAGGGCGGCGAGTCGCGCCGCGATTTCCCGCGCTTGCTCGAGCGTCCCAGGGCCGAGCCGGAAGGCGATCTCGGTCCCGATCATCGCGCGGCGCCGGACGATCCGGGGTCCAGCGGCGTGAGGTGCGCCGCCACGATCTCGGCAGCCGCCTGATCGCAGGCGCTCACCACGGCACCGAGGCGATCGGCCAAGCGTGTGCCGAGTCCCGCCGCGATCGCGGTGCGCTCAAAGCCGGCAAGAGCCGCCACCAGTTCCGGGGTCAAGCGGTCCTGCTGCGCCACGAGGGGTTCGGAGGCCCTGACGAATTGCGCATACGTGCGGGTCGCCCGCTCCTGCAGGGCAAACAGCACGTCGACTTGCGTGAGCGAGGCGACCGCACGCAGGGGCGATGCTCGCCACTGAGCGATTGCGCGTGCGTGCTCGGCCGTCGCCCCGATGGCGTCGCTCATCACCGCCGGTTCGCTGGTCACCGCCAGCACCCTGGCGGCCGCCTCGGAGACCTCGCCGAGCCGCGAGAGATCGACTTCGGCCTCCAGCTGTTCCCACACCAGGCTGACGGTCGCCGTGCGGTGGACGATGTGGGCATCGACCGCCGGACGGCCCTCATCGGTCAGACACAGGAATGCCGGGCCCGCGAAGGCGCACAGATAGGTGCGTGTGCCCATTGCAAGCTCCACCTCGCGCAGGCCCAGCGGCGCGCGGCCGGCCTGCTGCAGCGCGGAAATGCGGGCGGCCTCGAGCCGCGCGACCAAGCCCTCCAGGGCGGCCTCGAGCGCGGCGCCCGCAGGGTCGGCAACCTGCGTCAGCCATCCGTTGGGGCCACGCGTCATGCCGTGAGTCTAGACACGCACCCCTGGCGCGTACACTCGACGTGTGACCAGCGATCCACCCGCCCGAGCAGGCGCTGCCGTATTGCCCCACGCCGTCGAACTTGCGGCGAAGATGGCCAAGGTGATGTCCGACCGGGAGCGCGTCGTGCTCGACCTGCCCGGCCGGCCGGCGGCGGTGCTGGTGCCGATGTTCGATCGCGATCAAACGCCGCATCTGATCCTGACCAAACGCACGGAGAGCCTCGCGGACCACCCCGGCCAGGTCAGCCTTCCCGGCGGCAGCAGAGATCCCTCCGACGCGAACCTGCGGATGACCGCGCTCCGCGAGACCCATGAGGAGCTGGGGATCTCCCCCGATGTCGTCGAGATCGTCGGCGAGCTCGATGACGTCGCGACCTATGAATCCGAGTTCATCGTCACACCGGTGGTCGGGGTCCTGCGCACCGCTCCCACGCCACGCCCCAACCCGGATGAGATCGCCCGCGTATTGGAGGTGTCGGTCGCCGACATCCTCGCACTCGACGCCGCGCTGCCCGCACGGCCCACGTTGCGGGAGCTGCGCTATCCGCTCGACGGTGAAGAGGTCTGGGGCGCCACGGCACGCATCTTGCGCGGGTTTGCCGCGATCGCACGTGCGGCGCTCGCAGACGCACCCAAGTGACCAGGCCATGACCGAGCGGCTGTTCGGGGACCGCCCGAAGCCACCGGGCCTAGTGACTCGCGGGTGCGGCTCCCGTCAACGAGGCCCGCGGCGGCAGGTCCGGTACACCCTGGTTGCCGGGCTGCCCATCGTGGGCAAGTGCATCGAGCCGCGCCAGATAGCGCGCAAGCTCCGCTTGGCGACGATGCTCGGCAGGCAATACCTCGGCATAGCCGGCGACGCGCCCCCGGATCTGCAAGGCGAAGTGCGGTGTAGCGGCCCCGACCAACATGGCCAGCTCATCCTCGGATGGAACTCCGTATGTGTGTTCGAGAACGGTCACGCACCTAAGGATACCAGGAGGATCGCCGGACAACCTTTCTGCCCAAGCTATCCAGAAAACCCCGTCCGGCGTCTATCATTACAGGCGATGTCCCGCCCCTGGCCGGAGCCCGTATGGCAATGAGGGACGACGACAAACTGGTTCGGCAGCTGTCGCTCGTGGCCTTTTTGATGTCCCAACAGCGACCCGTGACCGCCGACGAGATCCACGAGTCCGTAGAAGGTTACGGCGGGATGAGCGATCAGGCGTTCCTGCGGCGGTTCTATGCCGACCGCGGGGAGATCGAGGCGATGGGGCTCAAGCTCGCGGTCGAGCGACCGACCGATGACCCGTTCCAGGGTGATCTCTACGCGCTGCCGCCCGAGAATTATTACCTGCCGCAGATCGACTTTGATGAGCGGGAGCTCTCGGCGCTGCACACGTGCCTGTATCTGCTGGAGGGTCAGTTCGCCTACGCCGAGCCCTTACGTCTGGCATTGCAGCACCTGACCTTGGGGCGCCCGAGCCCTCTCGACGATCACGCCGCGCGCACGGTGTCGGTAAACCTGCTGGGCGGCGACTATTCGCCCGAGGTCGCCACCCATCTGTCGAAGATCGAATCGGCGATCAGCCGGCGCAAGACGATTCGCTTTACCTACTACTCGATCGGCCGGGACGAACGCTCGGAACGCGAGGTCGACCCCTATTCGCTGCTGTACCTCGGTGGCAACTGGTACATGGTTGGCTACTCACACGAACGCGAGGCGACCCGGATCTTTCGCCTCTCGCGCATCGAAGGCCGAATCACCTTCAAGACCCGCGCCGAGCATGACTTCGCCGCGCCGCGCGACTTTGACGTCTCCCGCTACCGTGATCGGGCGCCGTGGCAGCTCGACGAAGACAGCGCCCGGGCCACCATCGCCCTCTCGCCCATCGTGGCGTGGTGGGTCGAGCAAATGTTCGGCACGTATGGCAGCTGCGAGCTGCGCGCTGATGGATCGGGTGTCTTTACGACCGACTACACGTCTACGAGCGCGCTATTGACGTGGGTCCTCAGCCTTGGCACGCACGCCGAAATCATCGGGCCCGACGATCTGCGCCAGGCAGCTCACGAGGCGCTCGTGACGGTCTCGGCACGCCACACCTCGATGCCGAGGATCGCGCCGCCGGTCCCTCCGGATCCCGATGCGGAGCCGCAGCCGCCGGCCGCCCCGGTCGATCGCACGGCGGTCGCGCCTGAGAAGGTCGTCCCCGCCGAGCGCTTCGCGCGCCTGTTGGCGCTGATGACCCGCCTGCTGGCCGCCTGCGGCGACGCCACGCACACGACGGTGTCCGTCGCCGACCTGCGTACCGCACTCAACATCGATCGCAAGGTGCTCGACGAAGACCTCACACTGCTGAACCTGATCAACTTCGGCGGCGGCTGCTACGCCCTGTACGCCAAGATCGAAGGCGATGTCGTCGCGGTGACCCGCGAGACCTACGGCGACCACTTCGCACGGCCGGCACGCCTGTCGCCGCTGGAGGCGAAAGCGTTGCTCTGGGCACTTGAATTCATCGGCGACCGGCTGCCGGTCCAAGCCGACGATGCGCTGGTCTCGGCGCGTGCAAAGGTCGAGCAGGCCATCGGTGCCGACAATCTGCCCGAGGTCGAGATCGGCCGTGTACAGAATGCCAACGCCGAGGTTTCGGTGGCGATCAACCACGCGCTGCGCGATGACCGAAAGCTCGAGATCGAGTACTGGACCGAGGCACGCGGCGCGCTCAACACCCGCACCATCGAGCCGCATCTGTTGGTCAATGCACGCGACGCCTGGTACCTGGTGGCCTTCTGCCACCGAGCGCACGACCAGCGCACCTTCCGCGTCGACCGCATCCGCAGCGCAACAGTCCTGGCGGAGCACTTCACCCGTCGCCCCGAGATCATGGCGGCCGGGCCGTACCTGCCATTCGGCGTGCGCGCCGAGCGGGCCGGCGCCACCGCCCAGAGTGCCTCGGTGTGGTGCAGCAACGACCTCTCGCGCTGGATGATCGAAGAGCACCCGTCCTGGGAGCGCCATACCGACGGGTCGGTGATCGTCGAGATTCCCTATGCCAGTGAGGAATGGATGGTCAAAGAGGTCCTCAAGCATCAGGGCCACGCGGTACTGCTGGAACCCGCCGTCCTGCGGGGCACGATCGCCCGTCTGGCCGACGAAATCGCCGCGCGCTACGCGGCATCTCCTGCGGGCTCACCGGCCGGCACCAGGTAAGCCTCAACCACGGGGACAGACACACATGGAGTTTGACCACATCGCCCGGCAAGTCCCCGATATCGCGGCGGCCGTCGACTGGTATCGCACGATGATCCCGGCCACCGAAGTGCTCTATCAGGACCCGACCTGGGCCCTGATCGAGGCGGCCGGGGTACGCCTCGCATTTGTCCGCGCCGACCAGCATCCGGACCACACCGCGTGGCGGGTCACGAATGCCGAACTGGACCGCCTCGCATCCGAGCACGGCGCCGAGGTGCACCCGCACCGCGATGCCTCACGCAGCTTCTATATCGACGGCCCCGGCGACAGCGTGATTGAGATCGTCGCCTACCCCAACGACGCCCGCCCGTAGGCGGCACGCCGCACGCTCGCAGACGTCCCGGCCGCCGCCTGGCGCTGGGCGAACTCGGTATAGGACGCGCTCGCAAACGATCGGCGATGGACCGCGGACGGGCCGTGGGTCACGATCGCCCGGCGATGCCGGGCGGTGGCATAGCCCATGTGCACGTCGAACCCGTACTCGGGGTAGGTGTCCGCGATTGGCCCGGACATCACACGGTCGCGGGTGACCTTCGCAATCACCGAGGCCGCGGCAATCGCTGCACTGCGCCCGTCACCACCCACGATCGCCCGATGCGCTAGCGCACCAGGCGTCAAGGCAAAGCCGTCAACCAGGCATGCCTGGGGAACGGGATCGAGCCCGGCAAGCACGTCGGACAGTATCCGCAGATTGGTCCGATGCAGCCCGTCCCGGTCGATCGTCGCTGCATCGGCGACGGCAACAACCACCTGCTCGGCGATCACCCAGATGGCCCGTGCCAAGCGCTCGCGGACCGCCGGGGCAAGGCGCTTGGAGTCGTCGAGATCGCCGAGCGCGCGGCGCCCTGCCGGGGTCAAACTGTGCAGGTCCAGACAGACGCTGGCTGCCACCAACGGGCCGGCGAGGCATCCCCGGCCGGCTTCGTCGGCGCCCGCAACCCACCGGGCGCCAAGACGGCGATCATGCGCAAACAGGCGCCCTGCGACGCGCCGCGACCCATGTGCGAGGGCCACAGGCGCGCGAAACCGACTAGGACTTGGCGGGCTGCGGAGTCCGCTGCTTCTCGCGAATGCGCGCCTTCTTGCCGACCTTGCCGCGCAGGTAATAGAGCTTCGCCCGGCGGACGTCACCCTCCATCACGCGTTCGATCCGCTCAATCTTGGGCGAGTGCACCGGGAACGTACGCTCCACGCCCACGCCGAAACTCTGCTTGCGGACCGTGAAGGTCTCGCGGCTCGTCGAGCCTTGGCGCTTGATGACCGTGCCCTCGAAGACCTGCACGCGCTGACGCTGGCCCTCGATCACGCGAAAGTGCACGCGGACCGTGTCGCCGGACTTAAACTCGGGCAGGTCATCTCTGAGCTGCATGCGCTCGAGGCTCTCGATCACGCTCATCTGGGATGACCTCCGGGTGGGGGCAAAACGACGGCTACCCTATCACGCCGACGCGGCATTTCACGAACCGAGCTGATGGGCCGGGCCGAGGCGTGCCTCTCGCCAGCGCGCGATCGCCCCATGATCCCCCGACAGCAGCACCTCCGGAACCCCCTCGCCCGCGAACTCGGCGGGACGCGTGTACTGCGGGTATTCGGTTCCGCCCGCCAGCCCCGGCGAAAAAGACTCGTGTTCGAGGCTTGCCCGGTTCCCCAGGGCGCCGGGCAGGCGCCGACCGACGGCATCGATGACCGCCATCGCCGGGATCTCTCCGCCAGCCAGGACATACGGCCCGATGCAGATCGCATCGCTGGCAAGCATCGTGTGAATCCGCTCGTCAAAGCCCTCGTACCGGCCACACAGCAGCGTCAGCGTCGAGACCTCGGCAAGCTCTCGCACCACGCCGTCAGTCAGCTGGCGGCCCCGCGGGCTCATTACGATCACTGGGCGCTGGTTACGAACCGTGCCTGCCGTGGTTCGGTAGACCGCTTCCAAGGCCGCGGCCACAACATCCACGCGCAGGACCATGCCCGGGCCGCCGCCGTAGGGGCTGTCGTCGACTTGGCCCGCCGAGAGCGGTGTGTAGTCGCGGTAGTTGAACGGCCGGAGTTCGAGTTCGGCATTGACCAGATGCCTTGGCCGACGCATCCAGTCAAACCATTCGGGAAAAAGTGTGAAGACGTCAATCTGCACCGAGCTCGCCACCCCCCGACACGTCCCGCGCGTCCGTGAGATCGATCAGATCACCCCGCACCTCGATCCGCCGCGCCGTCAGATCCACCCCGAGGACGGCATCGCGCGTGAACGGCAGCAGCACGTCACCCGAGGCGCCCGCGACCGCCAGGACGTCGTTGGCCGGTCGGTTGATGACCTCCCGAACCGCGCCCACCTCGGTCTCCCCCATCCACACGACGCACCCAACCAGGTCACGAACGTAGAACTCATCCGCATCATGCCCCTGCGGCAGGCGTGAGACCTCCACAGTAATCGTGGCACCGCGCAGCGCGTCCGCCTGCTCGCGGCTCGTCAGCTCGGCGAATTCCACCAGCTGTTCAAGCCCGGCCGCCGACTGGCTCACCAACTCCAGACTCCGGGACCGCCCGTCACGATCGGTCAGCGTGACCCGCTCACCGCTTGCGAGGCTGGCGAGCGTCGGGCCGGTCGCCCGCGCCCGCACCAGTCCATGGATACCGTGCGCACGTACCACGACGCCGATGACAACCGCATCCCCCACGTCTGGCGTCGGCGGAATGCGCTAGTCGACGATCTCGAGGCTGACGCGCACGCCAATGCGGAACGCCGCCTCGCGCACGATCAGCCGCAAGGCCCGCGCAATGCGCCCACCACGGCCGATAACCTGCCCGAGATCCTCTGCCGCGACGTGCAGGTTGAGCACCGTGGTCTCCCCGTTCACGTCGGTTTCGACGCGAACCTGGTCGGGGTGGTCGACCAAGCCCTTGGCGAGGGCGGCCACCATCTCCACCAACCCCGCCGTCGGCACGTCGCTCACCCGCGTGCCGCGACGATTTTGATCAGCTTGCTCACGGCATTCGATGGCTGTGCACCATTGTCGATCCAGTGCTGCGCACGGTCGAGGTCAACTTCCACAATCGACGGGTCGATCTGCGGGTTGTAGCGGCCAATCGTCTCGATATTGCGCCCATCACGGGGTGCGCGGGAATCCGCAACGACCACACGATAGATGGGGTTCTTTTTGCTGCCCACACGGGCGAGCCGGATCTTGACCACGTTGCTCCTTGGGTGTCTTAGGTACCGAGGATCGGAGGCATGCCGCCCTTACCGAACCGTTTCATCATCTTGCGCATCTGCTTGAACTGGGCCAAAAGCTGATTGACCTCTTGTACCGACGTCCCGCTCCCTTGCGCGATGCGCTGCCGACGACTGCCGTTGATCATCTCGGGTCGCCGCCGCTCACCGGGCGTCATGCTTTGGATAATGGCCTCGAGGCGATCGAGTTGCCGATCGTCGATTGCGAGATCGCGTCCCTTTGTCGCATTCCGGAACCCCGGAACCATACCGAGCAACTGCCCGATCGGACCCATCTTACGAATCTGACGCAGTTGATCCAGAAAATCCTCGAGTGTCAGCCCACCGCTCATGATCTTCTTCTCGAGATCCTTGGCGCTGTCGACATCGACGTTCTGCTGCGCGCGCTCGATCAGGCTGAGCACATCGCCCATCCCCAGGATCCGCGACGCCATACGGTCGGGATGAAAGGGCTCGAGGGCGTCGATCTTCTCGCCCGTGCCCACAAAGAAGATCGGACGACCCGTGACCGCGCGCACCGACAGCGCCGCCCCGCCGCGCGCATCTCCGTCGAGCTTGGTGAGGATCGCACCGTCGAACTGCACCGCCTCCTGGAACGCCTCGGCCACCTCGACGGCGGTCTGACCGGTCATCGCGTCGAGAACCAGCACCACCGCGGTCGGATGCACGGCGTCGCGCACGCCGACCAACTCCGCCATCATCGCCTCATCGACCACGGTGCGACCCGCGGTGTCGACGATGACCAAATCACGCACCGACGCCTTGGCGGCCGCGATCCCGCGCTCGGCGATCCCGATCGCGTCGGTGACACCATCTTCCCGGTGTACCGGGACGCCGATCTGCGCGCCGAGTACCGACAGCTGCTCCGCCGCGGCCGGGCGATGCACGTCGCAAGCGACGAGCATCGGGGCGCGCCCCTGCTGCTGGTAGTAGCGGGCCAGTTTTGCGGAACAGGTCGTCTTTCCCGAGCCCTGGAGTCCCGCCATCAACACCACCGTCGGCGGGCGAGGAGAGATCGGCATATTGACCGCCGCGGCACCCATCAGGTTCGCGAGTTCCTCGTTGACGATCTTGACGACTTGCTGATCGGGGGTCAGCGAACTCATCACCTCTGCGCCGTGCGCGCGCTCGCCGATCGCCGAGGTCAGTTGCTTGACCACGGGCAGGCTCACGTCCGCCTCAAGCAGCGAGAGGCGAATTGCCCGCATCGCTTGGTCGATGTCGGACTCGGTCAGCTTGCCCCGACCACGGAGGCCGGAGAAAACGCCTTGCAGCTTGTCGGAAAGGGTGTCGAACATGGGAAAGCGGCGCGGTCGGAAGACCCCGCACGTCGGAGAGTCTAGCGGGGCGTGTCCGCCCGCGCGATTGTGGCGTGCTCAGCCGGCATCCGACGCCGAAAAGATGGCCTCCGCGTACGCCGCAGCGTCAAACGGCTGAAGATCCTCGAGCCGCTCGCCGACGCCGACGAGCTTCACCGGGATCCCGAGCTCGCGATTGATCGCCACGGCGATCCCGCCCTTGGCAGATCCATCGAGTTTGGTCACGATGACGCCAGTCAGCGGTACCGCCTCGCCGAACAGGCGCGCTTGGCTCAGACCGTTCTGGCCCGTGGTCGCATCGAGCACCAGGAGCGTCTCGTGAGGCGCCTCGGGGTTCGCCTTGCCGACGACCGCGTGCACCTTGCGCAGTTCCTCCATCAGATTGTGCTGTGTCTGCAGTCGACCGGCCGTATCGATCAACACGACATCCGCCCCACGCGCGGTCCCTGACGCGACGGCGTCAAAGGCCACGGCGCCGGGATCGGCCCCGGGGCCCTGTCGGACCAGCTGCGCACCCGACCGGTCGGCCCAGATCGCAAGCTGATCGATGGCCGCGGCGCGGAACGTATCGGCAGCACCGATCACGACGTGTTGACCGAGCTCACCGAGCCGGTACGCCAACTTGCCGACCGTCGTCGTCTTCCCGCTGCCGTTTACGCCCACCACGAGGATGACGGTGGGACCGTCCCCGATGTGGATTCTCGGTGGTTCCGGGGTCATCTGCCGGACAACCGCCGCTGCCAGGCCGCTCGCAATCTCGCTGCGGTTGACGATCCGGCCCTGCTGGGCCTCATCACGCAGCTCCTCGACCAGCGCAAGCGAGGCATCCATGCCGCAGTCAGCGCCGATCAACGCTTCCTCAAGGTCGTCCCAGGTCTCGCGAGTAATCAGCCCCGGCGCAAAAATGCCCGCAAGCTGCGGGGAAATCGCCTGACGAGGCTTGGTCAAGTTGTCCTTCAGGCGCGAGAACAGGCCGCGCCGCCGAGTTTGCGGGACGACCTCTTCGGCCGGCAGCGAAATCTCAAACAGTTCCGCCCAGCGGGCGCGATCATCGCTGTCGTCGCTCACGCCCGCCCTCCCTGAATCGCCTTGAGTTGGCGCCGCACCAGCGGACGCGCCGCGCCCTCGATGTCGTCACCCAGCCGGCGCGAGACGATCTGCGAGACCCCGTCGCTCCCCATGGTGACGCCGAACAAGGTATCGGCGATCTCCACGGTCGGCTGCTGATGGGTGATCATCACGAACTGCGTCTCGTCCGACAGGCGGCGCACCAATGCCAAAAAGCGCCTCAGGTTCGTATCATCGAGTGCCGCTTCGACCTCATCCAGCAAATAGAACGGCGCCGGACGGGTCATCGCGATCGCCAGGCAGAATGCCAGCGCGACCAATGACCGCTCCCCCCCGGACATCATGGCCAGCGGTCGTGCCCTCTTGCCGGCGGGCACGACCTGAATCTCGATCCCGAGCTCGTCGTCGTCCGACTCAACCGCGGCCAGGCGCCCCTGGCCACCCGGGAACAGCACTTCGACGGCATCGCGGAACCGCTGCGACACAACGGCAAACACCTGCTGGAAACCATCGGTCACCGCGACATCGAGACCCTGCATATGGGCCGCCAAGTCCGCCGCCGCCGCTTCCAGGTCGGCGACCTGCTCGGCGATCTCGTCCGTACGCCCGGACGTCTCTTCCCACTCGCTGCCGGCGAGTTCGTTGACCGCGCCGATCATGCGCCGGCGACGCTCCAGGTCCTCGATGTTGCGCACCTCGGTCTCCGGATCGTCCACGGCACCCGCCAGATCCTCCTCGCCGACCGGATGCGACCCGACAATCTCACGGGCCCGGGCCGTGGCCCCCGCCAGCGCGAGCTCCGCCCTGTGCAGGGCTTCGGTCGCCTGCGTGTGCACCGCACGCGCCTCCTGATGGGATGCACGTGCTGCCGCGACGGCCTGCTCCGCCGCGCCCACGGCCGCCTGCGTCCGGTGACTCGCGTCGGTGATCGCGCGAATCTGAACACCGAGCGCCGTGGCGACGCGTCCCAGCGCGGCCACGAACTGCTCTGCGCCCCCGAGATCGAGCACAAGCGCAGGAGCCTGGGCACGGCCGGCGATCAGGCGCAGTTGCTCATCGGCCTCGGCAGCGGCCAGCTGCGCGGCTGCCAGATCGGCCTGTGCTCGGGCCGCGGCCTGCTGGACCTCAGCATGCTCGGTGCGAGTGACCTCGAGCGCACGCGCCGCCTGCGAGGCCACCTCAGCCGCCACGGCGAGTTGCGCATCGGCACCAGCTGCCGCCTCGGCGAGCCCACGGTGCTCGGACTCGAGCTCCCGGATCCCGTCGCTTGCGGCATCCAAGGCAGCTGTCGCATCGGCGCGCTCTGCACTCGTGCGCGCCGCCTGGACACGAGCGACGGCCACCGCCCGCTCGGCCCGCGCCGCCGCGCGCTCCGCGGCACGGCGCCGCGCCCGGACAGCTCCGCCCGCCTGGGCGGCACGGGTGCGAAGTTCTTTGGCCGCCGCGAGTGCAACCTCGGCAGCGTCAAGGCGCACGCTCACCGCACGATGCTCGGCCGCCGCGGCCCAATCGCTGACCGGTCGGAGTCGCACACCTTGCGCCGGACGCCATGCATCGCCGCTGGCAGTCACAAACAGGCCAGACGCACCTTCGGGCACCTCACCGAGATCATCGACGAGCCAAACACCCGCAAGCACCCTGGTCAGGTGATCGCGCATTCGCGTTTCGCATGCGAGCACCAAGTCGATGAGGGCAGTCCCCGCGGGCGCCGTCGTCCTCGGACCCGCTGCCCGCTGCGGTACCGGCACGAGGACCGCCGGGGCGCCCGCGTCGAGCGCCCGATCGGCCGCGGAGACGCTCTCGACCGCAGGTGCGTCGGCGAGCACCCCGAGGGCCGCACCGAAGGCACGCTCGCTCCCGGGCGCCACCTCGAGTCCCGACCCCAGCACATCGGCCGCCGGCGTTCCGGACGGCCGCAAGGCCACAACCGCGGCAGCAAGGTCGCGACGCCGCTGCTCGGCGGCGGCCAGCACGGCGTGCGCGTCCTCCGCGGCGGCATCGGCCGCCTCGGCCCGGATCGCCCAACGCGCAGCGCGCTCCCCGGAGATCTCCTGACGCCGCTCCGCCCGGGCGGTCTCAACCCCGACCTCGGCACCGGCGAGCCGCGCCACGCGAGCCGTCGCTGCGGTGAGGTCACCGGCAAGCCGACCCGCGCGCGCCTCAGTGCTGGCCACCGCCCGGCGGGCGTCATCGGCGCTGGAGCGGGCATCGTCGGAGACCGTTCGCGCGGTATGGGCACGCGCCTCGTCGGCGATCATGCGCTCGGCGCACGCCGTCAACCCTGCGCGAACACGCGCTGCCCCCGCCGTGGCCTCGTTCAGCCGAACCTGGGCCTCCTGGGCCCGCTGCATCGCATCCCCACGAGCGGTCGCCGCACTGGTCCGCTGATGGGTGTCGCGTGCCATTTGCCGGCGCCCATCCTCAAGCCGCTCGCGCGCGAGGTCCGCCCGCCCGCGTAGGCGCTCCGCAGCGCTTTGGAACGCCCGCAGCAACTCCCGCCCCTGATCGCGCGCCGTGACGCGCGACGCGAGCACATCGTCGGTGGCGGCGTGTGCGGCCCCCGCCGCGTCCAGCGCGCCCGCCGCCTGATCGCGCGCGACGACCCGCACGGCGACGTCGGCACCGGCGGCCTGCTGATCCCGAAATGCGGATGCCGCCAGCGCTGTCCCCAACCGCCGACGCGCCAGCGAGATTTGTTCCTCGAGTTCCGCCGCTCGCGTGGCCGCCCGCGCCTGGCGCTCCAGGGTGGCCTGGCGGCGTGCCAGCTCCGCGACAAGATCGCGCGCGCGGTCAAGCCGCTCGGCAACACGCGCGAGCTTGGCCTCGGCTCGGCGGCGCCGGCGCCGTGATAGCGCCACACCCGCGGCTTCCTCGAGCACCGCCCGCAGGTCCGCGGGGCGCGCCGTGCACACCGCCTCGACTTGCCCCTGACGAATCACTGCCAACGCGTCCGGGCCCAAGCCCACCGTGCCCAGGGCCTCGTGGACGTCAAGCAAACGACACGCTGTGCCGTTGAGTTGATAGGTCGCCTCGCCGGCACGCGTCACGCGCCGGGAGACTTCGATCTCGGCTGCCTGGGAGGGGTCCCCGTCGGCCGGGCTGACCGTCACGCGGACCTCCGCGACGCCCGCTGCGGGTCGCCCCTCGCCGCCGGAGAACACGACCTCGGCCATACCCGCTGCGCGCAAGCGGGTCGCGCGCTGCTCGCCCATCGACCAGACGATCGCCTCGGCGAGGTTGCTCTTCCCCGATCCATTGGGACCGACGATCACGTTGACCCCGGGACCGAACTCCAGGGCAGCCGAGTTGGCGAACGATTTGAAACCGCGGAGCTCGACCCGGCGCAGCATTACGCGTCCCCCGCCAGCACGACGAGGACCGCGGTCGCCGCCGCGCGCTCCGAGGATTGTTTGGAACCCCCGCTGCCCTGCGCAACGGCGTCGCCGACGCGCACGCGGGTCGTGAAGCGGCGACGGTGCGGGGGGCCGTCGACGTCCGCAATCTCGTAGAGCACCCCCAGACCTTGGCGGGCGGCGAGCTCCTGGAGGGTGGTCTTGGGGTCGCGCTGACCGGGCACTGCGGCGACGAGGGCCTCGGCAAACGCCCCGCGGACCGCCTGTGTCGTGGCCGGGATCCCGAGGTCCAGCCATGCGGCGCCAATCACCGCTTCGGTGAGCGCCGCCTGCACGCTGGGCTGATCGGCCAACTCACGACTGCGCTCCGGAGCGATCGCGCGCAGCTGTTCGTGCAGGCCCGCGCTCACCGCCACACGCGCACACATCTCGCCCTCGACCACGGTCTGGCGCATCCAGGCGAGATCACCCTCCGAAGCGGCGGGATGGCGTCGCATCAATTCCTCGGTCACGACAAGCTGCAAGACGCTGTCGCCGAGAAACTCAAGGCGCTCGTACGAATCTGCCCGCCGGCTCACCCACGAACGGTGCGTAAGGACCTGCCGCCGGCGCGCTGGGCCGAGCTGCGCGAGCAACCCGGCCAGCGGCGACGTTGACACTGCGTCAGCTGGCGTGAGCGACCACGTAGTTGACCGCCTCCCCGACCGTGGAGATCTTCTCAGCATCCTCGTCGGGAATCTTCAGCTTAAACCGGTCTTCCATCTCCATAATGAGCTCGACCAAGTCCAGCGAGTCCGCGTTGAGATCCTCTTGAAACGAGGACTCTTCGGTGACCTCGGACGCATCGACGCCAAGCTGCTCTACGAGGATGGCGCGAAGCTCCTCGACGACCTGTGCTCGGTCCACGTCTCTCCCTTTCTTGACGACCGCCAAGTGCAACACCACCTAGCGCTCGTGAAACTTACCAACAGGTTCGGACACCTCCAGGTTGGCAGATGTCGCCCGGCATCCTACGCAGGCGCGGAGGCCGGTGGGGAAGCGAGCTCCGCGGCGAGTCGTCCCACGACATCTTCGCGCACCCCGCGAGCGGCCGTATGAATGGCGTTTGCCACCGCGGTCGCGCTCCCCGAGCCATGGCCGATCACCGCTAAACCCTGCACGCCCAAGAGGAACGCACCGCCAACTTTCTCGGGGTCAAGGCGATCGCGCATGCGCCGGATCGACGGACGCACCAGCAATCCACCGACGCGCCCAATCCAGGTCTCGGACACCGCGGCGCGCATCTCCGCAAACAGGAACTCCGCCGAGGCCTCATAGAGCTTGAGCGCGACATTCCCAGTGAACCCGTCGGTTACCACCACGCGCGCCGTCCCCCGGGGGATATCCCGGCCTTCGACGTTGCCGATAAAGCCCGGGGTGTCGCGGAGCAGCGGCGTCGCCTGCTGCACCAGATCGCTGCCGCGGCCCTCTTCTTCGCCGATCGACAACAGCCCGACCTTCGGGGCCGGATCCCCGAGCACGCCCTGCGCGAACTGACGCCCCATCGCCGCGAACTGCACCAAGTGCTCCGGGCGGGCATCCGCATTGGCGCCCGCGTCCAGCAAGACGATAAAGCCCGCGCGACTCGGGAGTACCACGGCAATTCCGGGGCGCTGAACTCCGGGGATTCGACGAATATGTAAGGTCGACGCGGCCATCATGGCGCCCGTGTGCCCGAGCGAAACCGCTGCTTGCGCGCGCCCATCGCGCACCAACTGACAGGCCACGACGACCGAACTGTCCGGCTTTGCGCGCACTGCGCGGGCGCCATCTTCGGTCGAGAAGATCTTGTCGGGCGCGTGGACGATTTCCACGAAGGCGTGACCGGGGTGCGATGAGAGCGCATCCAGGCGCGGCGCCAGCGCGGCGGCGTCGCCCACCACCAGCACCCGTAGGTGCGGGCCAGCGGCATCCACGGCGCCCTGAACCGTCACATCGGGAGCGTGGTCGCCCCCCATGCCGTCCAACGCGATCACGATCTCGCGATTCATGATCCCGACGTCCTCCCGGTGGCGGAGGCCGCGAGCGGGATGTTAGTCGCGGATTTCGACGACTTGGCGACCGCGGTACTGGCCACAGACCCCGCACACCCGGTGCGGGCGGGTCGGTGCGCTGCAGTGCGGGCAGCGTCCAATGCGATCCGCCTCGATGGCATGGGTTGCCCGACGCGTGTCGCGACGCTGACGGGAGGTCTTGCGCTTCGGAACAGCCATGTCGCTCCTACCGGTGTGCCGCCCATGGCCAAACGAACGGCCGGACGGTCGTAGACCGCGGAAGGGTAGCGCCATACCGCCCCACCCCGCAACCCCTTTGGGTCGGTTCGCGCACACTAATCGCCCCGTTTTGGGCGCTCCGCGTGCGGTTCGGAGGCCTCCTCGGGGCCCGGAGGCGGTGCATCCTCTCCCATGCGCTCAACCAGTTCGGCGAGCGCCGACCAGCGGGGGTCAACGGGAGTGGGGGCGCAGCCGCAGTCGCGCGCGTTCAGGTTCTCTCCGCAAATCACGCACAATCCCGCGCAGTCGTCGTCACACAGAATTGTCGTTGGGAGGGCCTCTGCGACGGCATCACGTGCCCAGCCGGCGACATCGAGGACGCCATGGTCAAGGTACAGACAGACCATCTCAGGATCGGCCGCACCGTCGATCGCGACCTCCGTGGCATCGATGTCGACCTCTGGGTGCGCGGGCTCGAGGCACCGCCAGCACGGGCCACTGACGTGCAGTGCGGCCCGCATGCGAAAATGCCAACCGTTGACCAGGCGCACCGCATCCAGGTGCACCCGAGGCATCGCGGGGTCGGTCAGGTAGTCCTGACCGCCGATCGTCAAGGGGGCAACGGGGACCACGACGTCGAGCGCGCGCGCCGCCCCTGGAGCCGCATCAAGGGCTCTGAGGTCGAGCGAGACCAGCCGATCACCCTCGCCGGGCCGAACTGCGCCACGAGAGGGCCCGCTCCGCTTATGGGCGGCTGGGTAGCGTGGCATCGCTATTCGCTGTCGTGCTCCTGCGAGCCACGATCATCGGTGCTATCGGCCTTGCCCTGCAGGCGCTCACGACCGCGCTGCACGGCTTGCAAGAACTTGCCGAGGTTGACCTCGAGGGTCCCCAAAACCTCATCGGCGTAGTCCTCCGCGCCGAGACGCACTTCCCGCTCGCGCTGACGGGCCGCCTCCAGCATATCCTGGGCCTCGTGCTCGGCCTGTCGCACGATCTCGCGTTCCGAGATCTCGTGCTGGGCGCGCTCGCGGGCCTCAGCGACCATCCGGTCGGCCTCGCGACGCGCTTCGGCCAACATCTCCTGACGCTCTTTGACGATCCAGCGCGCCTGCTTGACCTCTTCGGGAATCGTGGACCGCATCTCATCGAGCAGCTCGAAGATCGCCTCGCGGTCGATACGGACCTGATCGGTCAACGGGACCGGCCGTGCATTGTGGATGAGGTCATCCAACTTATCGATCAGCTCAAGAACGTCCACCCAACCTCCTCATTCCGTCGTCCCGCCGCAGGAGTCGGCGGAGTTCGCCGAGGCCAAACGGGGGCTTCGCTCGCGAAGGGCTCGCGCAACATGTGCGGGAACCCACGCCTCAACATCACCACCCCATGCAGCCACCTCTCGGACACCGCTGGAGCTGATAAAACTGAACCGTGGCGAGGCCGGAAGGTACACCGTCTCAACCTCGGGTGCGAGATGTTTATTGATTTGGGCCATCTGAAATTCGTAATCGAAGTCCGAGATCGCCCGCAAACCTTTGACTACCACATGCGCGCCGACGTGGCGCGCATGTTCGGTCACCAACTCACGCAGGGGCTCCGCACGCACGTTGCCGAGCTCGAGCGTCAGCGCCGCCTGGCAGACGAACTCGATCCGCTCTTCGGTGGAGAACATGGGCTGCTTTTTGAATGACCCGTCGGTGACGGCGACAATCACCTGCGCAAAGATCCGTGATGCACGGGCGATGATGTCCATGTGGCCGAGGGTTACTGGGTCGTACGTACCGGGGCACACCGCCACGCGGGCGTCGGAACTCATGACCCGCCCCTCGGCTTGGCCGTGCGCAAAATGCTGACCCGGGTCGATCCGTAGATTCGATCGCTGCGGTTGGTCACGCTGATGCCGTCCAGAGTTGGGGCAGGGCCTTTGGCAGGTCCCTCAAGTATGACTGTCGCATATTCGGCCAGAACTGGGGCGAGCGCGAGCGCGAGCGCCACGGAAATCCCTGCAACAACGCTATATGGGGGGTCGATCACACACAAGTCGTAGCGCTCGCCGCGCTGCAGTTCGTGTGTGAGCGCCGCGGCCCAGTCACGCGCGACCACGCGTGCATCCTCGCTCAGCTCCAGCGCCGCGAGGTTCGCCCGGATACACGCCGCCGCCGCCGGGTCGCGTTCCACGAACGTCACCGCCGCCGCACCGCGCGAGAGTGCTTCGATCCCCATCGCCCCCGAGCCCGCGAAGAGATCCAGGACGTGTGCGCCCGTGCACGATCCGATCATCGAGAAGATCGCCTCGCGGACGCGATCGGCCGTGGGACGGGTCTCGGACCCCTTCGGGGCCCGCAGACGCCGTCCGCGATGCGTGCCGGCGATCACACGCATCGCCTATGCCTCCAAGAGCCGCGGGATCGCGGCGAAGCGTGCCTCGACGGCTTGGCGCAACAGCAGATGCTCGGGACGCGCCATCAGCGGATCTTCGCGCAGCACGCGGCGCGCGATCTGCCGCGCCTGGGCGAGCTCACGCCGATCTCGCGCCAGCCGCGCAAACCGAAGATCGGTCGGGCCCGCCTGGCGTACGCCGAGCATCGACCCTTCGCCGCGGATCTGCAGATCGAGCTCGGCAAGACGAAAGCCGTCACCGGTCTGGGTAAACGCCTCGAGGCGCCGCGTCGCATCGTCGGTGGTCGGATCACCGAACACCACACACCAGCCCGGCCGGCTACCGCGCCCGACCCGCCCGCGAAGCTGGTGAAGCTGCGCCAGCCCGAATCGATCCGCCCCCTCGATCACGATCACGCTGGCGTTCGGCACGTCGATGCCGACCTCGATCACCGTCGTGGCAACCAGCACGTCGGTTTCGCCGCTTGCGAAGGCCGCCATCGCCGCGCGCTTGGCGTCACTTTTCATCGCGCCGTGGACCAGGCCCACCGCGAACTCGGCGAACGGTCCGTGCCGCAGCCGCTCCGCCTCCTCGGTGGCGGCCTTGGCCTCGGCGGGGCCGCCCTCGTCGACCAGCGGACAGATGACATAGGCCTGGTAGCCCTCGCGCAGTTCCGCGCGCACCTGCGCATAGGCGTCGTCCCGGTCCTCTTCGCGGACCCAGCGTGTCTCGACCGGGCCACGACCCGCGGGGCGAGCTCGGATCGTGGATACCGCCAGCTCGCCATAGGCCGTCAGCGCCAACGTCCGCGGGATCGGAGTTGCGGTCATGTACAGGATGTGCGCGGCGCGTCCGGTGGCATCCAGCGCGCGCTCCGCCAAGGCATGACGCTGATCCACGCCGAACCGGTGTTGCTCGTCGACGATCACCAGTCCGAGCTCGCGAAAGGCGACACCTTCGGAGAGCAGCGCCTGAGTTCCGACGGCCACTCCGGCAGTTCCCGTACGGATCGCCATCAGGCGCCGCTCGCGCTCGGCGTGGGGGATCTTCCCGGTCAGGAGCACTGGGGTGAGCCCCGCCGGCGCCAGGATCGCGTCAAGCGTCTGCAAGTGCTGTTCGGCAAGGGTCTCGGTCGGCACGAGCAGCGCCGCCTGCGCACCGGACTCGAGCGCCTGGCAGATCGCTAGGGCGGCAACAAGGGTCTTGCCCGAACCCACCTCGCCTTGCAAAAGGCGGCGCATTGGCGTCCCGCGCCGCAGATCGCGACTAATCTCCCGCAGCGTGCGCTCCTGATGGGTCGTCAGAGTAAACGGCAACGCCGCCCGCACGGCACCCGAGAGCGCCCCGGTCCCGTACAGCTTCGGAGCGGGACGCTCAGCGGCCTCGCGGCGCCGAAGAACCATCAAGCCGAGCTGCAGCTCGATGAGCTCCTGGATCGCCAGGCGCCGTCGCCCCTGACGGGCATCCGCCGCAGTTCGGGGAAAATGGACAGCCATCAGTGCGTCCGAGTACCGCATCAACGTCAGACGATCGCGAATCCACGCCGGGAGCAACTCGGGCGCGGTCGTCGCAAGTCCACGGGCCTGATCGACAAGTTCGCGAATCCGCGCCGACGGCAGAGACTCCGTCGCGGCATAAATCGGGACCAGCCCCGTCGTATGCAGGCCCTCCGATGCGCCTGCTCCGAGCAGTTCGTGCGCGCGCACCGTCAGCGTCCGCGGCGCACCGGTCCCGATGGCGCCCCGCAACATCAGCTGATCCCCCGGTGCCAGCGACCGCAACAGATGACGCTGGTTGAACCACACGGCCTCGAGGCGACCGCTCGCATCCTCCACCAGCGCCCGGATCGTCACGAGGCCGCGACGCCGTGTCGGGGCCAGTCGAATCGAGACCAAATTCACCCTGACGGTCGCCTCCTGACCGATCGCCAGGCTCCCAATCGGCGTCGAGTCGCCGTAGCGCTCGTAGCGGAACGGCACGTGCAGCAGCAGATCGCCCACCGTGGCCAACCCAAATGCGGCAGCGCGTTCCGCTTGCGCAGGCCGGACCCCCGGGACACGGCCGATCGGCGCCCACCACCAGAGGGGGTCCGGACGGGGTCGTGGAGATGCTCCGACCAGGTCGGTTACCCCGGCGAACGCTCGGGTCGGTAAGATAGTTGCGGTCACCCACCCACTGCCTGCATAATTGCGCGCTGTGCCGTTCCGGCCTCCGCTGGGCGGGCGACACTTGTAACTCTACGACGACCCGAGGACGGAGGCCGATGTCGAAGGTCTGCAGTGTGTGCGGGAAGGGCCCGGGCTTCGGGAACAACCGCAGCCATTCTATGCGTGCAACATCCCGCCGGTTCGATCCGAACCTGCAAAAGGTGCGCATCATCTCGAACGGCACGCCGATGCGTGCCTATGTCTGCACTCGCTGCCTCAAGGGCGGCAAGGTGGTCAAAGCCGCCTAGGCGCAGCACGCCGCGCGGAGGGTTACTCCTCGGACGCGGGCGTCTCGCGCGGGCCTGAGAGGGTCAGGCCCGCGAGATTCACCAAACTCACCGCTGCGTGTGCGGCGTCCTGGCCGGCGTTCCCGACGTCGCCGCCGGCGCGTGCCCACGCCTGCGCAGTCGAGTCGCACGTCAGCACCCCGAACGCGCAGGGGATGCCCGTATCGAGGCTGACGCGAATCAGCCCCTGGGAGACGGCCATCGAGATGTGGTCGAAATGGGAGGTCTCCCCCCTGATAACCGCGCCAAGGGCCACGACGGCCGCATAGCGGCCCGACACCGCGAGCATGCGCGCGGCTTGGGGAATCTCGAACGAGCCCGGCACCCAGAAGACGTCAATGCGCTCCCGTGGAAGCCCGGCCGCAAACAAGTGCGTGTGCGCACCGTCGACGAGCGCCTGGGTCAGCGCCCGATGAAAACCCGAGCACACCAGACCCACGCGGATATCGAGATCATCGAGCTGCTGGACGGCAGGTGCCGGCTCGGTGCGGGCCACGACTCAGTCAGCCTCGGGCGGATCGACCCCAACCCGCAGGTCCTGGTGATGGAGCATGTGCCCCATCTTGTCGCGCTTGGCTTGCAGATAGCGCAGATTGTCCGGACCCGGCTCGATCTCGATCGGGACGCGCTCGGTCACCGAGAGCCCGTAACCCTCCAACCCGACAATCTTTTTTGGGTTGTTGGTCAGCTGACGGATGGTCGTCAACCCGAGGTCGACCAGAATCTGTGCGCCAATTCCGTAGTCGCGCAGATCGGCGGGAAAGCCCAGCTGCCGATTCGCCTCGACCGTGTCGAAGCCGGCGTCCTGAAGTTCGTACGCTCGCAGCTTGTTGAGCAGGCCGATCCCACGGCCCTCTTGGGCGATGTAGAGCACGACGCCCTCGCCCTCATCGTCGATGATCTTCATCGCGGCGGCGAGCTGCTCACCGCAGTCGCAGCGCAGCGAGCCAAACACATCACCGGTCAGGCACTCCGAATGCACCCGCACCAGCACGTCATCTTTGCCCGCAACGTCACCCTTGACCAGTGCCAAGTGGTGCTTGCCGTCGACCAGGCTGTGGTACCCGACCGCGGTCCACTCGCCATAGCTCGTGGGCAGGCGCGCTTGGCCGCCGCGCTCCACCAGCCGCTCGGTATGGCGCCGATACTCGATCAGATCTGAGATCGTGATCATCATCAGGCCATGTTCCTCGGCGTAGGGCACAAGGTCATCCACGCGCGCCATGCGCCCGTCCTCGCGCATGACCTCGCAGATCACGCCCGCGGGGATAAGGCCGGCCAGCCGCGCCAGGTCGACCGCCGCCTCGGTGTGACCCGCCCGCTCCAGCACCCCACCGGACTTGGCGCGCAGCGGGAACACGTGACCCGGCTTGACCAGATCCGACGCACTCGAATTCGGGTCGATCGCGACCATGATCGTGCGTGCCCGATCCGGTGCGGAAATCCCGGTCGTCACGCCGTCCCGGGCCTCGATCGACTCCAAAAAGGCTGTCCCCAGCGGTGCGTCGTTGCGGCGCACCATCATCGTCAGCCCCAGCTGCTCGCAACGCTCATCGGTCAGCGCAAGGCAGATCAGGCCACGCGCATACATCGCCATGAAGTTGATGGCCTCCGGGGTCGCAAACTGGGCGGCCATGATGATGTCGCCTTCGTTCTCGCGATCCTCGGAATCCACGACGACGATCATGTGACCGGCGCGGATTGCCTCTATTGCCTCTTCGATTGTTGCGAAGGGACGCGCCTGCGTACTGCTCATTGGGCCTCCCGCGGCACCTGATATGGAGCGACTAACGCCTCGATGTACTTTGCCACAAGGTCGACCTCGAGATTCACATGACCGCCCATGCGGTCCGCACCGAGCGTCGTCACCGCGATCGTGTGTGGGATCAGCGCGATCGTAAATCCGCGCGCATCCCGCGCCGCGACCGTCAGACTCACGCCGTCGACCGCAATACTGCCCTTCTCGACGATATATCGCAGCAGCGACTCCGGGGCGTCGATGCCAAACACCAGCCCCGCGCCGTCCGGAATTGCGGCAACCACCGTCCCGGTGCCGTCGATATGGCCCTGCACCATGTGTCCGCCGAGGCGCGCCCCGAGCGCCATCGCCGGCTCCAAATTCACGCGATCGCCAGGTTGCGCATCCCCGAGGGTCGTGCGGCGCAGCGTCTCGGCGACGGCATCGATCACGAACCCGTGGGGGTGCAGTTCAACCGCGGTCAGGCAGGCGCCGTTGACCGCGACCGAATCGCCGATGGCGAGCCCTTCACGCACGACGCGGGCGCGAATGGCCACCCGCGCGCCACCGTCGATCGGGCTGATGGCGACGATCGTGCCAATCTCTTCAACAAGTCCGGTAAACATCAATCCTCAATCCGAGGCAAATCGATCACGCGGCCCACACATGCCAGGTCCTCGCCAACCCGCGTCACGGTCAAATCACGCAGGCGTGGCGCGTCGACCAATCGCGCGACCCCCGCCCCAGCCAGGGCACCAGGTGCCCGATCTCCGCCGATCAACATTGGTGCGAGAAACCATTGCACGACATCGACCCGTCCGGCCTCCAGAAATGCCGCGGCGAGTTCGGGGCCGCCCTCGACAAACACGGACTGCATATCGCGCTCGGCGAGTACCCCCAGCACGTCATGGACCTTTGGACGGGGCGTCGGCATCGAGATCACGTCAACCCCGGCAGCCTGCAATTCGGTGATACGGCCCGCGGGGGCGGCGCTCCCAACGACGACGTGGACCGGGATCTCCCGCGCTGACCGCACCAGCGGTGAGCTCAGCGGGAGCCGCGCGGCGGAATCGAACACGACCCGGGCGGGTTGCCGCAACGGTCCGTCGATGCCGCGAGCGGTCAACTGCGGGCTGTCGGCCAACGCGGTCCCGATGCCCACAATCACCGCATCATGGTCGGCTCGCAGGCGGTGCACGAGCGTGCGCGCTTGCGTCCCGGTGATCCACTGACTCTCGCCCGTGCGCGTCGCGACCTTGCCATCGAGGCTCGTGGCGAGCTTGAGCATGACGTGTGGGCGCCCCCGTACCGTATGCGTGAGAAACGCAGAGATCAGCTCGCGTGAGCGCCGTTCATCTTCACCGGAGGCCACTGCGACGTCGATCCCCGCGTCGCGCAGCAGACGGACGCCCTGCCCGCGCGTTCGCTCGAGCGGATCCAAGCAGCCCACGACGACCCGCGCGAGACCGGCCTCGATCACCGCATCCGCACAGGGTGGCGTCCGACCAAAATGCGAGCACGGCTCCAGAGTGCACACCAGGGTCGCCCCACGCGCCGCGGTGCCTGCCGCTCGCAACGCCATGATCTCGGCATGCGCCAAGCCGGGCCCCTCGTGCCAGCCCTCGGCAATCAGCCGCCCGTCACGCAAAATCACGGCCCCTACGAGGGGATTGGGGCTCACCCGTCCACGTGCGTTGATCGCAAGCTCGCGGGCATGGGCAAGCGCGGCAGCCTCCGCCGCGCTCAGGACCGTCATCCGGCCAGCTCGGCCAGGCTTCGATATGCCCCGACCGGATCGCCCGTACCGAAGATGGCCGATGCCGAGACGAGCCACGATGCACCGGCGTCACACGCCTGCGCGAGCGTGCCCAGCCCAATCCCGCCGTCGACCTCGATCCAGACGTCGTCGGGGAGCGCCGAACGCAAGCGCGCAATCTTCTCCGGAGTGGTCGTGATGAACGACTGACCGGCGAATCCCGGGTTCACCGACATGCAGTTCACGTAGTCGAGTGACCCGATCAGTTCGGTGACGAAGTCGATGGGCGTCCCCGGATTGATGGCAACTCCGGCGGCGCATCCCAACCGGCGGATCTCCCCCATCAGCCGATGCAGGTGAGGATCTGCCTCGGCGTGCACGCTGATGGCGTCGGCGTGCGGTGCAAACAGCTCGAGCAATGCCCCGGGGCGCTCCACCATCAGGTGGACGTCCACCAACCCGCCGTATCCGCGGACGCTACGCGCCACCGCGGCGGTGAAGTCCGGACCCGCGGTGAGGTTCGGGACGAAATGCCCGTCCATGACGTCAACATGGAACACACGCGCGCCGGCGGCGCACAGGTCCCCGAGCTGGGCTCCGAGCGCGGTCATGTCCGAAGACATGACCGACGGCAACACGATAGGACGGTCAGGACGGTTCATGGGATCTCAGAGCGTACCGGGGCAGTCGCCGACCCGCCAACCGCGGGCGACGCCGAGAGTCGACAGCACCTACGGCTCCAGCCGGGCAACGAAAAAGCCGTCAGTGTGGTCTCGCCCGGGCAGTGTCAGCAACGCGCCCTTGAGACGCGGGTGCGCCAGGTGCGGAAACTGGTCAGTGACATCGGCCAGCCGGACCCCGCTCGCACGCACGACGTCCTCATTCTCCGCGGCCAGCAGCGTGCACGTGCTGTAGACAACCCGTCCGCCGGGCCGCGTCAGGCTGATGGCCCGCTCAAGCAATTCCCGCTGCAGCTTGACGAGTTCTCCCAGCGCCTCCGGGCGACGACGCCAGCGCACATCCGGACGGGAGCTGAGCACCCCGAGGCCGGTACATGGCGGGTCGACCAACACCGCATCGAAGCCCCCTTCGAGATCGACGGTGCGCCCGTCCCCGGCAACAACCTCCAGGCGTGCTCCCATCCGGCGGCCGAGTGCCCGCAGCGCCTGGGCACGCGCCCCGTGGAGTTCAACACAGACGATCTCGGCGCGATTGTGGGCAAGCGCTGCCAACTGGGTCGCTTTCGCCCCCGGAGCGGCGCACAGGTCCAGAATCCGCTCACCAGGTTGCGGCGCCAGAATGCGCGCGGGCAGCATCGACGCGCGGCTCTGCCCCATCGCGCGCCCGTGGGCCCACAGATCAGAGTCCTCGAGTGCAAATGGCCCCTCGAGCACGAGCGCCTCCGGAAGGCAGGGATCATCGTGCCAGTCCACCGTCAGGGCATCCTCGACGGACCGACGCGGCCCCCGCAGCGGATTCCATCGAATCGCGGATTCGGCAGGCGCGTTTGCGGCCGCCATCGTTTCTTCGGCCAGCGCACCCAGCGACCCCTGGAATCCCTCGACAATCCAGTCCGGAAGCGAATACCGAATCCCCGCGGAGTTCGCGACATCCTCGAGTGCGGCCAAGCGGGCCTTGCCGTTCTCGGCAATCCGGCGCATGACCGCATTCACCAATCCCGCGCGAGCCGTCCGCCGCCGCGGGACCCCGTGAAGGGTCCGCACCAGGCGCACCGTTTGGTCGACCGCAGCCGCATCCGGGACGCGGTCTGACCAGATCAGCTCATAGGCCCCGATGCGCAGCACCTCGCGCACATCGGGCTCCAGCCCATCGGGCCGTTCCAGCGCGCCATCGATAAGCCAATCGAGCGTGCGCCGACGCTGCACCGCGCCATAGCTGAGCCGCATCGCCGCCGAACGGGTGCGCGGATCCAGGTCGGCCCGCCGGGCCTCGGCGGCGAAGGCACGGTCGGCGAACGCGCCTTCGGCAACGCGCCGCAGCACACGCAGCGCCATCAATCGTTCCGGGCTGATCTGTCCATCGGTCGTCATCCCAGCTCCCATGATCCGCGGTAACCGCGCAAGAACTCGCCCGCCGCCACTCGGCCGCGCGAGGGGGGCTGCAGTTCGAGGATCTCGAGAGTGCCCGTTGCGCAGCCCATCAACAACCGGCCGTTTTCGCTCCGCAGTCCCGGAGCGCTGTCGTACGCGTACGCGAATGCACGCCAGATCTTGAACGGCTCGCCGCCGACCACCAGGCGCGCACCGATATACGGGGCGAGCGCACGGACACGGTTTGCGAGTGCCGCGGAGGATGCCTGCGGATTCAGGATACGGTCGGCGTCGGTGAGTTTCGGCGCGAGCGAGACTCCCGCCTGAGGCTGCGCAACAAAGCGCAGCGTGCCCCGCTCGAGCTCGTCGCACACATCGACGAGTGCCGGGGCTGCCAGCTCGCACAGGCGGTCCATGACCGCTCCGGCGTCATCGGTCGCCGCAACAGGCGTGTACGCCACGCGTGCCACGGGGCCGGTATCGAGACCTGCGTCCATTCGCATGATGCTGACTCCGGTCTCTGTAACGCCATCCATGAGGGCGCGCTCCACCGGAGCGGCCCCTCGGTAGGCGGGAAGAATCGAAAAGTGCACGTTGATGCAGGGCCATTCGGACAGCAGCGGCTCTGTGAGCAGCTGACCGAACGCCACCACGCACAGCGCGTGCACCCGCGCCGCCCGCAACCGGTCAAGCACCTCCGGCGCATTGATCGTTGTGGGTCGGATGCATGGGAGGCCCAGTTCTGTGGCCTGAGCGGCGACCGGGGTTGGCGACGGGGTGCGCGACCGACCCCGAGGGCGATCGGGCTGGGAGATCACCAGGGCGATCTCGTGGTGCGCAGACGCCAGCTCACGCAGGATCACCGCCGCCGGGGCGGGGCTTCCCGCAAAGGCAATTCGCATCGGTTGCTAGGCCTGGCTGCGGAGTTCCCGCAGCGCCTCGCGGCGTTGCTCCTTGGTTGTGCGGTCCAAGATCAAGATGCCGTCCAGGTGGTCGATCTCGTGCTGGATCACCCGCGCCTCAAATCCCTCGACCTCTATGCGCAGGCCCTCGCCCTCACCGTCCAGTGCGGCGACGTGCAGCGCCACGGCCCGCGCGACCTCGACGGTGATCTCACCAATCGACAAACACCCCTCGACGTCGGTCTCCGTTTCCTCGGAGGCCCACGTGATGCGCGGATTCACCAACACCCGCGGGCGCTCATCGTCGCGGAGCCGATAGACGAGGATCCGGCGCAGCGCGCCGAGCTGCGGCGCCGCAAGCCCTGCCCCGTGGGACTCATCCATGATGACCTGCATGCGCAGGATCTCCTCGCGCAGGGCGTCATCGAAAGTGGTCACCTCACTGGCCGGAATCCGCAGGACCGGATCACCGAGCTGGCGCACCTGCCGCATGGCGGCCAAGCGGCGCTCTTCGAGTTCGGGATCGGCAAGTGTGCGAGACGACATCGACTCGTGATGGTAGCAAGCGTGCGGAGGGCGGCCCGTGCAGCCGCCCTCCGCAGGCGATCACTTGCGCGCCGGCAACGCCCGGCATGCCGCCGCGAGCAACTGCGAGCGTGATGCGGTCAGGGCGGCGTCACTGTCGATGCGCACCTCGGGACCGTCGACGACCGACACGAGGGGGTCGCCGTCACCCAGCGCTATCGTCACTGCCGGGTCTCCGGTACGTGGGAAGCGCACCACAGCCGTCTTTTCGGTCGGATGCACGATCGTCGGCGCGGGCGCGAGGTCATTCAGCGCAAGAAAGATGGACACGAACGACTCGCGCAGGGCCGGGGCCACCAACGGCGCGAGCTCCTCGAGGCGATAGAGCTCCGCGACGCGTGGGGTGTAGAAGTACTCCGCCTCACGCAGCAGCGCCAGGTCGACCCCGGTCGCGGCGCCGCGCTCAGGGCGCTCCTGTACCCAGTCGCGCACCCGCAGCCAGCTCTTGTGGATGACCTCACCTGTCGCTGATGTGATGCCCGCAGGAACGCGGCGATCCGGGGTGATGACGACCAGTACCGTCCGCGCAGCAGATCCGAGCGCGCCCTGGGACGCCGCGATCACGGCGGCGCGGTCAGCGTGGAAGGTGAAGTCGGAGACGATTCCGATCACCCAGTCGTTGCCATTGCGCAACGTAATGTCCAGGGTGACGGCGTCGGCACCCTTGCCCACCACGCGCCGCTCGCTGACGAGCATGTGGTCGGTGCCGCCGATCGGATCGCCGAGCAGTTCCGCCACCAGCGCCGCGCGCGTCTCAGGACCACCGAGTTGCAGCAGCGTCGCCAAGACGTGCACCCACTGCTCGCGCGGCTCTGAGAACGCCTCATAGAGTCTTGGGACCGGCATCGTTCTCGCTTCTGTCGGGTTGAATTGCGGGAGAACTTTACACCGGAAGCCGCGCCGAGGGGTTCCCACGCCAGCCCAACGCCATCCCCAGGCCGATCACACCCCACTCACGCGCGCATTACGTCGTCTGAGGATCGACATCGATGACGACTCTCACTGCCGCAGCGGTCGCGTCGGCTCGGACGCGCGCGACGCCGGCCAGTGCAGCCGCACGGGCGTCGGCCACCCCGTCTGCGCGGATCAGCAACGCCCGGCGCGTCCGGCCCCGGAGCCGGTGCAAGGGCGCCGGTCCCAGGACGGTCACCGCCCACGCGGCGTCGGCGATCTCGCCCGCCAGACTGCGGCTCAGCCCCACCACGGCCGGGGAGTCATCACCCTCGACCAGAATTCTCACAAGGTGACCGAACGGCGGCATCAGATGCTGCCGGCGCCGTTCGAGCTCTCCGTCCAAGAACTGCTCTACCGCGAGCTGGGATGCCAGCTGGATGGCACGCGCCGCAGGTTCCCACGCCTGCACGATGACCGTCGAATTCTCACCGCGACGCCCCGCCCGTCCGGCGGTTTGGACGATCAGGTCGAATACCCGCTCCTCGGCCCGAAAGTCCGCGTAGCGGAGTCCCGCATCGGCATCGAGGACGGCAGCCACCGTGACCTCGGGGAGGTCGTGACCCTTGGCGACCATCTGCGTCCCGAGCAGGATCGCGGCGCCTGGCCGCGCGAACTCCGCCAGCAAATCGGCCACCGACCCCCGGGCAGCCGTCGATGAGGCATCGAGTCGGACCAGCCGCATCTTCGGCACGATCCGCGAGAGTGCCTGCTCAAGCCCCTGGGTGCCGACGCCTCCTCGCAGCAACTCACTCGCCCCGCACCGCGGGCAAATCGTCGGGACCGCCGTTTCGTAGCCGCAGTGGTGGCAGCCCAGGCGCGGCGGGTCGCGATGCTGGACCAGCGAGACGTCACATGACGGGCATGTCGCCAGCCATCCGCATGCCCGGCAGAGAGCCATGAGCGAGAATCCCCGGCGATTGAGCAGCAAGACCGCCTTGTTGCCGCGATCGGCAGCGTCGCGCAGCGCGCGCGCCAGCGGCGCGGAGATCGCCCCAGGACCCTGGGTCCGCATGTCGATCACCCGCATCCCGGGTGGTCGCGACCCATCGGCGCGTGTGCGCAGCTGGATGCGCTCCAACGCATGCCAGGTCTCCGGGCGGGGCGTGGCGGTGCCGTAGACGACCAGGGCTCCGGCATCGCGCCCGCGCCGATAGGCGACCTGGCGCGCGTCATAGCGTGGCGTGGAGTCCTGTTTATACGATGCGTCGTGCTCTTCGTCGACGACGATCAGGCCCAGGTTCCGCACGGGCGCAAACACCGCGCTGCGTGCACCAACCACGACGTCGGCGACCCCGTCACGCAGGCGCGCATCGGCGCTCGCGCGCTCGGCCACCGACATGTTCGAGTGCCACACCTCGACACCGGGCCCCAGACGGGCCCGCAGGCGGGAAAGCAGCTGAGGGGTGAGGCTGATCTCCGGAACGAGCACGATCGCCCCCTTCCCCGCCCCGCGGACGGCATCGAGCGCCCGAAGATAGACCTCGGTCTTCCCCGAGCCGGTGACCCCATGCAGCAGCAACGGATCAGGGCGGTCGCCGGCGAGCGCTCGTGCGATGCGCTCGGTGGCGACCTGCTGGTCCGGAGTCAGGACCTGCGGCGCCGGAGGCACGGGTATCCCCAGACCATGCACGTCGGCCTGTTCAGGAGTCTCGCCGACGAGAATGATCTGCTCGCCGCCCGCCATCCGGCGCAACGTCGCCATCGTCGTGCGTGCGGCCCTCACGAGCTCCGACGCGGCGATGGCACCCCCGGCGGGAATCGCGGCGAGAATCTGGCGCTGGCGCGCGCTGGCCGACCCGCCGGCCGGACCGCGGCGCACCACCAGACGCGTGGCCGGCCCGCGCGCCGGGGTCGCCAGCCGCCAGCTCCCGTCGGCGCCTCGACGCAGGGCTCCTTCGGCCCCCGGGGGCACCACCAGGCGCAGACATGCCGCCACCGGCGCCGCGTAATAGCGGCCAACCCACAGCGCCAAGTCCCGCAGATGCTCGGGAATCGCCGCCGTTTCGACCCGGCCCGCGATCGCGACGAGTCGCCCGGCGTGGGTCGGACGATCGAGCCCGACCACGACACCGACGACGCGCCGCGGGCCCAGCGGGCACGCGACCAGCGATCCGAGCTCGATCTGGTCGAGCAGCTCGGGTGGGATGCGATAGTCGAGCTCGCGATCGAGCGCGCGGGTGTCGACGAGCAGATGGACCTGCGCGCAGGGACCGGGATCGACGACCCCGGCGTCGGCCGCCAAAAGTGACGGATGCGTCACGCGGGAGTCAGTCAGTTACCCGCGCGCCTCATTGCCGATGGCCGTGGACTCCCAGGTGAACCCGGGCAGCTCCCGCCCAAAGTGGCCATACGAAGCGGTCTTTTGATAGATCGGGCGGCGCAGGTCAAGGCGCTCGACGATTGCTGCGGGACGCAGATCGAAGTTCTCGGAGACCCAGGCCTCAATCTGCTCAATTGGGCGTGTCTCGGTGCCAAAGGTCTCGACCAGCACCGCGACCGGGCGCGCGACGCCGATCGCGTAGGCGACCTGAACCTCGCACCGGGCCGCAAAACCGGCCGCCACGACGTTCTTGGCAACCCAGCGCGCAGCGTAGGCAGCCGACCGGTCGACCTTGCTGGGGTCCTTGCCGGAGAACGCCCCGCCCCCGTGACGGGCCATGCCGCCGTAGGTATCGACGATGATCTTGCGCCCGGTCAGGCCGGCGTCCCCCATCGGGCCGCCGATCACAAAGACCCCTGTCGGATTCACATACATCCGGATGTCGTTGCTCCAGTAGCCGTACTCCTCCAGTACTGGCCGGATCACCTCGTTGAGCATGTCGGCTTCCAGATCACCACGATCGATGTCCGGAGAGTGCTGGGTCGAGAGCACCACGGCGTCAACGCCGACTGGACGACCATCCTGGTACCGCACCGTGACCTGCGTCTTGCCATCGGGGCGCAGGTACGGCAGCTGCCCGGAATGCCGCACCGCGGCCAACCGCTCGGCAATGCTGTGGGCGAGCGTGATCGGCACGGGCATCAGCTGGGGGGTTTCATCGGTCGCGTACCCGAACATCAGGCCCTGATCGCCAGCGCCCTGCAGGTCGTAGGGGTCGATTGACGAGCCCACGCGTGTCTCGTGGGCGGAGTCAACGCCCTGGGCGATGTCGGGACTCTGGCGGTCGAGAGCGACCAGAATGGCGCAGGTAGATGCATCAAACCCGATCTCGCTTGAGGTGTAGCCGACCTGAGCGACGGTCGCCCGTACGACATCAGGGATATCGATCCGCGCCGTGGTGCTGACCTCACCCGCCACGACAACCTGCCCCGTGGTCACCAGGGTCTCGCAGGCGACACGCGCGGCGTGATCCTCGGCGAGAATGGCATCCAGCACGGCATCGGAGATCTGGTCGGCAAGCTTGTCGGGGTGCCCTTCCGTCACGGACTCCGACGTAAACAGGTAATCGCTCATACACCCGACCCTTGTGGACAACTGACCAGAGGCGAGGATATCAACGTTGCGGCGTACCCCTGAACCGCTGCGGACTTTGCTGCGCGCGCGCCACGCACTCGCCACCGTCGCGGACGGCCGCGGGTGCAGCAAAACCGCCGGTTGCGCGCCGATATCGCGCGACGCCATGCCCACGCCGCGTCGAGCTCGTCGCGCCCATCCCCGGCCACCCGACAACCCGCGCCCGGCTCTGCTGCGGCTACTGCTCGGTCGCCGGGGCGCGCGACATCAGATCCCGCATGCAGTCGGCGACGGGCTTGCCGCCAACTGCCGCCGCGACCTCCTGGCTGATGGGAAGCTCGACCCCGGCGCGATCCGCGAGCTCCAGCAGGCGCTCGACGCTCCAGAGGCCCTCAGCGACCTGGCCGAGTCGGGCCTCGGCCTCGGTGCTCGACATGCCCGTCGCGATCAGCTCGCCAACGCGCCGATTGCGCGAATGCATGCTCGTGCACGTGCCGACCAGGTCGCCCATCCCCGCCAGACCGCGAAAGGTCGCATCGCTCGCACCGTAGGCACGACCCAGCCGCGTCATCTCGGCGAGACCGCGGGTAATCAAGCTCGCCTTGGCATTGTCGCCAAACCCGAGGCCATCGGACATTCCGGCAGCGATCGCGATGACGTTCTTCGCGGCCGCGCAGAGCTCAACGCCGACCAAGTCATCGTTGATGTAGACGCGAAAATCGAACCCGTTCAGCAGCTCCTGCAGCCGCACGCCAAGCGCGTGGTCGCCGGCGACCACCGCGGCCGTCGGCTGGCGTTCGACGACTTCCTCGGCATGGTTGGGCCCAGAGAGAACCGCAAAAGGGACCCCGCCCCCGAGCGCCTCGCGCCAGAGCTCCGACAAGCGCCGACCACTTGCGGTGTCGAGGCCCTTCGTGAGCGACACGACCCCGGTGCCCGGGGAGATTTGTGCGGCGACGAGGTCTGCCATGCCCGCTGCAACCCGGCTGGGAATCGCAAGGGCAACCAGATCCACGCCCGAGAGCGCCGACGGCTCGTCCGCCGCCGCCACCACAATCCCCTCTGGAATACGGACCCCGGGCAGATATGACGGGTTGACGCGGTCACGGGCAATGTGGTCAGCCTGGGCCCGGGTGTGGCACACCAAGCGCACCTCCGCGCCATGACGCGCACACAGCAGCGCAAACGCCGTCCCCCAGGAACCGCCGCCAAGCACGGCGACCGATCGTATCTGCGGCGGATCGGTCATCCGCCGCGGTCACGCACCTGCAGGATAATCGGCACGCCGTCCAGATCGAAGCGGCGCCGCAGCTGGTTCTCCAGCCAAAAACCGTAGTCGCGCGTAATCAGGGAACGGTCATTGACGTCCAGCCGCAGGGTCGGAGGAGACGAGTCGATCTGGACCAGGTACCTCAGCGACAGACGGCGCTTGCCGCTGCGTGGCCCCGGGCGCGCTTGGGCGAGTTCCCGGATCGCGGTGTTGAGGTTGTGCGTCGTAATCCGAGACCGGCGGCGCTCGTAGAGCCGCAATGCCGCGGGGACCAGACGATGGAGCCCCTCGCCCGATGCCGCCGAACACACCTCGACCAGCGGTCGCTGGCGCGACTTGGCACGCAGTTCCCCGGTAATCGCATCGAGATCGGGTTGCGCCAGGTCCCACTTGTTCATCACCACGAGGGTCGCGCAACGCGCCCGGGCTGCGGAGTCGACGGCCCGCAGATCGGCGTCGGTCAGGCCCTCGGTCGCGTCGCAGATCACAAGCGCCACATCGCTGCGCTCGGCGGCCTGAATCGCCCGAAGCTGACTGTAGTGCTCGACATCGTCGCGCATCTGTCCACGCTTGCGCAGCCCAGCGGTGTCGGTCAGCACGATCTCGCGGCCTTGGTATTCGAACATCGTGTCGATCGGATCACGTGTCGTCCCGGGACGGTCGTGCACGATCACGCGGTTCTCGCCGAGGATCGCATTCACGATCGAGCTCTTGCCGACGTTCGGGCGGCCGATGATGCACAGCGCAGGGACCCCCTCCTGGCGCGGCAGGATGATCTCGGGGTCGGGCAGCGCGGCGACGATCACGTCGAGCAGGTCCCCGATCCCGAGCCCGTGCTGGGCGGAGACCGGTACGACCTCACCGAGGCCCAGGCCCCAGAGGCCCTGGGCGAGCAGTTCGGTCTCACGACGCTCACATTTGTTGGCGATCACGATGACCGGGACATGCGCCGTGCGCAGATAGTCGGCGACCTCGAGATCGCCCGAGGTCGGGGCGTTTGTGGCATCGACGACGAACAGCACGAGGTCGGCGTCCGCGATGGCCTGACGTGCTTGCACGGCAACCTGGCGCCCGATCGGCGTGGGGTCTTCCGCATCGATACCGCCGGTATCGATGAGCTGAAACTCGCGTCCGATCCACTCGGCCCCCGCCTGGCGGCGATCCCGCGTCACGCCGGGCACCGGGTCGATGACCGCATCCCGGCGTCCAGTCAGACGATTAAACAGCGTCGACTTCCCGACGTTCGGGTACCCGACGACCGCCACGATCGGCTGATTGGCCGACAGCTTCGGGGCAGTCGGATTGCGCACCCGCTTTCCGGGAACTCGATGGGTGTGCTCGGGGGTATCGGTCATCGCGCCTCTTGGCGGTCGTCTGCCTTGGCGTCGCCGGAGAGTGCTGCGATGGCCGCCATCATGCGATCGGCAGCCATCTGGCTGCGCTCCCCGCGTGCTCCAGTATTCAGGTCCGACAGGTCCAACGGTCCTCCGATGATGATGCGTGCCGGCCCGAAGCGCCGATTTGAGCCCGAGATGACGATCGGTATGACCTGGATGCCCTCGGCCAAGCCGAGCGCGCCAGCGCCCGGTAGTGCGGGCCCGGGCTTCCCACTGGTAAAGCGTGTGCCCTCGGGGAACATCAGCAGCGCGCCACCCCGTGCGAGGATATCGCGCGCCGTGCGAATCGCCGTGCGGTCGGCACCCCCACGATCGACCGGGAACGCCCCGCCTCGGCGCAGCGTCCTCGCAACCAAGGAGTGGGCGAACAGCTCCTGCTTGGCCATGAAAAAGATGCGACGACGACCCGCCAACGCGTACCCGATCATCGGAGGGTCCCACATCGAGATGTGATTCGCCACAAACAGGGTAGGTCCGGACGCGGGAATATTCTCAGCGCCGCGCCAACGCAATCGGAACACCAGCCGAAAGATCGGGCCCAGGAGGACCCTGGCCAGCCACCAGACGCCCGGCGCGATCCGCACTTGGTGGCCGTCGGTCACGGGCGCAGTCACCTTCGCGCTCCCTCGCGCTCGCCGCTGGCCCACCCGACAATCGTCTCGACGACTTGGTCGATCGACAGCGCCGAGGTATCCAGATGCACCGCATCATCGGCGGCCCGCAGCGGGCTTGCTGCGCGGGTGGTGTCCTGATGATCGCGTTGCTCGATCGCCGCCTGTACTGCCTCGAGCGGCTCCGGCGTGCCCCGCGCGGAAAGCTCCGCAAAGCGGCGGCGCGCACGTTCGGCGACCGATGCGGTCAGAAAGACCTTCAGTTCTGCGTGGGGCCAGACGATCGTGCCGATATCTCTACCGTCGCAGACCCACGATCCCCGTGCCATTACCGTGCGCTGGGTCGCAGTGACCACCGCGCGCACGGCCGGGTGCGAGGCCACCGTGGACACCTGTGCGGTGACCGTCGCGGTGCGAATCGCTGCTGAGAGATCCTCCCCATCGGCCGCGATCGCCATCCCTCCGTGCATCGGACGCATCTGCAACCGATGCCTGCGCGCCACGTCGGCGAGCCGAGCGCCGTCTGAGCTATCGATCCCCTCGCGCACCGCGAGAAAGGTCACCGCGCGATACATCGCGCCGGTGTCGAGATATCCCATCCCGAGCCGCGCAGCGACGCGCCGTGCCACCGTGCTCTTGCCCGCTCCGGCCGGGCCGTCGATCGCGACAATCACACGCCGGCCCCAAGCGCCCGCAAATCCGCAGCGAATCCCGGATATGAGACGGCGGCAACCTCGAAGCCTGACACGCTGACCCCATCGCGGCTAGCAAGGCCGGCGATCGCCCCGAGCATCGCAAAGCGGTGATCATGCCCGGCATCCATGCTGCCGCCCGGGATGTCGGTGCCGCCGGTGACGGTGAACCCGTCCGGGAGTTCGTTGGCCGTGACGCCCATACCCCGCAGTGCCCGGACGACCGCAGTGATCCGGTCGCTCTCCTTGACCCGCAGCTCCCCGGCGCCCCGGACCGTGGTCGTTCCGCGTGCGAGGGAGGCCAAGAGCCCCACCAACGGCAGCTCATCGATCATCGACGGGACCTCCTCGGGGCCCACCTCGGTGGCATGCAGCGCATCGTTCCGGCGTACGAGGATCTCGCCGCACGGCTCCCCGGCGACGTCCGGGCCGGCCGTGACCTGGATGTCGGCGCCCATCCGCGCCATCACATCGAGCAGCCCAGTCCGCAGAGGGTTCAGGTTCACGCCGGTCAGGCGCACCTCGGGGTCCCCGAGCAACGCCCCCGCCACCAGATGGAACGCCGCCGAGGAGAAGTCGCCCGGCACGCTGAGATCCGGCAGCGACAACCCGTCGACGGGCCCGCGGATCCCCACCGCACCATCGGCATACATGACCGGCACGCCCGATGCGATGAGCATTCGTTCGGTGTGGTCACGGGACTGCACGGGCTCAAAGACCCAGGTCTCACCCTCGGCAAACAGCCCCGCCAGCAGAATGCAGCTTTTGACCTGCGCGCTGGAGACCTCCAGATCGTGGCGCATCCCGCGCAGAGGAACGCCGCCGGAGACAACCAGGGGCGGAAGTCCCCCCGGGGAGGTAAACACGGCCGCCCCCATGCGCCGCAGGGGCGTCGCGATGCGCGCCATGGGCCGGCCGCGCAAGGAGTCATCGCCGTCGAGGATCACGTGATCCGCGCGCGACCCGACCAACAGACCAGGCAACAGGCGCATCAAGGTGCCGGCATTCATGCAATCGATCGCGGGACTCGGCAGAAGCCCCCGCAGGCCCCGCCCCGCGATGACGACTTGCCCGCCCAGGTGCCCCTCGACCGTGACGCGACAGGCCTCCACCGCCCCCAGCGTCGCGGCGGTGTCGGCCGAATCCAGCGGCGAGCCGACGGTCACCGACCGATCCGAGACGGCCGCCAGCAGGAGCGCCCGATGGGTGATCGACTTGTCGGTGGGGACCTGCAGGGTTCCCGAGAGCGCCGCAACAGGCGTCGAGCGAAGTGTGGTCATCGCCGCGAGACTACCCGACCGCGCGTACGTCACCCGCGTCGGCCGCACGGGCGTGAGGCCCGGACAGCAAACGCGCACCGTGGGCATGCAACCAGTCGCGCTCCGCGCGATAACCCGGCCAGTGGGCAGCCACCCGCGCCCAGAAGGCGGGTGAATGGTTCATGTCCACCAGATGCACCAACTCGTGGACCATCACGTAGCTCGCAACTTCGGGAGGCGCCATCACCAGCCGCCAGTTAATCGAGATCGTTCCACGGGCCGATGCGCTGCCCCAGCGCGAGCGCTGGCCGCGCACGGCGAATCCCGTCGGTGCGACGCCGATTCGCGGCGCCCAGAGATCCATCAGCTGCATGAAATGCTTTCGTGCCACACCGCGGTACCAGCGCTCGACCTGCGCGTCCAGCGGTGCGCCCCGCGCGATCACCAGGCGATCCTCGCGACGCCGAGCGCTACGCACAGGTCCTGCCTCGAGGACCAGCCACGAATTGAGCAGGGGAATCTGGTCGCCGATGACCAGCGGCGGCGCCAGATCTGCCCGGGCACGCGCGATCGCGCCCCTCAGCCACTCCCGATGCCCGGCGACAAACACCGCGATTTCGGCGACCGCAGCGCGCGGCGGCGCCGTCACGACCACCTGTCCGCGATCGACGCGCAGGATGATCCGGCGCGCCCGCGCGTTGCGCCGGATCCGATAGCTCACGAACTCGTTGTCCGGGGACAGTTCATGCACGCCCCCCAATATGGCGTGCGCTCCGGCGGACCGCCCGGGGTGCGTTCGCAACTGCCGGGGGCGCCGAACCGACCCGCCCCTACTCGGAGGCCGCCTTGGGTGGCATCACGAGAGCCTCACCGGTGAGGATTTCCTTGCCCTCGCACGTGACGATCGTGGTCAGGACGGCGCGATTCTTCTCCGGGACCAGTTCCTTGACCGTCACCGTGCACGTGAGCACGTCACCGGGCCGCGCCGGCGCGGTCCAGCGCAGGCTTTGCGACAGATAGAGGGTCCCCGGGCCGGGCAATTGCGTACCGATCGTCGCGGAGATCAGGCCAGCGGTGAGCAGGCCGTGTGAGATCCGTCCCTTGAACACGCTCGTGGCCGCCCAGGCCTCGTCGAGGTGGATGGGGTTGTCGTCGCCGGTCACACGGGCGAAATCGTCGATGTCGGCCTGGGTCACGAGCTTGGTGAACGTCGCCCGCTGGCCCACCTGGAGTTGGTCGATCGACCGACCCGGCGCGTACTCGCGGGGAGCACGCGCGGAGGACAGGGAGCCGGGCGCCCAGACCGACAGCGACCCCTCCCACGCCTTCTTCCACGCATCGAACGCGTCGACCGCCACGCGAGAGGATTGCGGCATGCCCCACATCTCCATCCAGCGGGTCATGGGTGCAGTGGCGCTGGCGCGGGATGGCGCCTGTTTGGTCGTAGTCGACATCGCTCGGGCTCCTGGTCGGATGAGAATCGGACCGTGCCCTGCCTCGGGCGCGATCCACCTGCGTGGGCTTAGAAGGCGGTGACGACGCCCCCGTTGACGTTGATGCATGCGCCGGTGACATAGCTGCCATCGCGCACGAGAAACAGCACTGCCTTGGCGATTTCCTCCGGTTGCCCCCAGCGCCCCATGGGGATTTTGGCCAAGAGCATCTCCTGAATCTTGGGGGCGATGATCGTGATCATCTCGGTCTCGATGAAGCCTGGGGCGACGGCGTTGATCGTGATCCCCTTCGTCGCATACTCCAGAGCGACGACCTTGGTCAGGCCGAGCACGCCAGCCTTTGCGGCCGCGTAATTGGCCTGCGTGAGGTTGCCGGTCTGTCCCACGAACGACGACACGTTCACGATGCGACCCCAGCCATGGGTCTCCATGTTGGGTATGACCGACTTCATCATCGCGAAGACGGACCCGAGATTCGTGTCGACCACGCGATTGAAGGACAGAAAGTCCATCTTCCGGAACCACGCGTCTTCGGTGATCCCAGCGTTGTTGATCAGGATGTCGATCCTCCCGAAGGCCGCGATCACCTCGTTGGCGAGGGTTGCACACTGGCCCTCGTCGGAGACGTTGGCCTGAAAGACGCGGGCCGTGCCACCGGCGCGCTCGATCTCGCTCGCCACCTCGTCGGCCAGACCCTTGTTGCGGACGTAGTGGACGGCAACCGCCGCCCCCTCGGCGCCGAGCGCCTTGGCGATCGCCGCCCCAATACCTCGGCTGGATCCTGTCACCAGCGCGACCCGGCCCTCGAGCGGCCTGGCAGGCGTGCTGGCTGGAGCCGCCTCGGGGGCAGCTGCGTCGTGCTCGGACACAGCCTGAGCGGCGCTTCGCTTGGACTTCGTGTCCTTGTGTGTTCGTGACGATGCCATTGCCGCCTCCTATCCCTCGCGCTCGACAACCATCGCAATACCCTGCCCGCCACCGATGCACAGGGAAGCCAGCCCGTACCGGCTGCCCCTGCGCTGCATCTCGTAAAGAAGCGTCGTGAGCACCCGCGTGCCCGAGGCCCCGATCGGGTGACCCAGTGCAATCGCACCGCCATTGACATTCGTCTTGTCAGTGTCGATCCCGAGGGCCCGGATGACGCCGAGACTCTGGGCCGCAAACGCCTCGTTGAGCTCAATCAGGTCGATGTCGTCAAGGGTCAGACCCGCCTTGGCAAGCGCCAAGGGCACCGCCTTGACCGGTCCCATGCCCATGATCCGCGGCGGCACGCCCGCGGTCGCCCAGCTCTTAATCGTGGCAAGGGGGGTCACCCCAAGCTCCTCGGCCTTCTCGCGGGACATGACCACGGTGGCCGCGGCGCCGTCGTTGATGCCCGATGCGTTGCCCGCGGTCACGGAACCGGCCCGGTCGAAGGCCGGGCGCAGTTTGGCGAGTCCGTCGGCCTGCGTGCTCGGCCGCGGGAACTCGTCGTGCGCAACCCAGACCGGGTCGCCACGCCGCTGCGCGACCGAAACACCCACGATCTCATCGTCGAACTTGTGGTCGCGGATCGCACGGCCCGCCCGCTGCTGACTCTCCGCGGAGAACTCATCCTGGTCCTGGCGCGAGATCTCGAACTCCGTGGCGATGTTCTCGGCCGTGACCCCCATGTGCACGTCGCTCATTGCGCACCACAGCCCATCGAGAATCATCGAATCCTTGAGCTGCCCGTGGCCCATGCGATAGCCGTTGCGGGCCTGCTCGAGCAGGTACGGTGCCGCAGTCATATTCTCGGTGCCGCCGGCGACAACGATGTCTGCGTCACCGAGTGCGACCTGCTGGGCGGCCATGGCCACGGTGCGCAGCCCCGAACCGCACAGCTGATTGATCGCAGTGGCAGGGACACCGTCCGGGATCCCCGCGCGTAACGCGGCCTGACGCGCCACGTTCTGTCCCAATCCCGCCGCAAGTACGTTGCCGATCAGTACGTCGTCAACCTGCTCCGCCGGCACTCCCGCGCGCGCGAGCGCGGCCCTGATTGCCGTCGCCGCAAGATCTGCGGCGTGGACGGACGCCAAGCCTCCATTGAAGTTCCCGACTGGCGTGCGTGCCGCGCTGGCGATTACGGCCTCTCTCACGAACCCCCCCTTCGCACTTGCCAGAGGGACGCGCGGAAATTCCGGTTGTCCAGCACCGGCTGTGGTCGACTCCATCGCTGGAAACCCAACGTACCACAGGGATCCGTGTTTGTCACGATTGTTACGAACACCTCAGTCCGAGCGTTCGTCCAGCCAGGCGAGAACCTTCGGCCAGAGCCCCTTCTGGGCCCCTGCACCGACCAACATCGCCACGTGTCCGCCCGGCAGCAACAGGTAGGTCTTGTCCGTGCTGGAGACAATCTCATTCAGCGGCGCGACCTGGCTCGGCGTGGCGATATGGTCATTCTCGCCCGCGATATTGAGCAGCGGCACCGCAATCCGCGACAGATCGACCGGCTCGCCCTTGACGGTGACCTCACCCTTCATCAGCAGGTTCTGCTGATAGAACTGCGTAATCCACTGGACGAAGGCCGCACCAGGGAACGCGACGCCGTCTTTGACCCACTTGTTGAGGGCGAGAAAACTCGTCATATCCTTGCCCGCCAGCAGTCGATCCCACATCGTCACATTGGCCCCGACGTAATTGACGACCGGCCGAAGCATCATGTTGCCGACGTCAATGAGCTCCGCCGGTATGTTGCCGAGCCCTTCGGCAAGACGTACCGGATCGAAATGGCGGTCCTCGAGCCAGATCCCATAGAGGCCCGTATCGGTGAAATCAAACGGAGCCGTGAGGCAGACCAGGTTCCGCATCCGCTCCGGGTGCAGCGCGGCGTACATCGCGGTCATCGTGCCGCCCATGCAGTACCCGAACAGGGTGTAGTCCTTCGCCCCGCTGGCGCGGAACATGCGCTCCACACACATGGGCAAGTGCTCGCCGACGTAGTCGTCGAAGTCCATGTTGCGGTCTTCCCAGCCGGGAGTCCCCCAGTCGATCAGGAACACGTCATAGCCCTGATCGATCAAGAACTTCACGAAGCTGCTTTCCGGCCTCAGGTCAAAGATATAGGGCCGGTTGATGAGTGCGTACACGAATAGAATCGGCGTCGCATGGCGCCGGTTGCTCGATCGATAGCGATAGAGCGTGGTCTTGTTGCGCGTGTAGACGACGTCCTTGGGCGTGGTGCCGGTCGGGACCTTCCCGCCGAACGCCATGATCCGCAGCCCTTCTTCAACGAGGTCCATTTGTGTGGGGTCGACAAACTGCACGCCGTGTTCTGTCGGACCGGCATTCTGCGGAGACATCGACTACTCCTTCGGTGCCGCTCGGCGGGAAGGGGTCGGTCGCGCGCGCGCGCGGCTGTCCGGGGCGGGATCGGCGGGCGGAGTCTTCGCGGCAGCCGGGGCGGGTGGTGCTGGGGTCGGCGGCGGGCTCTGCGCGGACGTCCGCGCAAGCTGCTGGAACGCGGCTTCCAACGCGGCAAGTCGTTCAGAGATCTGCGTCAACAGCTGTGCCGAGGCGGCCCCGGCCTGGGACTGGACGAACTCGAACAGCTGATCCGTCGTCTGGTCGACCTTGCGCTCAACGTTGAGGACAAGCTCCGCGACCCGCGCAAGGTCGTCTTTGGTCGGCAAGTGCAGTTGGTCACTGGTGGCCTCTGCCGCCTGACGAAGTGCCTCCTGAGCATCGGCGTATCGCGCGACCATCCGGCCGGCGGCGGCGGCGAAGTCCTCGGAGGACAGGACCTGCTCCATCGATTTCGACCAGCTCTCGGCGGCCTGGTCGTAGGCGGCCTTGAAGGCCTCAAACGGGTTGGGAGGGGGCGTCGTACTCATGAGCGGCATCCTTTCGCATCGGGTTGGACTCGCGGCCACACGCTCGTGCGGCCCAGAGCGCGAGATCGCCCCCGGGCCGCACGGCGGGCCGCCACTAGGCTGCCTGTGGGCGAAACACCTGCTCAGAGACGGCGAACGGGAAGTACAGCGCCGCCACGCTGGCCGAGAAGTAGCTCAACGCGAGCTCCTGCGCGGCCTCCTGCCCCGTCTTGAGATTCGCCAGAAGATCGTGGGCGAGGGAGGTGTCAGTGGCCGCGCCAGCCGTCCACGCCTCTTCGACGTAGCCCTTTGTGAGGCCGGCGACCTTCTCCTGGGCGGCGAGCAGGCCATCGATGGAGCTGGCGTCGCTGGCGGCGCCAGCGGTCCACGCGTCGTCGACGTAGCTCTTGGCGAGTTTTGTGGCCTTCTGCTGATTGGCGACTGATGCATTCCAGATCAGGGCGAGGCTATCGCGGCTCGCCTCCTGGATCTTGGTGGCGGCTTCCGTCGTTGCGGTGGCAAAGTCATTCGGCATGATGTGTCCTTTTTTGTGTCGGATCTTGGCGGTGCCGGGGCGGAATCACGCGTCGCCCGGCGGGTCACCCGATTTGGCGGCATAGGTCTGAAAGAACGAATCGAGCATGGACTGGTACCCACGCAGTGCGGCGGCCCAGTTCTGCAGGTATGCCGCGCCGCTGTCGGTCAGCGAATACACACGCCGTGCTGGGCCCTGTGACGAGTCGGTGTCCCAATCCGATCGGACCAGACCGTCTCGCTCGAGTTGGCGCAGGGTGCGATACACGCTGCCCGGGTCCATCGACTCGAACCCGAACACCGCGAGCCGCTGCATGAGCTCGTAGCCGTGGCTGTTCCACTGCTGGAGCGAGAGCAGCAGGAACGGCTGAAGCCAGTTCCGCGGCTGCGCCGACGCATCGGGGCGTCTGCTGGTATTGGAGGAAGTATCGGCGTCCATGTATATGCATAGTGCACCTATCTGCACGGCGCGTCAAGCAGTGAGCTGATCCGCACGCCTCAGGAACGGCACCGCACCCAACAAACACCGCCGCCCAGGCGCGCGCTTAGTCGTCGCCCGGGATCGAGCGTGCGACCCGAAGTGCAACCTGCTCGGCATCTTCGATGCGCTGCACCTGTACCCCGAAGGCACGCGTGGGCGTCTGCCAGACGACCGTGACAAAGGCCCGGCGGCCGCGCACCACGCCATCCCAGCCGCTGACCTCGACCTGCGTCGCCAGACCCCCGCCGGGATCGGGGCTCGCCAGGGGGGCGAGCGTCTGACGCACGAGTACCCGCTGATTGTCCGGCCCGCTCCAGGTCAGGATCACGGCCATCGGGCCGAACGGATACGACAGGTCCGGCTCGATGCGCGGGCGCGAGCGCGTGAACCCCGCCGGCACCCAATCGGGCAACAGGACTTCGTAGCCCACCTCGAATGACGCGTTCTGGAGATCGTCCAACCAGCGGCCGTGTCCGATGCCGGCCGCCATCCCGTGCCCCGATCCGAGGCGCCCGCTGACCTGGCCGCCGGAGGTATCCAGCTCGGCGATGCCCGACCGGTCCAGCCGCCCCACCGGCTCCTCGCCCGGCCCAATCGCATCGACCGCGAGCAGCATCGCGCTCGGTGCCAGCCGCATGACCACCAGGCCTTCCGGCCCGATCGGCGCCCCGGAGACCGATGGCTCCTCGGCAATCAGCGCAAGCACCCCGTGCGCTTCGGACGCCAGGCGGCCGACAAACAGTTGGTCGACCGGCTGGTCGACGTCGTAGAGATGGATCACGGCACCGATTAGCGGCCGCCACCGACTCGGGATTCCCGGCGGGCACGCGACGCGCGCCCGCACGTCACCCGCCTCGGGATCGACCCATGCGACGCGCACCCGTGTCGGCGGTCCCACGATCGAGATGGCCACCCACAAGGGGCCAGTCTCAGGGGCCATCGCGGCCACGACTGTGTGGTCGAGAATCTGCTCCAGGCGCGCAAGCGGCACATTCATAGATAGCCATCATCGCGCAGACCGCCCCCATCTGACCACCCGCAGCCGCCCAAGCGCCCGCCAACGGCGCCAGAGACCGCGATCATCTAGCGTGCAGGGACCATGACGCCATCGACCGATACCGACCCGCAGCCGTTTGTCGTCGAGCGCGACGACACGACCCTCGCGGCGGATCGCGCCGGCGCCGGGGCGCCGATTCTGTTGCTGCACGGCCTCACGGCAACGCGACGCTACGTGCTGCACGGGTCGACGATGCTCGTGCGCGCCGGTCGTACGTTGATCAGCTACGACGCACGTGGCCATGGGGCCTCGACCCCGGCGGCCGACCCGCATCACTACGGCTATGACCTGCTCGGCGACGATGCACGGGCGGTGTGTGAGGTAGCCGACGCTGACCGGGTCAGCCTGGTCGGCCAGTCGATGGGCTCTGCGACTGCCATCAACCTCACGCTCAGGTACCCCGACCTGATCGAGGCACTCGTGATCGTGACTCCGGCCCACCGCGGTGCACCAAGCCCGAATCTGGCGCATTGGGATGCGCTTGCCGAAGGGCTCGAACAGGGCGGGGTGGACGGCTTCCTGGCTGCCTACGGTGCGCCCAAGGTGCCCGCCAACATGATCGAGACCGTGCGTGTGGTCATGCGTCAGCGCCTGGAACGCCACCGCTATCCCGACGCCGTGGCCGCAGCCCTGCGGTCGGTGCCGCGCTCGGTGGCGTTCGCCGGACTGGCCGCCCTCGAGGCCATCGATGTGCCAACCCTCATCGTCGCCAGCAGGGACGAGATGGACCCCGACCACCCCATTGCCGTCGCCGAGGAATATGCCGCTCGTATCCCCAGGGCCGAATTCGTCGTCGAATCGCCCGGGCAGAGCCCCCTGGGCTGGCGCGGCGGGAGCCTGTCACGCGTGATCGGCGACTTCTTGGACCAACACGTGGCCCGCCCGATTTCGGAAGGGTCCGGCTAGACCGGGTTCACGTGCGTGCGCACCCCCAGCGCGGCGATCCGCTCAACGGCGGCACTCGCCGCCGCGGCGCCCGAGACCCGGACGACGAATTCGCCCACGCCGCCGGGAGGACCGGGGCGCAGAACCAGATCGACAATGTTGATATGGCCGTGTCCGAGCGCGGTGGTGATCTCCGAGACCGCACCGGGGCGATCGGGGATGCCCACCACGATCTCCCATGGCTCGACGATCGCATCTGCCGGGCCGTCGTCGACACGTAGGCGACGGCGCCCGTCGGCGGCGCCCGCCATGAACGCGATCAGGGCCTGACGATCGCGATTGACAATCTGCTGCTCGACCTCGGCGAGCCGCCCGCGGTACTCACGCAAGGCCTCCACGACGGCGCCGCGGTTCGCGATCAGGATGTCGGCCCACAACGGCGGGTTTGCACCCGCAACGCGCGTCAGATCGTCAAACGAGGGCCCCGCGGAACGCAGCGCTTCGCGCCCGCTCGGAGCCGTCGCGGCAGCCTGGTGGATGAGCGCTGCCGCAAGGACATGCGGCACGTGACTCACCAGGGCCATGAGCCGATCGTGGACCTCGGCGTCGATCGCCGCGGGCCGCGCGCCGGTGGCGGAAATCACGGCGTAGACCCGCTCGTAGAGCTCCGGGCGCGCCTCTGCGGTCGGCGTGAGGAACCACGTCGCCCCGCGATACAAGTCCCCCCTCGCCGCGGCCACGCCCGAGCGCTCACCGCCACAGACCGGATGCCCACCAATGAACCGTGCACGCTCATCTGCGCTCAGAGCGTCGATGACCACGCCCTTGGCCGAACCGAGGTCGGACACGACACAGTCGGGCGGTGCGACGGCGAGCACCTGGTGCGCAATGGCGGCGGCGAGCCCGACCGGTGCCGCGACGAACACGCACGCCGCACCCGCAACCGCCTCGGCAACGCTTGACGCGCTCCGGGTGATCGCCCCAAGCGCCAGCGCTTGGGCGAGCGTGTCGGCGGCGATGTCGTAGCCGACGATCTGCTCGGCACCCGCACCGCGCAGCGCCAGGCCGAGCGACCCACCCATGAGCCCGATCCCCACGATCGCGATGGGACCAGGGATCGGACGCATGGCGTTGGTCAGCTCGAAGCGCCGACGACGGCGGGCTCAGGACCCGCCATGATCTTGCCCATCAAATCGACGCAGCGCTTGACGTCGGCGACCCACGCCGCAAAACCATCGGCGTACAGCGCCTGCGGACCGTCGCACAGCGCGGTCTCGGGCGTCGGATGTACCTCAACGATCAGGCCGTCGGCTCCGGCCACGACAGCCGCGCGGGCCATCGGCAGGATCCAGTCGCGCTTGCCCGCGGCGTGCGACGGGTCGACGATGACCGGCAACCCTGACAGTGACTTGACGACCGGCACGGCGGAGATGTCGAGCGTCGAGCGGTAGGCGGTCTCGAAGGTGCGAATGCCCCGCTCGCAGAGAATCACCCGCTCGTTGCCCTCGCGGGCGATGTACTCGGCCGAAAGCAGCCACTCCTCGATGGTGGCAGCCAGGCCCCGTTTGAGCAGCACCGCCACACCGGTCTTGCCAACTTCCTTGAGCAGGTCGAAGTTCTGCATGTTGCGCGCACCAATCTGAATGACGTCGGCGACCTCGATGACGTCCTCGATTTGGCGAACATCCATCACCTCGGTCACGACGGGCAATCCGGTCAGCTCGCGAGCCTCGGCGAGAATCTCCAGCGCCTCGCGCCCGAGCCCCTGGAAGCTGTACGGGGATGTGCGGGGCTTGTACGCGCCACCGCGCAACAGCGCAGCGCCCGCATCGCGGACGACCCGCGCGGTCGTCAGCGTCTGGTCCCGGGATTCGACCGTGCACGGACCAGCGATCAAGCAGAAATTCTCGCCGCCGATCTTGCGACCAGCGATCTCGATCGTGGCGTCGGGGCCGCGGAAATCGCGCGAGACCAGTTTGTAGGGCTTGAGGATCGGGACCACCCGCTCAACGCCCGGCTCGCCATCGAGCTGCATGCTGGCAACCAACTCGCGGTCGTCGCCGATCGCGCCGATCACCGTGACGAACTCGCCGCGCGAGGCGTGCGCCGTCGCGCCCGCTCGCTCGATCCGTTCGATGACGTGGGCGACTTGCTCATCGGTCGCCCCCTGTTTCATCACGATCATCATGGCTGTTGAGTGTCCTTTGTCGGTGTGAGGCCGTGCAGCGAGCGACTAGACGGACGCGGTCCGCCCGAGGACCTTGGCGAGCGCAATAAGAAACGCATCGTTCTCGGTCGGTGTGCCAAGCGATACGCGGAACGCGCCAGGACATCCCAAGGCGGCGCCGTCTCGGACGATAACCCCCGCCGCGAGCAGCCGCGCGTGGACCCCATCTTCGCCCGCATCAGGCGTTACCAGTATGAAGTTCGCTTGGCTCGGCGTAAAGCGTACTCCCATCTTCGCCAATCCCTCGGCGACGCGAGCACGCTCGGAGACGGTCTCCTGCACCCGGCGCTCGAGGGCTGCGAGATGGCGCAAGCTCTCCAGCGCCGCGACTTGACCGAGCGACGAGGTGTTAAACGGCTGGCGCACCCGATCGATCGCTGCGATCCAGTCAGCACTGCCCATCCCGTAGCCAACGCGCAGACCGCACAGGCCATGGGCCTTGGAGAACGTGCGCAGGAGCAGCAGGTTGGGGCGATCGCGGGCCTGGCTCAATGCACGCCCGCGATCGGCTTCGGTGACAAAGTCGTAGTAGGCCTCGTCGAGCAGGATCGGCAGGTCTTCCGGAACCCCGTCCAGAAACGCCTCGATCGCCGACGCCGGCACGTAGCCCCCCGTGGGATTGTTGGGACTGCACAGAATCACCAGGCGCGTGCGCTCATCGATTGCCGCCGCCATCGCCGCCAGATCGTTGCGCCCGTGCTCGTCGAGTGGCACAGCGATCGCATCGGCGCCGGCCGCGGCAGCGAGGTGCGAGTAGAGCGAGAACGACGGCTCGGGGTGGATCAGTGTCGTACCGGGATCGAGCAGCGCTTGCCCGGCCAGCAGCAGCAGGTCGCATGAACCGTTGCCGATCACAACCTGATCCGGGTCGATTCCGTGCAGGTCGGCGATCTCGCGGCGCAGGGCCCACGCAGCGCCGTCCGGATAGCGGTTGAGCCCCACCGCGCCCTGACGCACGACTTCCTGCACCGCGTCAAGCGGCGGGTACGGACTCTCGTTTGAGGCGAGTTTGATCGCGGCGTCGAGCCCGTATCGGGCAAGCACCTCGGTTGTCGTGAGCCCCGGCTCATAGTGCGGAATCGCCGCGAGGCGTGAAGAGATCGTCAACGTCATCGCCTCCGAGTCTACGAGACCGCGCACGAACGCGGCCCGCACCCGTGCGATCCCGCCTCGCCCCATCGCAACCGAACCGCTTGCAGCGGGTCGTCAAGATAATTATTGTCAAATTGACATGAGGCGCATCCTCGAATTACGTCAGCTTGACGCAAATGGTGGCGTTCGCCACGACAGCGGCGATCCCGTGGTCGTCGTGGGAAGTGGACTTGCGGGGCTCCTGGTCGCACTGCGAGCAGCGCCCGAGGGGCCGATCGTCCTGATCACCAAGACGGCCCTGGGCGAGGGCAACAGCATCTACGCCCAGGGCGGCATCGCCGCCGCAATCGGCCCCGAGGACCACATCGGCGCGCATCTTCGGGACACGCTGGCTGCGGGGGCTGGCTTGTGCGATCCCGGGATCGTCGCCGCGACCGTCGCCGCAGGCCCTGAGAGCATCGCGATCCTGCAGGCGCTTGGCGTCCCCTTCGACCGCGCCGGCGGTCGCCTCGCACTCGGGCGCGAAGGGGCGCATTCGGCCGATCGGATCGTCCACGCCGGCGGCGACTCCACCGGGGCGCGCGTCATCGAGGCCCTTCAACGGGCGCTCCGGGCCGACCCGCGCATCGAGCTGCGCGAGCACACCCGTGTACGCGAAATCCTCGTGCGCGAGGGCCATGTGCGCGGAGTCGTGACCGAGGGTCCCGCAGGGGAGCTCCGATCCATCGGCGCGCGTGCGGTCGTGCTGGCGACTGGTGGCGCAGGTCACCTGTTCTCGCGGACGACCAACCCCGTGACCGCGACGGGAGACGGGGTCGCGCTCGCCGCCCACGCTGGCGCCGCGATCGCCGACCTCGAGATGGTCCAATTTCACCCGACCGCCCTGGCCGCCGGGGCGTCACCGCTGCCGCTGATCAGCGAGGCCGTTCGAGGCGAGGGCGGATACCTGCGCGATCCCGACGGCCGTCGCTTCATGCTCGACGAGCACCCTCTGGCGGAACTCGGCCCACGAGATGTCGTCGCGCGCGCGGTCGCGCGCACCGCCTTGGCCAGCAACGGCGAGGTCACCCTAGATCTCACCCACTTGGATGCCGAATCGGTGCATCGACGCTTTCCCACGGTCTCGGGGGTGTGTGCCGACGTCGGGCTCGACCTCGCACGCGACCTGATCCCCGTAACTCCCGCCGCGCACTACGCCATCGGCGGTGTGCTCGCGGACCTGTCGGGCCGAACCACGCTCCTCGGGCTCTACGCGATCGGCGAATGCGCGGCCACCGGACTGCACGGCGCCAACCGACTCGCCTCCAACAGCCTCCTGGAGGCGGCCGTCATGGCGGTGCGCTGCGCCGATGACCTTGCCACGGGCAGCGGTGAGTGGAAGGTATGCGACCCGGTCGCGCTCCCCAGTCCCGCAATGAGAACCATGCCCGACAGCGACGGCCGAAGCGTTCCAGAGCTCATGTGGGCCGCCATGGGCCTGGAGCGCGAGGAAGACAGCATGCGCGGCGCGCTGGCAACGATCGAGCGTCGTCGCGCGTCCGCGCCACCGGCGACCAGCGGCGAGCTCACTCTGGCCTGGCTGTCGCTGACAGCTGCGCGGCACCGCGCCGAGAGCCGCGGGGCGCACTTCCGCCACGACCTGCCAACCGATCGCGCAGAGTGGGCCCACCGGATCGCTTGGCTTGGCGGTCGCCCCTACCGTGTCGCGACGTCCGATCACCATGCCCACCACATTGCGCTCGCCGAGGAGGCCGCGTGAGCACATCCGTCCCGACATGCGCGATGCCCGATGCGCTGAACCTGGTCCCCGACGCCGAGCTTCGGGAACGCGCCTGGGCTGCTCGCCGGGCACTCGGTGCGCGCGCGGTCGTCCTGGGTCATCACTACCAAAAAGACGAGGTGATGGAGTTTGCCGACATCACCGGCGACTCGTTCCTGCTGGCCCAGCGCGGCGCCGCGGCCACGGAGGCGGAGCTCGTGGTCTTCCTGGGTGTCTACTTCATGGCCGAGTCGGCCAACATCCTGGCGGCTCCCGGGCAGCAGGTCGTGCTGCCGGATCTGGGTGCCGGCTGTCATCTGGCCGAATGCGCCGACATCTTCACGGTGCGCGACGCGTGGGACCAGCTGGTCCGCGCGATCCCGGACAAGAGGATCATTCCGCTGACGTACATGAACAGCGGCGCCGACCTGAAGGCGTTCGTCGGTGAACGCGGCGGGGCGGTCTGCACATCCGGGAATGCCGAGCAGGCGTTTCGCTGGGCGCTTTCCGAAGGCGATGCAATCCTGTTCTTTCCGGATGAGCACCTCGGCCGCAACACCGGCGTGCGGATCGGCCTCGACGCCGACGCCGGCGCGGTCTGGAACCCGCGGCATTCCGAACTCGGCGGGATCGATCCCGAGGTGCTCGCAGCGACGCCGCTGGTGTTGTGGAAGGGCTTTTGCAACGTTCATACGGCATTCACGGTCGCGCAGGTTGTCGATGCCCGCCATGAGGACCCCGATGTCGTGGTCATCGTGCATCCCGAGTGCCCGCGCCCCGTCGTCGAGGTCGCCGATGAAGACGGGTCGACGGAGTACATCATCCGGCGTTGCCAAGAATTGCCCGCAGGTGCGCACATCGTCGTCGGCACCGACTGGAACCTGGTCAACCGCCTCGCACAGCAGCACCCCGACAAGCGCATCCAATGTCTCAACGAGCACATCTGCCCATGCGTGACGATGAACCGGATCACCCTCGCCAAGCTCACCTGGTGCCTGGAGTCGCTGGCTGGAGGCGAACTCGTCAACACGGTCTCGGTTGACGACGACATCGCCCGCTGGGCACGCGTCGCCCTCGACCGAATGCTGGCGCTGGCCTGATGAGCAACTTGATGCTGAGTACCGCCGGGGTCGGCGGACCATCGATTACCGAAGTCGTCCGGACGGCCCTCGCCGAGGACCTCGGCGACCGGGGCGATGTCACCTCGAAGGCCCTGATTTCGAGGGACCTGGTCGCCCAAGGGCGTCTGGCGAGCCGCGTCGAGGGAGTCTTCGCCGGACGAGCTGTCGGCGACGAGGTTATTCGCCAGTGCGGGATCGCGGTGACTTGGTACGCAGCCGATGGCGATGCGATCCACCCGGGAACCGTGATTGCCGAGGTCTCAGGGCCGGCGCAGGGGCTGCTCGCCGCGGAGCGCACGCTGCTGAACCTGATCAGTCATCTGTCGGGCGTCGCCACCCTGACCCGGTCCTACGTGGATGTCTGCGGAGACTGCGCGGTGCTCGATACCCGCAAGACGACAGCGGGTCTACGCGCGCTGGAGAAGGCGGCGGTCGTCGCCGGGGGTGGCGTGAATCACCGCTTTGGGCTTTTCGACCGAGTGCTCGTCAAGGACAATCACCTTGCGCTGGCCGGGGCGGGTCTCCTCGATGCCATAGGGCGTGTGCGCCGCCAATGGCCAGACCTCCTGGTCGAGGTCGAGGCCGACGACCTCGTCGGCGTCCGTCGCGCACTTGACGCGGGGGCCGACTGGATCCTGCTCGACAACATGGCACCGGATCAGATGCGGGCGGCGGTGGCTGAGGTCAATGGCCGCGCGCGGACCGAGGGCTCGGGCCGGATGAACCTCGAACGCGCCGCCCAGGCGGCGGCGTGCGGTATCGATGCGATCAGCGTTGGGGCGCTGACCCATTCCGCGCCCGCGCTCGATATCGGGCTCGACCTCGACGCCTAGCGTCCTGCCGGGCGGCCGCTATTCGCTCAGGTCCGTGCGCAGTTGGCGGGCACCGCCCAGGTAGACGTGCCGCACGGCCGTCGTCTCGGGCATGTTGGCATGCACCATTACGCGGATGCACAGCCTCAACGCGCCGGGAACGTCGATCTCGGACGCACACAGCAGCGGGACATGACTCAGGCCGATTTCTCGCGCGGCGACCGCGGGGAACTCGGCACGCAGATCCGGGGTCGTCGTGAAGATCATCGAGATCAGGCCGCTGGGGTCCAAGCCGTTGCGCGAGAGCAACTCAGCCAGCAACTCGGTGGTCGCGCCGCGGATCGCGTCGGACGTATCTTCATCGACGGTGATGGCACCACGGACGGCTCGGACACTCACGCCCGGCATCATATGGCCCGACGCTTGCGCGGTGCGCGCGGACGACGAATCGGATCGTCTACTGCATCGGCAAACAGCGGGCCGTCGGGTACATCGACCCCGCCGATCTTGCGCAGCTGACGCAGCTCGTCCGGGGTGATCGCACGCCACTCTCCGGGGCGCAGGCCGCCGACCTCGATTCCGGCAAACCGGATTCGGCGCAGACGCATTACCCGGTGGCCCACGGCCAAGCACATGCGCTTGACGATGCGGTTGCGACCTTCAGTGATCTCGATGCGCAGCCACGTGCCGCCCGGATGCAGGCGATCCATGATCTCGACGCGAGCGGGCAGCGTGACGCCGTCCTCGAGTTCTACCCCGCGCCGCAGCAGCCGTACGGTCTCTGCAGACACGCGCCCGTCGACGAGCCCCTCGTAGATCTTGGGCACCTTGCCACGGGGGTGCATGAGGCGATTTGCGAGGTCGCCGTCGTTGGTGATCAACAGCACCCCCGTGGTGTCGATATCGAGTCGCCCGATCGGATAGAGGCGGACATCCTTCGGCAGCGCATCGAGCACCGTCGGGCGCCCTTCCGGATCACGCGCCGTCGACACCACGCCCGCGGGTTTGTTGAGCACAAGTACGCGCAACGGTTCGGGCGCCACAACGCGTCCATCAACCCTGATCACGTCTCCGGGCCCGACCGACTGTCCGGTGATCGCCGTCACGTCGTTCACCGAGATGCGTCCGTCGGCGACCAGCACCTCCGCTGCCCGGCGACTCGCGACGCCGGCCTGCGCCAGGGCGCGATGGATGCGCGTGCCGGGTTCGGGCCACTGATGTTCGCTCATGCAACCTCGTCGGAGAGATGACCGGCGTCCCGCAAGCGTTGGTGTACAGCCTCGGCCTCGGCACCGCTGAGTTCGAAGTGCGTAATCGGCGGCAGGTCACCAGGACCCTTGAGCCCGAAGCGCTCCTGAAATGCAGGCGTCGTGCGGTACCGCATCGCCCCGCCTTCCTGAGCCCGCCCCGCCTCCTCGATCATGCCACGCTCCAACAGCGATGCCACCGTCGCTTCGGCCGACACCCCGCGCACACGGGCGATCTCAGGCCGTGAAATCGGCTCAAGATAGGCGATCACCGCCAGTGTCTCGAGTGCAGCAGGCGACAGGCGCTCCTCCGGTGGCCGGGCGCGGAGGCGATCGCAGACCGGCCCCAGGTCAGCTTGAGTACGCAGGACCCAGCCGCCCGCGATCTCGGCGAGCTCCAGGCCGCTCGAGGCGTCATGGCGAGCCGCGAGCTCGCCAAGCGCCCGCTGCACCGGTCCGGGGGCCGCCTCGGTGAGCTCACACAAGCGCACCAAACTCAGCGGCTCCGGGCTCAGGAACATAAGCGCCTCGATCTCACGGGCCAGCCGGGCCTCAGGCACCGGCGCGCCCCTGCGACGGGCGCCGCACGGTGATGTCCCCGAAGGGAATTGGTTGCGCGAGCTGCGCCTCGCCGCGCCGCGCGAGCTCAAGGCAGGCGATCAGGGTCATTCCCTGGGCGAGGCGATCGGTGCCGTTGGTCATCTCGTCGAAACTGACCTGACCCGAACGGCGCAGCGCACCGCGAAGCTCGGCGACAATCTCGCCGACGTTGACCCGTTGGCGATTCATGTGCCCGAGCGAGGGGGTCGGGGGCGCGACCATCAATCGCGCGAGGGCGTCCGCGAGCTCTGCCGGCGCGTGCCGAGTCAAGCTCGGATCGCCGGCCTCGAGCGGTACGCGGCGATAACGCACGGCGCCCTCGACGCCGTCCTGCGTGCGGAGCCACACCCCGGCACGCTGGAACGGCGCAAATGCGATGAGCTGGGCCGCAAGCCGCTCGCGCACCAGTTCTGCATCGGGGTCCGGCGCAAAATCCTCGTCATCGTCCTCCCCGACCAGGCGCCGCGCCTTGAGCTCGGCAAGGCTGCACAGCAGGAGCACCAGCTCCCCGGTCGTCGGAGAATCCCAGGCCTCGTCGCCGTCGAGGGTTGCCGCAACGAGATCCCGCAGCGGCAACTCGGCAAGTTCGATCTCTTCCCGCAGCACGAGGGTCAGCAGCAGATCGAGCGGGCCCTCGAACAGGTCCAGCTCAAGTGGGAGCCGCAGTGGATCCGCGACCCGCACTGTTCCGCTCACAGCCCCATCGCCGCCTTTGCCTCGTCGAGCACTGGCGCCGCAATGGCTTTGGCCCGGCGAGCGCCCTCGGCGAGAATCTCATCGATCCGATCCGGGTCCTCGAGCACGGCGGCCCGACGTTCTCGGATCGGTCGGATCACGGTCTTGATCGTCTCGGCGAGCGCGCGCTTATCCTGCACGCAACCGAGCTCCGCCGTCGTGCATCCGGTGAAGATGGCGTCCAGGTCCGCCTGGGGCGTACCGAACAGCTTGTGGTATGCCCAGACGTTGCACACATCCGGACGGCCCGGATCGGTTTTGCGTACCCGTTGCGGGTCGGTCACCATCGAGCCCACCAGGCGATCGATCTCCTCGTCGCTGGCACCCAGGGTGATGGCATTCCCGTAGCTCTTGCTCATCTTGCGGTTATCGACGCCCAGAATCAGCGGGACCTCCGCAAGACGCGCCTTGGGCTCGGGGAATACGGCCCCATAGAGATTGTTGAACCGCCGCACGACCTCGCGCGCGAGTTCGAGGTGCGGCAGCTGGTCCTGGCCGACCGGAACCTCGGTCGCCTTGTAGAGGATAATGTCGGCGGTCTGCAGCAGCGGGTAGCCGAGAAAGCCGAACGTGTTGATCGACTCGCCGAGCTCCTGGAGCTGCCCCTTGTATGTCGGCACGCGCTCCAGCCACGACAGCGGGGTGATCATGCCGAGCAGCGCCGCGAGCTCGGCGTGCTCCGAGATATCCGATTGGCGGAAGATGATGCTCCGCTCGGGATCGATCCCGACCGCGAGCCAATCGGCCACCATCAGCTGCCCGCTGCGGCGAATTCCCTGGACATCCTCGTAGCCGGTCGTCAGCGCATGGAGATCGACCACGCAGTAGATGCATTCGGCCTCCTCTTGCATGCGCACCCAGTTGCCGAGTGCTCCAAACAAATGACCGATGTGCAGTTCGCCTGTGGGCCGCATGCCGGAAAACACACGGGTGCGCGCGGGAGTAGTCGTCGACATCTCTGCGATCGTACCGACGGGCGCGGCCGACCGCAGTGTGCCTCGGCCCTATGATCGGGTGCGAATGACTACAGCCGCATCTCCCGCTGGTGCGATTCCCGCACCGCCGGTCGTCTCGGACCCCGGTTTTTGGTGGCGTGTCACGATGCCGCTGGTGGCCGTGATCGGTGGCTTGGCAGGCGCGCTCGTGGTCGGTGTGATCGTCTCGTTCACGGCTTCGGCGTCAATGGCCGACGCCATTGCCTCGACCGGAGGGAGCGCCGCCATCCTGGGGATCGGGCTCCTGATCGCCCAGCGCCTGCCCCGCCACGAACGTCGCCAGCTGTTTGCGATCAAGGCGACCCCGCAGGCCACCCTCGGTATGGGGATCACGGTCGGCATGGGACTTCTGATCGCCAGCGCGATCATGATCAGCGTGGGTACGAGCCTCGACCCCGGATTGAATGCCCGGGTCCACAACATCGCGTCCCCGTTGGGCCCCGGCGTGTCGGGCACGCTGATTACGATGTTCGGGGTCATCGTGCTGGCACCGCTGGGCGAGGAACTCGTCTTTCGCGGGGTGCTGCTGCGCGGCCTCGTGCGCCGCATGTCCTTCTGGTGGGCCGCCCTCGCCGGTGCCGCGATTTTCGGCGCGTGCCACGCCGATGTGTGGATCTATCTGTTCTGGCCCCGCTATCTGGCACTGGTAGGCGTCGGCGTCGGCCTCGCGTGGCTCAACCGCACCCGCGGTTACTGGTGCGGGGTCACCGCGCATGCCACGCTCAACGCGGTCGCCACATTGGCGCTGCTACTCGCGCACTGACGCGCGTCCCGGCGCCGTGTGCTCCAGAAACGCCTCCAGCGCCGCAAGCGTCTCGCCAGGCGCCTCCTCGGCGAGAAAGTGCCCCGAATCGACGGCCGAGCCGCGCGTGTCGATCGCGACGGCCTCCCAGGACGCCAGCACGTCGTACATGCGCCCCATCGCTCCACGGCTCCCCCACAACGCCAGCAACGGCTGGGTCACTCGCCGGCCCGCCGCGTGGTCGGCATCGTCGTCCGCCAGATCGGGGCCGGCCGCGGCGCGATAGTCGGCACATGAGGCGGCGATGGCGCCCGGCGTAAACCACCGCACGTACTCCGCTGCGGCAACCGGATCGATACGCTCGGGTTCCGCCGCCCAACGCTGCAGGATCTCCCGCACAAACCATTCTGGGTCGGCGCCGATCATGCGCTCCGGCAGCCCTCCGGACTGCAGCAGGAAGAACCAATGCCAATAGGCCGTCGCGAACGCCAGATCGGTCTCGCGCAACAGTGTCCGTGTCGGAAGGATGTCCAGAACCGCCACACGCGCCACCGCTCCGGGCCAATCGACCGCCAGACGGTGCGCCACGCGACCTCCGCGATCATGGCCGACCACGTCGAACCGCTCGAATCCGAGCACCCGCATCAGAGCAACCTGATCACGGGCCATCTCCCTCTTGGCGTGCGTCCCACCATCCGCGGACGGCTCGGGTGATCCCGATTGCCCATATCCGCGCAGGTCGGGTGCAACGACGGTGTGTCCCGACGCCGCCAGCCGGGGGGCGACCTTGTGCCACATCGCCCGGGTCTGTGGATATCCGTGCAACAACAATACGGGCGGCCCGTCGCCGGCGACCCACACCGCGATCGTCCCGGCATCCGTGGGAATGTCGATGCGCTCATCGCGAAACCCCTCGAACCATGTCGTCATCGCTCCCTCGCCCCGATCGCTCGCCCCACGATGCGCCTGCCGTCCCCCGGGGCGGCACGGATCGCAGTTGCCTCCCGGTGACGCGCAGACTATCCGCCCCGGCTAGAGGGTCGCCGGACCGCCCGCCGAGTCCCGGCGCCCGCGCACGCTCCGGACGACCAGCCAGACCGCCCCGACGATCAGCAGCAGCACGATGGCGTAGTCGACCACGTGCAGATGCCGCTCGAGGGTCTTCCAGTGGGCCCCAACCGCCTCGCCCGCCAGCGTCAAGCCGATCGTCCACGGCAGGCAACCGATCAGAGTGAGCACGCTAAACCGCCAGATCGGCATGCGGGCGATGCCCGCCGGCAGCGAGATAAAGGCCCGGATCAGCGGAATGCAGCGGCACACCAGCACCGTCCAGTCGCCCCAGCGGTCAAACCAGCGCTCTGCGACGTCCAGGCGCTTGGGGGTGACGTGGAGCCACCGGATCTCCAGCAGCCAGTCGCGGCCCTTGGCGTATCCCAGCCAGTACGCGAGCAGCGATCCGGCCAGACTGCCCAACAGCGCGACGACGACCACCGGCACGAACGACTGCTGACCGGCGCTCACGAGAAAGCCGCCGTAGAGCATGACCACTTCGCTCGGGATCGGAATGCACGCGCTCCCGACGAGCATCAGCACAAACACCGCCCACAACCCGTACGAGCCGATGACGTGGACGCTGAAGTTGACGAATGGGGCGGTCAGATCGGGCATCAGCGCTGGGGAGCCTACCTGCCGCTGCGGCTACCGCTCGCCCACGCGGGTCGGTCTCAACACCCCACGTCCGCTAGAGCGGCTGACGCAGAATCGGCGAGCGTGCGGCCAGCGCCTCGTCCAAGCGCCGCACCGGAGTCGTATATGGAGCGTTGCGCGCGGTCTCCGGAGACACCGCCGCCTCAGCCAAGATCTCGGCAACGATCTGCGCAAAGGCCTCGAGCGTCTCGCGCGTCTCCGTCTCGGTCGGCTCGATCAGCAGACATTCCTCGACGAGCTGAGGGAAGTAGACCGTCGGGGGGTGCACCCCGAAGTCGAGCATGCGCTTGGCGAGATCCAGGGTCCGGATGCCCAGTTCGCGCTTCATCGGCCCGCCGGACACCACGAACTCGTGCATACAGTGCCGATCGAACGGCGTGGACAGATACTCACCGATGCCCCGCTCGCGCAGCAGCGCCCGGAGATAGTTCGCATTCAGAACCGCGATCTCCGACGCGTGGCGCAGGCCTTCTCCTCCGAGTGAGCAAATGTAGGCGTAGGCGCGCACAAAGACCCCATAGTTCCCCTGAAAACCCCTGACGCGGCCGATGCTCTTGGGCAGGTCCTCGACGAGGTCGAATACCGGGGCCGCGTCGGTCTCGGTACGGGTCACGATCGGCACAGGCAGATACGGCGCGATCCGATCTGACACCGCGATCGGGCCCGAGCCCGGGCCGCCGCCGCCATGCGGCTGGGTAAAGGACTTGTGCAAGTTGAAGTGCACGATGTCGAAACCCATGTCCCCCGGCCGCGAGATGCCCATGATTGCGTTGAGGTTGGCCCCGTCGTAGTAGAGCGTCGCACCCACGTCGTGCACGATTTTCGCGATCTCGGAGATATTGGGGTCGAAAAGGCCGAGGGTGTTGGGATTCGTCAGCATCAGACACGCGACCCGGTCGGTGGCCTTTTCGCGCAAATCATCCAGATCGACCCCGCCGTCGGCATTGGTTCCGACGCCGACGACGCGGTAGCCGGCCATCGTGACCGTTGCGGGATTGGTGCCATGCGCGGTGTCGGGGGTCAGGACGATCTCCCGAGCGTCACCGCGATCCTCGTGATAGGCCCGCGTCAAGAGCACCCCCGCCAGCTCCCCGTGGGACCCCGCGCTCGGCTGCAGGGAGACGTGCGGCAACCCCGCGATCTCACCGAGCGCGGATTGCAGGCCCCACATCAGCTCAAGTGCCCCCTGGGCGTGCTCGGGGCGCTGGAAGGGATGCAGGCGTGCGTGCCCAGGGAGCGCGGCGACACGTTCGTGGAGCTTGGGGTTGTACTTCATCGTGCATGACCCCAGCGGATAGAACCCACTGTCGAGGTCGAAGTTTCGCTTGCTCAGACGCACGTAGTGACGCACAATCTCGGGCTCGGACACTTCGGGCAGCAACGGAACCGTCCGACGGCGAAAGCGCGTCGGCAAGAGATCCTCGAGCGGCTGCACGGGAACATCCAGCGCGGGCAGATGGCTCGCGCGACGGCCCGGAGCGCCACGCTCGAAGATCGTCAGGACCTCCTCACGCTGCTGGGCGGTCTGAGCGAAGTCCGTCGACGGGTTCATCGTCCGACCCCCGCGCCCGTGGCACGCGCGGCGTACTCGGCGAGCACCTCGCCGAGTACGCCCACCAGCTGATCGATATCGGCGCGCGAGCGCTGCTCGGTGATCGCCACCAGCAGACCGCCGACATACTCCGGGTATGCACGCTCGAGCGCAAAGCCGGGATTGACCCCGCGCTCTTGACAGGCGGCGATCACGGCATCGACGGGGGCGTCGAGCCGCACGGCGAATTCGCGGATCACCGGTTGGGAGTGGAGCGGCGCAACACCGGGCAGCCCCGCGAGCTGCGTGCGTGCGTAGGCCGTCCTCTGCAGCAGCAGCTCGCCCAGTTCCGGGAGCCCGACACGACCGAGCCACGACAGGTAGATGACTCCGGCCAAGGCGTTGAGCGCCTGCGCGGTGCAGATGTTGGAGGTCGCCTTCTCCCGGCGGATGTGCTGCTCGCGCGTCTGGAGCGTGAGCACGAACCCGCGACGGCCGTCGGCATCCCGGGTCTCTCCAGCAATACGTCCCGGCATCCGGCGTGTGTGATCGGTACTGGCCGCCAAGAACCCGAACGAGGGTCCGCCGAAGTCCAGGCGATTGCCCAATGTCTGACCTTCGCCGACGACAATCTCGAAACCGAGATTCCCGGGGGCTTCCAGGATGCCGAGCGTCAGCGGGTCGGCGCTGCAAATCGGCACCGCACCCGCGGCGCGTGCCACGGCGGCGATCGGCGCGAGGTCTTCGACCGCACCGAGAAAGTTTGGTTGCTGCATGATCACCGCGCACGTGTCCGGACCGACGAGCGCCGCGAGATCCCCGGCATCCGTCACGCCATCGCACAGATCGACCTCGACCACCCGTCCGCCCCAGCCGTGCGCGACCGTGGCAAGCGTCTGCCGTGCGTGCGGGTGCAGCCCCCGCGAGACGACAAACTCCGGTCGCCCGTTGGTCAGCTTGGACATGTACGCCGCCGACGCGACGGCCGATGGCCCCTCGTACAGCGACGCGTTGGAGATCGGGAGTCCGGTGAGCTCGCTGATCGCGGTCTGGTACTCGAACATCGCCTGCAGACCGCCCTGAGAGATCTCGGGCTGGTAGGGCGTGTACGGGGTCAGGAACTCTGATCGCAAGATGATCGACTCGATCAGCGCCGGCAAGAAATGGTCGTACATCCCGGCGCCGAGAAAGGTGATCTCGTCATCGGCAGACGTATTGCGGCCGGCGAGTGCGCGCAGGTGGGCAAAGACATCCTGCTCCGGACGTCCGGCGGGCAGGTTCAGCGGCTCGCGCATCCGAACGTCCTCGGGAATTGCCCGCAGCAACTCCTCGATCGAGTCGACTCCGATCGTCGCCAACATTTGGGCAAGGTCGTCCGCGGTCAGGGATGTGTAGTCGCTCACCGGCTGCCTCGCTGTCGTGTCCGCCCGCCGCGCATGCGACTCACGCGTCGCCCAACCCGGCCAGGTACGCAACGTAGCTGGCCTGATCCATCAACGCAGCCAGCCCCGCAGGATCCGTCAGCCGAACCCGCACCAACCACCCGGCGCCGTACGGATCGTCGTTGACCAACTCCGGCGACGCAACGAGGGCGTCATTGACCGCGAGGACCTCCCCGTCGGCGGGTGCGTAGATGTCGGAGACCGCCTTGACCGACTCCAGTTCCCCGTAGGTGGCGTCAGCAGCCAGCTTGGCGCCCACGGCCGGAGGCTCGTAGAACACGACCTCGCCCAATGCATCCTGGGCGAACCATGTGATGCCAAAGACCGCCTCGTCGCCCTCCACGCGGACCCAGTCGTGCTCGCGGTGATAACGCAGATCGTCCGGGTAATTCTCGTCGGCCATCGGGTCCCTTTCAGTCGGTGCGCGGAGAACGCGCAACAAGCGGTCGGCGCGCGATGTGCGCACGGCGCGATCGACCACGTACATCAACCACAATCGCAGTATCCGGCAGCGCGAGGTCGGAGCGCACATACGCCATCCCGATGCCACGCTCAAGGCTTGGTGAACGGGTGCCGCTGGTCACGACACCGACGCTATGGTCGCCGATAAGGACCCGCTGGCCGGAACGTGGAATCCCGGGCTCGTCGAACACGAACGCCACGAGGCGTTCCGACGGAGGGTGCTCGAGGTCGTCGCGCACCGCAGCGCCGCCCGCGAACCCCAGCTGCGCGGTGTCGCACGCCCAGCGCAAGCCGGCGGCGATGGGTCCGCGCTCACGGCTGAGCTCATTGCCGTAGAGCGGATAGCCCATCTCGATCCGAAGGGTGTCCCGCGCCACCAGACCGGCGGAAGTCACCGGAGTCGATCCACGCATCAGCGCGTCCCATATGCGCGGTGCGAGCGCCCAGGGGCACATGATCTCCACACCGGGCTCGCCGGTGTACCCGGTACGTGCGATCAGTGCAGGGACCTGCGCGATCATGTCCTCGGTGATCTCGAAGTAGTCGAGGCCGAGCGGAGCAGGCGACCCCGCGAGTGGCCCGAGCGCCCTCGCCCAGTCCGGGCCCTGGAGCGCCAACATGGCGATGTCGTCGGAGCGATCGGCGATCTCGACATCGCGGCCCCGGGCGCATTCCTGCAGCCGCGCCCAGCACGCATCCCGGTTCGCAGCGTTGACCACCAGCAGATAGCGGTCGAGCAGGGCGTAGACGATCAAGTCGTCGATCACCCCACCGTCATCGGTGAGCATGAGGGTGTACTGCCCCTGCCCCGGACCGATCCCCGCCAGCCGATTCGTGAGAACCCACCCCAAGAGGACCCGCGCGTCGGGACCCGCGACCTCCAGTTGGCCCATATGCGAGACGTCGAACACGCCCACGCCGCTGCGCACGGCAAGGTGTTCTGCGCGCGGGGACCCGTAGTCGAGTGGCATTTGCCAACCGGCAAAGTCACCAAGCTTCGCACCGGCGGCGACATGCCGCGCGTGCAGGGACGTTGTCCGAGGAGAGATCGCCGACATGGACGCCCAGGACGGTACCAGGGCGACCGGCCCGCGTGAGTCGCGACCGGCACCCGCGGGACGGAATTTGCGGCGACAATCGCGCATTGCGCGGGCGCCGGCACGGCACCCATCCGGCGCGCGAACGAGACGCCGTGGATGGATGCCCTGCCGCCCGGACTACTTGAGGAAGTCCGGAATCTCCAAGACGTCGTCCGAGATTTCCAGATCCGCCTTCTCACCGGGCTCCAGCACGGCCTGACGGCCGATATCGTCGGCGCGCTTGGACGGCACGGGCGCCGTCGTCGGGCGCTTGCGGATGGCGCCGGTCTGCGCAGGTGTTTCGACATCGGACTCGTGCGGGCCATCGAAACCGGTGGCGATCACCGTGACGCGCAAGCTGTCCCCGGCGTTCTCGTCGATGACCGCGCCGAAGATCACGTTGCAGTCTTCGTCAGCGGCGCCGCGAATGATGCTTGCGGCCTCGTCGATCTCGAACAGGCCCAGATCCGGGCCCCCGGTGATGTTGAGCAACACGCCGGTCGCCCCCGACATGCTGGTCTCCAACAGCGGGCTGGAGATCGCGGCGCGCGCGGCTTCGGTAGCACGGTTTTCACCGGATGCGGCACCGATACCCATGAGCGACGCTCCGGCGTTCTCCATGATCGTCCGCACGTCGGCGAAGTCGAGGTTGATCAGCCCGGGCACCGTGATGAGGTCCGTAATGCCCTGAACGCCCTGTCGCAGCACGTCATCGGCCATCCGGAATGCCTCGATGATCGAGGTCCGGCGCTCCACGACCTGTAGCAGACGCTCGTTGGGAATCACGATCAGTGCATCGACGTGCTTCTTGAGGGATTCGATGCCCTCTTCCGCACGCTTCTGGCGCTGCTTGCCCTCGAAGTGGAAGGGACGCGTCACCACACCTACCGTCAGCGCACCCTGCTCTCGGGCAATCTGCGCCAAGACCGGAGCGGCGCCGGTACCCGTCCCGCCGCCCTCGCCGGCGGTCACGAAGACCATGTCCGCTCCGCGCACGGACTCCTTGATCTCCTCGCGCGTCTCCTCGGCCGCATCGCGACCCACCCGCGGATCAGCCCCTGCCCCGAGACCCTTAGTCAGGTTCCCGCCGATGTGCAGTTTCACATCGGCATCGCACATTCCCAGCGCCTGCGCGTCGGTGTTGACCGCGATGAACTCAACGCCACGAACCCCGGCATCAACCATCCGGTTGACCGCGTTTGTCCCGCCGCCGCCGACTCCACAGACCTTGATTACCGCGAGGTAGTTGTTTACTTCCACGTCGCCCGTCCTCCTCCGCCGGGGTCATCTCGACCTCCGGAACTGGCTCTGTCTCTACTCGGACTTGAAGGTTTCGTCGAGCATCCCTGCTCAAACCTCAACTTCTACTTGAGACTCTCCCCGCCGGGAAGATCCCGAAAAAACGCCGTTTTGACGCCTACACGTCGCTTCGGACGCTAAGCACCCCTCACCCTCATGTCAAGACCTCATGTTGGTTCGGCACGAACCGACACGCTCAGTTTCGGTAACACTCAGCCTTTACTTGAACTTGAGTTCGTCCCCACAGATCCGCCGACACCCCCGAGGGCAGGCCGATCTGGGACTGTCACGTCGAGGTACGGGGCCTGGCGTAGCGTTGCCGCGGAAATGTTGGCGAGCACGGCGTTGATTGCCGCTGCCTTCGCCGGCAACTGGTCGACGGTGCCCAAAATCAGCGCCGGACCGTTGGTCAGCTGGGCCGTGAGCTGCCCCTGGGAGAGCGCCAGGTCCTGCACCCGATCACGCGTTGCGGTGTGCAGGACGTCCAGGAAACGCAACACGTCGATCCCCCAGACGGGAAGCGGCTGTGCAAATCCCGGGATTGGTGGGGTCAACACAATGCTCGCGCTGGCAAGGTGCCGCGGCACCGGACCCATTACCAGTCCCCGCTCGGAGACGATGACCGCCGACTGGCCGGGCGCGCGCACGATTGCCGCGGTACTTGCGGGGACCACGCGGACTTCGAGCCCGAGTGGCCAGTCCCGCGAGACGTGGACCGTCTGGACCCCGGGAAAGCGTTGGGCCACCTCGGCGATGTTGCCAACCGGCGGAGATATCAGCGATCCGCCCTTCGACGCGACCGAGGAAATCGCGGCCTTGAGCTGACTCGCGTCGGGGCCGGAGTACCCCACGACATGGACATTGTTGATCGTCAGGACGGGGCCGGTCGCGAGCCAGTAGCCGGCCAGGACGCACACTGCCCCACCGATGGCCGCCAACACGATACGTCGGCGCTTGCGGCCGCGGTCGCGCGCCACCTGACGCCGACGTCGATCCAGCGCCGGATGCGGGCGACCCGGTTCGGGTGTTGCGTCGGTCGACACCGCTACCCGAGGTCGCCCAGTGGGGGTCGCCTGATGCCCTCGACCGGATCGAGGTACCGCACCTCGGGCTCCAGCAGCGGGCCACCGGCCTGGCGAACACGCGTGCGGCCCTCACACATCAGCGCCAATACATCCTCAGCACGACAGCCGGGTGCCGCCTCGATAAAGTTGGCGTGTACTGGGGAGAAACGCGCACCCCCGACGACGAGCCCCTTGCACCCGGCGGCCTCGAGGAGCCGACCGGAGGAGTCGCCCGCAGGATTGGCGAAGACGCTTCCGAACGTCCGGACGCCCTGCGGCTGCGTCGCGCGCCGCCGACCGCGAAGTTCACCGAGTCGCGCCGTGATCAGCGCGGGGTCGTCGTGCTGCAGGTGAAATGCGGCTGCGGCGACAACCTCGTTGGCGTGCAGGCCACTTCGCCGGTATCCAAGCTCAAGATCTTCAGGGCCGACCCGTCGACGCCCCTCCGGCGTGCAGATCACCGCCCATTCGAGAATATCCTTGAGTTCGGACCGATATGCGCCGGCGTTCATCGCCACCGCCCCGCCGACGGTCCCCGGAATGCTCGCCCCGAACTCGAGACCGGCCAGCCCGTGCAGGGCGGCGCGCTGCACCGCCCTGGGCAGCGACGCGCCTCCCCCGCACCAGAGCCCGCCCTTCCGCACGACGATCGAGCTCAATCGGCCGGTCAAGCGCACAACGAGCCCGTGAAACCCCTCATCGGAGATCAGCAGGTTCGATCCCTTCCCGATCACCGCGACGGGCAGGTCCGACGATGCGGCCCAGGCAAGTCCGGCACTGACCTCACGAAACGAGCGAGCCGTGCAGACCGCCCGGGCACTGCCGCCAACGCGGATCGTCGTGAATGGAGCCAGCGGAACGTTGTGCTCGAGCTCAACCGGGATGGCCCGTGCCTCCGCCTGTCGTGCGCCCTGGATACTCGTACTCCAGCAGCTGTACCAACTCCTGCCCAATTGTGGTGATGTCCCCGGCCCCAAGCGTCAAGATCATGTCGCCAGGGCGTGCAAGGCGCGCCGCGACCCGCGCCGCGTCCGGCAGGGTGGCAGCAAACTCGGCGTGCGTGGGCGGCGCGATGGCATCGACGATAGTCTGCGCGCTGATCGTGGGATCGTGCGCTTCCCGCGCCGCATAGATCTCGGTGACGACCACGATGTCTGCGGCCCCCAGCGCGTCGGCCAGTTCGGCCCCGAGTGCTCGCGTGCGCGAGTAAAGATGCGGTTGGAAGATCGCCACGATGCGTCCCGGATGGCGCTCGCGCGCGCCTTGCAAGGTGGCTCGGATCTCGGCGGGGTGATGCGCGTAGTCGTCGATGATCACAATGCCTGCAACTTCGCCTCGATATTCAAAGCGACGTCCGACACCGCGAAACGCCGCGAGCCGCTGCGCGGCCACCTCGATGGGCACACCGCACCAATCCGCAAGCGCGAGTGCACACGCGGCATTTGCGGCGTTGTGCGCACCGGGCACGCTGAGCGGCACGCGTACCTGTCGACCATCTCCAAGCTCGAGCTGCGCGCCGTGCTCGTCGCGACGCGCAACGCGGACCCACGCCCCGGGCCCATCCCCCACCAGGCGGACCGGACGCCCCGACGCCTGCGCAAGCCGCCACGCCCGCGGCTCGGGACCGGCCACCACGACCCCGTCCGCGGGCACCCGGTCCAGGAATGCGGCAAAGACGGCCTCGACGGCGTCGATCGAGGCATATGTCGTGTGATGGTCGTGATCGACGTTGAGGAGAATCACACCGTCGGGCTCCAGCCGCAGCAACGACCGGTCGCTCTCATCGGCTTCTGCCACGAACCACGGGCCACTCCCCCAGACGGCCCCGGTACCCCCGCCGCCCGCCACTGTCGCCCCAACACAGGCGGATGCATCGCCGAGCGCGGCCAAGAGCATCGCACTGGTCGTCGATTTCCCGTGTGCGCCGGCAACCGCCAAGCCGCGTCGTCCCCGCATCAACTCGACCAGGAGCTCCGACCGGTGTTGGATCGGGATTCCCCGCCGCCCGGCCTCTTGGCATTCGGGATTGTCGGGCGCGATCGCCGTCGAGACCACGAGCGCCTCGGCGTCCGGCGCGACCGAGGACGCGTCATGACCCACCGATATCCGCGCTCCGAGTGCGGCGAGCTCATCCAGGACCGGCGAGCTCGCGCGATCGCTGCCGCTGACCCGGTAGCCTGCCTGGAGCGCCAGCCGCGCCAAGCCGCTCATGCCAGCCCCGCCGATTCCCACCATGTGAATGGCTCGCGTTGGCACCGCAGGATCCAGAATCACCGCTTGGCAACCTCGAGCACGAGGTCGGCGATCCGATCAGCGGCCTCTGGGCGCCCCACAGCGCGCGCCGCCTCGGCCATCGCATCCAACCGCCGGCGATCGGACAACAGTGCGCCGACCAGTTCCCGCAGGCGCGGTCCGGTGCATTCGGCGTCCGGCAGCATCACCGCGGCACCGGCGCTGACGAGCCACTTGGCGTTCGTGGCCTGGTGGTCGCCGGTCGCGTACGGATACGGCACCAGAATGCTGGGACGGCCCAGGGCCGCAAACTCGAATACCGATCCCCCGGAGCGCGAGACAACGAGATCCGACGCTGCGATTGCCTCCGGCAGTTCACCCAAGAAGCCCTCAAGGCGATAGTTCGGACCTGGGACGGCGTCGCCGAACAGCGACCGGGTCTCATCGAGCTGGCGTGGGCCGGCAACGTGGATCACCACGAACGGGGGCTCTGGACCGAATGCGTCGACAGCGGCCCGGTTGATCGAGCCCGCCCCCTGCGACCCGCCAACGACGAGCACGACGGTGGCGCCGGGATCGATGCCAAACATGCGCCGTCCGCTCGTGCGGGTCGCAGCCCGCACCGACCGCCGCACCGGACGTCCGGTGACAACGTAGCGACGCCCGATGCGCCCCCGCAGCGGGAATGCCAGCACCACCCGGCGCGAGATTGGGGCGATCAGGCGATTGGCGAGTCCCAGATGCGAATCGGCTTCGAGAGCAATCACCGGGCGGCGATTCAGCCACGCGGCAAGGCCGACGGGCCCCGCCATGTACCCGCCACCGGTGACCACGACGTCCGCGTGGGTGCGCCGCACGATCCTGACCGCGCGCGGGAGCGCAAGCGCCGCCATGGCGAGCGTGCGCAGGTTGCTCAGGCTGAGTCTGCGCTGGAACCCTTGCAGGGGAATCGTGTCCTCGGAGAAGCCTTCGGCTGCCGCGAGCCCCGCACCGCTGCGCCCGCGGGCGGTAACGAACGCGACCTCAGCCGTTCGCTCGCGCAGCGCTTCCGCGACGGCGAGCGCCGGCATCACGTGCCCGCCCGTCCCGCTGGCTGCGATCAGTACCCGCGTCGGTTGTTGACTGTTTTCTTGAGGCACGGTGGCTTCGGCGGCTAATGCTAAACAGCAGACCCATGCTTGCCAGGAGCACGATCAGGCTACTCCCTCCGTACGAGATGAATGGAAGAGGGACACCGGTGATCGGCATGACACCCAGCGCCGCGCCCGCATTGTCGAGCGACTGGACCGCGATCAGCGCAGCAAGCCCCGTGGCAATCAGCCGCTGATGCAGATCCGGTGCCCGCATCGCAATCCGGAATGCCAGCAGCACGACCGCCCCCAGCGCCGCCAGCACGCCGCAGATCCCGATAAAGCCGAGCTCTTCGCCGATGGAGGCGAGAATCATGTCCGTGTGTGCCTCGGGCAAGTAGAACGCCTTTTGCAGGCCCGCGCCCAAGCCGACACCATGCAGCCCACCCGACCCCACCGCGATTTGGGCCTGAACGGTCTGGAAGCCGTTCCCGGTCGCCTGGTGCCAGGGATCCAGGAACGCCAGCAGGCGCGCGCGCCGATACGGAGCGGCGGCGATCGCGATCCCGGCAACGACACCCGCGGCTGCCATCGCCGCGAAGATGTGGCGTGGTTTAGCGCCGGCGACCAGCAACATCGCGAATGCCACAAATACCAGGGTCGTTGCCGTGCCGAGATCCGGCTCGGCGAGCACCAGGCCGGCCATCAGGAACGTCACCATCAGGTACGGAAGGAGCCCCTTGAAGGTCATCAATCGGCGCGGATCCCGCGCGACAGCCGCGGCGATCCACAGCACGAGGGTCAGCTTGGCGAACTCCGCGGGCTGGATCTGGCCCAGCAAGGGGAAAGAAACCCACCGCCGTGCGCCGTTGACCTCGACCCCGATCCCCGGGACCAACACGACGAACAGCGCGCCGATCGACGCCACCATTCCGAGCCCCGCGATGCGCTGGAGAAACCGCGGGTCCCAGCGACGACACAAGACAAACGCCGCCACCCCGATCCCCGCGTAGAGCACCTGCTTCTCCACGAATGCAAATGGGCTGGTGCCGGCAAGCACCGCCTGCGCGGAGGTCGCCGAATAGACCATCACCACGCCGAAGCACACCAGGCACAGAACGATCGCCATCATGGTGTTCTCGGGCATCGAACGGGCCGATGCCGCGGCGTCACGGGTCCGCGTCCTCTCCGGGCGGTGGGCTACGGGACGGAGAGTTCGGGCACGGGTCGACACGTTGTGAAGGGATTCACCCGGCAGTCGGGATGTCCTGGCCGGGCCACGTGACGCTTTCGCGCAAACTGCATGGTTTTATCCGAGACCGACGAAATGTTGCGTGCAGATTGTTTTCCACCCACGCTCCGGGGCGATCCGCGCAGCGCGTGAAGGTGATATCGTCCCGCATCGCCGAACACGGGCGGTTAGCTCAGCGGTAGAGCACCTGCCTTACAAGCAGGGGGCCGGCAGTTCAAATCTGTCACCGCCCACTGACTGACCCGGTGAGTCCGGCCCCGGGGGGTGTAGCTCAGCTTGGTTAGAGCACCGGACTGTCAATCCGGAGGTCGCGGGTTCGAGCCCCGTCGCTCCCGTCATTACAAGCCCCGCTCATGCGGGGCTTTTCTTTGCCCGTCCGGCCTATATGCAGCCGACGCCAGAATGTCAGCGCACGTTGCCGGCCCTCCCGAGACGTTGCCAGCACGCGGGCATGGCTGATGAATAGGGCGTGACCCACATCGCGCGGAGGCCGCAGGGCATCGAAGCGCGGCGCGGGGTCGCGATTATCGGGTCATACGTCGCCGCATCGATTGCGCGCGATGCACTCTGGTACGGAACCCAGATGCACACGGCCGCCACCCCCCGCATGCCTTGCCACCCTGTGGCAGGTGCACAATGACGCTAGGTCTTGGCGGCCTGCCACTGGGAGGACGGACGCCCGAGTAATCGTGGTGGCGGTTGGCGTTGACACGCCGTCTGGGCGCACTGGCTGCGCCGCGAAGCACCTGCTGATTCGCGCTCGCGACCGTGCGCCCCACAGGAGATCCGCGTGAGCGCAGAGCATGGTCGGCATCAGCGGGTCAGGGCGCGAATGCTGCCCGTCGCGGCCGGTGCGCAGACTCGCACCCCGCAGCTACTGGCGCGCCGGCTGCGAGGGGTGGTCCTCCGGACCGGCAGCTGGTGAGACACCGGCGACCCGGCGCACCGTTCCGTCTGAGGCAACCTCCCGTTTCCAGATGGGCACTTCAGCCTTGATCCGGTCGATTGCCTCTCGCGCTCCGGCGAACGCCTCAGGCCGGTGGGACGCGGAGACGGCGACGATCACGCTCGGCTCCAGGCGAGGGACGCGCCCGACGCGATGCTCCGCGGCGGCGGCATGCAGGTCATGGCGCGCCACGCAATCGCTGAGAATGGCGGCCATGCGCGCCTCGGCCATCTCGCGGTAGGCCTCGTAGTCGAGTTGCTCGACGCTGCGAGGCATCCCCTGGAACGTAACGACGGCGCCCGCCGTGGAGCGCGCGACCACCGTGCTCAGCGCGTCCAGTGACAGGGGCTGCTCGGTGACGCGGACGTGGATGTCGGCTCCGCCACTGATCGGGGGAATGAGTGCCAGCTCGTCCCCGGCCACAAGCACCGCATCCCCGCTGGCGTAGGTGCGATTGACCGCCATCACCACCGGGACACCATCGAGCACTCCCGCCAGCACCGGGATCGCCGCCAGTGCCCGCATCGCATCCGCGACGGTCGCTCCATCGGCGATGTCAACCTCGATGGACTCCGCACCGACTCGTTCCCGGAGGATCGAGAATAGACGTACGCGCATCCTCACGGTCTGATCCTATCGGCCGCCGGCCAACCACCACAGGCGTGCGTTCTCGCCGCACCCACCCGCACCCCAACCGATCCCCGCAGGCATGGCGTCGACGTGCCGTGCGGCGCATCCGCTGCCCCGGTCGCGGGTGCCCCCGAGATGTCTACAACGCTCCCCCGTTGCCCCGCAGGGCAACGCGCCGTTCCGGTACCGTCATCAGCGGGCTCGGACACGTGTCGGACGTGCCAGCACCCGTGCCCGACCCGGGGAGCGCTCCGCCGACCGCGGCGTCCGCACCACCCCGGTCAGATCAGCAGGCGATCACCGCACTCCCCTTCTTCGACTTATACGCGCCATTCACGTTGTTTCCGCAATCAGAATAGGCTTCGGCGTGAAATCACCCGCGACGCCCGTCGAGTTCACCCAGATCACCCGGCGATTTCTCGCCTCGTACCCGCGACGGGACGTGCGCGTTGAAAGGACACAGGATGGCGGCGACTTCTGATCAGCGTGGGCGGCCGATAGCCGACCTGCGGATCTCCGTCACGGACCGTTGCAACTTGCGCTGCTCGTACTGCATGCCCAAAGACCGCTTCGGCAGCGACTTTGCGTTCCTCCCCCGGCCGGAACTCCTCTCCTTCGGAGAAATCGCGCGGCTTGCCCGTCTGTTCGCGGCCCAGGGCGTCACGAAGATCCGCCTGACCGGCGGCGAGCCCTTACTGCGCCCTGACCTGGAGCGGCTTGTGGAAGCCCTGGTCCAGATCGACGGCATCACCGACGTCGCGCTCACGACCAACGGCACCCTGCTTGCGGCCAAGGCGCACGTCCTGGCGGCCGCAGGACTGGGACGCGTCACCGTCAGCCTGGACGCACTCGACGACGCGGTCTTCGGCGCGATGAACGACATGAGCGTCCCCGTCAGCAGGGTCCTCGACGGAATCGACGTCGCCGCAGATGCAGGGCTGACGCCGATCAAGGTCAATATGGTCGTCCGGCGCGGTGTCAACGAGGACTGCGTGCTGCCGATGGCGGCGCATTTTCGCCATACCGGGCAGATCCTCCGTTTCATCGAGTACATGGACGTCGGGATGACGAACCGCTGGACCCGTGACGAGGTCGTCGCGGCGGCCGAGATCCACGGCATGCTTGACGCGGTGTGGCCGCTCGAACCGCTGCCGCCGCAGTCCGCGGGCGAGGTCGCCACGCGCTTCCGCTACCGCGACGGCGCCGGAGAGGTCGGTCTGATCGCCTCGGTCACCGCGCCGTTTTGCGGCAGGTGCACTCGCGCTCGCCTCTCGGCCGACGGGAAGCTCCACACATGCCTGTTCGCCACAGCGGGACATGACCTGCGCGCGCTCCTGCGCGATGGCGCGTCCGACGAGGAGATCGCCCAGCGACTCGGCGCAATCTGGTCCGCCCGCGCTGACCGTTACTCCGAGGCACGCTCCGAAGCGACGTCGCCGCGCACGAAGATCGAGATGTCCTACATCGGCGGATGATCCTCGGGCGAACCGCCCGTGCGTCGGTCTGTTTGCCGACACCGCACGGCGCGCAGCGCAGGCCCCATCAGTTCGCGGTCGGCGTCGCGCCACCCGCGACTCGGCCGATCCGATCAAGCTCAGCCGGCAAGGACCACTCCGAGAAACAGCGCCAGGAGTGCACCGATGAGGGTCGCGGCACCGGACAGCGCGCGAGCGCGCGGTGCCGCGACCCTCACGTGGACAAACGCGGCGACGCCCGAGATGGCGACAAGGATCAGCTTGATCACGACGGTGTGCCGGTACGCCGTCGACTGATCCGCAAGGTTCACGGCCTGCAGGTTCCATATTCCCGTCACGATCAACACACCGAACGCAGCCCACAGCACGCCGTTCAACCGCCGTGCCACGATGCCGACCGCGTCCACGCCTAGGCCGCGCAGAGTCGGAATAAGGACCAAGAGCACGAACTGCCCACCGACCCACACGGTGGCAGCGAGCACGTGCAGGAACAACCGCAGATCACCTGCACTGATCGAGAGCATGGCGGCAGGCTACCCGCGATCCCCGTTCGCTGTGGACGCACCGCCCCATGGGTCCGTCGGGAAAAGGCCCGGCGCGACTACCTCACGGCGGACGGTGGCCCATCGTGTGATCGGTCCGGACCGATCACACGGACGTCGGCGGCCGAAGCGCGAAGCCCAACGGCTGCGCCCTCGATGAGCCTCGGCCCGGTGTACGCGTCAAGCGGGGCCTGAACCATGAAGCGCGTCAACCGAACCAGGAGCGCGCCGTGGTCAACGCGCACGCTGACCACGTAATCGGTGAGCGCGCTGGCCTCGGGGTCGGCCAACTCGAGCTCCCAGGGATGTATGCAGGCCTCGACGGGCCCCTCGAGGCCGGAGTGGCTCGCCAGTTCACCTCCGCCAGCGAGACGAATGATCGATCCACTCGACCCGCGTGTCGCAATCCCCGCCAGGACGTTGGCGCCGGTGAGTGCCGCGACCGTGGCGGTCGCGGGATTGCGCTGCAGTACATCCGGCGCGGCCAATTGCACCAAACGTCCGCGATCGATCACACCGATTCGCTGCGCGAGCGCCGTGGCGTCCTCAAACGCGTGCGTGACCACCAGCGTGGGAAGCGCGAGTTCGCGCAGGAGGTCCGCCAGACTGTCGCGCACCTGTTGACGCGTCAGCGGGTCGAGTGCGCCGAAGGGTTCGTCGAGCAGGAGCACGCGCGGCTCACGTGCAAGCGCACGCGCCAGCGCCACTCGCTGGCGTTCGCCGCCGGAGAGCTCCCGGGGGCGCGCGCGCGCGAGGTGCTCGACGCCGACGCGCTCCAGCAGATCGGGGCGATCCCGTTTGCCCGCGAAGCGCACATTGCCCGCGACGCTCAGGTGCGGGAACAGTCCGTAGTCCTGCGGCAAGTACCCGACCCGCCGTCGCTCCGCGCTGAGATGGGTGCCGCGGGCGGCGTCGAACCAGACCTCGCTGCCCAGCGCGATCCGTCCTGCCTGGGGACGTTCGAGACCTGCCAGCACACGCAGCAGCGACGTCTTGCCGGCCCCGGACGGCCCGACGATGGCGATCGTCTCCGCGCCGAAGCTCAGCGCCGCGCGAAGATCGAACGATCGCCGCGCAAGGGCGACGTCAATGTCGAAGAGATCCATGAGGAGATGAGCAGCTTTGAGACCAACAGGATGGCGGCGCTCGCAACGATCAGCAGCACGCCGATGGCGATTGCCTGATCGAGGTTAGCGTCGAAGAGGGCATAGACGGCAAGCGGCAGCGTTTGCGTGACACCCTGGAGACTCCCAGCAAACAGGATTGTCGCCCCAAACTCGCCAACCCCGCGAGCGAATGCCACGGCTGCAGCGGCGCCGAGCCCTCCGCTGGCGAGGGGCACCGCGACGCGCAGCATCCGGCGCACCGGCCCCGCCCCGAGTGTCCCGGCGACGTCGATCAGCGTCGGGTCGACCGCCTCGAAGGCGGCGATCGCGCCGCGCAGATAAAACGGGCTCGCCACGAACAGGATCGCGATCACGACCGCTGACTGCGCGAACGCGAGATCGATGCCCAGCACACTGAACTCGTGACCCAGCAGCCCAAATCGGCCGAACGCCACCAGGAGGCCGAGTCCGGCCACCGCCGGGGGCATGACCAATGGGAGCTCGACCAACGTGATGACCACACTGCGCCCGAAAAACCGGTGGCGGGCGATGATGTACGCGAACGGTGTGCCCAGGCCGATCATGAACACGAACGCGATCAGGTTGGTCTTCAGCGAGACGATGATCGCGTCGGTTGCCACCTTCGCCCCGAGCCCGGCGATCAAATCATGCACCGGTTGATAGGTGATCAGCGCGACGATCGGCAGCATCAAGAATGTCATCACAACAACGACCACAGCGGTCGCCACGGCACCGAGCACAACGCGCCCGAGGCCGGCAATCCGCCGTGCCCGGGCATCGCCGGGGTGCGCCCGCTCCCCGCGCTGGTCAGCCGGGCTCACGGCCTGCCGAAGCCCGCCGCCTGGAGGGTCGCCTGACCCTGCGGCGAAAGCACTTCGTGGACGAACGCCGTCGCGGCGGCCTGGTGCGCACCCGACGTCACGACAGCGATGTAGTCGGTCGCGAGCGGCTTCGCCGCGGCGGGGAGGCGGACCACCGCGACCTTGCCGTTCGCCGCATCGGCGTCGGTGATGTAGACGAATCCCGCATCCGCCTGGCCGAGCGCCACCTGCGCCAGCACCTGGGTGACGTCGGTCTCCTGACTGACCACGTTCTGCATTGCGGCGTCGGTGATATTCAGGTTCGCGAAGGCCGTCCGCGCGTAGTCACCGCACGGCACCGTGACATCGCAGATGACCAGCTTGACCCCCGGCTTGGTGATATCGCTCACCGAGGTGATGTGCGCGGGGTTCGTTTTGGGAACGATCAGCACCAATGTGTTGGTCGCGAACTTGACGGGCGTGTCGACCAAGCCTTTCGCGTGAAGCGCGGCGGGCTGCTTCGGGCTTGCGGCCGCGAACACGTCAGCCGGTGCCCCCTGCTCGATCTGCGTCTCAAGCGTCCCCGATCCCGCGAAGGTGTAGTGCGCGTCCGGGTCGATCTTGGGGAGGACCTGCGTCAGCGAGGCCGCCGCGAACACGGTTGGCTGCGCGGTCGTCGACGTCGATCCACTGCTGCCGCATCCCGCCAGCAGTGCCACCGGCCCAAGCGCAGCAACGCCGGCCGCTGCGCGCTTGGCCCACGGTGTCGTCAGCAACGGACCTCCTCCCGAGTCGGGGCGGGCCAGCCGGATTCCACGCCAGCAGACCGGACCTCGACAGAAGATCCGGACCTGCACACTCATCGGGCTAGAATATGGGCAGCTTAGTCGAATCATGGAATGGTGAGCCTGTGGCATCGAGAAATGACCACCGGCTCCGCGAACACCGGCGCGAATGTGGACTCACTCAGGCGGAACTCGCGACGCGGGCCGGCGTGAGCCGGCAACTGGTGGCGGCCGTCGAGGCCGGACGCAACGCGCCCGCGGTGGACGCCGCACTGAGCCTTGCGCACGCGCTCGGGACGACCGTCGAGGTGCTGTTTGCCGAGCGCGCCGTGGAAGTGGTCGCCGCGCTCGGTGGTCGCCTGCGCCGCGGGGCCTCGCTCCGGGTGGGCCGCGTCGCCGATCGCCTGGTTGCCGCCGAGCTCCCCGACCATGGCGCTCTTGGTGCCATCTGGGCCACGCCGGACGCGGTCTACGAGGGGGGCGGAGCACGGTTTTTCGCTGGTGCACGCCTTGCGGGGACCGTGATCGCGGGGTGCGACCCCGCGATCGGCGTCGCCGAGACGATGCTCGACGGGCTCGGCCCTCGCAGCCTGCTCGCCATCTCGGCGCCCACCGGCACCGCCCTGCACGCGCTACGACGTGGCACCGTCCACGCAGCCATCGTGCACGGCCCGCGCGGCGACCTGCCCGAACCGCCAATTCCCGTGGTCCGGTGGCACCTCGCACGGTGGTGGGTCGGGCTGGCGTTTGCCCCGAGGTTCCAGGGCCACTCGTTTGACGCACTCCTTCGCAGCGATGCGACCCTCGCCCAGCGCGAGCCCGGGGCGGCAAGTCAACAGGCGTTCGAACGCGCCCGGGTCGCCGCGGGGCTCGGCGCCGTCAGACCGGGACCTCGCGCAACCGGGCATCTCGACGCGGCGCGCCTTGCCGCCGTCCTCGACGGGGCCGCGGTCACCACCGCGAGCGCTGCCAGTTCGTTCGGGCTCGGCTTCCTGGCACTCGAAGAGCACGTCGTCGAGGTGTGGGCAGCCAAACGCTGGGCAGAGCACCCCGGCATCGAGGCATTCACCGGGCTTCTCGCCACACCCGCCTTCATGGAGCGGATCTCGCACGTTGGCGGATACGACCTCCGCGATTGCGGCGCGCGAATCACCGCCGCCGGCTACGAGCGGTAATTTCCACACGGCGCCCTCTGCGGCGCGACTTTGGGCGGGGCATGCGCCCTGCTGCCGTGACGCGCCGGTCACGCAGATGGCGTGGGGGGTCATCCGACCCGCGCATGCGTTGAGCCCCGCACCGCAGGGAGCCTCCGGCGCGCAACGCTGGAGGTCAGACCACGACATCCGGGTTGGCAATCGACGCAAAGAGCTTGAGCGTCTCTGGGCTTGGCCCCATCCCGAGATTCTCGATCAGGATCTTCCGGCACAACTGAAACTGGTGTGCAGCCATTGAGCGCTCGCCTTGAGCGATAAAGATCTCCATGAGTGCCCGGTGCCAGGTTTCCCGTTCGGGGTCGATCGTCAGCAGGCGCCGGTACAGGGAGATCGCCGCAGAGGTTTGGCTGCTCGACGCGAGTGCCGACGCCAGTTCTCCGGCGATCGCCTGATAGGTCTCCTCCACTTCAGAGCGACGCACCGAGGCCCACTCGGCATAGGGCCACTGCGGAAGAAACGGTCCCGTGTACGCGGCCTCGGCGGCGAGCAGGCGCTCCAGACGGGCGCCGGCGTCGCCAGGCTGCTCGGCGGCGCGTGCCAGGCTGAGGAATTCGGTGACATCCAGAAAGTCGCCACGCTGCCAGTCGAGGCGGTACGCCTCGCCATCGGCGCGAACAAACGACGCGGAGGCCCCATGGCCGCCCTCGGGTTCGAGGCGTCGACGCAGCGTGTAAACCGTCGAATACAGCGTCGAGAGTGCCCGCTGCTCCGGCAGGTGGGGCCACAGCCACTCCATCAGTTTCTCACGGTGCACGGGGCCGCTCTCACAAATGAGGATCGCCAGGAGTGCGCGCGCTTGATGCTGCCCGAGTGCCACGGGTGCATCCCTGCGGAACACGACAAAGTCACCCAACGTCACGATATTCAGTGAGCCCGAAGGCCTCATTGAGAGCATCTGTCCCCCATGTGGGTCCCAGGAGGGGTTCCGCCAGGAAAGCGTGCTCATACCGGGGCCACCTCCGACGCATGCACGTCATGGGAGTTCACTGAGGATCCAAGGCCGCGGCGTGAGATCGCGGCATCCCCCCTCGCGGACGATCCCGCCCTGGGGTAGCGCCGTCCGGAGTCCGCGATGGCCAACCGCGCAGGGTCGTCAGGGAGATAAGAAATCGTTGTCACGACGAGCTCATCGGACGAACGCGGAGGCGTCTTGAACATTGCGGTCGATCGCTGTCGGGGCGCCGACCGAGTGCGCCGCGGCCGCGGCCGTTGCCGGCTGAGCCCGGAGTCGGTGGCGGGCGTCGCAGAATGGAGACGAGAGCGCGCTCTGGTGACCCTCGACGAACGAGGGGGTCCTGAGCCCCGGTGCGCCTCCCACGCCCCCCCATTCGCGGGGTTCGGGTCGTCTGACCCGGGGTCGCTCGAGCCCAACCACCCCGCTTCGCAGATTGCAAAAAATGGCATAGAAGTCCGCACATAGCGCCATAACGCACGTCGCAGCTGTATCAGCGCTGACACGTCACTGAGCGGTTGCTGATTGGTCACTCAGTGGATGCTGATATCGCGCTTATTGACCGCTGAACTCAGCCACCTAGAACTATCTGTGTCGCCGCTGTGACGGTGGAGCAGTAACTAGTCGGCGTGTGATCTCAGTCATTGGAGCGCAAAAGAATGCAACGCAAGGTACGCGCGATGTTGTTGGGCGCCGGCGCCGCGACCGCCATGCTGGCCGCCGCCGGACCCTCATTTGCCGCTCCGACCGGAACGCAGCAGGTGGGGATGCGCGTGCTGCTGATCACCGAGAGCACGACCGCACCGTCGTATGAGGCATGGGCGGGAATTTTGGCCCAAGACAACATCCCGTTCACTACCCACAACACCGCAACCGGACCCGCGATCACGACGAGCACGCTCGAGTCCAGCACAACCGCGGGGAATTACGACGCGATCGTTTTTGCGGATTCGGTCACCCCGACGACGATGCAGGCGAGCGAGGTTACCGCGATCGATAGCTATGAGTCGACGTTTGGGGTACGCGAGGTCGATGCGTACATCTATCCGTCGGCCAGCTACGGACTCAACTCCCCGACCAACGCCGGCTCACCGAGCACGCTCGGCAACCTCACGGCCAATCTGACCACGGCGGGGTCGTCGGTCTTCACGTATCTGAAGGGGCCCGTCACCTACGACCCCACCGACTACGAGTACACCTCAACGCCGGTCAGCACGACCAACTTCTCCACGCTGGTCCAGGCCCCCGACGGTGCGTCGCTCGTCGGCATCTACACGACGCCGGACAACCGGCAGGACCTCGTGTCGACCGTGACCGTGGCGCCGTGGTCGACGGCGGGACAGCTCTTGCTGCAGGGCGAGGCGAACTGGGTCACCGGCGGCACACATCTCGGTTTCTGGCGCAATAACCTCAGCGTGCAGGTCGACGACATCTTCAACGAGGACGACGCCTGGGACACGGCGACCGACACCACCGACACGACGGGCTTGCTCGTTCCCGCAATCCGGATGGCCGCTTCGGATGTCACCAACACGGTGGCGTGGGAGAAGGCGCACAACTTCCGCCTCGACCTGGTCTTCAACGGCGACCTTTACAATCAGTGGGTTGCGGACAACGGCAGCGACCCCATGGGCGCCCTGCTGATCAAGGACGCCAGCGACTTCGGCTGGATCAGCCACACGTATACCCACTTGGACTTCGACCTGCAAACCGACCCGAACACGGGCCTCTACACAACGCCGTACGCCTGGACGAGCCAGGCGGCAATCGTCCAAGACATCGAGCAGAACGTCCGGTTCGCCACCCAGCACCGTCTGCCGATCGTCGCCAACGAACTCGTGCAGGGCGAGTACTCCGGCCTTGGAATGGGCTCGGGCTCCTGCAATCTCACGACCCTCACCTTCGTGACGACAAATCCCGGGTTCTCGTGCCTGTCCTCCGGGCCAACCGCCGCCGCCCCATACGGGATCGGGAACCCGCACCTGGCCGCGGCGCTCACGCAGGCGGGGATCAAGTACACGGCCGCGGACTACTCGCGTCAGCCGACCCCCTTCACGGTCGGCTCGGCGATCACGGTGCCGCGTTTCCCGGTCAACATCTACTACAACGCCTCAACTGACGCGGAACAGCTCAGCGAATACAACTATCTCTACACCGCGCCGGCCGGCGGCGGAGCGTGCGTCAACACGTCCACCACGACCTGCAACACCACGCCGCTGACCTGGGATCAATACGAGACGCTGATCGCCAGCCAGATGCTGGCCAAGGTCATCTCCAACCAGCCCAACGCGTTCTACGTGCACCAGCCCAACCTGATCACGACGCCGAATCTGGATCCGAACGATCCGAATAATCTCGGTGCGACCAGCCCGGGAATCCTGTTCCAGGTCCTCAATACGCTCGAGGCCAAATACAGCAACCTGTTCAAGGTGGCGCTCACCCAGAACACGATGCTCCAAACCTCGACAGAGCTCTCGAACCGCACCGCGTGGAACGCCGCCGTCGCGGCCGGAACGATCAGCGCGACACAAACCGCGACCGGCGTGGTCGTCAAGAACACCGGCACCACGGCGCTCAATGTGCCGTTGTCGGGCACCACTGCCGGTACCGCCTACGGCGACAACGGCGCGCGCCTGTCGGGCTGGATGAGCATCCCGGCTCGTCAAAGCGTGACGCTGGCGATCCACTAGCACATCAGTACGCCCCGACCCCGGACGCGTTGTGACCCCATCCACCCCATATCGAGACAATCGCCCACAGCACACCGCGGGCGATCCCGCGCGCTCGGGTGCCATCGCACTCATCACCGAAGGCACCTACCCGTGCCACCAGGGTGGAGTCAGCGTCTGGTGCGACCAGCTGATCAGGGGCCTGCCCGAGCATTCGTTTGATCTCTACGCGATCACCGGCACCGGCCTGGAACGCTCGGTCTGGGAACGCCCCGGAAATCTGGTCAACACGGTCATGATGCCGATCTGGGGCCCGGTGCGCGGACGCTCGCGTCAGCGCAAGGAACCCGCCGAGTTCACCGAAACCCATCGCCGATTCGTGTCAGCGCTCTTGGACGACGACGTCGACCTGTTCATCGATGCCCTGCGCGGGCTGCGGCGGTTTGCCCAATACGGGGATCTCACCGCCGGACTCACCTCGGATGCATCGCTGCGCCACCTGCACAAGGCGTGGATCAACGCCCCGCATTCCTCGCGGGAATCGGCCGGCGCGTACGCACCGAGCGTCGCCGACGCCATCCACGCGACAGCGTCATTGGAACATCTCATGCGCCCGCTGGCGACTCCCGTGGCGCGGGCAGACATCTACCATGCCTCATCCAACGGTCTCGCCAGCCTCATCGCGATGGTCGGCAAGTGGACGCACGGGACGCGGTTCATCCTCACCGAACACGGGATCTACCTGCGCGAGCGCTACATGGCCCTCGCCTATCGGGATGCCACCTACCCGGTGCGGATGCTGGTCCTGCGGTTTGTCCGCCTGGTGACCGCGGCGGCCTATCGTGAGGCCGACCTCATCACGCCTGGCAGCCATTTCAACCGTCGCTGGCAAGAGCGCAACGGCGCGGACCCCGAGAAGGTCCGCCCCGTCCACAACGGCGTTGATCATCACGCCTTTCCCGAAGTGGGACCGGAGCCCGACGTCAGGACGCTCGTCTGGGTTGGCCGCGTCGACCCGCTGAAGGACCTCGAGACCCTCATTCAGGCCGCGGCGCTCGTGCGTGCTCAGGTCCCGGAGTTTCGCCTGCGGATGTTCGGTTCGGTCCCCGCCGGTAACGAGACGTACGCCGAGCGCTGCCGGGCCCTGATTGGCCAGCTCAATCTGACCGAGCATGCATTCTTCGAAGGACGGATCCCGGAGATCCGGGACGCCTACGAAGCCGCCAGCGTGGTCGTGCTCTCGAGTACCTCCGAGGGATTCCCGTACACCGTGATCGAGGCAATGATGTCCGGTCGCGCAACCGTCTCAACCGACGTCGGCGGCGTTGCCGAGGCCGTCGGGGACGCCGGGCTGGTGGTTGCTCCGCGTGATCCGGCGGCGCTCGCGGACGCGTGTCTCGCGCTGCTACTCGACCGCAGGCGCCGCGAGCAATTTGGAAAAGCCGCGCGTGCCCGCGCGCTCGAATTCTTCACCCTCGATCGCTTCTTGGACGTCTATCGCGGCATCTACACCGAGCTCGGGGCCGTTCCCGCACCGATCGCGGTCGCGCACACGCGTCCGGAGCCAGTCTCCGAACCCGCGGCAATATGGCAATTCGAATCGGTGCAACCGACATGACGCCCCGCCCGCCACAGACGCACGCGCCCGACGACCTGCTGCTCGTATCCGACGGCTCGCGGAACTCCCCCGGCACCGCTGAGATGACGCGGTCCGATTCCGCGGCTGGTCGACAGGCGGCAACTCCGAGGTCGTCGGCACCTGTCGACCAGCTCTCCCGTCGCCTCGATGCCGTGTGCACCCACGCGGTGAGCCCGCTGGAGATCGCGGCGGCCCTCGAGGCCGACGGAATCACCGACGCCATCAGCCGCGATCAGTATGCCCAGGACGACGTCTTTGCGCTGGCCAGCGAACTCTATGCCCGCGTACCGCTTCGGACGTCCCGATACGCCGCCGGCCGCCAGTCGGCCAAGACGTCCAGCAGAGACATCGCACGCGGGCTCTTGTTCGCGCTGCCGGGGCTCTTCTACTTCGTCGTCGAGCCGCTGTTCCGATCGACTGCCGCGCCGATGGCGCTGCTGGTGGCCGTCGTTGCCGGGTGGGGCATCAGCCAGGTCATGGCAATCGTTGGCCACACGCTCATCGGCCGGGGCAACGGGTCCGGGGCAGGCAAAGTGCTTGGGCTGGTACTCATTGCCGGCCTGGCGCTCATGGCCCTCTGCGGGGCGATTGCGGCGCTCGGCACCGGCTGGGATCGCAACCTCGTCGCCGCGTGCTGCACCCAGACGCTCTACGTCATGGCGGTCGCTGTCCTGCTCCTGTTTGAGCGCGATCGGCTGCTGTGGCTGAGCCTGCTACCTGGCGCCGTCGTCAGCGTCGGCTATCTCGCGGGGAATCCGCTCGGAATGGGTCGCGAGTTCGCCGTGGCCGCGGTGTTGTTTGCAATGGCGTTCGCGTTCGGGAGCGCCCTGTACGCCGCAGATGACGCATTTCAGCATGACGCGCGGTCGCCGGCCTGGCTCGGGCGCGCGGATATCTGGACGGCGGCGCGCTTCGGCACCTACGGACTTCTTGTCGGGTTGTTCCTGGCGGCGCCGGTGATGAACGCCGCGCTGAGCACCCAGTCGGATTCTGCCCTACTGGGAGCCGCCATGGTGCCGCTCGTGCTCAGCATGGGAGTGGCCGAGTGGCAGCTGACCCTCTACAACCAGCGCACGATCCGGGCGATGGACACGGCGCGCGACATGGACAGCTTCGGGCGGGTCGCCTGGCGCACGCTGCTCGTGGCGGCCGGCACCCACGCAGCCGCCTTGCTGGGATTGAGCATCGCCGCCGCGATCACGATCCTCGTCGTCGTCGGCCATCTCCCCGCAGACGTCGTCGGATTGCTGGTGGCGTACCTGATGCTTGGCGCCGCGCTCTTTTTGGCCCTGGTCTTGACGACCTGGGGCCGAATCGCGGTGGTGTTGCCAATTCTCGCGATCGCGGTGGCCGCCATCTGGCTGCCGACGCTCGCCACCCCCGATTACACCCTCAAGACGACCGAATACCTGGCAACGAGCATCGTGCTCGCCGGATGCCTCTGGGCCATCGGCTGGCGCGAGGTCCGCGTCGTTGCAAATCACGGCGGATAACCGCCCGTTCCAGCCCCGAATAAGGAACTTCATCGTGTCAGAACTCATCGCCGTCACCGGAGCCGAAGGATTCATCGGCTCACATCTCGTGGAGGAACTCGTCGCTCAGGGGCATCGCGTCCGAGCGATGGTGCTCTACAACTCGTTCGGATCGTGGGGATGGCTCGAACGCCTTGACGACGACGTGCTCGCGAACGTTGAAGTCGTACTGGGCGACGTCCGCGATCCCGGCTCCGTCACCGAGCTCATGCGCGGCGCGGAGGTCGTCTACCACCTGGCCGCACTCATTGCGATCCCGTTCTCGTATGTCGCGCCCCGGACCTACGTGGAGACCAACATCGGCGGGACGCTCAACGTGCTTGAGGCCGCGCGCGCCCTCGGCACGCGCCGGGTTGTCCAGACCTCGACCAGTGAGGTCTACGGCACGGCGCGGGTCGTCCCGATCCCCGAGACTCACCCGCTCCAGGGGCAATCTCCGTACTCGGCATCCAAGATCGGCGCCGACAAGCTCGCCGAGAGCTACTTCCTGAGCTTCGGCCTGCCCGTCGTAACGCTGCGGCCGTTTAACGCCTACGGGCCGCGGCAGTCAGCGCGGGCAGTGATCCCGACGATCATCTCCCAAATCGCCGCCGGCAACTCCGTTATCAAGCTCGGCTCGCTCGATCCGACCCGTGACTTCACGTTTGTCACCGATACCGCCCGCGCCTTTGTCGCAGTCGGCACCGCCGACGCCGCGCTCGTCGAAGGACGGACATTCAACGCCGGCTCAGGCCGAGACATCTCGATCGGTGACCTGGTCCGGCTGATCGGCAGCATCATGGGCGAAGAGATCGAAGTCGTCTCGGATGCTCCCCGCCAACGCCCGACGGGCTCCGAGGTGATGCGGCTCCTGGCCGACAGCACCGCAATGCACGAAACGACCGGCTGGAGCCCAACGGTCACTCTCGATCAAGGGCTCGCTTTGACCAGCGAATGGCTCAGTGACCCCGCAAACCTCGCGGGCTACAAAACCGCGATCTACAACGTCTGACGCCCCGACCCAGGCAGTACAGGAGGCCCCGGAAATGACCAACAACTGCTCTTCAGAACCCGGACGGCACGTCGTGATCTTGGCCGGCGGAAAGGGTGTGCGGCTCCGCCCCTACACCACGTGCATCCCAAAACCGCTCGTGCCGATCGGTGACGAGATGTCGATTCTCGAGATCGTCATGCGCCAACTGCGCCACTACGGTTTTCGCAAGGCGACCCTCGCGATCGGGCACCTCGGCCACATCATTCGCGCCTTCATCGGCGATGGCAGCCAGTGGGATATCGAGGTCGACTACTTCTTCGAGGAAACGCCACTGGGCACCATGGGACCATTGGTGGCCATGCTGGATCGCCTCCCGGAGCACTTCGTGGCGATGAACGGTGACATTCTGACCGACCTCGACTACGGGGCCGTCCTGGACCGCCACATCGCGGGCGGTGCACCGCTGACGGTCGCGACCTACGAACGGCAAGTCAACATTGACTTCGGGGTCCTGGAACTTGCCGGCCCCAACGTCACTGCATTCACCGAGAAGCCAACCCTTAGCTACTCGGTGAGTATGGGCGTCTACGGCGTGAGTCGCGACACATTGATGCCATACGCTCCGGGTGAGGCATTGGGATTCGACTCGGTCATGCTGGATCTGCTCAAGGCGGGGCGTACGCCCCAGAGCTACGCGTTTGACGGCTACTGGCTCGACATCGGACGCCCGGAAGACTACGAGCGGGCCAACTTGGAGTTCCCCAAGCTGCGTCGCGCGCTGCTGCCCGAACGCGTTATCGCCGCCGAGACGCCGCTGCACATGGTTGCCGCATGACCAGAGTCGTCGTCCTCGGAGCGGGCGGGTTCATCGGGCGTCATGTCACGCGTGAGCTCGAGACGCGCGGTCACACCGTCGTCGGGGTCGATCGCTTCCCCGACGACGAGCCGTCCTACCGCGAGTGGGAGACCGTCGCACTCGGCCCCGACTCCAATCAGCAGATCGAACACTTCATTGGCCGCATCGCACCCGAGGCCGTCGTCAACTGCATTGGAGTCACCGGCGGCGACCTCCCCACGCTCGTGCGCATGGACACGTTGTTTGTGGCCAACCTGCTCGACGCGATGGCGCGGGTCTGCCCAGATGTACGCCTCGTGCATCTTGGGTCGGCTGCCGAGTACGGCAATGTCGCCGTCGGCGAATCGGTCCGCGAAGACGCCGCGCCTCGGCCAACGACGCCCTACGGCATCGCGAAGCTCGCCGCGACGCAGCTCGTCGCCGCGTCCGCTGCGCTGGGCCAGGTCGACGCGATCGTACTGCGCGTCTTCAATCCGGTCGGACGCGGCCTCCCGGACTCCACGCTCCCCGCGTTTGCGACCAAGCTGCTCCAGAATGCCCGCGCGTCCGGGCTCTCGGAGATTCGCATGGGATCTCTGGCGGGGTATCGCGACTTCGTGGACGTCGGTGAGGTCGCCGGTGCGGTGGCACGCGCCGTCGAGGCCGCCTCGGTCGACCAACGTATCTTCAACATCGGGTCCGGGAGCGCCACCCAGGTCCGGGACCTCGTCGACACACTCGCCGGCATGATCGGTTTTGATGGGCAGGTCATCGAGTCGGAATTCGGCTCAAGCCGCTCTCAAGGAGTCAACTGGCAGCGCGCGGACATCCGCGCTGCACAACACCAGCTGGGCTGGGTTCCGCAAACGCCACTCAGAGTGTCACTGGAGTGCATGCTGGGCCTCGCCGTATAAAACAGCACAAGCGCCGTGGGTCGGCATAACGCGCCACCGGGGCGGCGCGGCCGATCCACGGTCGACCTCACCAGAAGCTGCAGCACATTTGCCGATCGCACACCGGGCCGGCTTGACCTACCGCGGTGACCGCCCTACGGTGAAGGGCAGATGCGTACTCGTGCACTGTGGCTCCAGTCGGGCCTTGCCGCCCTGATTGGTGTTGGGATCTTCCTGCAGGTCTATCTCATTGCCGCTTACATCTTCAACGCGGGCTCGGGCGCGCTGACCGCGCACAAGGCCGTCGGGTTCGTCGTGCTCGTCTTAGAAGTGCTCGTCTTTGGGGTCGGGCTGTTTGCATGGTGGGGGCACCCACGTGCCCTGTGGCTCTCGCTGGCGCTCCCGGTCGTCGGAGGAGTGCAGATCGCGTTTGCGGGAGCGACCAAGTGGATCGGCGCGATCCACGGCGTGGGCGCCGTCGTGGTTCTGCTGTTGGCGGGCGCAATACACGTGATGGCGATGCGAGAGGCACGGCAGTTCCCGCGACACTGACCGCCGCACCGAAAGACCTCGTGCGCAGCGTGCGCACGCCTGTCGGAAGCTCGGCGCGCACGCCGCGGCTGCGTGCAACACCCAAGATCGCCTAGGGCGACTGCGAGGAATCTGTGATCCGCATCGATCGGCATGAGAAGGGCCCCCGGCTGTACGTTGCCGGGCGGCGGCTGCACGAGTGCCACGCGGGCATTGTGCTGTTGGCCCTTGCCGTCTTGATGCGGCTTATCCACCTGGACGGCCTGCGAGCGCCCACGGGTGTCGTCGCGGGCATCGCCGCGCTCGGCGCGTGGATGACGATCAAAGACGCGCGCGACTTCGTGCCGCGCTGGCGCGACACCGCCTCATGGAGCATGGGCATCCACCGCCGCGAGTTCGCGTTGCGGCCGACGCGGCGCGCCAGCTGGGCGCCGGGTGCCATTGGCGCCATCGTGGCGCTGGCAGGCATCGCAAACATCGTCGTCGCGGTGCGTCCGGAGTTCAGCACGCATTCCGATGCCGTCAACACACTGATGGGTGAGAGCGTGCGCGGCTCCATCCACGCGGCGGCCCTGCCGCTGGGACTCTTGCTGGTCGTGACCGGGAGCTACCTGGCACGGCGTCGGCGCGGCGCGTGGATGTTGGCGCTCGCACTGCTGGTCATCACGGGACCGATCGCACTCGTGCACCGCGACTTTGACGGCGCCGTCGTCGCATGGTCACTGGCGGTGACCCTCGCGGTCACCGGGGATGCATTCTCTGTCAGGCGCGATCCCCATGCGCTGCGGGCGGCCGTCGTGCGGATCCCGGTCATCGGCGGGCTCGCCGTGCTGACGTCGCTGGGCGCGATCCTCGCCGCCCATCGACGAGTCACGCCCGGTGTGAACGCCTCGCGACTCGTGCGCGAGACCTACGACCTGATGAGCTTTCAGAACGGCCCGTTGCACTTCGGCGCCCACGTGGGATGGGTTCCCTTGGGCGTCGGACTCGTGTCGGCAGCGGCGCTGATCGCCGCAGCGGCACCCATCCTGCGCCCTCTCGCCCACCCGCGCCAGCCCGCCCCGGACTCGGCCCGTGCGCGCGCACATCGTCTGGTCACCCGCTACGGCGATGACTCCCTGAGCTTTTTCAAGCTCCGCAAGGACCTCCATTATTTGTTCAGTGCCGATCGCCGCGCCTTCTTGGGATACCGCGTCAGCCGCGGCGTCTTGGTGGTCAGTGGAGACCCCGTGGGTCCGACCGACGCCATCCGCGAGCTCGTCAAGGAACTGTTCGCCTTCGCCGAAGATCATGGGCTGCGTGTCGCCGCGGTCGGCGCGAGCGCCACGCTGGCCGACATCTACCGCACCGCCGGTATGCGCGCCATCTACGTCGGCGACGAGGCGATCGTCGACACCGCGCGCTTTTCCTTGGAAGGCCGCCCCATCCGCAAGGTGCGCCAGTCGGTCGCCCGGATCGAGCGCGCGGGCTACAGTCTTGGCCTGTCCCGTATCGGCGACCTCTCGGCGTGCGATGTCGCCGAACTCGATCAAATCTCCGACCGCTGGCGCAATGGCGCCCCCGAGCGCGGGTTCTCCATGACCGTCGATGAATTGGGCGGCTACGGCCAGGCCGATAGCCATGTGCTGATCGCGCGTGACGGCGACGGCAGCGCGCGCGGCTTCTTGCACCTGGTCCCGTGCGCAGGCCGCCCGGCGATGTCGCTGTCGCTCATGCGCCGCGATCCCGAGACCCCAAATGGGCTGATGGAGTTCATGATCGCCCGCGGAATCGGCGTGCTCAAGGATGTTGGCGTCGAGGAGATCTCGCTCAACTTCGTGGCGTTCGGGCGGATGCTGAGCGCTCCCGAGACCGTGCTGCATCGAATCCTGCGCCGCGTCCTGCGCGTCGCGGACCGTTGGTTTCAGATCACCAGCCTGCAGCAGTTCAACGCGAAGTTCTTCCCGCGCTGGACGCCGCGCTACATGATGGTCGAAAGCTGGCTGTCGACTCCACGCGCGGCCTTGGCGATCATGGAACTCGAAGGCCAGGTGCCGCAGCTGGGCCCAGCGCGTGCCGCGGGCGGCCCGGCCAGCACGGCACCCGGCAACGCGGCCGCCGGCGCCGTCTAGGCACTCAGGGCGATACCGGCCGCAGCGGCCCCGCGACCGGCACGATACGCGGGGTAATCACCCCACCAGAGATCTCCAACATCCCCACATTCGGGACTCGCCCGCTCGCGGGAATCCCGCTGCGAAAGCGCTCAAAAGCACGCCCGCGAAGGCCGTGCGCCTGGACGTACGGGTCGGACTCGACGACGTAGACCGCGCCTGGTGAAAAGACGGTCGTCGGACCGACGCGCGCCAGGTAGGGCAGGTGGAAATGCCCGAAGACGACGCACTCCACGGCGCCGAAGCGCCGCACCATCGATCGCGCCAGACCTGCCATTACGGGACGGCCGCGAACGATGCCGACGCCGATCGCCAGGGTTTCGACGGCACGCCCGCGCAGGCCGTGCGTCACCCCAATGCGGACGTCACCGATGCGAACCACAACGTCGCTCGGCAGCTCGAGCCCGGCGGCGCGATCGTGGTTCCCCTGGACGGCGACGACCGGCGCGCAGGTGCGCACCTGGTCGAGCACCCCCACGCTCGTGATGTCGCCGGCATGCACAATAAGGTCGACGCCATCGAGTGCGGCGAGGACCCCCGCGGGCAGCTGCGCCAAGGCGTCACCGACGTGAGTGTCGCTGAGGACACCCACGCGATAGCTGCGACGGCCACGCGTCATCGTTTGCAGCGCTCCCCGCGGCTAAAGCCCCATCGCATGGAAACCGGCGTCGACAAAGAGCGTCTCCCCCGTCACCGCCCGCGAGAGCGGCGAGGCGAGAAAGAGCCCGGTGTCGCCGACCTCATCAACCACGATTTCACGCCGCAGCGGGGTGCGCGCGGCGATCTGATCGGCCATTTCAGAGAATCCCGGGATGCCCCGGGCGGCCAGGGTCCGAATCGGCCCCGCCGAGATCGCGTTGACGCGGATCCCACCGTCGCCCAGATCCCAGGCGAGGTACCGCACGATGCACTCGAGAGCGGACTTGGCGACCGCCATCACGTTATATCCCGGGACCGCGCGATCCGCGGCGATGTACGACAGCGCCATGATGGACCCGCCTCCGGCGGCCCGCATATGGGGCTCCGCACGCTTGGCGAGCGCGATCAACGAGTACGCCGAGATGTCCAGCGCCAACGCAAAGCCGTCGCGAGAGATATCGGTAAAGCGTCCCGTCAGATCCTCTGGACGCGCAAATGCGACCGCGTGCACCAGAACGTCAAGACCGCCCAAGGCGGCAACGACGCTCTCGAAGGCCGCGTCGATCTGGGCATCGTCTTGGACGTCGAGCGGCACGACCGCGGTCTCGCCCGAGAGCTCGTCTGCGAGACGGCGCACGTCGCGCTCGGTTCGCTCGTTCTGGTACGTCAACGCGACGCGCGCACCGTTCGCGTCCAGCGCTTGGGCGATTGACCACGCGATGCTGCGCTTATTGGCTACGCCCACGACCAGCGCGCGCTGACCTTCCACCAAACCGCTCATACGTCCTCCCCGTGTTCCCTCAGCGGCGAGACGCTAGCACCGGCCCACCCGCAATGGGTGATCCGATGCCCGCCAGCTCACCCCGCGCGACCCCCCGTCCGCGGCGCCGATTGCCGCGGGGCGATGAGATCGCGCGCCGGTCTGCCCGGCAACCCACGCGCGGTTGCGCATACCGGTGCGGCCCAAATACGGTGGTGCGCCGCCACTCGCGGCCAGCGCGAGATCGGTGCGAGCGACCTCGAGGACACCCGTCAGGCAGCCCCCTGGCGGCAACGCGATGACAACCGCACTGACGGGAGCCACAGACGAGTCGCAGTTCTAATAGGCTCTGCGTGGCTGCGTGGCAACGCCGCGCGCACACATGGCCTTCGAACGCGGGGGGCGTCCCGATGATGGGGCGCCTTTTGTGTTCTTCGCTAGATCCACCGAACCAATGAGGGGACTCCCACGACCATGAGCACCAACTCCGCCCCAGAGGGCGTCGAGGTCGTCGGCGCAGCGAGTACCGCTTCCGCCGAGATTCTCACCCCTGACGCTCTCGCTTTCGTCACGGCACTCCACCGCGCATACAACGCGCGCCGTAAGGAATTGCTGGCACTGCGGGTAGAGCGCGCCGCCGCGCTCGTAAACGGCGTGCTGCCGGACTTTCTCCCGGAAACCGCCCATATCCGTGAAAGCGACTGGACGGTAGCCCCCATACCGGCGGACCTGCAGGATCGGCGTACCGAAATCACGGGCCCGGTTGACCGCAAGATGATCATCAACGCCTTGAATTCCGGCGCAAAGGTCTTCATGGCCGACTTTGAGGACGCCAACACGCCGACGTGGTCCAACACGATCGAGGGTCAATTCAACCTTCGAGACGCGGTCGCGCGGACGATCGAGTTCAGCCAGGACGGCGGCAAGCAGTACACGCTCAACGACGCCATCGCAACGCTACTCGTGCGTCCGCGGGGCTGGCACATGGTCGAAAAGCACGTCCTCGTCGACGGGGAGCCGATCTCGGCCTCGATTTTCGACTTCGGCTTGTACTTCTTCCACAACCACGCCGAGCTCAAGCGCCAGAACACCGGGCCGTATTTCTATCTCCCCAAGCTCGAGAGCCATCTTGAGGCGCGCTTGTGGAACGACGTGTTCGTCAGCGCGCAGGACGCCCTCGATGTCCCCCAGGGGACGATCAAGGGGACGGTCCTGATCGAGACGATCATGGCCGCCTTCGAGATGGATGAGATCCTCTACGAGCTGCGCGAGCACTCGATTGGGCTCAACTGCGGTCGCTGGGACTACATCTTTTCCTGCATCAAGAAGTTCGGCGCGGATCCCAACTTCGTGCTGGCCGACCGCGCACTGGTCACCATGACCACGCACTTCATGCGCTCCTACTCGCTGTTGGCAATCAAGACCTGCCACCGGCGCGAGGTGCACGCCATGGGCGGCATGGCTGCGCAGATTCCGATCAAGAACGACCCCGAGGCCAACGAGCAGGCGCTCGCCAAGGTCCGGGCCGACAAAGAGCGCGAGGCCACCGACGGGCATGACGGTACCTGGGTCGCCCACCCGGGCCTGGTCCCGATCGCCCTCGAGGCGTTCGACAAGTACATGCCGGGTCCGAACCAGATCGCTCGCAAGCGCGAAGACGTGCACATCACGGCAGCGGATCTGCTCAAGTTCGAGCCCGCGGGCCCGATCACCGAAGCCGGGCTGCGCACCAACGTCAACGTCGCCATCCAGTACTTGGGATCGTGGCTCGGCGGGGTCGGTTGCGTGCCGATCTTCAACCTGATGGAGGACGCCGCGACGGCGGAGATCTCTCGCAGTCAGGTCTGGCAGTGGGTGCACAGCCCGTTGGGCGTGCTCGATGACGGTCGCAACGTCGACCTGGCGCTGGTCAGTTCGATCATCGCCGAGGAGCTCGCGAAGATCCGTGCCGAGCGCGATAATGACCCGACTGGCAACTACGCGCGCGCAGCCGAGCTCTTTGCCCAGCTCGTGGAGCCGCAGCAGTTCGCGGAGTTCCTCACGCTCCCCGCCTACGACCTGATCGGCTAACTCACGAGGTGACCCCGGGCGCATACCCGGGGTCACCTCGTGCCGTCCATGCTGCTCGCGCTGATCCGCCATGGCATCGCCGAAGATGCTGCCCCCCGCACCGGCTACCGCGATGAGGCCCGCCGCCTCACAGACGCTGGCGCAACCCGCATGCGCGAGGCCGCCCGCGGGATCGCTCGGCTCGGACTACGCCCCGACGCCGTCATCTCGAGCCCTCTGGCGCGATGCGCCCAGACGGCCCAGATCGTCGCAGAACCACTGCGGGCGACGGTGCGCCTCCACGAGGTCATGCGACCCGGTGCACGTGCCTCTGCCCTGCTCACGGTATTGGCGGAGTACCCGGATGCCGACTGCATTGTGGTGTGCGGACACCAACCCGATCTCTCTCTGATCGCGGCAGAGCTTACCGGCGGGAGCATGATCGACTTTCGCCGCGGCACCCTGTGCGTGATCAGTCTCGAGCGGCGCCAGGCGCACGGCGGAATCCTGATGGGTCTCTATCCGGCCAAGGTGCTGCGCCAGCTCGGTCGCGCCGGCTGACAGATGCACCGCGTGCGGGGTCGCGCGGGGTCTCTACTGCTCGCCAGGCGCGATGGCCGCCTCGAGCGGCAGCCGCGACAAACGCGTCCCGTCGACGAGAATCTCGATCCCATAGATGCCGGGTGCCGGCACGATGACCTGGCGCAGGGAGACGGGGAGATTCAAGAACGCCTCGGCGTCGGCCGGACGGCCCTCGGGAGCGCCCATCGTGAACTCGCCATTCAGGTTGCTCGTCGTGGCCCCGTTGTGATCGACGACCCGGATCTCGATCGAATGGACGCCCTCGATCTCGTCGGGGCTGAGCGCCAGGCGCAGCGCGAGTTCGTTTTCCAGCAGCGAAGGGAATTGGGTCCGGCGCACGCGACCGACGCCGCCGCCGAGCACGTGCAGCAGGCCGTCCCGGACGGTGACGGCATCACATAACAAAGCGCAGTCGGTACGCAATTGAGCTCCTTTGATGCTCCACACAGACCCAGAAAGCCGCCCCCGGTGTGCCGTCGACCGGCCCCCTGCCCCACACCCCCCCATGATCTACGGGTGGTAGTGCGCGGTCGGTTCGACCGAGCGCTCAAAATACGGCATCAGTTCGGACGGCAGCACATCTTCGGCAGCGTCCACGATCTTCGCCGCGACGTCGAGGCGGGCGTCCTTCGTGTGCGCGGCCAGCGCTTCCCATCCGGCGCGCTCACCCGCCCGCTCCGCCCCCTCGGCAAGGTCGGCCATCGTCATCGCAATCTTTTCCGTGGGTTGCGGAATCGACAGCATGGCGTGGGCGTCAACAATCAGCACGAGGCGAATCCATGGCTGATTTCCGTACTCTCTGGCGTTCGTCACCCAACTCGGGACCACCCAGCGCTCGATCGATTCGACGAGCGCGGCCCAGGGGTCGGGGGCGTCTGCCATCAGACGCTCTCCAAGAGTTCGGACTTCTTGCGCTGGAATTCGTCTTCGCTGATCAACCCGTCGTCACGCAGCTTGCCGAGCTCACGAATCGCCGCAAATGGCGAGGCTTCGGGGTACGGGTGCGTAGTTCCGGCGGTCGGCGGTGTCACCCATCGCGAGGCATCGTCGGCTGCCTGGCGAATCATCTTGCCGGCTTGGTCGGCGACCCGAGTCAGTTCATCAAACAGATCGCGGAGCGCACGGCGCATTTGTTCTTGAGGATCCATAGATGCAGGTTAGCGCCTCTGCACCGATGCTGCTGCAACTGCCACGACACGAATTTCCGCGTTAGAGTGTGCCGAACGGCACGAAATCAGGAGTCGCAGCAATGATTGCTGGGGGCCAGCCCAAGCAGCCACCGGGTCGGACGCGCGACCTCCGCCACACCGAGATCCTCTCGCGCTGGCCGGTCTTGGGAGAGCAGTGGGCGAAGGAACTCGAAGAGCGGCGCATCCTGGGACAGGCGCCGACCCGTACCCCGCTGCAGGGGATCAGCCCGCTCACCGCGATCAATCGTAAGCTCGGTCTGCCCGACAACCATGGTGCGGATGCAATTGCGAGCGTTGACGCGCCCTCGGGAGCTTCCACGTGAAGCTCCCGAGGGTGCCGATCGTCGCGGCTGGCGGCAATTCCCCGCCACAGCCGCATGGCTTGTGTCGGATTCTTGGGCATGACGGCCTGCTTCGCTGCTAGTTTCGGCTCATGACGACCGACACAACCGAGATCCAGGAAGAGCACCGTACGACCTTTGCGCGCATGGCCGTCGACGCGGTCATCGCGGTCGCCTGCGCGGCGGAACGCGATCTCGACCGCCATGCCGCCGCCTATGGCATTTCCGACGCGAAGCTCGAGGTCCTCGAGGTCCTGTCCTGCTGCTCCGGACGGCGCGCGTGTCTGTACTCGCTCGGCGATCGACTCGGCGTTACGCGACCCAATATCACCAAGCTGGTCGACGGCTTGGAGCGCTCCGGGCTGGTAACGCGGATGCCCCATCCCGACGACCGGCGCATGGTCCAAGCGCAGTTGACTCCCAAAGGGGCCGCCGTTGCCGCTCAGGCATTGCCCGGTCGCGTTGCGCTCATGGAGCGCGCCTGGGCACCGCTCGAGGACGATGAACTCGAGCGCCTTGTCTGGCTCCTGCGCAGGGCTGCCGCCGAATCGACGGACGCTCGCGCGGCAATCAAACATCGCGGCGCCGCAGGCTGACGCCGCGGAGCCGCCCGCTCCGCCCCCCGAGTTCCCGGAATCGCCTGAGCAGTCGACGACGGCGAGGGTGGATCGCCATCGTGCGTCCCATCGCCACCCCCGCGGTGCAGCCGCCGGAGGATCACCAACACCGCGCCGGAGCGGTATTGACCATCCCGTGACACCCGAAGCGCAGCGCGTCCCGGTGCGCCAAAACGCGGCCTCGACCCCGACCGGGGGCGTCGCGCGACCGCGTGGACGCGAAGGCCCCGGTGGGCCGCGGCAGGCGGGATACGCCCACTGCGGCCCACCGAATGGGCGCGCTTAGCGGCTGCCGATCGCGACGTAGTCGCGGGCTTCGGAGCCGACGTAGACCTGACGCGGACGGGAGATCTTCTGCTCCTTGTCCTGGATCATCTCGTTCCACTGAGCGACCCAACCCGGAGCACGGCCAATCGCGAACAGCACCGTGAACATCTCCGCGGGGATACCCAGGGCTTCGTAGATCAGGCCCGAGTAGAAGTCGACGTTCGGGTACAGCTTGCGCTTGATGAAGTACTCGTCGTTGAGTGCGACCGTCTCCAGTTCCCGCGCGATCGCCAGCAGCGGGTTGACGCCCGTCACCTCGAAGACGTCGTCGCAGGCTTTCTTGATGATCGTGGCGCGCGGGTCGAAGTTCTTGTAGACCCGGTGCCCGAAGCCCATCAGACGCTCTTGCCCGGCCTTTACGCCTTCGATGAAGGCCGGGACATTCTCTACGGTCTTGATCCGGCGCAGCATGCGCAATACAGCCTCGTTGGCGCCGCCGTGCAGCGGCCCATAAAGCGCGGCTACGCCCGCGGCGACCGCCGAATACGGATCGACCTGGGACGAGCCGACGCTGCGCACGGCGCTGGTCGAGCAGTTCTGCTCGTGGTCGGCGTGAAGAATGAACAACACATCGAGTGCCTTGACCAGACGGGGATCCGCCTCGTATTTCTTGCCGATCTGGAACATCATCGCCAGGAAGTTCTCGGTGTACGAGAGGCCATTGTCCGGGTACACGAAGGGCTGGCCAAGACTGTGGCGGAAGGCCCAGGCGCCAAACGTCGGCATTTTGGCGATCAGGCGCACGATCTGAAGGTGCCGCACCTCGGCGTCCTCGATGTCCACGGCGTTGGGGTAGTAGGTCCCGAGGGCCCCGATCGCCGACAGCAGCATGCCCATCGGGTGCGCGTCGTACCGGAAACCCTCCATGAAGGTGCGAATGTTCTCGTGCACGAACGTGTGCTGGGTGATGTCGTGTTCCCACACGCCAAGTTGGGTCGAGTTGGGAAGCTCCCCATTGAGCAATAGGTACGCCACCTCAAGAAAGGTGCTCTGCGCCGCCAGTTGTTCAATCGGATAACCGCGATACCGCAAGACACCGTGATCTCCATCGAGGAAGGTGATCGCGCTCCGACAGGAGGCCGTGTTCATGAAGGCCGGGTCATAAGTCATGAGCCCAAAATCTGCGTCATCAGTCTTGATCTGGCGCAAGTCTGTGGCGCGGATCGTGCCGTCGGTGATCGGAAGCTCGTACGACTCACCGGTGCGGTTGTCGGTAATCGTGAGCGTTTCCGCGCTCGTCGGCTGCGTCGTCATCCAGTTGTCCCTTCGATGCGTTTGCGCAGGGGCGGTCAAGGCGTCCCAGTTAGTCGCGCTCAAGTTTAGCCACGCGCAAAGGCGCGCGAGGCCACGGCGGAGCCGTCACCACTCAGAGAAGCGATGTCGCCGAACGCCACCCCGCGACTCTGCGCTGGAGAGGGCCACCGAAACCGCCTGGGGAAGTTTATCGTTATCCGGAGATCCAGGACCCGGGCCAAATGCCCCGACCGCTGCGAGAACTCGACACCTGAGCGCGGATGCCGGCTGCCGGGCATGCAGACGCTCAGCCCGCCCACCCGCCTTCGCACGGTCCAGGAGAACCTGCGGTCCCGAAGGCCCCCGGACGACCGTACCCCCCGCACGCATCGCGCCGCGCTCGGCATGCCGTAATCCGTTGTCCGCGGCCTGGAGCGCTGGGTCGGATAACCTCGGCGACGGGAGTGCGCGCGCGATCGACGCACGGAACCTGACCGCGCGCGACGCCACTGCACGGGGCATCCGCAACGTTTCGCTGGAGATCCCTCGTGGCGAGCGTTTAGGCTTTTTGGGCCCGATCGGTGCCGGCAAGACGACCTTCATCCGCCTGTGCCTCGGACTGCTTCGCCCGAGCTCGAGCAGCGTCGCTGCGCAGAGGCCATGACGTCGCCACCCCACGTGGGGTATCTGCCAGGAGAACTCTCGCGCTCTGGCGCACTCGGCGGGATGCGTACGCTGCAGATGCTCGCGCGTCTGCACCCGCCCGCGCCCGTGCTGCGCGACGACCTGCTGCAGGTCCTGGGCCTCTCACCAGTTGGCGTGGCGCGCCCGGTGCGCCAGCACTCGCGCGGGATGAAGCAGCGGCTCGGTCTCGTCGCCGCGCTGGAGCACGACCCCCCTGGCCATTCTCGACGAACCCACCGGCGGGCTCAACCCGGGTCCGTGCAAACCCAGCTGGCCGATTGGCTCTGTGTGTGCGCTGAGGCCGGAATGACGTGTTCTTGTCGAGCCTCAGCCTCTCGACGGCGGAGACCCTCTGCCACCGTGTCGCGATGATCCGCGACGGAGAGCTGCTCATCGCCTGCGGGGTGGACGAGCTCGGCCTCGCGTCCATGCGCGGCGTGCAGGTGCGGCGTGAAGCCCCGACCGCGCCGGAACGCGATCGCGTCCCCGGGATCGGGCCCATCAGCGTCGACGGCCACGAGCATCGGTTCACCGTCACGGGATCGCCGGCAGCGCCGATCACGGCCCTCGCCGAACTCCACGTGGAGGACCTCACGATGACACCGCCGAGCCTGGAGGATGCCGTCCGGACCTTGCACGTACCGACGCCCCAGGGGCACGCAGACTGAATGTGATGCTGCAGCTCTCGTTGTTCGGGGCGCGAACCCGCATCCTGTTGATGGCGGTGGGCGTCGGCCTTTTCGCATACGTCGTGGGGGTGTCGTACGCGTCAATGAATCACAACGCGATCCGGGGGCTCGTGGCGTCGCTTGCGCCAGCGCTGCGCGTCTTCGCCGGTACATCCAACACCGCGAGCTTGACCGGATACCTCCGTGCCGGCGACCTGCATCCGGTTGCCCGCACCATCCCGCGAGCGCTCGTGATCTCGATGGCGAGTGTTGGCGTGCGCGATCGTGAATCCGGAGCATCCGAGCTGATCCTCATCCGTCCAATCCCCCCCCCGGCATTGGCTATTGGGCCCGACGCTCGCGGTATGCCGCACGCTCGCGCTGGTGAGTGCCCGGCGGACTGCTCGGCGGCGTGGCGTCAATCGCCCAAGTCCACGACCTGCGGCCGATCGCGCCACTGTCGCTCGTGCTCGCATCGCTTGGCGGCGTGCTGATGTTTGCTGCCGTCCCAGGGGTCACATTGGTCTTGGCAGTCCCGATTTCTCATGGGGCCCGCGTGGTCGGCTGGGCCGCCGGACGCACCGTCATCTCCTACGCGCTCAACTGTCTGGCGAGCATTTGGACAATCGCGAAAACCGCTCACCCCGCTGTCGATCTTCGAACACTATGGCCATGGGGTGATCACCACC